>Ga0209568_1000002_pt1 | contig 178005 bp, 148 predicted proteins | sample WorMetOlspDAHAB2_FD_187406 | JGI IMG/M metagenome (GOLD analysis project Ga0209568, IMG submission 187406) | Marine gutless worms symbiont microbial communities from Max Planck institute for Marine Microbiology, Germany - Olavius sp. DAHAB.2... ...
TTAGACAGTGCGACACGAATGGCTGGAGCTGGTGAACTTCGAATCTATTCAGCTAGCACAGTTTCTTGCGACCCAATGGCTGTGGACTTACAATAACGAACAACCAAATTCCGCAATTGGAGGAGTGTCTCCAAAGATGCTGAAACCGGTCACCTGAAAATCTCTACAAATGGCGCCGGTCATTAATGGGGGGATTACAGCTCAGACCGCATCTTCCAGACAGGTCAATTTCGGAAGGGCATTCTGGTTTGAAATGGCTCCCTTGGTTTTCAGCACGCATCTGCCGATGAAATCCCCTTAAGTGGTATTTGTGGTGTAGATAATACTTCAGATTTCTTAGTAGGGTATTTGAAGTAGGCGCCTAAGCTCATGCCAATTTGCCCCCAGGAACGCAAGGAGTATGGGATACCTTGAGCTCCACTTGGCCCCCAGGTCTTTTTAAGTCGTTTCTCTACAATGTCATTGCTTGCAGCATGATGTACAAATTCCAGTCCCTGATAGAAGCTTTCTTGACCTTCTTAGGCAACCTACTTCAAAGAGCTTGAGAGGCTGGTGAATGACACAGAGTTACACTTGAGGAAGGTATAGATCTCTTCTTTAATTGCCGGCCAATGTGTCTAAGATTTATTTGTTCAATTTGTAGCTTCTTCTTAGTTATCAAAGTTTTGGAGCATTACGCAGATTTATACTTACAGTCTCTGGTAGGGATCGGAAGGTGGGGCTACAACGCTTCGGCTACTAGTTACATGCATGCATTTCCTGCTGCCGTCGCACTTCATACATCAATATACCAGCCGCGGTTGCGACATTGAGCGAATCCAGCCTCCCGCTGACTGGTATCCTAAGCAGGCCATCACAATTCTCTCTTACTAGCCTGTGCAGTCCCTCTCCTTCCCGACCCATAACGAGCGCTATCCGACCTGTTAAACTGATTTCCCGGATCTTTGTGCCCCCCGTGTCTGAACCCCATACCCAAAATCCCATATTCTTCAATTCATCAAGTGTCCTCGCTATATTTGACACTTCCAACAATGGAACCCATTCGATGGCGCCCGCGGAGGTCCGGCTCAGGCTGTTCGCATCATCGCCAGCCGAACGACTTCTCGGAACTATAACGGCCAGAGCGCCAAACTGTTCGGCAGCCCTTATAACGGCTCCCAGATTTCGCGGATCGGTGATCCTATCCAACAATATCACCAAACTGTTATCCTTGATTGCTGATTCAATATCCTTGAGCGATTTGATTGCGCTGTTTTTCTCTTGCCTGCTGGTTTCTATTGCATATCCGCGATGCCTGGCGTTGTGTGTTAGTCTGGAGAGGGTTTTTGCGGTAACCCTGCGTATGGGGACTCCGTGTTTATTTGCCAAACTTTCCAAGTCGTTAGCCCGACCCGTTTGTCTCGAGACAAGGAGTGTTCCGCGACCGTGTTTAATTGCCTCTGCCACCCCATTTGCGCCGGTTAGAAAAACTTTCACGGGCTATGTTATCATCTGGCACGGTCCACAATCAAATAGCTACAATAGTCTATACTGAATGCCCTGGTATATACTCATCATGATAGATTGTAAATGAAAGCAGTGATTCAGCTGGTTAGTGAGGCATCGGTTGAGATTAACGGCAGGGGAAACTGCGGCATTGGAACTGGATTGCTGATATTCCTCGGAGTTAGCCGGGAAGATCAACTTGGCGATTCTCTTTGGCTCGCCCGCAAAATCGCCAATATGCGCATTTTCAAAGACAGGGAAAACAAGACCAATCTATCGACGTCGGATATCGGGGGAGACATGTTGGTTGTGAGCCAATTCACTCTGTTTGCGGACATGAGAAAGGGGAATCGTCCCTCACTTAATGCCGCGGCTTCCAATGAGGTGGCAATACCTTTATACAGTGCATTTATATCGGAACTGAAAAGGGTTTTTCACGGCAGGGTTCTAAGTGGTGAGTTTGGCGCATCGATGAGAGTTTCTCTCACTAATGATGGGCCATTTACAGTCATTATCGATAGCAAGAATCAATCCACAGGCAGGGCCAACAGGCCATCTTGATACTGCTTGATTTCAATTCTGTAGTTCTACTATACCACTCCTTGGTCTATCATCGCATCGGCCACCTTGCGGAAGCCCGCAATATTGGCTCCGATTATATAATCATCTTTCGCATCCATATCTTTTGCAGCCTCGAGGCAGCTTGTATGGATATCGTTCATTATGGTTTGAAGATGTCTATCCACCTCTTCTCTCGTCCATGAGAGGCGCATGTTGTTCTGGCTCATCTCCAGGCCGGACACCGCGACACCGCCCGCATTGGCCGCCTTTCCCGGTCCGAAGAGAACCTTCGCGCCCTGAAAAATTTCGACGGCGGCTGGTTCGGTGGGCATATTGGCCCCCTCCACGACGCAGATGCACCCCTTGTCAATCAGGCCCTTCGCCTCATCCCTGCCTATTTCGTTTTGAGTGGCACATGGGATAGCTATTTCCGCAGCCGTTAAACCCCATGGCTGCCTTCCTTCATAGTATCTGGTTCCAAATTCTTTTGAATATTCACTGATTCGGCCACGGAGCTGATTCTTGAGCTCCATCACCCAACGCAGCTTCTCGCGAGTAATTCCATCCCCATCAATGATTGATCCATTCGAATCGGAGAACGACACTGGCTTTCCACCCAAATCAAGAACCTTTTCGGCGGCAAATTGGGCTACATTGCCGGACCCTGAAATAAGTACTTTTTTCCCCTCGATACTGTTTCCGTGGGTAAAGAGCATCTCCGAGACGAAATAGACAGCCCCATATCCGGTTGCCTCCGGCCGAATCAGACTACCTCCCCAACCTAAGCCCTTACCAGTAAGCGTGCCCTCAAAGGCGTTTTTCAATTTTTTATAACGGCCAAAGAGATAGCCAATCTCCCTGCCGCCCACCCCGATATCCCCAGCAGGAACATCTGTATTAGGTCCTATATGGCGATATAACTCATCCATCAGAACCCCGCAAAAACGCATTACCTCATTATCGCTCTTTCCCTTGGGATCGAAATCACTGCCCCCCTTGGCTCCTCCCAAGGGCAAGCCGGTTAGACTGTTCTTAAAAATCTGTTCAAAACCGAGGAATTTCAGGATGCCCAGGGTAACCGAGGGATGAAATCTCATTCCGCCCTTGTATGGGCCCAGGGCGTTGTTGAATTCCACCCTATAGCCGATGTTCACCTGAATTTCCCCGTGATCGTCAATCCATGGGATTCTGAATATAATAGTACGCTCGGGTTCAACCAGACGTTCGAGCACGCGAAGTTTTCGATATTTCGGTTCACGTTCGATTAGAAGAACAAGTGATTCCAACACCTCTCGAACCGCCTGCAAGAATTCATGCTCCCACGGATATTTTCCGGCTAGTCTATCATAGAGCTCTTTTACATAACCACGCATAAGCCTTCTGTCCGTCAATGGGTTAGCTTAGAAGTATTTGACAGCAGTAGTCAACAAAACCGCTATATTTGACTATCGCTTTGACATCATAATGCAACCCAAATTGATCCATTTCTACCATCCATTACAATTTCCACTGCCTTTTCGAATCTTGACAGGCATACGGAGCCCTCGAACTTGCAGTGCTTGCGCAGGATTTCCCAGTTTACGAATCCATCGGCGTCTGAATAGCTGATGTGTGCGTAGCCCACACCGAGAGCCACAAGGTTGTAAAAGAAATGCGAGCCCTGGGAGGGTTCGGGACTGCCCGGGCCGCTATGGATTTCAACTATCAGTTTTGTCTGCCGTACCTCGGTCCAATTCACAGGTATTCCCAAAAATCTGTCCCTGCTACCCCATCGCCCTGGACCAATCAATATGGCATGGCGGTCTTCCTTCGCCAAGACATCGGTAAGCGATGCGATATCTGCCTTCAAGGATTCAGTATTCCCGGGGTCATAGAGTTCGGGATCAACCCAGACAATATCCTTAACATCCTCAACCAGTCCATGACCCAGAGACCTACCCGATTTGAGAATCAATTTTTCGTTGTCTGGCTGCGAAGGCAATCGAAGCATAGTTCCAGTACTGGCAATCAGGGGTCTAACCTGCAGTAGCGAAAAAATCGCATTTTCCGGCATATTGCCGCTCCAGTCTACTGAAAACTCAAGTTCCACAGGTATGCCCATGGCACTTTTGGATATGCGCAAAAGCTGGTCCAGGACTGACGAGAGAGGCAGCCATTCGTATTCCAGTATATCGCGAAAGTCCACTACCTTGACTCCAGACGCCTGAATCCCATCGACTAATCTGTGGTCCAACGAATCCCAAGTTGAGGCCATGTGCGGCAGCACCTTCAAATTCTCGGCATCCCGAATTGTAAGACGCTCCAGTGAGCTACTCGCGCCCTGCTTCAAATCCACTTTGTCAACAGCTTCTTTGAGAGCCCAGAAATGAGTTTGGCTCTCACGCCACTTGTCTTCCGGCATCCCCCATGAAATCGAAGGGAATCTTGGACAGAACAAATAGGCCTTCTCACCCTCAACCACAGAATGTCCAAGACCAATCGCTATTCTTGCAACGCCATCCTCACGGTTCATTGGTCCTATGGGATAGTAATTGGACGATTGTGCCACACCCGAAAATCGAGGAAACCAATAGCTGTCGTGTTTGCTGCCGCTCATTCGCTGGATTACAACAGCCATCTTTTCCTCTTCACGCCCAATGCCCAACGCATTTCGGTATGCCATGGCATTGACAGAAAATGTGCTTGCCCATACAAGTCTTACAGCCTGCGCAATCATTTCGACACGCATTTGTGATGAACTAAGGACAGGCAGCATGAAGGTATCATATACGCCTGCGCATGGAACCGACTGTGAATCCTCCAGCAAGGCGGATGAACGAACTGCAAGAGGTTCAGAATCGGCGAAGGCGTCAAGAACCTCCATCAGTTCTTTTCTGAGCGGTCGGTTAAGGAAGGTTTTTCGAAGTTCCAAGTTATTCAAAGTCTTATTTTTCTCGAGTTCCAACAACAAACCCGTCTCTTCTAGGAAACGATCAAACTCGCCGGTTGCAATAATCAGGGTGCGTGGTATCTCTATGGATAAAGGTGAAAAACTGTTACTCCAGGCGGAACTGTTAAGAAGAATATTGAAAAAAGCGAGTCCTCGCCCCTTTCCTCCAAGAGATCCGCTTCCGAACCGCGCCACGGAACCAACCGCTCCCGGGTCATCACAATTGAATTCAACCAGGCGGCCTCTGTGTCGGTTCTCCCTCACCTCTCGAAACGATTGAACCAGAAAGTCTCGTAACAAGTCAGGAGTAGGGAAATCCGTCGTTTTGACCTCTCCGATACGCCGCGCAACCTGATATTCTCCATGAGCCATCATCCATCTCGAATAATCATTTCTGTCAGAGTGAAAAAGAAGCGTTCTAGCTGGCACGGTTTCAATTGCCAGCGCAAATTCCCGCAATGTGCGTACCTGGCTAAGATACGATCCATCCGGATTCCGAAAAACGAAGTCGCCAAATCCCAGTTCCTCAAGTATGAAACGTTTGATTCCCCGGTGAAGATTATTGGAATGCTTATTCTGAAATCGGGCTCCCCGCCTGCGAGCCTCACCGGCCATATCCTCATTCGAGGATTGGAACAGCACCGGTACATCCACTCCGTTCTCTCTGAAGCGTTCAACCAGAGCAAATCCCGCATGCTCATCAAGACTTCCACCGTGCTCGAATGCGATATCCGAAATAAGGCCTATCAAACTCTCACGAAACTTATCACCCAGACAAACCGCTTCCTCCCAGTCTCTAGCCAGCAAAATTTTTGGCCGCGTCCTCATTCTCCAATACTTGTCATTATCGTTCATCTCTTCCGCAATAAGCCGCTGCGTCTGAGTCATGATTTCCCCATAGAGGAGCGGTAAATATGCCGAGTAAAAGGCAATCGAATCCTCCACTATCAGCAGAACTCCAACCCGCCCATCCTTGGTATCATCCGACGAGTTCTGCAGATCTTCAACATATTTGATCATTGCCAGGAAAAGCCGTGAGTCGCCCGTCCATAAAAATTTGGCGTCAACATCTGTTTCCAACGATTTCCCGGCCCACTTACTTCTTGTTTCCCTGGCAGTGTTTTCGTTCATTTCATCCGCGACGTTCTCAGGACTTGTTATCTCCAACATTGCAAGATCGCTTCTCGACGAAAGAAGCATCAATACAGTCAAGTCAGTTTGCAGCAGCTTCGCCTCATGCACCAATTCAGTTGGTGAAAGCTCCCCAACTCTCATCCCGATAATCATCAAATCAAAGGGCTGTGCCGCAAGTAGTTCCAGGGCTTCCCTGCAATCTGGGACGGTTGTCAAGCGAGGAACAGTGGTAAGATTTAGCTGGTGATACTCTCCAACAATTTGATCCGATAGCTTTGCATCATGCTCCAGAATCCAGGCATCATAATGAGGCAGTATCAGTATCACTTGCCGAATCCGCCATCTCATCAGCTCATGGAAGGCGTCCTCACCGTGTTTGAGCCTATCGAATACCGCATTCAACTCATTTTTTTCCATAAGCCCAGTATTCCCTAAATCTCTTCCCCTAACACCCGGTTTCCACAATTTCAGTTAAATTTGAACGGCCTCTCAGCGTTCGCCTGAGCATCGCAGAACCAAAGGGGGGTAGAATCAGTCATCGGATGTGCGAAAGCCGAAAATCAGGCCAGAGTAGGGAAGTTTTCGAGAAGGTGATTTAGTCTGGCGTCATAGTCTGGGCCGCAGGTGTTAATCATTCTAGCAGGTGTTAGTCATTCTACCAGAGACTAAGACGAAAAAACCGCCTCCCTGGTTCACATGCACACCCCTGGCATTAAACGGTAATTGATATTACCACTTGTAAATAAGGCAAGTCTGATGGCCATTGCACTGGCCTAAGTCCTAGAAGCACTATAGACGCGGTAGCTACAGATTTTTCAGCGGAACTGGGGCCGGCTCCTCTGATTCCCCATGCTGAAGCGAGAATCGCCTAAGAATATCCTTTTCCTTGCCTGAAAGCCTGGTTGGAATCTCAACCTTGAGCTTCACGTATAAATTGCCTCGTCTACCCCCGGCGTTCAAAACCGGAACCCCTTCGCCCCTAATGCGCAGCATCTTTGAATCCTGCGTACCCGCTGGCACTTTTAATCTGATTCTCTTTCCATCCAGCGCCTTCACCCAGATATCGGCACCCAGTGCCGCCTGCGTCATTGAAATCGGAAGCGCACAGTACAAATCGTAGTCATGTCGCTCGAAATACGCATGGGGATGCACATGAATGTACACATACAAGTCACCTGGAGGCGCACCCTTCAAGCCATAATTACCCTGTCCCTCAAGTCTAATTCGTCTGTCAGGATCTATACCCGACGGTATACTAACCTTAATTCTCTGATACGAACGAACCGTCCCACTGCCTCTGCAGTTTTTACAGGGAATGTCTATAACAGTTCCCCCTCCGCCACAGGAATCACAGTTAGTTGCAACGGAGAAGAATCCCGAACTCCTCCGGAGTTGGCCTGTGCCGCCGCAGTGAGAGCAGGTTCTAATGCCCTCTCCACCTGCACCGTCGCAGTCAGAGCAACTTTTCAGCCTTTCGTACTCTATTTCAATATCCCTGCCAAAAACCGCCGATTCGAAATCACATTCCACATCATGGCGGATATCACTTCCCTTTGAGCGGCTGCGTCTGTTAGTGCGGATACCGCCCCCGAAGAAAGAATCGAAAATCCCAGAAAAATCCCCAAAAATGTCTTCAAAATCCCGAAAAGCACTCGCGTTGAAGGTGGGACCCCCCATATTCTCCACCCCGGCAAAGCCAAACTGATCGTAGGCCTGCCGTTTTCTCCCATCGGAGAGTATCTCGTAAGCTTCCGTAGCCTCCTTGAATCTCCGCTCGGCTTCGCTACTATTCTGGTTACGATCAGGATGGTATTTCACCGCCAATCTGCGATATGCTTTCTTTATTTCTTCATCTGATGCGTTCTTTCCTACGCCCAAAACTTCATAATAGTCCCGTCTAGACACGAGGTTCTACTTATCCTCATCTACAACTTCGTAATCCGCATCTTCGACATCACCCGCCTGTCCTGAGCTTCCACCACTTTTGTCGTCGGTTTCCGAACTTTCTGTGGTTTTGGCACTGGCCTTTGCATTTTCAGCCTGAGATTTATACATCTTCTCAGCAAGGTTCGAGGAAACCTTTACAAGTGCGTCAGTTTTCAATTTTATCTCTTCGCTGTTATCCGATTCTAATGCTTTCTTTAAGTCCGCAATGGCAAGCTCGACGGCCCCTTTCTCATCTGCATCTATTTTATCTCCATAATCCTTGATAGCCTTCTCCGATTGATAAACCAGTGCATCAGCCTTATTCCTAAGTTCCGCCATCTCCCTCGCCTTTCTGTCCGTCTCGGCATTGATTTCTGCTTCTTTCACCATACGACTAATCTCGTCCTCAGAGAGGCCGCTGGATGATTCAATTCGAATTTTTTGTTCCTTGCCAGTACCCATATCCTTAGCTGAGACATGAACAATGCCATTAGCATCAATATCGAAGGTAACCTCTATCTGAGGAACTCCACGAGGCGCGGGGGGAATGCCGGTTAACTCGAATCTACCTAAGGTTCTATTACTAGCCGCCATCTCTCGCTCACCTTGAAGCACATGTATCGAAACCGCCGGCTGATTGTCGGCCGCGGTGGAAAATACCTGACTTTTCTTCGTAGGAATGGTTGTATTCTTCTCGATTAGCTTCGTGAAAACACCCCCAAGCGTCTCAATACCCAGCGAAAGCGGCGTAACATCCAGAAGCAAGACATCGTTAACATCCCCACCAAGAACACCCCCCTGAATGGCCGCTCCCATAGCAACTACTTCGTCAGGGTTAACACCACGATGAGGATCCTTTCCAAAGAGTTTCTTAACTATCTCTTGAACAGCAGGGATTCTGGTTGAACCTCCAACCAAAATCACCTCGTCAATATCAGAGGGAGAATATCCAGCATCCTTAAGAGCTTGCAAACAGGGTTCTTTAGTTCGGGCAATCAAGCTCGCAGTCATCTGCTCGAACTTAGCCCTGGTAAGGTTATATTGCAGATGCTTTGGCCCTGAGGCGTCCGCAGTTATAAACGGTAAATTGATATCCGCGGTCTGTGTGCCGGAGAGTTCTTTTTTAGCTCTTTCAGCAGTTTCCTTCAGTCGCTGAAGTGCCATTCGATCCTTGGAGAGATCAATACCCTGATCTTTCTTGAACTCATCCACCAGCCAATCGATAATCTTCTTATCGAAATCATCGCCGCCAAGGTGTGTATCTCCGTTAGTAGAACGAACCTCAAAAACGCCGTCACCCAGGTCCAAAATTGAGACATCAAAGGTCCCCCCTCCAAGGTCGTACACAGCGATTTTCTCTTCCTTGTCCGACTTACCGATACCATATGCCAGCGCAGCCGCAGTTGGCTCATTGATAATGCGCTTCACCTCCAAGCCGGCGATTCTACCTGCATCCTTGGTTGCCTGGCGCTGAGAATCGTTGAAATAAGCAGGAACTGTAATGATGGCCTCCGTTACCGTCTCGCCGAGATAGTCTTCCGCTGTCTTTCTCATCTTCTGGAGAATGGCTGCCGAGATTTCAGGAGGTGAATACGACTTATTCTCGATTTTGACCTGCACCATGTCTCCAGAGCCCTTGGTAACACTGTATGGCACCATCGTCATTTCCTCATTAACCTCGTCGAAGCGCCTACCCATGAACCTTTTGATTGAATAGATAGTATTCTCCGGGCTGGTTACCATCTGGTTTTTCGCTGTCTGACCAACCAATCTGTCATTCTTATCAGTAAAACCCACAACTGATGGGGTTGTCCGAGCACCTTCCTCGTTCTGAATCACAACAGAATCGCTGCCCTCCATCACTGCGACGCAGGAGTTAGTGGTTCCCAGGTCAATTCCAATTATTTTGCCCATTAAACATCTCCTCTAATTGTTATCCACATATTGTCTAATCTTTATCCTCTTCTGCTGCAGTGTTGGCAGGTTTCAAAACCACAACTTTCGCGGGACGTAATACTCTCTCATATAGACGGTAGCCAGACTGATAAACCTGCTTCACTGTATCTTCCGACACTTCGGAACTTTCCTCAATCGACACAGCCTCATGGATGACAGGATCGTAAATGTCTCCTTCGAAGCCTACCCGTTCAAGGCCATAGCTCTCGTTTAGCATCCCTTTAAACTGCCTCTCAATCATTACAATGCCCTCGTGAAAGGCATCAAAATCCCTAGAATCGATTGAAGACTCTATGGCTCGCTCAAAGTTGTCGATTACCTCGGCCAAATCCCGCAGTATATCCTGGTGGCGATACTTATACGCATCCTGCTGCTGCTTAACCAATCGCTTTCGAGTGTTCTGGTTCTCAGCCGCCATTCTGAGAATTTGCTCTTTCAAATCAGCGTTTTCAGTTTTTAGGACATTCAGTTCATCTTCCGATTCATCTGAAATACGGGTTTCTGCCGTATCTTCAGCCTGAATTTCATGCTCTTGTTCCTCAATCTTCCCATTGTCTGCGGTGCCATCTTTTTTCTCAACTTCTTGAATATCTTCCTGGTCCATAACATCCTCGTGGAAAGCTCAATACTTCTGTCAAGATAAAATACTCACGGCCAAGAAATAGGGTCAAGAAAAACCCGAATAATTCTGCCTCTCATCCAAAAAAGCGAAACCGGTTGTCTTATTGCTGCCAATGCGGTAGAATACGAATAATGATTCGAAAAGTTTATACAAACGGCCAGGTTGGCACGTTCCTAGTATTCGGCGACCGCACCAATGAACCGTCTTTCAATCCTATACTGGAAGCACTCAAAGAACAGGCAGAACGCATAGAGAGTCTCGAAGAGCAGAATCGAGATTTGATGAAGCAGGAGAAATTGCTCGAATTCCTGGTGGAAATAACCACTCAAACTGGTGTGCTTATGTCTCGCGGCCTCAAAGCCATAGAGCGTCTGGAAAACGGCGAGGAGACAGACGAAGTGCCCGACTGCTCTTAGCGGTAAACAAGAGCCTGCAAGTCTTCTGGTGTAAGGACCATGAGGTTAAATCGCCCTTCGTATACGATCCGATTCATGACGGGCTTCCATTCCCGGAAGGACATCGTCCGTTTCCTGAAGGCCTGCTTAATTGCCAGATAGTCTTAAACGCCTAATTGTCGCTAGGACACCTTCAATCGCCCCTAGATCAGCATTCGGGCCCATTTCCAAGACGACTTGCTCACCTCCATGGATTCATGGCCAATCTGCCGGCCAATGCGCTTATTATCTCTTAATCCAATTTGTAGCTCCTTCTTAGTTATTGAGGATTCAAAATTTTGCGCAAGTTACAGTCTTGAAATCAGAATTTCAAAATCTTCAGGTTAGATAATCGAGTATTCTTGCTCCCTGTAAAAGATCTCTAACAGGGCGAGTGCGGGCTTGTGTGTATATGCCAATCAGTTTCTTGGTTGTAGTTCCAGAATCAACTCAACCTCGCCCCTACTGAGTCTCAAATTAGTAGCTATTTCCTCACTGTTCCAGCCCTCACGGGCCAATCGCACCACCATTTCCCTGGTGCTCATATCCGGTGAGCTACTGGATTTCTTGTCAGAGGCCGCACGCTTTGAGAGAGTTCCAAAGAGTTTTATCCGCTGCTGAGTATCTCTACTGAGTTCTTCCAGCCTCGTTTCCGTCCTTGCAAGCCATTCTCTCGCCCTGCCAAGCTCTTCCATCTTTTTGTCGAGTTCAGCCACGGTGAGATCAATTGTGTTAACTTTTTCCACAACAGAATCAATCTTCGCGGAATCCTCCCCAAGTTGTGCATGTCTTCTCTCGATAGCATCCAATTCTTCACGTAGAGGGGTAATCTTCCCAAAAAGTTCCTTCAAAAGGCTCTTGATTTCTGTCATCCTTTCGTGGTTCTTATCCACCCCATCCGCGGTGAAATCCAGAATTTTCGATTTCTCGGAAAGCTTGTCATACCGACTCGCCAATGCGTTGTTCAAATCTTCCAATTGATTTAGCTTTACCTGTAAATTTTGAAGCGAATTATTTGCGTCGTTTATCCGTTCGAGTTTTATTTCAACCGATTCCGAGAGACTTCCAATTCTGGCTACCTTGCCCTCGAGATTCTCCACTTTCTGTTGTTCGGAGAGGAACCTTGAAAGCTTTTTACTTACCTCTTCATAAAGGCCTATGGCCTTCTCATATTGTTCGTTTATACGCCTAACTTCATCTCTACCGGATCCAACGACTCTTATCTGCTTGTTCAGTTCCTCAATGTCGCCCTCGAGCATTTTCTTCATTTCGTCAGTACGTTCGAACACCCTTGTTTCCGCAACGAAATCCCGCTGTCGCCTATCGATATCATCCAGATTACGCATCAATCTTGCATATTCGTTGCTCGTATGGGCGCTCATCTCCTTGCGATTAGCCTCCGCTCTGTCCTTTGTTTCCTGAACCGACTGTCGTAGTTCCTTTAGTTTCCTTTCAATTCCATCTCTGGCCTCCCGAGTGCTCTTGCGAAATTCAAGTAGGAAATTCTCGCTCTGCTCTTTCAAAACGTCGAGGCTGTCCCTGGTTTTTCCCGTAAGCTCGGTGGATAAGTGTCTAATTGACTCCTCGATTACGGCAATATCCCGCTTCACTGCCGTGCGTTCCTCGCCAGATTCTAATACCAGCTGCTCGGTACGATCAGCGTATTCATCCTTGAGTTCAGCAATCATAGCTTTCATATCGGTCTTTATTGAAACAATGCGATCATTGGCACCTCTTTGGGCTTCCTGAAACTGAGCATTTACACCTTCTTTCCACTCGGATGCTTCCTCTATGGCCAGTTGATAGTCGGTTGCAATTTTCTTGCGATTGGATTCTATGGCTTCCGAAAAGTCCGACAACTTCTGCTTTATGATCTTGTTAGCCTTTGCAAATTTTCCCAGAATTTCATCGTTGAAATTCTCGTAAAACGCCTGGAATTCACTCGCGGAGCGCTCCCTTTCACTCGCAATTCTGGCGCCAAGTTCATCCCGGTAGGCTGCAACTTCGTTTTCAGCACCCAGGATACGCCCGCTAATTGATCCCTTGAAATCATCCACCTGGTCTTGGAACGCCTCGAACTGGCCAAATATCCTGCTCTGCAACTCAACGAGTTTCGACTTGAGTTCCGTCGAATAACTACGCTCTGTTTCCTCTCTATCTCGTGTCGCCTTTGTTCCAATTTCTGCCAGTTCAATATCGGCTCTTTTGCGCCATTCGTCCAAGGTAGCACGTATCTGATTATCTCTGTTCTTCAAATCCGCAAAGAAGTCGTCTTCAAAAATCTGTAACTTATCCGAAACGTTATCGTATGCATTTGCTTTTAGCTGCTCCAGTCCCCGCTCAAGATCAGACATATCCAAACGAAGATTGGCCGTTTGTTCCTCAATTTCAGATTTTTCCTCGTCTCTGCGCTTACGCATCTCGGCATCAAAGGCAATGTACATACCTTCCACATCCTTAACGGTTTGCGTCTGTGACGCACTTAGGCTTTCGGCTAAGGCGTCCATATCTTTAATAAATCCTTCGATGCGGTTAAAACGTTCCTCAACTATTTGTCGATATTCGTTCTGACGATTTTCCACCAATTCAAGAAAATCTGTCTCCTTGCTCTCCGCAATACCAGTCATCTTGTTATTGAGATCAACCAGGCTGGTTTCGAGTTTGGCCGTGCTCTTTTCCAGTTTTACTTCAACTGCAAGATATTCCTTTCTCGCTGATTCCAATCTGATGACGCTATCATTTTCCCAGTTATCGAATGACTGCTGCGCATTCTCAAGTGATTCTCGCATTTCCTTCGTTGCAAGTGAAACGTGTTCACGTAAATCATCTATCTTTTCAGTCCAGCCCTGCTCGAGCTGTCTGGAGCGAGATTCGATTTTTTCATTCAATGCGGTAAATGCATCATCTTCGAGGCGCGAGCCCTCCGCGACTATCTTTTGGAGTCTATTTTGAAAGTCACCTCCAATTCGTTCCAAATCGTCTTTGAATTCTGAGAGTTTCGCCGCAATCTCACTATGCTTGCTGGCATCAAGGTTTTCAAGCGTTTCACCAAACAAGGTGAGCCGCCTGTCTGATTCATGCAACCCCTCTTTCAATTGGTCTGACTCACTGCGGAATTCGCCCATCGCCTCGGCGAGAGCTTTCTCAAAGCGCTCCGTACAGCCTTGCTCAAACGTTAGGAGTTCTTCCTTGATTGCGCTAAGACGAATTCCCAAATTGTCTACGTAGGTTGATTCCTCCCTTAGCCTGGAAAGATTTTCATCAACTCGCAGAGCCAAGTCATTAAGCTTTTCTAGTGCCTTTTCATTGTTCTTGATTTGCTCCATTTTGTTTGCAAGTTCTTCGGCCCGGGATATGATTTCCCCCCGCGTCGCTTCCGTCCTTGTCAGAATTTCCCTGTTAGTCTTCTCCTGAACCTCAAGGTCCACCGACAAGTCTCTAAGATTAAGCTCGCGTTCTTTGACTATTATGTCCAGTTCGGACTTCGACTTATCAGCATATTTCCGAACCTTCTCCAGAGTTCGGCCCGTACGATCGAAGCGGCGAAAGAGTATAAGGGCGATGACAACCAAGAGGATAACCAAAGCATCACCGCCATCAAAGTTGAATGTCATTTTGTCACCTCGGAAAGAATGCTTTCCGTCAGCTGCGGGAAACTGCTGTAAGTAGTAACTCCGAGTGGAATTCGATGCCTGGACGGTATAATCAGAACCCCTCGCATCCCGGCATTCTGAGAACCCCTAAAATCGTAAGCCAGTCTATTGCCAACATACATGATACTGCCTGGCTCGACATTCAATCTGCTCGCCATCCTGATAAATGGCTCTTTATGCGGTTTGAGCCGACCAGTCTCGGGGAAGCCCAGCACAACGTCGAAGATACCTTCAAGTCCAAAATATTCCAGTTTTCTGCCCACAGGAAAGTCTGAGAGCACGGCTAATTTCAGTTCAGAATCCTTCAGTTTTCTGAGAGAGTTTTTCACCTCTGGATATATCTTCATACCTTGAAAGTACTGCTCCCAGCCACGATATATCAGTTTGTCTCTAAGATTCCGAGCTTCGTCGATATCACAGCCTAGTTCCCTGGCAAACACGGCAAGCTCGGTGCTATCTAGATCCTCGTTATATACATCGCCAACTTGCATAAACCTCATCAACTTGCGTGTTCGCGCAAAGGCCATTAGCAACCTTATATGTCTAAGAGCATAAGGCAATACCCGCCATCGGATTCGATACTCCGGATAGAGTGTTCCATCAATATCAAATCCGATCGCCTTCAGCTTCATGTCTTACATTACTAGAGGGGCCCTTATGAAGCAAGTTAAAGAACAGGAGCAAGTCTAGGCAAAACCGAAGAATGAAGCGGATCGGAACGGCCATCGATTATTCATAAGAACCCCGGAAGTCGATGGGACTCGTGGATCCGCTGGCTTTCTACTATTGGTATCAGAAGTTATCCGCTGCAACTGCTCTCGGTAATGGGCAGGCTTCAAAATCAGCCGGCACATCCAACCTTACCAAATGCACCATTATCTCCGGGATTAGCACCTCGCCTACCTCGTTCCTCCCCAGCCGAGCATAGCGAATAGCGTTACCCAAGATGGCGGAGGGGAAGGCTGGTGTTCTGGCCGTGCGAGGATTGGGCAAAAGAGACTCTGAAACATCTCCAACATCCAGGACAGCCACTCGGAATCGCCCCCTCTCACCGCTTCCGCCATCATCAAACCAGGGAGCGAGGATAGACACATGCCAATACTGGTGCAAGGGCATCGGCGTTGGGCTAAGCTCTGTTGACTCTGGAAGGAATCTCGAGTTTACGGCGGCAAGATATATTGCACCCGGCCTCATTGCGGCAAGCTGGTACAATGCGGCATCGAGACTTTCCAGACTGACTCCCATATCCCTCTGATAGGGAATGCCAAGCAGCTTGCCACCTTCCAGGGCATGCAATTCCTCCACACTGAGGGTCCTTTCTAATCGGGCCTCTTCGGCAATTCGTCCCAGGTTCCGATTCCAGTCCAATCCAAACATCGGATCGCGCAGCAGTGCCTGCAGGGCTTCCCGGGCATCCCCCCCCGAAGCTGAGCGGGATTCTCCCCAGGGATTTCGATTCAATCTCGAAGTAGGCTGCCGTAAATCCTCAATCGGTATAAAAAGCGAACCGGACTTTCCCTTCCACGTCGAGTAAATGCCGTCCACAACCCATTTGACAAAACCCGAACAGTTCAATCCGATATTGCCAGATACCAGGCTCTTCCCGTCACTCGTGGTCAAACCGGCAAAAACAGGCTTCCCGGATTCAATGAAGACATTGTTGCCGACCTCATCCATCGCGGCATCATCAATTTCCTGAATCAGTGTCGTATAATTGCCAATTTCCCTTACCAGGTTCTCGACATATCTGTAGCCAATAACACCGGGATCGGGGAAAACAACCTCCCAATCCACCGAATGCTCAGTCAATTTTACTATTCTGGCAAAGGGAGCAGACACAAGGGTCTCAAACGAAAGTGGAATAAGCACATCATCACTCAATTGCTGCCCATAGAGATGTAGTTTCAGAAGGCTTCTATCGCCCTCGCCAGGTATTATTCTGACAAAACTATCCTTGTCGTCCTGAAGAAATATCTTTGCCTGAACGAATTTGCCGGTAGCAAGGTCCTTCTTGATAATCCAGTTTCCCCGTCCCCAAATAGGATAATCATCTCTTGGAACCTCACCGCGCTGATTTCGAAAGATTGCATACCAATCCCCCAATGCACGGCGTACTTCAAACCATACCCTGCGTCCATCAGAACGCTGTCTGTTTATCTCCAATACTTTTTCTACTAACGAAAAATCTGGAGCCATAATAGCTTCCATGAATAGTCGTCTGGTCTCGTCATTTTCAGGAAACGAAGAACGCCTCAAAAGAGTTCTAAACCGTACAAGCTCCATTTCCTGCGCTTCAGGCTCGATTCCGCTAATCAGGAAGAGAGCGACAAGTGCTATTCCAAAAAGCTTCCGAAGAAAGTTTATACGCGACATTCGAGTACCAAAATTTTGCCTGTCAACGGCGCGCAAAGAAATCATTTTCTTCCCTCTCTCAGTTCCAGTTTTACCGGTACCAAATCAAAACCAAAACTCCGTCTAATCTGATTCACTAGAAACCGTCTGTAGGTCTCCGGAAATCCATTCTTTCTATTAACAAAGCCTATAAAACGAGCAGGCCTTGTTGAAACCTGCGTGATATATTTTATTCGATACGGTCGTCCGGTCCCGGTTGGTACGGGTTTTAAGTCTAGCCACTCACCAAGGGCCCTATTGAGTCTAGAAGTCTCCACACGGCGCCGCTGCTGCTTATTGACCTTGATGACAGTGTCTAGAAGCCTTTCAATACCATAGCCACTTAGAGCGGAAATCGGCAAAATCGGCGCCCAGTTCAGCACCGGGAATTGGAAGTAGATTTTGTCCAGGAACCTCTTCAATCCTGCTCTATTAACTGTCTTCTTGTCCCATTTATTTATCGCCATAACTACCGCGCAACCCTTCTTCACAGCCTGGCTCGCAATTTTCTTGTCCTGCTCCGATAAGCCCTCATCGGCGTCAATCAGTAATACCGTGACATCTGTTGAAAGCATCGCCATAATCGCCCGGTTTACTGAGTAGTATTCAGCATTTTCCACAATCCTGGATTTCCGACGTATTCCCGCGGTATCAATAAGTCTAAGATGCCTACCTCTGTATTTTAACGTTGAAACGACTGTATCCCTGGTTGTACCTGCAATTTCTGAAACCAGCGAAAGCTCATTCCCCGACAAACGATTGAAGAGGGTTGACTTTCCCGTATTCGGCTTTCCCACTAGTGCAATCACTAATTGATTTCTCTGAACCTCCTCCGATGCACCGACTCCAACTTCCCCGACATCCTCGGTCTCCAGACCCTTCGCGCCTGCCTTCCCGAGCTTCTGGATTATCCGTTCAAGCAGGGAGTCAACATTCCTTCCATGCTCGGCTGATACTGCAAGCGGCTCACCAAAACCCATTGAATAGAACTCGCTTACCAGGTATTCTTTCTGCCTCGTGTCAACCTTATTTACCACAAGAATCACCTTATCCGCCCTTAAACGAACTTTTTTTGCAATTAGGTAATCCTCGGCACTCAGCTCTCCAATTTCAATCACGAAAAGAATCACATCGGCCTTGTCGATAAAGGAAATAGCCCTATAGCCAACTTCCTCGTCGAAATCTCCCGAGAATTCTGCCTTGACTCCCCCGGTATCCACCAGGCAGACCGGAATCCCCATCAAAACACGTCTTTCCTCAATCGCATCCCGCGTAACGCCAGCGGTAGAGTCCGTAATCGTTCTCCGTCGTCCATAGAGTCTGTTGAACAAAGTTGATTTTCCCACATTGGGTCGCCCGATAATTACAATCCTGGAGTAGGTTTTTTCAGCGCTCATATATCAGTTCTCCCAGTCAAGTTTCTAGTTATTTACATCTAATTTGATACGGCATCGCCCGATTTTGTTGGCCAGATAGCTGGTAGAATGCATATAATAACTCATGAGTAAGGCAAAATCGCGGAAAACTAGGAAATCGGCTTCGGCTCCTCCAGGAAGCGTGGCAGCTAAATCCGGACCTAATCGAATCAATATTCTACTGGCATCCATAATCGCGGCTCTCCTAGTCCTGATCATTCTCGTGCTAAACAAGGAAATAGTCAGTCGTATCTTTCCCAGAGGGACAAGTGTGGACAGTCAAGAGATTATAAGCATCAAGCGTCTATCAAGGCCCGATACGCAGGATGTCTTACCTGAGCCGGCGATCAATCCCCCGGAACCAAGCCCGCAGCCTACAGTTACACCTTCAAGTAGCTCGAACTCACAGGCTCAGAGCATGGCCCGCCTTTTTTTCGTACGCGTTAACGATGAGGGCCAAATCAGCTTCAAAAGCGTGCTTCGCCCAATCCCTGCAAGCACTTCTCCCCTCCTGACCTCCATACAGGCCCTGATCGACGGGCCTCGCCCCGGCGAAATATCCGCTCACTTGCTCTCGCTAATTCCGGAAGGTACGGAAATAACAGGCGCCCGTATAGAGGATGGCGTCGCATACCTTGATTTCAACGAGCAATTCCGGTTTAACACCCTGGGAATCGAAGGCCACCGCTCCCAAATAGAGCAAGTTGTTTACACCGCAACTGAATTTCCCGGCGTTCAGAAAGTCCAGTTTCTGATTGAAGGACAGCGAGTCGATTATCTTGGAGGCGAGGGCTTTTGGATAGGAAGCCCATTAGGGCGTGAAGACTTTTTTTGAGCAGTCCCACTAGGCAGGTCTAAATTACAACATTGATGCCTTACGACATTTTTGCCCATCCTACTCACCCGAGTCATCGGTTCCCTGGTTCATTCGCCTTCCCGGCTCAGATTGATCCGATTAAGCACATCTTCCATTAGTGCATCGACATCCTTCGTCGCTTCCTTGGTACTCAGGGAGAAGAAAAACTCCACATTCCCCTTCCTACCTAGGAGCCTGGAAACTGTTACATCCAAAATGAAAACGCCTTCATCTTTCAAATCCGATTTAAGGGAGCAAACAGTTGATGCAAGGGCTTCCTGAGTTCTGACAACTCCGCTGAATCCATCCTCCTCAGGTCTTTCATACTGAGGTTTTACCAGAGTCAGAAGTGTTCCCCCATCGACTAAGTACAGTAATTTCGAGGCTGCGCCTCTTAGAGATCGAAATGAAAGATCTGCTACGGCAAATCGCGGAGGAGGAACTAAATCACTCCGTGAAAGCTTCATTACGTTACTGCGTTCGTGAATAATCACTCGCCCATCGCATCTCAATTTCCAGTCCAGTAGGTTGTAACCGACATCCACCGTATGAACAGTGGATGCGCCATAACGCAAAAGACAATCCGTGAATCCGCCAGTTGACGCTCCCGCATCAACACAAACCACTTTTTGGGGACTGAGACTGAAATCCTCCAGAGCTCCTTCAAGCTTATAGCCCCCTCTGCCAACATATTTCTTCCTCTTCCAAATGATTTCCGCTTCCTGCTCCACCTTGCGTCCGGGATTAAGCACCCGCTCGCCATCCACAAAAATCTCGCCGCAAAGAATCGCTGAATAGAACTTTTCCCTTCTCATTTCAGGATGCCTTTCAGCGAGCAGGTTCTTTATTGAAACTTTGCGAGATTTCACCTTTCAGCCTACAAAATCAGAGCATCAGGTTACGGGAGCAGGCCCATACCTACGAAATCCGAAGCCCATAGAGCAGTCATTATGGGCCGCCCTATAACAGGCATCCAGAGCACGCGCAAATCTGGAAACAAGGAGGATGGACATCTTAAAAGATGCGCGTGTCAAGAAATAGGATAGGCATCTGGCCTGCGTTTTGCCGTCGCTGTGTCAGCAGGCTGCCGATTCGAATTTAAGTCCAGATTCCTGGGTTCCATGTCGGTCTATGGCCTTGCTGCCCAGTCATCCAGATAATCCGAACCAATTCGTGGTTAACGAAGAGTTCGGCTGGTTGCCATTCATTCTATCGCGCATATTCTACAACCCTAGACTCGCGGATAATAGTTACCCGGATTCTCCCTGGGAATTTCAACTGAAGCTCGATACTTCTTGCAATTTCCTTAGCCATTTGCTTGACTTGCTGATCATCAACCCTGGCATGATTTACCATAATCCGTAATTCTCGTCCGGCCTGAATAGCGAAAACCTTTTCGACGCCTTCAAAACCCATTGCAATTTTCTCCAGGTTTTCAAGTCGCTTGATGTAGCTGCCCAGGGTTTCACGGCGCGCTCCGGGCCGTGCCGCCGAAATAGCATCGGCCAGCTGCACAATTACGCCCTCGGGCGAGGAAATTTCATCATCGTTGTGATGTGCAACAATCGCATTGACAACCCTAGGGTCCTCACCCATTCGCCGCGCAAAATCCGCTCCAACTTCGGCATGCCCACCCTCGCCATCTGTCTCCAGGCCCTTGCCAATGTCGTGTAAAAGAGCTCCGCGCTTGGCTATTGCCACATCCACGCCAACTTCACTAGCAAGTAACCCCGCGAGTATAGAAACCTCTTTCGAATGTGCTAGCACATTCTGTCCGTAACTCGTTCTGAAATACAGCCTGCCGAGCGCGCGAATGCATTCTGGACGCATTTCATGAATGCCGAGATCGAACAGCACCCGCTCACCCTCATCGTAAATCATCTGATTAATCTCAGCCGTCACTTTTTGCACGATTTCCTCAATACGAGCCGGATGAATTCTGCCATCCTGGATTAGCCGTTCCAGTGCAATTTTTGCAATCGTTTTACGAATGGGATCGAAACACGAAATCACAACCGCCTCGGGAGTATCGTCAATAATGATGTCCACCCCGGTCAGAGTTTCCAAAGTTCGAATGTTTCGGCCCTCCCTGCCGATTATTCTTCCCTTCATTTCGTCATTAGGCAAATCCACTGAAGTAACCGATATCTCAGTCGTAACCTCGGTTGCAATACGCTGTATTGTTGCGATGAGAATATCCCTGGCATTCTTTTCGGCGGAAGCCATAGCTTCCCGCTCAATCTTATTGGTAATAGTGAGTGCATCATGCCTAGCCTCGTTCTCCATACTTTGCATCAATAACTTCTTCGCATCCTCGGCGCTCAAACTGGAAACCCGCTCCAACTCCGATTGCCAACGTCTCTCTTCATCCGAAAGTTTGGTCTCTCGCTTTTTAATCTCTTCCAGTACCCTTTTCTGCTCCGACTGGCGTCTATCATTTTCCGAAATTTTCAGATCCAGATTGTCTTCTTTTTGTTGGATCCTTTTTTCATACCTTTGGATTTCAGAACGCTGTTCTCGTATCTCGCGCTCGAATTCCCGTCTATCTTCGAGAATCTTATTCTGAGCTGCCAGCATAATTTCTTTTTCAGCATTTCTTGCTTCCGCAACAGAAGACTTTTCGAGCATAAGCGCTTTCTGTTCCAACGAAGAAAGTCGATTCTTGGCATATATCCAGCGTGCAAGAAATCCCACGATAATGCCGCCGAGGGGAAGAGTAACTATCAATATAGCGTTCAATATATCTCCCCCTTTTCATTTCAGCCCATGATTATACGATAGGATTATGAATGTCAAGCAATGTCGAACCTCAAACATTCCCGAATGTCAATCCAGCCCCGGCAATAATCGCTTGATTTCTGACACAGAATCGCCAGAGGATAGGCGGCCAGAGAAACTGGCGTTTTACCAGTCTGGGCGGTAGGCATCATAGCTGGTAGTAGTAGTGGGTATAGCACCTTCTCTATTTCCAGGGCACGTTTAATCGGCACTTTGGTTAGCATTCGGGGCCATTTCCGAGAGGGCCTGCTCACTCTCTTCTAATAGCCAATTTGCCTGTCAATGTGCCTGGGGTCTCTTTGTCCAATTTGCGGCTTTGCGTAGGTTTATTCACGGTCTCGAATGCCTTGTTGATGTTGGACCACCTGGCGATTGCAGAACATTTCCAATAACTGGAATCAACCACGCGCAGGTTGGAACAGTGTGCTTTCGCACTTGGTATAATATTTGGCGAGAGACTTCTCCTTTAGAAATGCGATGGGGCCTGAGAAAGCAGTCCCGTACTAACTGGCCGCGGCATCCTCGGAGCCGTAGTTGTACTTCATAATAGCATAGATCATTTCCAGGTATTCATCACTGGAAAAGGCTTTTGGTATCAAAATACACCCCTTTTACTTACACCCAGTATTTATCGCTACCGGTCGATTTAGCCTTTAGCTCATTTAGAACATCTTCAGGATACTCGGCAAGAAGAATTCCATAGCACAGAATAAGCTTTTATACCCACGCATGTAATTCACTAAACAGACTATCATACTCACGGTCAAATACCTATTCTCCATCCTTCTTCCCGCTTTTACCCTCTAAGGCCAGCTTTGCTTTCTATTGCTTTCAGAATAATTATCCACGGTATTCTCCATCGGATTAGGTTTCCACATTCCACCAAACTGATATGTATGGGTCACCTCATGCATGCCTGCATTCACATTACGAGAAAGCTTCCTGCGTTCATTACTTGTGTTGAATGCTTTTACTGCTGTATGCAATTTTGCTAAACTATCGCTCAGATCCTAGGTGCAAGTGACTCAATATGGGCAAAACTTGACGTCTTGTTGTTTAGTAACAGATGAAGTTCGGCGTCAAGGCGTTATAAGCCCAATAAAAGAAATAACTACTGAGATTCAAGGCAAATCATACCCAACCGGCATTCAGAAGCAGAAAATTGACAATGACTAAGTGGTAGATTAGGCTTTGGAAATGAGCGACGAGGTGGAGCACAAACGCCTACTGATAATGAAGGTTCTAAGAGAGTCCGAACTCCCCTTATCTGGCGAGAAGATTCACGAGCAGCTCCTGTCCAAAGGGGTTGATGTTAGTGAGAGAACAGTGCGATTTCATCTAAAAGCGCTCGATAGTCTTGGCTTAACTAAGTACAAGGAAAAAAAAGGACGTTTTCTAACCACAAAGGGTCACGAGGAACTCACCAAGGCACAGGTCTACTATCAGGTTGGCTATCTTTCTTCAAAAATAGATGAGATGACCTACAAGATGAGCTTCGATCCTTCAGATGCTCGAGGCACTGTGCTGATCAATTTTTCAACCATAGATAAGTTTTACAGAGATACGGTTTTGGACCTTGTATCGCCGGTGTTTTCATCTGGCCTAGCTCATGGCACCCTGATGTGCCTCTTCGATGAGGGTGAAAGAATTGGCGACTGTGCTGTGACTCAAGGCAAATTCGGTATTGGCACTGTATGTGCAATAACCTTCAATGGCGCTCTGATAAAGGCGGGAATACCGGTTAAAAGCATTTTTGGCGGACTGCTGGAGATTAGCAATAACACACCCAATCGCTTCACCGCAATAATTCACTACGGTGGTACCAGCCTGGATCCACTCGAGATCTATATATCCAGTGGGATGACAAGCACAATCTCGGCCTGTATCAGTGGAAGGGGACAAATAGGGGCTAGTTTTAGGGAGATTCCAGTGGTCGCCCGTGAAAAAGCAATCGAAATAGATGCATTGCTTAAGAGTCGCGGGCTTGGAGGATTTCTGAAACTTGGCTATCCGAGTCAGTCCCTCCTTGGAATTCCGGTGGGCGATAAGCGGGTCGGATTGATAATCGCCGGCGGGCTCAACGCCACCGCGCCTCTTGGTGAAAAAGGAATCCCGATAAAATCAAGTGCCTTGTCCGGGTTAGTCGACTACTCGAAGTTGTTTCACTACGAAGAACTAGCAAGACGTCTATCACAACTGAAGAAGTGATTCCTTCAACCTCCCATCGTTGACCTTCGGCATGGGAGGAATGAATAATGAAAATCCATGAAGAAGTACATATTTGTCACTGGCGGAGTATGCTCCAGCTTGGGGAAGGGCGTGGCGGCATCTTCCCTAGGGAGTCTACTTGAGAGCCGCGGCCTTTCTGTTTGCATGGTGAAGATAGATCCCTATCTCAATGTTGATGCAGGAACAATGAGTCCTTTTCAGCACGGCGAAGTATTCGTAACCGATGATGGCGCTGAAACAGACCTTGATTTGGGCAATTATGCCAGATTTACCAAATCCCCTCTCGCCGCCGCGAATTCAATTACCACAGGGCAGATATATCAGGAAGTGATTCGGAAAGAACGAAAGGGGGACTATCTTGGTAAGTGCGTTCAAGTAGTTCCCCATATCACTGATGAAATCAAACGAAGAATATATGTGCTTGGCGAGAAGGAAGGCATTGATATCTCCATTGTGGAAATCGGAGGCACAGTTGGGGACATTGAATCAATACCCTTTTTGGAGGCGGCTCGACAGATTATTCACGAAGGCTCACGACTCAATGCACTTAGTGTGCACGTATCGTTGATTCCAACTGTATCTGGCGACGAGCTTAAAACCAAACCTACTCAGCATTCGGTTAAGGCTCTGCGGGAAATAGGCATTCAGCCGGACATTCTTCTTTGCCGTGTTCCAACCGAGATAAGCGATGACATGAAGCGTAAGATTGCCAGCTTTACCAATGTCGATTACAAATGTGTCTTCTCTGCTCACGATGTAAGCACAATGATTTATGACATTCCGATTATATATAGGGCTCAAGGACTTGATGGAATAGTCTGTGACCGGCTTTCATTGGATTGCAGCAAGGATACTTTTGCCAATTGGCAGAAAATTTCTGATACCTGGAAGAATGCCAAGGAAACAGTGGAAGTTGCCATGGTTGGCAAGTACATCGACTTGGAGGACTCCTACAAATCGATTGATGAGTCGCTTGTTCATGGGGCCATATCCAATGCCGTCAAAATCAAGATAAGGAAGATTGATTCGGAAAATCTTATCTCGAAAGAAGAAACAGAGAATGCGCTAGCTGGAGTAAATGGTCTTATCATACCCGGAGGCTTTGGCCAGAGGGGTATATCCGGCATGTTAGACAGTGTTCGCCTGGCGCGGGAGCAGCGGATTCCATTTCTGGGTATCTGCCTGGGTATGCAGGTTCAGATAATCGAATGGGCCCGCAATGTAATTGGTTTAAAAGATGCCAACAGTGGGGAATTCGAACCGAATGGCAGCCAGAATGTGATTGTGCTGTTGGAAGACCAGGTAGATGTCACACAGTATGGTGGAACTATGCGGCTGGGAAAAAGTGAGTCGATAGCTGTTGAGGGAAGCCTGATACACGCCGCATACGGTACGAGGAGCATCTTTGAACGACATCGCCATCGCTACGAGGTGAATAATAAATACAGAGCGGCATTCGAGGAATCGGGACTGATTTTTTCCGCCTTCACACCGGATGGACAGCTAATTGAATCCACAGAATGGCCCGATCATCCCTGGGCCCTCGGTATCCAATTCCATCCGGAGTTCACCTCCACCCCCCTGCAAACTGCCTGCCTGTTTAGAGATTTCATCGCCGCTGCGGTTGATAGGATGCGCGCATAGAACCAGGGCTGGATTCTGAGTGTTGGTACAGAAACAGCCAGTAAACCAACTCAATCGTTTTTGCGGTTATCTATAGCTATCAAAAAGCAATGACGCGCCGCGAAATTTCTTGACATTCAACTTTTCTTCCCTTAATATTTGTGGCAATTGCTTGCCGTAAATTGCGGCAATTTTTGAGTCCCGCTGCCAAAATCAATACTGAGGAGACTGGCAATTGATAAAAAACCGCGGCCTTTATTGCCCAACACAGGAACACGATGCCTGTGGTGTCGGGTTTATCGTTAGGATAGACGGTCAGAAGAGTCATGACATTGTAGAGAAGGGGGTACAGATACTTTGTAACTTGAGCCATCGCGGAGCTGTGAGTGCTGATTTGAAAACGGGGGACGGAGCCGGAATGCTGCTCCAGATACCCCATGTTTTTTTACAGAAGTCTACCAATTTCAAGCTACCGGAGGAGGGGGAATATGGTGTTGGAATGATTTTCCTTCCTCAGGATGAAAAGGAGCGTCACAAAGCTATCGAAGCAACCGAATCGACATGCCTCGATAAGGGGTGGGAATTTCTAGGTTGGAGAGAGGTCCCCACGAATCCTGATAGTCTTGGCGAACTTTCACGGGAGGCTATGCCCTACATAGGTCAGTTTTTCGTGGAGAAAAAAAACCTGGTAGGAGACCCGCTCGAACGTTCACTCTATGTACTAAGAAAAAACCTCGCGAATGCCGGGTTCGGCATGGGCTATGAAACCGAGCAGTACTATCTTTGTTCTCTGTCCTCGCGAACAGTAGTGTATAAGGGAATGTTTGTAGGCCCGCAGTTTCTAACCTTCTATCAAGATCTTCAAAACGCGAATGTGGTAACTGCCCTGACATTGGTGCATCAGCGGTACAGTACAAATACCTTTCCATCCTGGCCCCTGGCGCAACCGTTTAGATACATTGCTCATAATGGAGAAATCAACACTCTAAGAAGAAACATGAACACTATGTACGCCAGGGAAGCGAGCCTGTCATCGGAACTCTTCGGCAACGAGCTGAAGGAACTGTTTCCAATTACAAAATCAGAGGCCAGCGACTCGGAGATATTCGACAACGTTTTCGAGCTCCTTAACCAGTCAGGCAGAACAATGGAGCATTCCATGATGATGATGATTCCCGAAGCCTTTGGAAGCAGATACCACATATCCGAGGATAAACGAGCCTTTTATGAGTATCACGCCGCAGTTATGGAACCTTGGGACGGACCCGCGGCAATAGCCTTTACCGATGGAATTCGTATCGGTGCCACCCTGGATCGCAATGGACTTAGGCCTGGTCGCTACACGGTAACCAAGGATGGCATGGTAATCATGGCCTCCGAAACCGGGGTTATCGATGTGGAACCTGCCAATGTTCTGGAAAAGGGCCGCCTGGCTCCGGGCAGAATCTTTGTTGTGGACACCGCTGCCGGTCGCATAGTTCATGATAGCGAGGTGAAGAGTCGTATCAGCCGCAGAAGGCCATATCGGCGTTGGCTAAACGAAGAAAAAATCGAACTAACTGGCTTGCTGCAGACCCCCAGAGATACCGAATACAATCCCGAGAGCCTGCAACACACGCTTAGGGCCTTTGGTTATTCCTATGAGGATATCCGGAAGATAATTGTACCGATGGCCACTAACGGGCAGGAGCCGGTGGGTTCTATGGGCAACGACAGTCCCCCTCCGGTGCTCTCTCAAACTCCCGTATTGCTCTATGATTTTTTTCGCCAGCTTTTCGCCCAGGTAACCAATCCGCCGATAGATCCCTACAGAGAGAACCTTGTTATGTCGTTGATGAGCTTTGTTGGGCGAGAGCGCAATCTCCTGGCCGAATCTCCCCAGCACTGCAGGCAGCTTAAACTAGCCCACCCAGTGCTTACCAACGATGACATGAAGTATCTTAGGGAGGTAAAGCTCGAAGATTTCAGGGTTCGAGATGTCAGCCTGCTTTTCCCTTCCAAGGGCTCTCCCGGACGAATGGAGGAGGTGCTTGCCAGACTCTGCACATCCGTGGAAGGAGAAATAGATAAGGGAGCCTCGCTTATTATACTCTCCGACAGGGAACTGGATGAGGAGAACATGGCCATACCCGCTCTTTTGGCCGTTTCCGCTGTTCATCACCATTTGATTCGCGAGGGCAAGCGACACCTGGCGGGTCTCTTGCTGGAATCTGGCGAAGTGCGGGAGGTACAGCACTTTGCGACTCTCATTGGTTATGGCTGCAGTGGAATCAACCCCTACTTGGTTTTTGAATCTCTAAGCGAAATCCGCGATATGGGATATCTTCCCAAAAACCTTTCGCTGCAGCACGCAATGGAAAACTATATTACCGCGGTTAAGAAGGGTTTGCTCAAAGTGATGTCAAAAATGGGGATTTCCACACTACGAAGTTACAGGGGTGCGCAGAACTTTGAGGCCGTAGGGCTCTCTTTGGAGCTTGTAGACAGGTATTTCACGGGCACTTACAGCCGCATAGGCGGACTCTCACTACTGGATATAGAGCAGGATACCCAGTTAAGACATAGCCAGTCCTGGGCGCCGGATGATGCTTATAATTCTCGTTTGCCTGCCGGCGGCAAGTACTCCACGAGAGTGAATACCGATCGCCATCTATTCGATGCAGAGGCAATTGTCACTTTGCATGAGGCTGTTCGCAAAAATGACTTTGATACCTTTAAAAGATACTCCGAAATCGTAAATTCCAGGCTGCGTGGCCTTAACACGCTTCGAGGACTTTTCAAATTCAATAAGGGAACAGGAATAAGGCTAAGCGAAGTTGAACCCGCAGAAGCTATAGTAAAGAGGTTTACCACGGGAGCTATGTCTTATGGATCGTTAAGCCAGGAAACTCATGAGACGATCGCGATGGCCATGAATCTTTTGGGTGCCCGGAGCAATTCCGGGGAGGGGGGGGAAGATGAGCAAAGATATGTTACAGGTCTAGATGGGATGGATCGAATGAGCCATACAAAGCAGGTGGCCTCGGGGAGATTCGGGGTGAATGCCGCATATCTTGCCAACTGCGAGGAACTGCAGATAAAAATGGCCCAGGGTGCAAAACCAGGGGAAGGCGGCCAACTTCCCGGGCACAAGGTGAACCAGGAAATAGCCAGGGTTAGAATTACAACACCGGGAGTTATGCTGATAAGCCCGCCGCCGCATCACGACATCTACTCCATCGAGGATCTTTCCCAATTGATATTTGATTTGAAGAACGCGAATCCCGATGCTCGGGTTTCCGTCAAGCTCGTTTCCGAGGTGGGTGTGGGTACCATCGCGGCGGGCGTTGCCAAGGGGAAGGCCGATATGGTTCTTATCTCTGGCTGTGACGGAGGAACAGGCGCCTCTCCGCTTAGTTCGATAAAGTACGCCGGCACCTGGTGGGAAATAGGTCTGGCCGAAACCCAGCAGGTTCTTGTAATGAACGGGCTTCGAAGCAGAATAAGGGTGCAAACCGATGGCCAGCTGAAAACCGGAAGGGACATCGCCATAGCTGCCTTGCTTGGTGCGGAGGAATATGGTTTTGGAACGACCTCGCTGGTTTCGCTGGGCTGTGTGATGATGAGAGCCTGTCACACAAATGCCTGTCCGGTGGGAATCACCACCCAGAACCCGGTGCTAAGAAGCAGGTTTCAGGGCAAACCGGAGCATCTGGCGAATTTCATGCTTTTTCTGGCCGAGGAGCTTCGGAGCATCATGGCCGAACTGGGGTTTCGAAGGCTTGATGATATGATTGGCCGGGTTGACATGCTGGCTGTTGACGAGGCCGTGGAATTCTATCGGGCAAGAGGCCTGGATTTTTCAAAGGTGCTGATGCCGCCGGAGAAAGTGGATGGCGAACCACTTTGCTGCACTGTGAATCAAGAATTGGATATGAGTCTTTCTTTGGGCTCCGAGCTGGTGGAAGCCTGTCGGCCTGCCATTGATAATCAGATCAAAGTCAGCATAACCAGAAAGATACGCAATTTCAATCGAACTGTTGGAGCCACGCTCAGCTATAGGGTTACGAAAAAATACGGATCTCATGGACTCCCGGACGATACTATCCGGATAAGGTTCGAGGGCTCTGCCGGGCAGAGTTTTGGCGCGTTTCTAACCAGGGGCATCAGTTTTCATCTGATTGGAGAATCGAACGATTACTTTGGAAAGGGCCTCTCTGGGGGTAGATTGATACTTATGCCGCCGCATGGATCTACCTTCTCGGGGTTCAGAAATGTTATCACGGGGAACGTGTGCCTATTTGGGGCCACTGCCGGCGAGGCGTTTATCAATGGAACTGCCGGCGAGCGGTTTTGCGTTCGGAATTCCGGCGCAACTGCGGTTGTCGAGGGTCTTGGCAATCATGGCTGTGAGTATATGACTGGCGGGGTTGTGATTGTTCTTGGGCCTACAGGGGTAAATTTCGCCGCCGGTATGTCTGGTGGCATTGCCTATGTTTACGATGAAAACCACCTCTTTGATACCAGGTGTAATCTTGAGATGGTTGATGTGGAACCCGTAGTTTCGGATGAAGATATCGATAGGCTGCACACACTCATAGAGAGGCATGTGATTTACACGGACAGCCTAGTGGGAACAAGAATACTCGCCTCCTGGAATGAGAGTCTTCCAAGCTTTGTCAGGGTTATGCCTCTGGAATACCGAAGAGCCCTTGAGTTGATGCGCGATCAGGAAACCCAGAATACAGAAAGCGTAACGATTACCGAGGAGGTTTTTATCTGATGGGCAAAGCAAACGGTTTCCTGGAAACAGACAGAAGCGAGCTTAGATACCGCAATGTTAATACAAGACTGGCTGACTATAATGAGGTAACCATCGATAAAACTGTCGAGGAGCTGGTAGAACAGGGTGGCAGGTGCATGGAATGCGGCACTCCGTTTTGCCACAGCATCGGCTGCCCGATCGTAAATTTGATTCCGGAGTGGAATGATGCGATATGGCGAGGTCAATGGATGGAGGCATTCGAACGCCTGGAAATTACCAATAATTTTCCCGAGTTTACCGGTCGCATCTGCCCGGCGCCCTGTGAAACATCGTGCACCCTCTCGATCAACGATGCACCGGTTACCATTAAGCAAAATGAAAGGGCGATAATAGAGAAGGCCTTTGACGAAAACTGGGTAGTGCCAAGACTGCCCAAGATCGAGTCGGGAAAAACTGTTGCGGTAATTGGTTCGGGCCCCGCCGGACTTGCAGCTTCGCAGCAATTGAGGAGGGCCGGGCACAGAGTAACCCTGTTCGAGAAGAATCGGAAGATTGGAGGACTTCTGCGCTATGGAATTCCGGATTTCAAGTTGGATAAAAGGATAATTGACAGGCGCCTAGAGCAGCTGCTTGTTGAAGGTGTTGCCTTTGAAACCGGAGTAAATATCGGCGAGGATATTTCCCTTCGCTATCTTCGCAAAAAGAATGACGTGATCCTTTTTGCAATGGGCTCCGGTCAACCGCGCGATCTTTCGGTTCCTGGTAGGAATCTTGGGAATATCCATTTTGCCATGGACTTTCTTGGTCAGTCTAATCGCAGGGTGAGCGGGGAGATAATTGGCGGTATCGATGCGAAGGGAAAAACCGTTCTTGTGATTGGGGGGGGGGATACTGGTTCGGACTGCATAGGTACTGCCAGGCGGCAGGGCGCAAGTAGAGTTTATCAGTATGAAATCATGCCCAAGCCGATGGTTTGGAACGAGTCTTGGAACCCTTCCTGGCCGAACTGGCCCAATATACTGCGCACAACTTCGAGTCACAAGGAGGGTTGTGAGCGCGAGTGGAATATTGAAACTCTTTCGTTTGAGGGAAGAGGTGAACTAGTTAGTAGGGGCAACTTCAGACGTATCGAATGGATTCCAGGTGTGAAGGGTGCCAGGCCAAGTACCAGAGCGATTTCGGATAGCGATTTCAGTTTGGATGTAGACCTCGTACTTCTGGCAATGGGTTTTGTTCATGTTGAGCATAGCCGGGCCCTGGTGGATGAAGGCATTGAATTTGATGAACGGGGCAATATAAGGACCGATAGGTATCACACGAATATCGAGGGTTTTTTTGCTGCCGGTGATGCCGATGTTGGTGCATCGCTGGTTGTGCGGGCCCTAAATCATGGCAGATTGGCGGCAGAGGAGATTAATCGATGGCTGATGAAGAACTAGAGTACCGATTCATCGGTTTTTTGCTCAGTGCCCTGCAGAAGCCCGGTCGATGGCAGCCTTTGTTGACAGGCCTTGAAGTGGTGGGTATAAAACGCCATGGATGAGTGGGCGTTGACAGCTGAGCTTGCCGCATTGGAGCTTAACGAAGACGAAAGGGAGCGGCTTATTGGCCAGGCGGAGCAAATGCGCAGGCTATACCTTGGCATGTCCTCGGCAGATGTCGATAATCTAGAGCCTACCACCCATGCCCTAGCCGTGGGCAATAGAGTGCGAAGGGATGAGGCTAGGCCTTTCAACGATATTGATGCACTTCTCGATGCCACAAATGAACTAGATAGTCGGTTTTTCTTGATCCCCAACGTTTTATAGAGAGGTTTCGATGCCCCGGATTAAGCATCTCTGGTTTTCCGCGCTCAATAGACCTGATGCACGAGAAAAATATGTTCGAAGAGTTAAGCAGATAGACGAGAAAATTGGCAGTTTTCTGAGTTTCAAATTGGAGGAACAAAATTGGGCCAAGCTAGGAGAAAAACCCCTGGGGGGCCTGCCCGTGGCTGTCAAGGACAATATAGCGGTTAGGGGCAGGAAGCTCACATGCGGATCGCGAATACTTGCAGATTTCGTTGCTCCCTATACCGCGACCGCGATTCGTCGTCTTGAAAATGCCGGTGCTCTGGTTGTCGGCAAAACAAATATGGATGAATTCGGAATGGGCTCCTCTAACGAGCATTCCGCGCTTGGCAGGACATCAAACCCGTGGGATATCCGGCGTGTTCCTGGGGGTTCGAGCGGGGGGAGCGCCGCTGCTGTTGCTGCCGGTCTGGTACCGCTTGCCGTTGGCAGTGATACCGGTGGTTCGGTTAGACAGCCGGCAAATTTCTGCGGTATCTATGGTTTCAAACCGACATATGGCTCGATTTCACGCTATGGCTTAACCGCATATGCCTCCTCGCTCGAGGTGATTGGCCTCTTTGCCAGGGATATTGACTTGCTGGAAGCGGCATTCGAAATTATGAATTCGGTTGATGAATTCGATCAGAGTTCACTTGATGGCAGCGCTATTGACGGCGAGGTGAAAAAAATCGCCATGCTGGATGTAGATGCCGGTATGCTTGAGGATCCTGTGGCTCGGGCATATATACAGGCTTCTCAGGCTTTGAGAGAACGAGGATACCAGATAGAGAGGGTCAAACTGGAAAGTCTGAATCTTGTTGTTCCTTCCTACTACACCATAGCCAATGCCGAGGCCAGCGCGAACCTTGCAAGGTTTGATGGAATTCGCTATGGCAGCGGATTAGAAAACTCTCAAACCCCGGTGGATCTAATCAAAAAGGCACGAAGCAAAGGCTTCGGAGATGAGGTTAAGCTGCGAATCCTGCTTGGAACCTATGTTCTTCGCTCCGGATTCAAGGATCAGTATTATATCAGGGCGCAGAAGGTAAGGACCTTGATTCGAAGGGAGTTAGCCGCCCTTTTGGAGAACTATTCCCTCCTGCTCATGCCCGTTTTCCCCACTCAGGCCTTTCTCAAGGCTGATTCCGAAATGGATGAGTACAGGCAGCGACTCTCTGATATCTTTACCTGTCTTGCAAACCTGGCTGGTTTGCCGGCTCTCTCAGTGCCCATCGGGATAGAGCGAGGCCTTCCGACAGGCGTACAATTTATGGTATCCGCCTTTGGAGAAAAAAAACTCTTTGATATAGCGCGGGTTTTCTTAAAAGCATTTCCGGTGCATCGGGTCCCTGGGGGATTGGAAATAGAAAGGATGTAGTAAAAGTGCAGCTGAATATCTTCATTGGCCTCGAAATCCATATTCACCTGAAAACAGAGTCGAAAATGTTTTGCTCTTGTTTTGCACGCTATGGCGATGAGCCGAACACAAATATCTGTCCAATCTGCCTTGGGTATCCTGGAACCCTGCCACTGCTCAACAAGCGTGCGGTTGAGCATGGCTATCTTGTGGCGAGGACACTTGGATGCCGTCTTTTAAATCGCATCGCATTTGCAAGAAAAAACTACTTCTATCCGGACATGCCCAAAAACTATCAGATAACCCAGCACAATCACCCCGTGGGCATCGGGGGGACAATGGAGGTGGATTTTGGTGATGCCGGAAGCAGAAAAATCCGAATTAACAATGTGCATCTTGAAGAGGACGCCGGGAAGATGATCCATGCCAACGACACAACCCTGGTTGATTATAACCGTGCCGGGTATCCTCTGCTCGAGATAGTAACCGAGCCGGATTTACGCAGCGGCGAGGAAGCCGAGCTGTTTCTGAGAGATTTTCAACGGCTTGTTCGTTATTTGGGCGTGAGTGATGGCAACATGGACGAGGGCTCGATGAAGTGTGATGCCAATATCTCGGTCAATCTACCCGAAAGGAGCCTGGGGATTAAGGTTGAGCTCAAAAATATGAACTCCCCCCGCTTTGTTCGACTTGCATTGAACTATGAGGTGAGGCGTCAATCGAAACTATTTGGCTCCGGCGGCAAAATAATTCAAGAAACCCGGCTCTGGAATGAAAACCGGGATACAACCGAGGCGATGAGGAGCAAGGAAACTCCAGATGATTATCGTTATTTCCCAGAGCCGGATATGCCCAGATTCATAGCCGATCCGATCTTTCTCAGGGAAGTCGAGAGTCAAATGGTGGAACTACCTCTGCCAAAGAAACGACGATTCCAATCCGAATACAACCTGAAGGATGAGCAAGCCGAATTCATCCACAATGATATTGCCATGGCCACCTTGTTCGAAAACACCGTAAAATCTGGCGCCTCGGCACGCAATGTTGCCGCCTGGCTTTCCTCGGATGTCAGAAAACTGCTCAACCGGGACAAGCGATCACTTGCGGATACGCCTTTAAGCGCTTTTAGACTTTCGTCATTGTTGGCCTTGATTGACCAGGGGCGTATTAACGGCAAAATTGCCAAGAATGTGTTGGAACGAATCTTTTTGGAGGATGTCGATCCCGAATCGATTGTTAAAAGGGAAGGCTGGTTTCAAATCAACGATCCAATTGAACTTAGCAGGATAGTCAAGCAGGTAATAACCCAAAATCCAGATGTGGTCGAAACCGTCGGTAAGGGGAATTTAAAGCATAAGGGCTGGCTGATGGGCGAGGTTATGCGTATTTCCAAAGGGAAGGCTGCACCAGAGCTTGCAAAAAAAATTCTCGATGAGCAGATAGGCTAGAACTCTCTGCTATCCTCCAAACTGAAGAACGTGCTAATATGCGCAAAATAATTTGGGGAATGATAGTCATGGAGAGAATCCTCTGCGCTGAGGCCCTAAAGGGGAATAAGTCTACCGTGGAAGTGGCCGGATGGGTTCATCGGGTGCGCAATCTGGGAGGCATCGTCTTTATTATACTCCGCGATTGTTCCGGTTTTATCCAATTGGTGAGCGATGCCGAATTCAATCTGAATCTTGAATCAGTTATACGCGCACGCGGAATGCTAAGCGACAGTGCAAGGGCTCCGGGGGGTCGAGAGATTGTGTTGAAGGAATACGAAGTGCTTTCGGAAGCCGAGCCAAATCTCCCGGTTGCCGTGAATCAGGACCCGGGAAACTTGGGGCTGGAAACCATATTGGAAAACAGGATGATCAGCATTCGCAATCCCAAGCTGCTCTCGATTTTTCGACTTCAGGCAAACTGCATAAGGGCCTTTGGCGACTTCTTTCGCGACGAGGGATTCACGGAGATAAAGACAAGCAAAATCATCAGTGGTGGCTCCGAGGGCGGCACCAATCTTTTTCCCATGGACTATTTTGGTAAAACCGCCTACTTGGCCCAGTCTCCGCAGTTGTACAAGCAAGCCATGGTTGCAAGCGGTCTAGAGAGAGTTTTCGAGATTGGCCATGCCTATCGCGCCGAAAAGCATGAAACTCCCAGACATATAAATGAGTATGTTTCCCTCGATATCGAAATGGGTTTCATTGACTCGGAAGAGCCTTTGATAGAAATAGAACGCAGTTTCATTGCCTACCTCTTTGAAACCATAGGCAGGAAAAACCAATCAGATCTTGAGGTTTGGAATGCCACCTTGCCCAGCCCGGATACATGTGCAAGGATTCCAATAATTACCTACGAGGAAGCAAGGGACATAGTCAAGGCGGAAATCGGTGCAAAGGTCATCGAAATAAACCCAAGGGCCGAAAGAATTCTCTGTGACTGGGCAAATAGGGAACGGGGTATACCGATGGTTTTCATAAACGAATTCCCCCGTCGTAAGCGCCCCTTTTACACCTATCCCACAGGGCAGAAAACAATGAGCTTCGATCTGCTATTTCGTGGCCTGGAAATCACCACCGGTGGACGGCGCATAAATGACTATTCGATGCTAAAGGAAGCTTTGGCAAAATTTGGGATGGCGGAGTCCGAGCTTGGTTCTTATATCGACATTTTCAGATATGGTTGCCCGCCACATGGTGGTTTTGCCATTGGTCTGGAACGCATTACCCAGAAGATTTTGAATTTGGCGAATGTCAAGGAGGCTACGCTATTCCCGAGGGATCGCAAGCGCATCTCACCATAGCGGCGATTTATATCTGTTCTCCCGAACGAGTGCGGCAAGGGACGCTTTTACAAGCGCCTTGTCCTTTGGATAGGTTACTCCGAACCACTCGGAATCGGTTTTCAGCACCCTTATCTTTATTTGATTTGCCTTTCTAAGTGTGTCTATTTCGGCGGGAATAAGAAATTCGCTTTTTGTCTGATCTTTGTGCTTCTTCAGGAAGCTAGTGAATCTGGATTTAAGCATTGACAGCAATGGAGGCGAAAATCCCCAGAAATTCATTGATACCAGCTCGTTGGGACCAATCTCATGGCTGACATCGCCGTCGATATACTCGATTAATCCCGCCTTGTTCCTCCCAATCTTGAATCTTTCCGTTATGCGACTGAGGTACCCGGATTTGGTTCCACAAACACCGCGGGTAACATACCCATAAGGGCTGAGCGTATTGGTCAATCTGTATACAACAAGAAAACCTGAAGGTTTGGTGGGATCCAGGTTGTATAATCCCCGAAAACCCTCCTTGAAGGCCTCTAGGCCGTAGAAGTCGTCCGCGTTAATCACTACAAAGGGATCCCGGACAATTTCCAAACAGGATAGAAGCGCATGGCCGGTACCCCAGGGTTTTTTTCTGTCCGGCGGAACTGAAAAACCTTGAGGTATGTCCTGAAGTTCCTGATAAACATAGTTTACACGGATTCTATCCTGAAATTTCGATGAGATACTCCTACGAAATGTGGCATCAATGTCTTTTCGAATGATGAAAATCACCCTGTCAAAGCCGGCCTGAATGGCATCATAAACCGAGTAATCGAGGATGATCTCACCGCTTGGGCCAACAGGGTCTACCTGCTTAATCCCTCCATATCGACTACCCATCCCGGCCGCCATAATCACCAAAGTGGCTTCCATAAAACCTTCCCCAAAGCAGGATAAAATGAATCTGACTACTAATCCACCCACTTTCTGCCCCTCATTCGGGGGAAGATCGCGTAGAGCAGTCTTCTTTTCAGAGTATATCGGATTTCCTTCTCATGTTGTCATACGCGATGCCTCTTGTAGGCATTGGTGTAGGTCGATTGCGCGTTAGGTATTGGAAGGTGTCAGAAGGCGATGGTTTTGGGAGTGCGGGGAAATGGAATCACATCTCTGATATTCTGCATCCCTGTAACATATTGAACCAAACGCTCGAAACCCAGTCCAAAACCGCTGTGCGGCACAGAACCATAGCTGCGCAAGTCAAGATACCAGCTATATTCATCAATATCCATTCCCATTTCTTTCATCCGGTTCCTTAGTTTCACAAAATCATCTTCCCTCTGACTCCCTCCTATTATCTCTCCCAGTCGTGGCACTAGCACGTCCATTGCTCTGACTGTCTCACCATCGTCATTCTGCTTCATATAAAAGGCCTTTATATCCTTGGGGTAGTCTGTGAGCGTCAAGGGACCTTCTACAAGTTTCTCGCAGAGATAGCGTTCATGCTCAGCTTGCAAATCAAGTCCCCAGCCTGGTGGATATTCCCAGTCAATTGACGCTTTTTCCAATTCCCGAACAGCCTCGCCATATGTAAGCTGGACGAATGGTTTATCAATTACCTGCTTCAAGCTGTCTATTGTTCCTTTGGAAATCCATCTGTCGAACAGATCCATATCATCGGGGCAGCGTTCGAGTACCTGGCTAAAGAGTTCTTTGATCAGGCTTTCGGCGAGTTCCCGGTTTTCTTCTAGTTCACAGAAAGCCATCTCCGGCTCAATCATCCAGAATTCAGAGAGGTGCCGTGCAGTGTTGGAATTCTCTGCGCGAAAGGTTGGCCCGAAGGTGTAAACCCTGGCCATAGAGCATGCGAAATTTTCCACTTGCAGCTGACCGCTAACGGTAAGATAGGTTTTTCTTCCGAAAAAATCTTGCCGATAGTCTATGTTTCCGTCACTGTCTCGGGGAGGCGAGGAATGACTCAATGTACTTACCTGAAATAAGTTGCCGGCGCCTTCGGCATCATTGCCCGTAATAATTGGGGTGTGAATCCAAAGAAAGCCGCGTTTCTGAAAAAAATCATGGATGGCGACTGAGAGGGCATTGCGAAGACGGGCCATGGCCCCAAAGATATTTGTCCTTGGACGCAAATGCGCGTTATCGCGAAGGAATTCGAATGAATGACGCTTCTTTTGCAGCGGGTAATCCGATGACACACCGCCAATCAGGCCTATTCTTTCCGCGATTAGTTCGATTCCCTGTTTTTTCCCCTCCGATGGAAGTATCCGACCTTCCGCTATAACGCTTGCCCCGGTTAGTAGGTGCTGATTCTGCTCCCTGTCCATGGCGCCGCTGCTCTTCTCGACAACAACTTGCAGATTGCTCAGGCAGGAACCATCGTTGATTTCAAAAAAAATGATGTTCTTGCTTTCGCGCTTTGTGCGTATCCAGCCCATTGCGACAGCACTGCGTCCGTCCCCTGGGCCGTCGAGCAGTGACGAGATTGTGGCTCGTGCCATGAATTCCGACTTTAGGTTGCCAATGCAGTCTAGTCAAGCCGCCCCTTAATAGGAGCCTATCCTCCCGGGCTTGGCTGATACAACTTTTTTGTTTCAGATTGAAACTCAAGGTACCAAGACGCACCTGGACTATATCGAGAGCCGCGCCGGTTCACGGTTTTTTGTGGGGGATACTATGAGTGCTAAAAATGAATCTTCGCCCGCTGAGAGAGGGCTAAGGCGGAGTTTTGGATTCTCTAAAAATCTCCACAGCCACACTTTCGCAGAGATTCAGAGCGCCGGGCTTATCGAGCACAATCTTGCACGCAAGAATTCCCTCTGTATCCAAAAGAAATTTGGCGATGGCATCTGCCAGTGATTCAATCAACATAAAAGAGGAGGTTCGAACATATTCCACAAGCCGGGTGCAGAGAGCCTCATAATCTAGAGCCTGCGCAATATTGTCTGTCTTTGCCGCCTTGACTATTTCGGTGTAGATGCTGATATTCAGGATTATATCCTGCGCTTTGCTGCGCTCCCGCGGGTGAATCCCGATTACTGCCGGGACTACCAGGTTCCTGATATGGAGCTTGTCGCCTTGCTCATAGTTCATACTTATCTGACTTAAGATGCAGTCCGCCGTCCACATGGAGCACCATGCCTGTAACAAAATCTGCCTGGAGTAGATAGATTATGGCATCCAGGACATCCCTGGATTCCCCCCGTATGCCCAGGGGATTTGAGGTTCCGGCGGTTCGGGTTGAGGCTGTGCCAAACTTAGAGGCTGCCTCCGCGCGATCGAAGAGACTGGTTTCTTTTGGATCTGGCGGAAGTATTTTCCCGGGGGAAACGGCATTTATGCGGAGAACCCGCGCCATTTTCAGGGCTAAATCCCGTGTTAGCGTGTGCAAGGACATCTTCCCCAAATGATAGGCCGCGTGATGCGGGTTTGTGGGCATTGAATCCAGAATGTTTACTACAGCCCCCCTTTGCCTCTTTTCCCTCGCCCTCCGGTTCATCGCGCGAATCATTATCAGGGGTGACTGGACATGAATATTCATCGAGCGATTTAGGTTCCTAGCGCTCATCGACTCGTAGTCGATTTTCGCATATTCAGAGGCAGAATTGATTAGGATATCTATGCCACCGGTTTTCTTCTCGATATCGGCGAACCATGATTCGGTTTTTTCCACTTCGGCAAGATCGTGTCCGCTGATCCAGGAATGACAACCTCTGGCAATGATATCCTGGCGCAGCATCATTGCCTGCTCTCGAGAATTCCTGTAGTGTATTACGACGTTTGCGCCGCAGTCTGCCAGGGATAATGCTATAAACCTTCCCAGCCGCCTCCCGGCGCCGGTTACAAGAGCCCTCTTGCCGGCTATTTCCATGACAGTACTCGCTAATTTTCCAAATCCATCTTTCTTTGGCAAAATAATAGCAAGAATAGCAGAATAAAAAACCCCCGGTCCCAGAGAACAGGCAGATAGAGTTATTAGCGGCTAGAAAACCTTGAAACTGCATGTTTTGACTGTGAGATATTCGTGATAGTTGTGGACTATCTAAGAGTTTTTGTTTAAGTTATCGCTGTGAAAGACAAGATAGCAGAAATTGAATCCAATATTCCTCTAGAAAATTTGGTTTCCACCGACAAAAACATGTACGAACTTACGAACGCCGCGATCCACCGCGCCAAGCAAATCAGCATGACCGGCTCGGAATCTCTTGAAAAGGTTGGCGGGAAGATTGTTTCCCTGGCGATTCGGGAGATAGTTACTGGCGAGGTTCAATATAGCATCAAGAAGGATTGACAAGCCAAAAATACTTGTCATTTTCGGAGCCACAGGCGTAGGTAAAACAGGGCTGATAGAAGGGTTGTTCATCGAGCGCCTGAACTTGGATGTTGAAATAATCAATGCCGACGCCCTCCATATTTACAGACAACTAGATATCGGAACGGCAAAGCCGCCAGCCTGGCTGCTCGCCCGAATACCTCACCATCTGATAGATATTTGCGATTATACAAGTCCATTTAGCGTGGGTGATTTCTGTAAAAAGAGCGATAGAATAGTCGGCGAGATTCTCGAAAGGGGGAGCTTGCCGCTAATCACTGGCGGCTGCGCTTATTATCTGAAATCCTGGCTTTTGGGCATGCCCCAGACCCCTCCCGTGGATATCAGCCTGCGAAGTCAAATAGCCAAACGCTGGAAAGGCAGAAGTAACCGCGCCATTCGCGATGCACTTTATCGCGTGGATCCTGTCAGTGCTGATCGAATCGGAACGGGGGATCGCTATCGATTACGTCGCGCCCTCGAAGTTTACGAGCAAAGCGGTAGGCCCCTTTCATCCTTTCCTGTTTCCAATACGAGGCGTGATGATTACAGGATTTTACTTATCGGTCTCCGGCGAGAGCGGCGCGAACTCTACAGACTTATTGATTTACGTGTCGAGGCGATGTTTCGCGCCGGCCTGGAGGATGAGGTTCGGCGGTTGGTAGCAGATGGCGCCCGCTTTGGGCATCCTGGCATGAAGGGCATCGGCTATCGTGAGTGGTTCGGTCCGGATGGAAGCATCCTGGCGCCGAATGATGTAAAGAGACTAATTGCCCGCAATACCCGCCGTTATGCCAAGCGCCAAAGCACTTTCTTTGCTTCGATCCCCGGAGTTATCTGGTTCGAGCTTGATGGGGACTGTCCACCAGGTTTGGTGGAAGCTCTTTGCCGCTTTCTATTAACATCCGCGAATTCCACCACTTGACCAAGAGGACTCCTATAGGGATAATGCATGACGGAATCAAATAGGAGAATTGGATAGTGCCCTGCGGACGCAAGCGCAAGCGAAAGAAAATTGCCACGCACAAAAGAAAGAAGAAGCTTAGAAAAAATCGACACAAGAAAAAATGAAAACATGTTGGCGACAAGCAGCCTTGTTGCCCTGGATAGCAGGATGCCTTCCATCTTGCCGCCCCGAAGCTCAGGTGGTCTTAGCCAGCGAAAAACAAGGGCGTGGTTTTTTGTTTAGAGGGGTTCTCTTCTGATTGGATGAACAGCAAGTCCATCGCCTTCAGTATTCCTGAATCTCGTCGTGCACGAACTCAAGCTGTATTTCTACCTGCCTGAGAAGTTCCTCCGATTCAGCGCCGGCATGATACTTTTTCTCGCAGACTACACGGGAGATGCCGCAGCTGATTATCAGCATTGCGCAGATTCGGCAGGGTGTCATTCGGCAGTAAAGGGTTGCATTGTCCAGGGCTACCCCTCTTTTTGCGGCTTGGCATATCGCATTCTGCTCCGCGTGAACCGTACGGACACAGTGCTCCCGTGTAACCCCATCGCTGTGAATGACGGAATCGAATAAGTGCCCCGTCTCATCGCAGTGATCCAATCCCGGGGGGGCGCCCACATAACCCGAGGCAAGTATCTGCCTATCTCTTACAATGACACATCCGCTGCGCCCTCTGTCGCAGGTGGCCCTGTTTGATATCGCCCTGGTTACCTGCATGAAATACTCATCCCAACTCGGCCTTGAAAGCTTTTCTGCCATTAGTCTCCTCAAGGTAAGACTTCGAGAATACCGTTCATGCTGTTATTGTAAATGTCCTACCTGATGCATTATGATACAATGTCTTGCCCATAACCACCCAGGCCATGAAGAATTACATTGGGGGCAGGCGGAAACCGAGCCGGCAGCGATGGACTCTATCAGTCTAAGAGAGGCTATCAGGGCGCTATGCGCCAGAGGTCAACCAAGGCAACATTGAAGACTGTACGTCCAGAGTGGGAAGGGGTAATATCATCGCATGGCAAGAGTCGCGCAGACCTATGATGAGAGCAAAATTCAAACCCTTAGCTCCTTGGAGCATATTCGCCTTAGATCCGGAATGTATATTGGGCGACTCGGTGATGGTTCAAATCCGGAAGATGGTATGTATGTTCTACTCAAGGAAGTTGTGGATAACGCCGTGGACGAATTCATTATGGGATTTGGCAGGAAGATTTTGATCAAACGCGAGGATAAAGAGATTAAATGCCGGGATTATGGGCGGGGTATCCCGCATGGGAAGCTTGTGGACTGTGTGAGCATTATAAATACGGGGGCCAAGTATAACGATGAAGTCTTTGTCTTCTCTGTTGGGTTGAACGGGGTAGGGGCCAAGGCTGTCAATTCACTCTCAAGTCACTTTCTTATTCGCTCTTATCGGGAGGGCAGATTTCGCGAGGCCAGTTTCTCAAGAGGCAAGCTAATAAGAGAGAGGAGGGGTACCTCTAAGGAGCATGAGGATGGCACCTACGTTGAATTTGTCCCAGACGAGGAAATTTTTCGCGATTACGGCTTTGTTGACGAGTATATAGAGCAGCGTATGCGGAACTATGCCTATCTGAACAGAAATTTGAAGCTTTACTTCAATGGGAAGAAGTTCGAATCCAAAAAGGGTTTGAAGGATTTACTTGAAACGGAGGTTGGCAGGAAGGTTGGGAAAGATATTCTCTATCCGCCCTGCCACCATGTAGGAGAGAGACTCGAGTTTGCTTTCACGCATACTTCGGCCTTCGGAGAAATGCATTTCCCCTTTGTCAACGGTCAGCTGACGGTGGATGGCGGGACCCATCTGAGCTCCTTTCGAGAGGGGATGCTCAAGGGAGTTAACGAGTTTGCGAAGAGAAGTCACTTGGGATTGGATGTGCGGGAGGGATTTATCGGAACTATTTCCGTAAAGGTGAAGGATCCGGTTTTCGAGAGTCAAACCAAGAATAAGCTTGGGAATACCGAGATTCGCTCCTGGATTATCGCTGAGGTTAAGGCGGCGGTGCTTGACTACCTCCATAAGAATCCAGAGTCCGCAAAAACCATCGAGAATAAGATTCTAAGCAATGAAAAGCTAAGAAAGGAGTTGACGGCGATTAGAAAGGAGGCCAAGGCGGCGGCAAAGAAAATTTCGCTTAACATCCCAAAACTAAAAGATTGCAAAATCCATCGGGGGGACAGGGGGGGTGAAGTATCTACAATCTTTATCACCGAGGGTCAGTCGGCTACTGGTTCGATGGTTAGCTGCCGCAATGTCCGTTATCAGGCTATTTATTCGCTTGGGGGTAAGCCATGGAATAGTTATGGTAAGAGGAGGGCGGCGATATACAAGAATGAAGAATTGTTCAACCTGATGATGGCCCTGGGCATCGAAAATGATATTGAGAATCTTCGCTATCAAAGGATTATATTGGCAACCGATGCCGATACAGATGGTTTTCACATCAGAAATCTGATTCTCACCTTTTTTCTCAATTATTTTGAGGAGCTTGTGATAGGCGGACATCTATATATCTTGGAAACTCCTCTTTTCAGAGTGCGCAATAGGGTACAGACGAAATACTGTTATTCGGCGCGAGAGCGGGACGAGGCCATAAGAATGATTCGGGGTTCGGAGGTTACGCGATTCAAGGGCCTGGGAGAAATCAACCCGGGGGAGTTTGGCCAGTTCATCGGCGATGATATGAAGCTTGTTCCGGTTGGCATTGAATCTATCAGGAAGGTGCCAGAAACATTGACTTTCTTCATGGGAAAGAATTCTCCGGCTCGACGGGAATTCATTATGGAGAATTTGGTATAGGACCAAGGAGAGTCAATTCCCAGTCTCGATTAGTCCTAGGAATCAGGGCTTGTTGCGGAGAGAAATTTTGGTTGAGCCCCTAACCACGGTTTAGTATCCGGCTTGGAAAAACCCAGCGCTACATCTACTTGGAGAATTCTGATGGCCTATATTGGGAAGCTTTTTAACGAATACTTTTTGAAGTATGCCTCCTATGTGATTCGGGAGCGTGCAATCCCGAACCTCGATGATGGACTAAAACCTGTGCAGAGGCGAATACTGCAATCTCTCTTTGACGTTGATGATGGAAATTTCCACAAGGTTGCAAACGTTGTAGGTCATGCGATGCAGTACCACCCGCACGGAGATGCTTCGATTTATGAGGCTCTTGTGAATTTGGCGAACAAGGAACTATTCATCGACAAGCAGGGCAATTTTGGCAATATTCTTACCGGCGATCCCCCCTCGGCATCAAGGTACATCGAATGCAGACTCCTCCCACTAAGTAAGGAACTGCTTTTTCGGCCTGAAATAACCGATTTTATCGATTCCTATGATGGACGAAGAAGGGAGCCGCTTACCCTGCCCGCCAAAATTCCCCTTCCGCTTATTCTGGGAGCCGAGGGTATCGCAGTTGGAATGTCCACCCGGATACTTCCCCACAATTTCATTGAGGTTATCCGGGCTGAACAGGCCTGTCTTAGGGGAGAATGGTTTGAACTTCACCCAGATCTACCCTCGGGCAGCATAATCGATGTATCCGAGTACGATGGGGGCAACGGGAAGATTCTAAGCAGGGCCCGACTGGACTTGTCGGACCCCAAGCGGATAGTAGTCAGGGAACTACCCTATGGGGTTACGACAGAGAGTCTGATAGCTTCGATAGAGACGGCCGCACGCTCAAATAGAATAAAGATTGGCACGATTACCGATTTTACAACGGAGAATGTTGAAATCGAAATAAGGCTTCCGCGAGGTGTTTATGTCTCCGAAATGGTTTATGGCCTCTATGCTTTTACGGACTGTGAAGTGAATATCCCACTAAACATGCTTCTGATTCGAGACGACAAACCGGCCCTGATGACCATTAGGGAGGTTATCGAGCATCACGCGCAAAGACTTATCAATCTTCTAGAAAGGGAGCTGACACTTGAACGGAAACAAATTCTGGACAAGATACATTCTAGAACCTTAGAGAAGATTTTTATTGTCGAGAAAATCTATAAGAAAATTGAGCAAATTAAAACAATCAAGGGCATTTTTGCAACGGTTCATAAGGGATTCAAGGCATTCCTGTCAGAAATAGGCCGGGAGGTTACTGATGATGATGTGGGAAATTTGCTGAAAATTCCAATTCGGCGCATAAGTCAATTTGATGTTCAGAGGTTGGAAGATGAAATCCAGACACTAAACAGCAGACTGAGCAAGATTGAAGGCTATTTGGACAATCTTGTGGAATACGGATTGGATTTTCTAGATGGCATCGTCGAAAAATACGGCAAAAAATTTACGCGCCGAAGCGAAATTGTCAAGCTCGATAAAATTGATATAAAGAATGCTGCGCAGAAAAACCTCAAGATGCGATACGATCCGAAAACCGGCTATCTTGGACATGAAGTTTCCGGCGGCAGCCTCTTATTCAATGCGTCGACCTACGATAGGATTCTGTTCATAAAAAAAGACGGCACCTACATGATCAGCAACGTGCCGGACAGGCTGTTTGTAGGTAGGGGCTTGCTGTATGTCGGCCCTGTAGACAGTGAAACCTGTGAATCAACAGTCTTCACACTAGTTTATCGCAAGGATGATTATCCATATATTAAGCGCTGTCGAATAAGTAGCTTCATCTTGAATCGCAGCTATTCGCTTGTGCCAGAGGATGGAGTGATTGTCCGATTGACTACCCGAGAGGATGCAGTAGTTCTTATTGATTTTGTACAGAAAAGCTCCGTTGGCAGCGTCAATTGCTTCCCGATTCGCAACTATCTGATTAAAGGAATAAAGGCCAGGGGTGTAAGGATACGGGCAAGACGCTTCAAGTCGGCACGTTTTGTAAGTCAGAGAAGAGGAAAAGACCTGCACGCTTAGCAAGAGAGTTTGACCATCATCTAATTGACTCTTCGATTTATTTGCAGGTTTCCCTGGTGCTCCGTTAGCTGCCTATAATATAATGAACCTAGCTGCCGCGAGTGTCAGGATCGAAACTTCACCAAATGGCAGACCGTCTTATTAAGAGAACCTGCCACTGTGAACGCGATTTTTGATCCTCGTGAGCACACCTGAAAAGGCTATTGGCGTGCGCGTCAAATGGCTAATCTGTGGAGGAATATTTAATGCATTCTTGGAAAAAAACCTTGTTCTACGGACTCCTAAGCTGGATAATTCCATTTGCTCTCTCTGTCTTGTTTTACTCCAGTGATGGTGTTCTGTCGATTGATGTTTTCTTGTTCAAATCCATCATGATACTTGTTGGAAGCCTTGTTGGTTTGATGCTTTTAGTGGGGTATTTCAAGCGGGTAGATAGTGCCTTTCTTAGGGAAGGTATATTGATTGGGTCAATCTGGCTAGTGATGAACTGGGTGTTTGACTTCATTTTCTTCGCGCTTGTGAAAAAGATGGATATTGTGGCTTATTTTTTCGAGGTAGGAATAAGATATCTTACGATACCCATATACAGTATTGCCATAGGCTTTCTTCTGAAAAAAAAGTTATCCAGCTAGTTCGCTACCTCAAATTCAACAGTCAAAGCTCGCAAATACATACTGCCGCCAGTGTAATCTGCACTTGGGCAGAAGGGCAGTTGCTGCCCTTACTAACCCAGACAAAATCGGCAGAGATTTTAAATTCGGCTATGTAGCCTGAGATTTTAGCCTGTCTTTAGTTGGATTTGCTAAAAAGAGATTTAATCTCCCTGGCGTATATTTTGCTGATTACATGTCGTTTAATCTCTTGCTTGGCTGACAACTCCCTCCCATGTTCGAAGGGCTTGGCCAAGACTACAAATCTGACTATCCGCTCATAAATCTTAAAGCCATTGGAGGTCGAAATCAGATTTGATATTTCGTTCGATATCAAATTATGCACCTTTTGACTCGTAAAAAGATCCTCATCATCTACATAGGTGATATTGTTTTTACTGGCCCAGCTTTTAACGTTTTCCGGATCCACTTGAATAAGGGCTCCCAAAAAATTTCTGTCCTGACCCACGATAACGGCGAGAAGGATGTAGGGACTGATTTTTAGGCGTTCTTCTATCGGTGCCGGTTCCACATTTTCGCCGTCCAAAAGGACTATGGTATCCTTTGCGCGGCCGACTATCTTGTAGTCTCCATCGTAGGTAACCATCGCCAAATCCCCGGTGTTGAGAAATCCATCCTTGTCTATCACTTGTGCCGTAAGATCGTCTCGACGATAGTAACCCTTCATAATCTGAGGCCCACGGGCGTGAAGTATGCCGATTTCGCCAGGTTTCACCTCTTTGCCATCTTCATTTCTTATCTTCAAATCTGTTCCTGGAAAGGCCTTGCCAATTGTGCCCGATACGGGACGATCGAGAGATCGAAGGCTGAGTACTGGTGCTGATTCGGTTAAACCATAACCCTCCAGCAGTAGTATGCCAGCACTCTGAAAAAAATTGTCTACATGTGTAGGCAGGCTTCCGCCGCCTGAAATTCCGGCCACAAAATGGCCTCCAAGCTTGGCCTTGATTTTTTTGAACACGAGGATGTCACCGAGGGCCTTGAGAGGCCAAAGAAGGATTGCGGGTATTATCCCGATAACAAAGTCTAGCAGGCGGCTTCGCTTCTTGAACCTTGCCATCTGCCCCCTAACCATTTGAATGAACAGTGTCCAAGCCCTGCCCACCGAGACGAAAAACAGAAACAATGCCTTTTTGATGCCTCCATCCTTATTCACCTTGCGATATATCCCGTCGCGTACCGATTCCCATATCCTGGGAACAGAAGCCATCCAGGTTGGTTTTATTAGCTGCATGTCCGCAAGGAGTATTGAGCCGATTGGCTTTGAGTAGCAGATTGCACTTTTTGAACCAAGCGCAATGTACTGCATTACGCGTTCGAATGAATGCCAAACCGGTAATACACTAAGCCAGCGATCACCCGGACCCACCCCGACTAGCGAGAAGACATGCTGCACCTGATGCATAAAATTCCTGTGGGTGAGCATTACGCCCTTTGGTTCTCCAGTAGTTCCAGAAGTGTATATTATGGTTACCACATCATCGGAGGCGCCCTTGTCGATTTCGGCATTGATTATTGCAAGATCGGTTTTTGCCCCGTCTTCCAAAATCTTGGCATAAGTAAATATCTCTAGTCCGGCAACCTTCTTCGCCTTGTAGTGCGGATCGACAATAATAATCTTCTTGAGATCCCTAAGAGATTTCAACCTGCTTATTACCTTCTCCAGCTGACTTTGATTCTCCAGAATTGCCAAATTGCATCCGGAGAAGCCTAAGATGTAGCTAATTTCGTCGGCGGTGGAATCACATCCTCTCGGAACATCGACGCTCCCCAGGCACTGAATTGCCAGATCGGCTACAAACCATTGCTGTCGGTTATCTGAAATCAAACCAATGTTTTCGCCGCGTTTTATTCCGAGCTTCTGGAGACCGGCAGCAAATTGCCTTGCCTGCGTGTATAGTTCTTTAAAACTAGTAGGTTGGAAAACGTCCTTCTCATCCTTATAAAGCTGTATGGGTTCATTAGGACAGTTGTCAGCCATTTCTCTGAGTAATGTAGGAATTGTAGTAAATGTCACGATGAGGCCCTCCTATAATCAAACAGGCTAAGCATAATATTTCATAATGCCATTTTATGCCAGTATGACGGAGAAACTTGTGAAGGTATTCCGGGAGAAGAACAGATATACTATGCTCTGTGAGTATGAGCGATTTCTGCATACCACGCATCATGGGAATAATAAATTGCACTCCGGATTCGTTTTTTGCCGGAAGTCGAAGCGAGAATTTGGAGACTGCCTTTTCGAATGGGATGTCGATGATCAAGGAGGGAGCCGATATACTTGATATCGGCGGTGAGTCTTCGAGACCGGGATCCGCAGAGGTTGAAGAAGACGAGCAGATTAGACGAGTGATTCCGGTTATTCGGAGAATTCGACAGATTTCAAAGATACCTATTTCCATTGATACAAGGAGCGCGCGAGTAGCCGAAAAAGCCTTGGATGCGGGGGCGGACATAATCAATGACATTTCGGCTCTCAGACACGATATGTCCATGGCCGCATTGGCGGCGGAACGAGAGGTACCTGTAATTCTGATGCATATGAAGGGCAATCCGGCCAACATGCAGATACGTCCCCGATATCATGATCCAATTCGGGAAATCCAGGATGCGCTTTTAAAATTTACCGATCGAGCCATGGAAGCGGGAATTGGCAGGGAAGACATTATCCTGGATCCTGGTATTGGCTTTGGGAAAAGACTAGAAGACAATCTGGCTCTTGTAAGCAAGATAGACCAGTGGAGGCCAGAGGGATTTCTTGTCATGGTGGGGCTGAGTCGAAAGTCCTTTCTGGGCAGACTGGTTGATTTGGAGAACCAGCGTTCGGCGGACCACTATATGAAGCTTGACGCCAGCGTCGAATTTGGCAAAGCAGAAGCCAAATCCGAAATTGACAAGAGTGTACCGGAGGATCGTCTGATTGCCACATGCGCTGCAAATGTCTGGTGTATCGCAAAGGGAGTGGATATTTTGCGGGTACATGATGTTTGGGCTGCAAGACAGCTAGTGGCTGTTTGGGAGGCTTTTTCTTGGGCTTCCTGAAAGACCTTCCAATCGTTAGTGAATATGTACTACCTGCCCTCGATATCGCGCTTTTGGCGTTTCTTTTTTTTAAACTGTACGAATTATTGGAGGAAACTCGCGCCATCCAGCTACTGCGGGGTGCGATAATTTTGGCCCTGATCTACGCTCTGGCCTGGTTTCTTAGTCTTTCTACCCTGCTATGGATTCTGGAACTGATTGCGCCTGGAATTTTCATTGGTGTTGCAATAGTTTTTCAGCCGGAGCTAAGGAGTATCTTCACTCGAATAGGACAGCGAGAACTGTTCAGTGGGAAAACAAGGCAAAAACCCTTTCGGGTTGAAGCTGTACTCAATGCGGCGGTGGTGCTTTCAGCCCTTAAACGCGGCGCCTTGATGGTTTTTGTGCGCAAGGTGGGCCTGAAAAACATTGTTGACACCGGCACGCGATTAAACGCGGAGCTTTCATCTTCCCTGATACTCACTATTTTCGATCATGACGGCCCATTGCACGACGGGGCCATAGTAATCCAGGGAGGACAGATCTCGGCGGCGGGATGCTTCCTCCCGCTATCCGATCAGCCCGATATTCGTGGCAGTTTTGGCACGAGACATCGTGCGGCTCTGGGCATCGCCGAGGAAACAGACGCGGTTGTTCTAGCTGTCTCCGAGGAAACTGGGGCTCTTTCACTAGCCTACGATGGCAATATGTTCTATAACCTGGAAGAGGGGGAGCTTAGGCGCCGTCTCCATGAAATACTGGGTTTAGGCCTTCCGGAAGTAGTTGAGAGCGGCGCCACATGAGATTAGCACGCCTTTTTTATCGCTGGCCAATCAAGATTGTCTGTGTTGCGTTGGCCATAATCCTTTATACACTTTTTCGATCCAACACCCTGACGGAACGTCAAATCACGGTTCCACTGCAGGTTTTTACTCCGGAGGGCTTTGTAGCGAGTTCTGAATACCCAAACGCTGTCAATGTGATGCTGCGAGGGAATGAAGAAGATTTAAAGGATATCTTGGCGGAAGATATTGAGGCCTATGTAAATCTTATTCCCTATCCGGAGGAGGGCGAGCATCAAGTTCCTGTTGAGCTTGGCAAAAAGGGCTCGGCGTTACAGCCGGAGACACTGGAATTCCGGCCTCGCCCGAAAATGCTTACTGTTTCCATAGAGCCCCGCACGATTCGGAGCCTTGAAATCGAACCGAAGCTATATGGAGTCCCTTCAATCGGCTATGAACTCACTCAGTTTTTCGTATCACCCTCCTCTGTAACGGCGGTAGGACCGCGCAGCCAGATGACGACCTTATCGGTATTGTCAACGGAACTCATAGACCTCTCTGGACGCAGCGAGGATTTCTCGGTTACTACAAGGATTGTATTGCCCTCTACGCAAATTGACATTCCAGGCGGCCAAATCGTCGAATTTAGGGGGGTTGTTGATGAATCGGTGATAATTCGAACCTTCGAGAATCGTGAAGTGGTTGTTTTCGACCTTCCTGAAAATCTGTGGATTATAAATGATCTTTCTCCAGTTAGCCTGACAGTTCAGGGAAGCCAATTGCTTGTCGAGAATACGCGACCCCAGGACATGACTTTCTACATCGACGCATCTGCCATCAGGGGTCCGGGCATCTATAATCTACCGTTAGAAATCGACATTCCTACAGGATTGGCCGTGCTGCGAATTCTGCCGCGAGAGCTCGCAGTGATTGTTGCAGACGAATAGGGGGACATTGATGGTCGATGACAGCATTACTTACAGGGCAAAAAAGAGAATCTCATGCCCCATTTGCGCAAGCAAATTTCGAAAGGAGGAGCTGCTTACCGGTGGCGGCAGAATGAACGCCGGAGAGCTAACTGACGAATTACACAGGATCTACCTTCCAACACAGAAATATGGGGATGTGTATCCGTTGATATATCCGATTTCAGTGTGTCCGGACTGCTGGTATGCGGCTTATCCACGGCATTTTGATACACTCAAGGACGAGGAATACCCCCAGATTGAATCAAGAATCGAAGAACGGAAAAGCATTCTAAGGCCACTGTTTCAGGATTTGGATTTTGGCAAGGACAGGAGACTTGAGGAGGGTGTAGCCTCGTACTTCTTGGCGGCGCTCTGCTATGAGTACAGAAGCCGAAGTACTGTCCCAACCTTTCTTCGGGGTCTATCCTTCCTCCGCGCCGGTTGGCTTGCGGTATATCTAGACAGGCAGATAGCGGGGGAAAACTATGATTCCATGTCCAGGATATTTTTAAGGAAGGCTGCGTTTTTCTACAATGAGGCCATAGAGATGGAGATGAGTAAAAAGGAGGATACTGAGAGCCTTAGTCATCATGGACCGGATTTGGATAATAATTTTGGGTTTGATGGCGTTCTATATCTTGTTGGCGTGCTGCAGCTAAAATATGGACAGCGTGAAAACCGCGCCAGTCGCATATCTGCGTTGAAACGGGCCAGAACGGCGGTTTCCCGCATTGTAGGGATAGGATTATCGACTAAGGCCAAGCCTTCGCCTTTGCTTGATTTGGGTAGGAAGCTGCACAAATCCATCAAGCTTGAGTTGGAGGCCAGTGAAGCGTAATATAAGGTTGTCAATCTCTTATGACGGGACGGATTTTTCCGGTTGGCAGAGACAGAGAGACTGCCGGACGGTTCAGGGAGTTCTGGAAGAGGCACTTGCCGACCTGCACGGAATGTCTGTTTCATTAGTGGGTGCTGGAAGGACCGATTCGGGTGTGCACGCCACCGGACAAGTTGGCAATTTTTTCAGTCTCAACGAGAGTATCGAAGATGGAAAATTCGGCGCGGCTATAAATGCTCGTTTACCGAGTGATGTGCGGGTTCTTTCAAGCAGGCTTGTTCCCGAAAGCTTTCATTCAAAACGGGATGCCAGGGGAAGGCAATATGTGTATTGGATTGCCAGTTCCCGGTTGGAAGCGGCGCACATGTCTCGCTATTCCTGGTTTTTGAAAAAACTGCCTTCGCTTGTTGCTCTCAATGAGATGGCGCGGGTTATCTGTGGTTCCCATGACTTTACTACTTTCATGGCGAGTGGGGATGCAAGTAAATCCAGGATTCGTTCTATAAATCATGCGGTGTTTCTCGCTAGAGGACCGATGCTATTATTCCAAATTGATGGGAATGCTTTTCTTTGGAAAATGGTGCGATCGCTTCTCGGCACAATGGTTGACTTGGCGCTTCGTGGTGGAGGCGGGAAGGAGATGAGCAAAATATTAAATTTGCGAAATAGGACTGAGGTCGGCCCCACAGCCCCCGCCCGCGGGCTCTTTCTCACAAGGGTGGTCTATAGATGAATAGATCTAGAGTGTGGATTGAGTATGAACGGATCTTGAATGACGTTATTGATTGGCTTGAGGATGGATATCAAGGAGAGCGAGTTGAAAAAAAAGAGGCTGCGAGAGGCTCGAAAATCAATACTCCCCTAAAAGCCTCACAAAAAGTTGAGCCTGAGGCATCGCGAAGTAGTGCAGATGCAAAGAAAGGCAATCCGGATTTCCGGATTGCCGGACATGGGAAAACATCGGAAGATGAGGCGAGTTTCGCTTCACGGTATGGGGGAGAGCTAGAGCGCATTGCCAGGGAGGTTAGGCAATGTGAGAGGTGCAGTTTATATTTGATTCGGGAAAACACAGTTTTTGGTATAGGAACCGAAAATCCACTGCTCATGATTGTAACGGCCGCCCCGGTGTTTGGGGCAAAAGAGGCCGATGGACCGCTTTCCCCATATGAGTCTGAGTATCTTGATAAGTGGCTCAAGGCACTCGATCTGCGGCCTGGTTTGGATACCTTCATCACTCCTGCCGTCAAGTGCCGGACGCCCGGAGGACGACCGCCTGATGCCAGGGAGTTGGGTGAATGCTTTCAGTATCTCAAACGGGAGTTTGCTGAGCTTAAACCCAAGGCAATTTTGGCCCTCGGAGCAACAGCCTGTGGCGCTCTAACGGGAGATATCTCGGATTTCCCATCGCTTGTTGGGAAGCCATGGACCTGGGAGGGTGTGCCTTCCCTGGTCCTTTGGACACCCGCCGAGGTGCTTGAAAATCCGACTCGTCTTCGAAAGCCGGTGTGGGACGCCCTTCAGAGGTTGAGGGATGCATGGAATGCCCTACCTAGAGCTAGCGTTTAACCTTCCTGTCAGACAGAATTATACCTACGCTTCGCCGGCGATCATTCCCGTAGGCTGTAGGGTCTGGGCTAAACTCAGGTCTAAAAGGCTTCCTGGATGGGTGGTAGGTCAATCAAATTCTCCGCCTGAAGGTTTGAACAAGATTAGAACGGCTGAATCTCGGATTGATAATGAGCCTCTTTTCAATCTCGAGCTTTTGGAACTTGCAAATTGGCTCTCCAATCTCACAATGTGCTCTCTGGGTGAAACGCTCGCTGCCATGCTCCCAGACGGGAAAAGGGAGAGTCGAGAGTTCGATGATGCTTCTCACGAGGACGTTAGAGAAACCATAGCCGCTTTGAGCGTCGATCAAAGAAACGCGTTGAGAAGTATTGAAACTGCTGACTGTGACTGGTTTTATCTGTACGGAATTCCTGGTTCGGGTAAAACAGAGGTATTTCTTCGCACCGCCCGAACTGTTATCGACAGGGGGGGCTCGGTTATCTACCTGGTGCCGGAAATTGCCTTGACTCATCACCTTGTGGGCAATCTTAGAAGTAGATTTCAGGGGTTGGTTGCGGTGCTGCACTCAGCTCTTCCACCCTCCAGGCGCCTACTCGAATGGCGCCGCATTCAATCCGGAGCTGCAAGGTTTGTTCTTGGAGCGCGAAGCGCTGTCTTTGCACCCTTAGAAGGACTTGGATTGATTATAATCGATGAGGAGCACGAGAATTCGTACAAATCGAACGCGGCTCCGCGGTATCACGCCAGGCAGGTGGCGATGCGCCGTTGCAGGCAGGCTGACGCTCGCTTGCTTATGGGGAGCGCCACCCCCTCCCTCGAAGCCTGGCAGCTTATGAAATCAGGCAGATTGAAATCACTCAAACTCGGCGGCAAACCTGCAGGCGGCGCCGCTCCGGTGAGCAGCATCGTTGATCTTAGAAGGGAAAAAACTGTTTTCTCGGGGCAGCTCATTGATGCCGTTTCCCGAGTTCTGGGGGAGGGCAGGCAGGTTTTACTCTTTCTCAATCGGAGAGGTTTCTCTTATCAGTTCTCCTGCCGCAGCTGCGGGGAGGGATTGCTATGCCGAAATTGCAGCGTTCCCCTTATTTTCTACAGGTCCACTAACACCATGTTTTGCCACTACTGCGGTTTTAGAACGAAGCCAATTCGAATTTGTCCTAGCTGCGGCTCCTTGGAAATGAAATTTACCGGTTTCGGCACGGAACGGATAGAGGAGGAAATTGGAAGACTTTTCCCGGAAAAGCGGGTGCTGCGTTTGGACAGTGATGTGACCCGGAGAGGAAATGTTCTCGAGGAAGCTCTGCAGGGTTTCAGGGAGGGTGATATTGATGTCTTACTAGGGACGCAGATGATTGCCAAGGGACTCAATGCACCTGGATTGAAGCTGGTGGGAATTCTTTTTGCCGATAGCTCTCTTAATCTACCGGATTTTCGCGCTGCTGAACGAACCTTTGCGCTGATAGTTCAGGTTTCAGGCCGATCGGGGCGATTTCTACCGGATGGTGAGGTTATTGTGCAGACCTTTAGGCCTGATGCCGCCGCGATTCGAATGGCCGTTGAAGGACGCATCGAAGATTTCTATGATTTCGAGCTCGGTGTTAGAAAAGCTCTCCACTTTCCCCCATTCTGCCGCATTTTCAGAATCCTATTCGAGGGTAGAGATGAGATCAAAGTAAGTGAGACATCCGAAAGATTTGCGTATACACTTGGAGAGGTTGCAGGTGGAGATCTTCTGGGACCTGCGGAGTGCGCCGTTGCTCGCCTATCTGGTCGATATAGGCATCAACTACTGTTGCGATCCGATAACTTCGATATAACCCATGCCGCCCTTGCCTCTGCCCTTTCGAAGTTTCCCAGGCAAAATGGAGTACGAATAAAGGTGGATATTGACCCTAGCAATCTGCTATAGCGCTGGCTGGGGGAGAAGCTAATCATCGGCAACATAGGCATTAATCAATTCAACCACCTTGGCTGCGGGGATTTGATTTGAGATTGCCAGGCGCCCTATTCTTGTGTAGACGTCGAAGAATCTGACAATGCGTGGATGGCGAGGAATCGCGACTGCATCCTCGGAGGCTGCTAAATCGGCAAGGCGAGCCGCGTCTTCCAGAACTAACTTGGCAAGTTCTCCCTGTTCGTCGCTGATATTGGCGGGGATTGCGGCATAGACATATCTGATGATATTTGCAGCGTCAGTGGGCGGCTTTGCCTCCATGAAGGCTTCGCTAATTTCTACTTCCTGTGAAGATGGGAGGCGCACAGCCCCTGTAACCTGACTACCAGAAGGGTTTGCAAGGGCGACCATGGGGAAGGCAGTTACAACCAGGCCGTTGGACATGCTGGCCCGGCTTAAGAAGGTGATGAGCGAATCGGGGAGGTGATTGTACCTGTCGAATAGGTTGGGATTGTCGGCCAGGAGGAAGAGAAGGGCAGATTCTGGATGGTATGCATTGATGGCTATCCGCTTCTCGGAGCTGCTTGGAAGAATCGAATACCATTGAGAGAGTCTTGCCATGATAGGGTAGGGGGAGTTTAGAAGGGAATCCAGGCGGAGCATGTGCAGCTGATCTACGATTATCAGATGGGGCATGCCCTGAGGAGGGGGATTTTCGAGCCGATTGGCTAGCTCAGTCACATCTTTCCATTTAACTTCTACATCTCTTAGGAAAAAGGCCGCCAGCAGGTTGGATTTATACTGCGGAATTTGCATTGAAGACCAGATTTGAATCGGGCCGATTGGTTTTCGAATGCCGTGAACGCTGATACGCAGTGGGTTTGAGAAATTATCCGTACCTACACGGAGTTCCAGGGTTTGATTTTGAAATGTCAGAAGAGCATCGTCCCATCCGGTTGGGCCCAGACTATTTGCATCCCAGGATATGCTGCCTTGCTCGAATCTTATTTCCAGGTATTCTACGGTTTCAAGATAGGGGAAAAGGGATTGAAGAGGGATAATTTCCGCATCAAAGCTTGAAGGATTGATAAGGGCGTGGGTGACATTGTTCAGCTTCAGCTCAAGTTTTACATCCTGAGCGGCAGATGGAGTGGAGCCTAGGAGCAGGATTAGAAGGAAGATTATCGGAGAGGTCGTGCTACATTGGCCGACGCAATGGACGCTGAACAGTCTGTTCTCCTTACAGGCGCTGTCATGAGAGGTCTTATAGCTTTCTAGGCATGAAATGCGAGTTGTATCAGCTACCGTATTTGCTGCAGTAATATTTGCACCTCCGCTTTGAGTGTTTTGAGGAATTCCTCGAGTTGTTCGCGAGTGGTGTCTGGCCCAAATGAAACGCGTATTGCCGATTCTAGAATCTGTCTTGGCAGGGATAAGCCGCCAAATGTTTCCGGGATCTTTTTGCTTTTGTTACCGTGGCAGGCAGAGCCTGTCGAAACTACAAATCCCTTACTTGCGAGCACTCGCGCCAGCACCTCCCCGGGAATCGGGGGGAAGCCAACAGCGACTATTCCAGGAATGTAGTTCGCAGTGTGCCCTGGCGAATTAACTCTAATTTCAGGCAGAATTTTGGTCGGAATGGAATTGTTGGTTAACTGTGAAAGCAACCACACTCCATTTTCTTTGACACCCTGTGAGGGTTGGCTGTGTTTCTTTAGGGCCGATGCCAGGGCGATGGCTCCCGCCACGTTTTCGGTACCCGGCCGGATGCCGTGTTCCTGTCCGCCGCCTCGAAACAGGGCCTGAAAGTCCGAATTTCGATGATAAAGCAATCCAATTCCCCTGGGGCCCTGAAATTTGTGAGCGCTAAAAGAGGCACTATCAATGTCTAGCGTACTTAAATTAATCGAAATTTTCCCCACCGCCTGGACACAATCGGCGTGGAAATGAATCCTTTTTTTTGAAAATGAGTTTCGAACCACGGCAATGAGCTCTTCTAGAGGTTGGATTGCTCCTGTCTCATTGTTAACGGCCATTACCGCTATCAGCCTAGTGTCTTCTTCGAGCGCAGCAGCCAGTTTTTTGCTGTTCAGGCGACCGTCCGAATTTGGCGCTATTTCCTTGAGATCCCACCCTAGCTTGCTAAGTACGGATGCCGGTTGAGAAACAGAAGCGTGTTCAATGCCGCTTATGATTAGCGAGCCAGGTTTGAGGGCGTTAAGGACAGATAGGATTATGATGATGTTGGATTCAGTTCCGCCGGAGGTGAAGGCAAGTTGCTTGACGTTGCAGTTCAATACTCTTGCACAATCGGATCTCGCTGCCTCAAGAGCTGCCTTGGCTTCCTTACCCGCAGTATGGGATGAGGAGGGATTTCCGAAATATCTGGCGTTATCCCGTGTCATCTGCTCCAGGATTTTGATATCCGGTGGTGCGCTGGCCGCCCAGTCCAAATAAGCCATATCTGAAATCTACCGCTAAACATCCTTTGTTGAAAGCTATGTCACATCGAAAAATGGTGTAGTCCTCGTTTTGGCATCACCAAAATCCGGCATAGTGGGGGATTTGAGGATGCCGATGTTGGACTGTCGTGGTTTTGCGGGTAACTATATCAGTAGGAGCTCAGAGTTGTCTCAATTGGATTCTCCTTCTTCATCATATCATGTACCATGAGACAGAGATTTCACCTTAAGACCCCACGACGCTGTTTCGATTTTGGCTCAGCATCATTGCTCGACTTGAGCAACTCAATAAACACAGCATTTCGATCCTCCCTTGACATCATGAAGATTTATTGCATGATTATTTCATGCTCTATAACTATTCGATAGAAACACAAGTAGCGGAGTATGATAAAACCAACTAAATCTATTGAAAAAGCAAAAATACTTGATTCAGAAGGAGGAGATGGCATGGTAATAGGAGGTGGCACTTTGATGGGCATTGGGGCTGGCTTCTTCTTCTTAAGGAGCAATGTGCTGGCATTTGTAGGTTGTATCTTGATTGGGATAGGTTTAGGATTGATGCTTGCACCTCTAATTTCAGCAAAAAGCAAATAGATAATGCTAAATTTTCTTGATTGATGTAACTACCGTCATTTTAGGTACGCAGTTTTTCAGATATGCCTAATCAGATAGCTGTATTAATCCAATCAACAATGACGCCTGGAGTCAGTCTCACGCTTCTTGTGCTACCGTTTTTCCAAAGTTGGCATAAATGCCTCTCGGTTGCGGCCCATCATCGTCTTCGGACTATTCCAGAAGTCCCGATGCATCACGATTGTTTCTGAAACCGCCCTGTCGTTCGAAAAAATAACCTTACGCATCCGAGGCACTTGCCCAACTCCCAAACCTGGCGTGAGAATCTCCGGAGTCGGTTGACCAGTCCCATCCCTGAAGGAAACGTTCCCGCTGATCAATGTCATTGTTATGCGGTTAGTTTTCGGACAGATTCTCCGCTACTGATCGCGGTTGTGACCGTTGACGGCAGGCGAGCTTAACTGTTATGAAGCCAGAGGTGCGGTTTCTTCATACTGCACGACACAAAGAGTGCGAGATCTAGAGCAAAGGCAACCATTCTTCGGCTTCATACCAAATACTTTGATCGGCGCCTTCAGAATAAGGCCTGAGTCAATCGAACTGAGAAAATAATGATCATTTTTCATCTCGGTTCTCCTTCAAGCTCAGTCTGGCTGCTATTTAGCAATTCAACACATTCATTTACACTCATGCGCATTGTGTCTGCAGTATACTCCGCCCGTTTGGGTTCTTCATAGGGGGCGTCTATGCCAGTGAAATTGGTAATATCGCCAACCAAGGCCCTTTTGTACAGGCCCTTTGGGTCCCTTCTGATACACTCCTCCAAACTGCACTTGACAAAGACTTCATTGAAGCTATTTTGAGGAAACAATGCCCGGACAGAGTCCCTCGATTTTTGTGTCGGTGAAATAAGACAGCAGAGGACAATGAACCCCGCGTCGTAGATCAATCTAGCAACGTAACCCACCCGCCGAACGTTTTCCTCCCTGTCCTCATGGCTAAAACCCAAGTCTTCATTCAATCCGTGTCGGATATCATCCCCATCAATAACAAAAACCAGCTTGCCCTCATCAAAGAGTTTCTTTTCGAATGCACGGGACAGGGTGCTCTTGCCAGCCCCGGACAGTCCGGTAAGCCAATAGCATGCAGCTCTATGACCATTGCGCCACTCGCGTTCGACAAGAGATATCTTCCCCTCATGGCGAATCACATTGGCCCTCGATTTTGAGACTCCATCCATATGAATCCTGCGCTTGATTTTCGTATTCAAACCTTTTAAAAACCTCACCACTGATGCACCCGCTTACCAGAAAATCATCTCAATCAAAGTCCGATATATTTCATATCGAGAGATTTTTAGTCATTTTGACCGAATTGTGATATGTTGACCATTGATACAAGAAAAGCTTCAATAGCTTAGGAATCCAAATGATAAAGAACAAAACTTTCACAGGCCTGATTATCTGCCTTGTAATCGTAGCAGGCGGGGTTAATGCTATTACCATCGGTGAAGCCCTACTGGGAATACCCGAGGTGGCCAAAGACGCATTACTGGAATCCGGGGAGATTTTTCTCCTAGATAGACAGTCCGAGGGATTCAAATTGCTTCCCAATATTCCAATGTCTCAGGAACTGGTGAAACGCACGAACGAGCTTAAGCCCGATGTGCTAACCGAGGGTCTATATATCATCCCTTACTCCGGAAACATCAATGGCATTGACATCGAAATTTACAACATTGCCAGAAAAGTCAGTTTTCTTTCTGAGGTAAAATACCTATCGGCCAGAAAAAAGTCGGTGATACCACTTTTTGAGGATGTTTATGCAATATCCAATTTGAAGAAAAAAAAGCCGATAGAAGTTCTCCCAGTTGATTCTATTCCAGCTTCGGACAGCCTGCTGCTGCACATGAAGGAGGCAAATCTTGGCAGGGGATACTACCAGATAGATTACATCTGGGATGGACAAACTCTGGGATTTTTCATGAAAAACTTGAGCAATCTGCGTTCAACGTTGAAAATTGTTGGCAAGGAGCAAATGCAAAACACTCTGCTTATCCTACCCACCGATGAGGGTTTCCTGATTCACGGTTCGTCTGCCATCAAGCTTAGTAATTCAAAGCTGGTTTTTAAAATGATGGACCCGTACACAAGTTTCTACCGCCGCGTTTACGCTATTGTTACCTGGATTTACAACACAATACACAATACCGATCGGGTCCCGGACTTTGACGAACCCCTGGAAATGGATGTCCAATGAAAGGAATCCTGAATTCAGGAGTAAGCAGCCTTTGCATCGCAGTACGTGATCGAGAGGGGATTATATGCCGCTGCCTCGTAGAGTAGAGGTATCTGTTCGAAGAATAATCAATCACGGGAGCAATGTATATACGCTTGAATTTGAGATTCCTTCTACCTATACCCGGTTCAGGCCGGGGCAGTTTACCCATTTAACAGTTGAACCCTATAGATTCTCGGAAGGTTATTGGCCGGAATCCAGGGTATTCTCGATCGCTTCTCCACCGAATGTCGACTTCATCCGCGTGGTTTACAGCGTCAAGGATCAAGGTTACACGAGCAAGATTCGGGATGTGCTTAGATTGGGTTCAAAATGCTGGCTAAAGCTCCCCTATGGGGAATTCGTCATCGATAGCAAGTCAACTCCGGGAGATTTCATTGTACTTATAGCCGGTGGAACAGGAATTTCACCCTTCATTCCGTTTCTGTTGGATAAGAGCAACAAGCAATTTGAAAGGAATATTCTTCTTTTTTATGGAATCCGAAATCCGGCTCTGATGATATTTGATCGGGAATTGGAACTGGCATTGGCTAATTTTCCGAATTTAAAGATTGAGTTGTTTTCTGAGGAACAAACCACCGACAAGAGATTCCGGATTGGGAGACTCAGTTTTAAGGAGATTTGGGGGATGATTGAACAGCATGGGGAAATCCCGGAGGTCTTTCTTTCTGGTCCTCCTGGAATGATCGATAGTTTCGGAAAAAAACTAATCAATGTCGGACTACCGGAAACCTGCATTCGAATTGACCAGTGGGAGTAAGAATTAACATCATTGGAGGGATGCCGGCGAACATCGTTCTTCATTCTGCTTGAAAAACCATATTGATATGTGAAAACTCCAAGAAGAATGCTATGCAGGATTGAATACGAATTCCCTCTGGTTTATAAAACACTCTGAGGATGGAGAATTGAAGAGACATCGCTGGTTATTCGCCCTGCCTTTTATAGGAACGGCCCTGCTTCCGGTGGCGATTCTAATCGGCGATATCCAAGCTAGAGTATCATTTATATCTGTTTTAGTATTAGAGGCAATCTTGTTGGCTCTCTTTGCGATCATGCTTCTTGTGATAGACGGGAAGTGGCGGCGGGTGTCATTGACAGTTTTCACATTGCCAATGCTTCTTCTGCATGGGTATCTGATTTTTCGCACACCGTCCTTTGTAGAATTATACAAGGCCCACATGTTTTTGCTGCTCGCAGAGACCCCTCTATTGCTATACCTTGGTATTCACGCATGCAGTTGGCCCTTTCGGGAGGCCATGGAGAATCTGTATCGCAGGCGCAAAAAGCTGATAGATGCTGCCACTGTGTTCTCGCTCCTTTTGTTCGATGGACTTCTCTTCCTATGGAACCCCCTTTCCTTACATATAACTGATCTAAATTCCATGCCCTTTCCCTTTCTGCAACTGCTATCCTGGCATTTTTTATACTTCATAGCCGCCTTCACGATATCGTTTGTGGTCTATAGATTCTCTCTCTCGTTGATTAGGCCCGTTTTTCTGTGCATCTTCTTCACAATGGCAGTTGCGGCCTGGTTTTATACCTACCTGCTACCGGGGGACTACGGGGTTTTGGATGTCACGATACTAACCAAGCCAGGGCATCTAAAAGTATTTGAACAGGGTGTAAATCCTGAGTATTTAAGACTTGCTGTATTAGAATTTACCGGATTACTACTGTTCCTCTCCCTTTCTGTTGTAGCGATACTTCGATTCACCCGGATAGTTCTTCCGATTGTTGTTATTCTTAACCTGATGACTGTCGGACAGACTCTTTTTGATTTGGGAACGAGCAGGGGTTTGTTGAAGGCCGGATACTCGGAAAATGACGAGGCATTTCTTCCCGAGAGCTCAAGGCAGGCCTTCCGTTTTTCGAATCAAGGCAACATAGTCATCTTCATGCTGGATATGTTCGGCGCCGATCTCATTCCGGACATTTTGGAGCAATACCCCGAAATCCAAGAGTCGCTTAGGGGCTTCACCTGGTATCCATCTACCCTGAGTACCGGTTTTACAACCTATGGCAGCCTTCCTTCAATACTCGCGGGCCCCGAATACGCACCTGAACGTGTCAATGCTTCTTCCGACGGGATATTGCTGGAAGAAAGAGTTCGTAATGCCCACGCCTATTATCCCAGGGTTAGCCATGAGCGCGGCTACAATTTCACCTTTGTTCATTCTCCTTTTCTTAGTCTAGATGAATATGAGGGAGATGAACGGGTAACGGTGGTAGATCCCAGGAGTTATGTAGAATACTGGCTAAGTGACAATGAAGAGGCAGCGGACTTGGAACTAAGTATGAACCCTGAGCAGTATGTAAGATTGTTCTCCGGCATTGGACTTTTCGAGATTAGTCCACATTCTGTTAGACCTTTTATTTACCTTGATGGCCGTTGGCTGCTGACAAAGGGAGGGTATCAGGATGTAAAACACGCTGTAATCCACCTTGGCTTTCTGGACTTCCTAGATTCTCTATCCTATGTCGATGGGGGATTGCCAACATTCAAATTCATCAATAATGAATTGCCGCACATGCCTTGGGCCATAGGATCTGATTTGAAACTGGAAAATAGTAGAATTGAAAACTATGAAGTTGATCCGCAATACGGAGTTGAAGTAGCAAATCCCGATGCTGTTTTTCCCTCCGCGGTGAGAACGATGAAAGAGATTGCCTTGTTCATCAAGTGGCTTGAAGAGGAAGATCTACTTGATATCACCAAGATTGTAATGGTATCGGATCACAGTTATTCAGGAATACATCGGCAATGGACCGAGCTTCCAGTGCTAAGGGACGATGTCGGCAATATAATTACGGGGTCCGCAAGGATTAATTCGCTGCTTCTAGTAAAAGACTACAATAGTCAATCGGATTTCAATGTGGATAATAGGTTGATGAACATTGCCGATGTACCTTCGATTGCCCTTTCCAAGCCAGATAATCCAACCCTTGGTAGAGCAAGAGACAGAGAAGTGGTGGTTAGTATTACCCCGTTTCATCCACGTGAACATGGACCATATAAATACGTTATCGCTCATCAGTTTGTAGTTAGCGGGGATCCTTCCGAACCCGAGAATTGGAGATATATCCGACAGTGATATCAAAAGCCCTGTTCTTCATTCTGATTCTAATCATTCCAAATCGCCTGCTTTGGTCAGAAAAAGGGCTTGGATTCGGGTTCTGCGATGCTCCAGGCAACGAAACCGAGGTGGAGATATTCCATAAGCTAGGTGCCGATTATGTCCGTATGGGCGTCAACTGGAGCCTTTTAGAGGGGGCGGACGGTAATTGGGATTTCAGCCGGTACGATCAGCTAATCATCAAGGCTGCAGAGAGTAAGCGAAGCATCATACTGATGCTATGCTACGATCATCCAAAAATTCGCCGCAGGGGTGATAGGAATCACTATGTCAGAGCCGAATATATTCCGGATTTCCTTGCATACGTGGGCAGGGTCTATGATCGCTGGGGAGACTTGGTAGCAGGCTTCGAGATATGGAACGAACCCAACATGCGTTTATTCTGGGGCGGCAGTGATAGCGAATTTTTTCAATTATGCCGTGAAACCCTTACATACCTGAAAACCATTGCTCCTGAAAAACCGGTGGCAGTTGGCTCCGTCATGCTGAATCCATGGGTTGGGGGAAGAGGTTATGTGAAAAAACTGCTTGATGCGGGCTTACTTGAAGAAGCTGACGCTCTTTCAATCCACCCCTATGCATACTGGGTTCCAAGTCAGGCGAGACGGGTTGCCAGCGTCAGAAAGGACATGGACGAGAGAGGTTACAATACAAAGGAGCTTTGGATAACCGAGGTAGGATATCCCACGAAGTCTCTTTATCCCTACAGAGTTGCCGTGGAAGAACTGCCTCTTAAAATAGCCGAATCCTTGATTCGATTAAGCGCCGCGGGAACGGATATAATAACCTGGTATCAATTATATACCACAATGAAGGACGAGAAGGATTCAAAGGGTTTCGAGGTTGCTTCCTTTGCCCTTCTTTACAGGGAACCGGATGGTACCTACATTCCCAAGAACGGCTTAGGAACCTGGAGTCGGGTTGCAAACGCACTGGGGGGATTAGAATACACTGAGGATCTGGTAATTCTTGAACCTCCGATAAATAGAACCGTTCATGCATTTGGTTACGGGAACAGAGAGGGGAGGAGGGTGGTCTTCCTTTGGTCTAAGATTGGCATTCAGAAATTGCATCTCTTCGATATTAAACCGGACGTTGTAATTCAGAACGTGGTAACCGGTAAATCTGAGTCTCAAGATACGGTGATTCAAATTGGCAAAGAACCCATCATGTTCTCTTACCATTCGGATTCGCTGGAAAGCAAGATAACTATTAGCGGGAACGACGCAATCAGGGAAATTCGAATTGGGGGGTTCTAAGCGACGAGTCCTTCTTGTCTCCTCATATCCATTCTCCTGCACAAGTAGAGGTATGGATGTATTGACGGAGTCCTTTGAACGTGAGAGCTGGGACGTGGATCATCTGAACTTCCCACGAGCATACTATACGCCCAAAATACCACCTCCGCCTGATACCAGGGTTAGATGCCTACAATCCTCGCTCACATGGCTTCCATATATTGACAGGTTTATGTGGTGGGTTCCCCGTGCCTTGTTCGAACTCATCCGCCTGATCAACATTCGCTCATTAGGCAACATCGTCAACCTCTCGTCTTATGACTTTGTTGTGCTCGAAAGCGGCAAGCCCCTCTTGTTACTCCCCGAGCTGCCAAGAACTGTGAGGATAATCTACCGTCAATCGGATTCCGTGAACCTCGTTTTGGGCAGAGGACGCTGGTACTGCGAACTCGAAAACACCGCCTTCAGGATTTCATCGCTGATAATTCTGAAAAAGGACATATACAAAAATTATATCCCAAAAGATTATTGGGAGCGAACTGTCGTTGTTGAAAACGGGATGATATGCACGGGCGAAGTATCAAAGAGAAATCCGTTTAGAAGGAGCAGTCTGAACGCCATCTATGTTGGCCTCCATCCCTTGGATATGAAAACTCTCTTGCTGTTACTCAGAAGGCTAAAAAATGTCGATTTTCATATAATAGGCCCTTGTTTGAATGCATTTCAAAGACAGATTCTGAGGTTCTTCCCCAATTTTCTCTACGCGAAATTTTTGGCCAGGGAAACCTACATGCCGATGCTAGAGCACTCGAACGTTGCGATTTTCCCATTTGTAAGAACGAGGAAAATGAAATGGTTTGGCCTGACCTCAAAGTTTTTGCATTCCATGTATTTCAAATTACCGATAGTCTCCTATGCCACCGGACTGCCGGGGGAGTTTGGGGAACTTCCAGTCAAATTTGCGAAAGACAGGATTGATTTTGCCGATAAAGTCGCGGGTTCAATTGCGGAGAAACCAATTACATACGAGGTTGATTTTGATTATTATTCCCCGCAGATGCGAATGAACGAATATCGCCAGGTAATACGAAGTTTGCAAATATCCGATAACCGAAAAATCACATGCTGAAGGTCATTCGTCTCCTTAAGAAATTCCACAGACTGCCCGAGGAATATCGTGAAATAGTTTTTTTCTCCGAGGGTGGCAATTATTGGAATACCATGGCCCCGATAATTGAATCACTGCTCGAGAAGGGCAGGGTGCTCACCTACCTCACGATGGACAGTAAGGATCCGGGGTTACGGCAGAATTCAGATAGTGTTGCGAGTTTTTGCCTGGGTCGCGGAATGGGTCTAATGTACTTCATGAGCATGCTTAGGGCAAATCTCGTGATTATGACAACCCCTGGGCTGCAAACGCTTACGATTAAACGTTCTCCCGTCGTCAAGCACTATATTCACGTGCTTCATTCACCCACGGGCATATCATTCTACCGCAAATTCTCCTTCGATCATTTCGACATCGTGATGTGTTCGGGGGTGCATCAGATTAACGAGCTTAGAAGACTTGAGAGAATTAGAGGAAGTAAGCCGAAAAAATTGCTGAAAACAGGGCTGCCTTACATGGATATATTGAACACTCAATTGAAGTGTTCGAGAGAAAATAGGCAAAAAAAGGAAGCAAGTGTCCTATTGGCCCCCACCTGGGGCCCCAATGGCGCACTCAGTCGATATCGCATGAGATTGATAGATGTACTGGCGAGCGCGAAACTTGATATTGTTATCCGCCCTCATCCCCAGCAATTGAAGTCAGAGGTTTCGTTGCTAACTGAACTGGAATCAGCAAGCGCGAGTATCGATAATATCGGCTGGGATTTCGAACCATCTGGTCATAGAAGCATGCTGCTTTCGGATATCATGATTTCAGATCTTTCGGGCGCCATTTTCGATTATGCATTCGTCTATGAGAAACCCGTAATTACATTGGATTATGAACTTGATATCAGGGGCTTCGAACATGAGGACCTTGAAGGGGCCGTCTGGGAAAGGGAGATGGCTCAGTTTCTTGGGACTGTTGTATCGGGTGATAACCTGGATATAATTCCAGAAACAATCGCGAGGATTCTATCGCGAAGAAATCTGAAAAATGAAATGAAAGAACTGCGAGTAGCATCGGTATTTAACTTTGGTAATGGGGGGCAAGTTGCGGCGAGGCAATTGATTGAACTGCTATGAACCTTGCTTATAACTCCCTCCTTCTCCATAATATCCAACGGAGGATGAGAAATTGCGCATTTTATATTTCAGCTTTTTTTTCCTGGTGATTCTTGTATTTCCTGTCTTTGCCTACCTTGATCCGGGCACCGGAAGCTTGGTTGTTTCGGCCATCATAGGCGCCGTTGCGACGGTGGTGTTTGTATTCAAGGGATGGTTTTTCAAGTTGTTTGGAATATTCAAGAAGAGCAAGAAAACCGAAGACAGGGAAAAGAGCGGAAAATAACAATCGCCGCAAGCATGGGAATCCTTGAACTGATCTTTATCGCGCCTCTCAGATTCCTTATGAATCTGGTGTTTCAAGGCGCCTTCTCGTTGTTGGACAATGTTGGAATCAGTATTATCGTACTCAGCCTTGTTGTCAATACGGCACTCCTGCCTCTTTACCACCTTGCGGAGAAGTGGCAGAACGCCGAGAGGCGCTTGCAACGTGCCCTAGCGCCGCGGCTGACAGCGATAAAGGAAGCCTACAGGGGAGAACAGCGTCACAAGAAAACAGTGGAGCTATACAGGGAGTTCAATTACCATCCGATAAAAAGTCTTAGAACCAGTTTCGGTTTTCTGATACAAATCCCCTTTTTCCTGGCGGCATACACTCTTCTCTCTCACAATTCCATGCTGGAGGGTGTTTCGTTCCTGTTAGTGGAAGACCTGGGACTACCCGATGCCGTTTTCAGATTCAAGGGTTTATCGATTAACGTACTGCCTCCTATAATGACACTCTTGAATGCCTTATCATCCTTCGTATACGCGAAGAATTTCGGAATTGGCGAAAGAATCAAGCTTTTTGCGATTGCTGCAGTATTTCTGCTTTTGCTTTATAATTCCGCCTCCGGGCTTGTACTATACTGGGCTACAAGCAATTTCTACTCACTGGTAAAAAACCTGATGCAGGGTTTTATCCGGAACGGGAACGGCTGATGCAAGCAGTTATCCTTGCCGCTGGAATGGGCAGGCGACTCGGAAAGTATACCGACGATAACACAAAATGTATGGTCCGTGTTGGAGGAACCACACTTATAGCCAGGGCACTAAACAATCTGGTTCGCCATAAGCTCAGTCGGATCATTCTGGTAGTTGGATACAGGGGCGACAAGGTTAAGTCTCATGTTGGTTCTTCATGGAAGAATGTGAAAATTATCTATGTTGAAAACCCGATTTACTACAAGACCAACAATATCTATTCCTTATATCTTGTCAGACATCTACTGCTTGAAGAGGATACCCTGCTCCTGGAAAGTGATTTGATTTTCAGTGGAGATGTGCTTTCAAGAATAACTGACGATCCCTGGAAATCCCTGGTTCTGGTATCAAGGTTCCAATCGTGGATGAATGGGACGGCAGTTAGGATTGACAAGCATAGGCGAATAAAGGAATTCATATCGGGAGAGGACTTAGATCTTCTCAGGGCGGGAAGATATTTCAAAACTGTCAATATATACAAATTCTCTCTGGACTTTTCCAAAATCAAGTATGTGCCTTTTCTAGAGGCCTACATCAAATCCGTGGGCTACAATGAGTATTACGAGCAGGTGCTAAGTGTGATTAACTTCCTTGATAACAGCGAACTGCGTGCATGCGTTCTGGACGAGAAAGAGCTTTGGTACGAAATTGATGACAAGCAAGATTTAAATGAGGCCGAAGTGCTTTTTTCGAATGAAGAGGAAAGACTGGAGAAAATACAGAATCGTTTCGGTGGATACTGGCGTTATCCCGGATTAACGGATTTCTGTTATCTTGTAAATCCATTCTTTCCAAACCGAAGACTGCTAGAAGAACTCAGGAGCAACTTCGATACATTGCTCTCTGAGTATCCATCAGGTATTGAGATTCAGAACCTTCTAGCTTCCAAGCTCTTCAACATTGACAAAGAGTACATTGTCACGGGGAACGGTGCTGCCGAGTTAATCAATATCATGATGAGTAAATCCAAAACTGTTACCGGGTTCATTACGCCGACATTTAACGAGTATCATCAGCGCGTCGAAAGGGGGAATGCAAAATTCTATGAACCAAAAAACATCGATTTTAGATATGGCATCAATGAACTTAAGGAATTTTCAAGGGGACTTGACAGATTAGTATTGATTAATCCTGATAACCCAAGCGGTAATTTCATACAAAAAAGCAACATACTGAAGCTTCTAGAGTATCTTCTAATAGAAGGGGTCCAATTGATACTAGACGAATCCTTTGTGGATTTCTCGATTGAGGGAGAAGAGGATACGCTGATCGTCAATTCGATTCTCAAGTCGTTCCCGAATCTGGTGGTGATAAAGAGCATAAGTAAAAGCTATGGAATCCCAGGGTTAAGATTGGGAGTGGCGGCAAGTTCCAACATCGCCTACCTGGATGAGATTAAGAAAGGGCTTTCAATATGGAACATCAACTCCATGGCGGAGTTTTTCCTTCAAATAATTGGTAAATACAAGGATGAGTATAGAAAAGCATGCAGAAGAATTGCCAAAGAGAAGAAACGATTTAGTTCCGAACTATCCGTGATATCTCAAATCAGGCCGATACCGTCTGAGGCAAATTTCGTTAGCTGCGAGATTACCGGGGGAATTACGGCTACAAGGCTCACGAAAACGCTTCTTATCAGGCATTGGATATTTGTTAAAGACCTTACGGGGAAGAGGGGTATCCCGGGCGCCAGGCAGTATATAAGGCTGGCTATTAGGGATAAATCGGATAACAATAAACTTCTGTCCGCGATAAGGGAGGTTCTCGATTGGAACTGACAATCATCGTTCCCTGCTGCAACGAGGAAGAAGTTATTGAGACAACTCACAGGCGATTATTGAAAGTAATCGACAGCGCCGACTGGAATGGAGAGATACTCTATGTGAATGACGGGAGCACCGATGACACGGCATCCTTGCTGAGGAAATTCTCCAAGAGGGATTCCAGGGTTTTTCTAATCTCCTTTTCACGGAATTTTGGTCATCAGGCGGCAGTTAGCGCCGGAATACATCACTGTCGCGGTGAATATGCCGCAATCATTGATGCCGATCTCCAGGATCCCCCCGAGCTTATCCCCAAAATGCTAGCTCTGTGCCTCAAGGAGAAATCAAATATGGTCTATGGACGCAGGAGGAGCAGGAGGGGTGAAAACCGGTTCAAAAAATGGACGGCCAATCTCTATTACAGGCTGTTAAACAGACTCTCGGAATACCCGATTCCCCTTGATACCGGAGATTTCAGGCTTATCGACAGGCAGGTGATTGAGGCTTATAAATCCTTACCGGAAAAGAATAAGTACATTCGAGGGCTCTTTGCCTGGATGGGGTTTAAACAGGTTGAATTTCTCTATGACAGAGATGCCAGAGCCGCTGGAAAGACGAAGTATCCCCTTGTTAAGATGATGCGTCTGGCCACCGATGGTTTGGTTGCAATTAGTCGCAAGCCATTAGCTGTGGCGCTCAATGTCGGACTTATAATCCTAGTTGTTTCGCTGATTCTGACCTTCTATGTATTTGTTGCCTATTTTTCCAGGAATATAGCAGTCGTACCCGGTTGGGCCTCTGCAATTCTGATTATTGTGTTTTTTAGCGGAGCTCAACTTCTAACCATAGGGGTTCTAGGGGTTTACCTCGGCCGCTTATTCGATGAAGCCAAGGCGAGGCCCGAATACATCATTGTGGACAATGACGAGATATGACCTTTGGATGAGATGGAGTGAATCGGTTTTGGGCGGCGGATAAAACTAAACCCACCTATTTTCTTTGCATTAACCGACCAAAATACGGTTTTGAAAGTCTCTAAACGTGGCTGCCGGAGTTCACTCAGTTTTGGAGGAAAACAAAGATGAGAACTTATGTGTCTGGTGAGACTGGACTTATGCGCAGCGCATTCTGGCATGGCCGCTTTCAGATTGCAAAGTACAGGGAGCAATACTATCTCTGGTTATCAATGATACTAGTTTGTTCCTGGTATCTTTATCTAAATTTCACTATCCCATTGTATGCCGATGATTACTCGTACTCCATGTATTGGCATTCTGAGCATCCTGGTCCACCCCGGCGTCTTGAATCGCTAGCGGATATAATACCATCGGTACGAGGCTACTACCAAGGTTGGGGCGGGCGAGTAGTGGCCGCGGCCATGGGCAATTAGCGCTGCTGGGAGAATGGCAAATCGCAGTCTTTCGAGTTTTGAATAGCTGTGTTTTCGTGGGACTAAATCTATTAGCCGCTGATTTCGCTAAGAGGAAGTTAGATGCCAGAGTCACATTTGGCGACAGTTCAGTTAATATGGTTGGGAATAGCATTAATGTCGAAAATGAGCGGCCAACCTGGATGCTGTTTCTTATCAGCTTCTATCTCTTCTGGATATTTGTCTGGACCCTGGGGGAAACAACGCTTTGGCTCGTTGGCAGCGTCCATTATCTCTGGATACTCTTTTTTGTCCTGTTTTTTCTGAGACTTTCCATAGCGCTATATACCAGAAACAGTTTTCCGATCTTGATTCTGCACATATTGCTGGGATTTTTTGCCGGATGCGGATACGAATCCACCTCACTTTCGGGCCTGATAATGTTTCTGTTTCTCTTTTTCAAGCGGAGAAGAACGTTCAGAGAAATATCTTGGCAATTACCGGGTTTTCTGGCCTATCTCGGTGGCTATATTTTGTTGGTTGCGGCACCAGGGAATATGGTCAGAGCAGAAGCGATTGACGTAGGTGAGAAATTCTTCTCTATGCTTGTTAGCAATTTTCTACCTTACGTGATGCTACATGTATATTCATGGGAGGTGCTGCTGCTGCTACTGATTCTGGTTCTGGCGGCGTTCAAGAAGGGAAGCCGTATCGATTGGTTAACCTGGCTCTTTGTAGGAGCAGGATTCTTCAATAACGGACTGATGCTGGCTTCTCCAACACTGCCTCTAAGATCCAGCTTCTCATCATCAGCATTTTTTATATACGCCATACTCTCACTCCTTTCAAGTCCAAGACTAATCTCCAAGCGGATTTTGAATTGGATACTAATCGCATTTTCCATAGTATCGATAATTCTGGCTGTATCGGATGGAATTTCATATTGGGAATCAGAGGGTACTGACTAAGGAACGGAAATCTATTGTTAGGAAGGCATTAGGAAATGGTGAAACTGCGGTGAAATGGCCACTCCCGAGAATGCGATTCAATCAGCGGGTTTTCAAAGCAGATATCAAGGGTGTTTCGCATTTTTGGAGAAACGAGATGATTGCAAACTACTACGGGCTTGATGCTGTGTTTGGAATAGAACCGGGATTTGAATACTACGATGAAACTGAACCTTGGTTGACTGCCAATAGCGATTTTGGGGATTTGCAGCTGATCGATGTTTCCAAGTATAGCGACAAGAAACTATGCTTCCTATATTTCCGACTCAGTGCGAACAGGAACGTAGATGTCAATTGGGACAAATTACTCTTTCATTTTGCTTACACATACGATGGATCACTTCATAAGGAAATCATCGGGCTATTGCCGGATAAGCTCTTTTGGAATCTTGGAACGAGGGGACAGATTGAAACTCGGCCTTATCAAATTGGTGAGGATTATGTATCATACTCACAATTCCCAAGATGCACTTTGATATCAACAGAATTGAATTCAGAATAGAAACGAAGCCCGGAGTTTATCGATGGCAGAAAAATCGACTAGCCGAAAGTTGATTGGGATGTGAATGGACGAATATCATCAAGTTGAGCTTCCAGAATGAAATTGACAATCATTGTTCCCTGCTTCAACGAGGGACAGGTTATAGAGGCAAATCACAGCCGCTTATCAGGGATAAGTTATGGCACCAAGCTAGGATGGCGAAATAGTCAATGAAGGCAGCACTGATGACATGATGTCCATGTTGAGAAGATTATTCAACGGAATTCCAGTGGACAACGACAGATGAAAAAGACTGGGGGAAGGCCACTCTCGCTCACGGTAATTGTTATCCTTATCATATTGTACATACCATTTCATAATCGTTACCGAAACGAGCACATAGATGACGCCTGGAGTTTCTCCTGGGCCTATGAGTACTGGATTGAGGGCGAAGTCTATGATTCCGTGTTTGGGTATCTTGATGGGGACGGAGGAACCTCGGTTTTCGGGAGGACATATGCCTTTATTTATGGGGCATGGGGTTTGGCGACTTCGTGGTCTAGGCCAGCTGGATATGTGCTCTCTACGATTCTTCTTCTTGGCACCGCGGCACTGTGGAGAAAAAACCTTCTAATTCTTGGGTATGCTCCCTCGGTTGCCCTGAGTTTTGTAGCAATCATGCTCCTGATGGAGGCGTACTATGGAATGGCGCATCGACTTCGAAGCGATGCCCTGGTACTGTTCCTATCCACACTGTCCTTTACATTGCATCTTCGCAGACGACCGTTTTTTTCAGGACTAAGTCTGTGCGTTGGAATCGAAACTCATCCGTATGGGCTAATCGGCTTGTTCTATATATTGAGTGCTGTGCTGAACGATTTTTTAGATACCGCAAAAAAGAAGCGCCGATATTCTGCAGCCTATGTGCTCCGATTTATTCTTGGTGGCCTTCTGGGATTTGGATATTATATGGCGCTGCACTTCAAATGGATTGAAGGCCTTTTGGAGGTATCAAATCGCATCGGAGGAAATCCAATATTTAAGTACTTTTTCGATCACAGCTATTCCTGGAGACATTGGCCCGAACTTGCAGTGGTGCTCGCAGGTGTCTTCATTTTCATAATTCGAAGGGAATACCGCAATGATAAATTTATCCCTACTTTTTTATGCATGATGCTTTTATTCTCCATTCTCCTGCCTCGGGGGAATCATCAGTACATCGTTTTCCTATACCCTCCTTTCATACTCTTGCTTCTGTATCTAAGCGCCAATTTGAATTTTCTACCTTTTTTTGTTGCCGGCTTCATGCTGTTTCAAATCCCTCAGTATGCGTGGTTGTTTTGGAGTCAGCGGAATTTTTCTTGGCCCAATTATATCGAGAGGTTGCAACAATTCATCCCGGAAGATGCTACAATCTATGGTCCATCTAGCGCATGGTTTGCTCTGTATGATAGAGACTTTAAGGCCTATGGATATTTTGGAAGGGCCGAAATCGATAAAGCACAATTACCAGAAAAAATGTATGTTATCAGGAATGACAATATTGAAAAGGAGAACGGCACAGCCGATCTTAAGAACATCGCGCAGCATTATAAAAAACGAAGAGTAGAAGAATGGTTTGAGCCAGGGCATTCTCGATATCTCATTTCATATTGGGAGTTCAAGAAACCTTGGGATGGTAGAGAGTTTCTCGATTGAAAATGAAGATTCCGAATAAACCCGAGATATTGGCCGCAATCGCAGGCTTGCTAACCTTGATTTTGGTGATAATACTGGATAAGCACCTATTAGTTCTTAAGGCTGCTCTCGTCATATTCCTTGAGCTGCTCATAATCTATCTTAGCATCACTCAGTTCAAACAACGTATAATTGCCGAAAGACGGGTATTACTTGGTCTTGTCATCGTAGTATCCCTGTTTTTGCATGTTTTCTTGTTTTATGAATATCGCTTATGGCGTTTTGCCTCTATCAAGTACACGGAGTTGATGTATTTCATTCTGGGACAAATTCCAGCGTTGCTGCTGCTAAGTCTCTATGCTGTATCTGATTTCTTTTCCAAGCCTTTAGGCCAATTCTACCGAAGAAGCTCCAGGCATCTTGATTCCTTGTTTAAATGCGGCATGCTGCTTTGCTATGGACTTGTTTTCTTTTACTCACCTTTGACGATATATGCCTCGGACTCCGAATCTCTGCCATTTCCCTTTGTTCAGCTTGTCCTTTGGCATCTTCTGCATTACTTGATTTTAGTAGCCTTAACCCTTCTGTTTTATAAGATCAGTTTAGTGGAGATGCGAGGACTTATAGCCCCCCTGGCCGTGGTTTTAGGCTTTGGCGCCTGGTTGTATACCTATATTTTGCCGGGGGACTATGGACATCTAGATGTAATCCTGCTCTCGAAGCCAGGATCGCTTCTGGGCTTCGATCGACTCTATGGAGTTCGCGAGAAACTACTTCAGGTTACGGAAATAGCGCTTATACTGATTGCAGGGAGCACGCTCTATTATTTTGCTCGAAGATTTTCACGTATCACGCTTTGGATAGTGTTGACTTTGAATTTAGTAGTCTTTGGGCAAACAGCCGCGAATATAGCAGTCGCCTCCGAACTCTGGCAGGATAATTCAAAAACTGCATTTTTACCACAAAATGCAAAAACCGCATATCGACTTTCAGGGGACAAAAACGTTTTGGTTTTTATGATGGATATGTTTACAGGCGGATTCATTCCGGAAATATTCGAAACATATCCGGAACTTAGAGCCAGTTTCAGGGGTTTTGTATGGTATCCAAATACCATATCGCTGGGAACGGCCACTTTTGCCGGGCTTCCCGGCATATTGGGCGGGGAAGAGTTTGCCCCTCACAATGTGAACAACAACCCTGGGATTCCCATGAAAGAACGGATATCCAAGGCATATGGTGTATACCCGGAAGCCTTCAACGCCAGTGGTTACGAAACTGTTTATGTAAATCCAGTGTATTTCAACCTTGAAGAAAAGCCGGATAAGCAGAATATCACTGTTTTCTATCCCGAGTCCCTTGTCGAATACTGGCTTGGCTCCGATGAAGAGGCCATGAAGTTGAATCTTCATTACTCATCCGGGCACTATGCGCTTGTCTTCTCGGTTATCGGGCTGTTTAAGGCATGCCCGTTCGCACTGCGGCCATTCATCTATGCTGAGGGAAGATGGTTGAATATCAATCGGGGCGAACTGGACATACGAAATGCAATTAATCATTTGGCATACCTGTCGCTGCTGCGAAAACTGACAACAGTCGACACTGGAAAACCGGCATTCAAATTCATTGATAACGAACTTACGCATTCTCCGTGGGGCATCAATGAGGAATTACAATTAACAACTGAAACCACAGGTGGGCGTCGCTATTTCCCTGAATACGACTTCAAGTTGGTAGACAGGAATGGTCCGTATTATGCTTCTGCTAGAGCCTTGATTGAGCTGGCCAACTTTTTTGACTGGATGCGCAAAAATAGGGTGTTCAACATAAGCAAGATCATCATCGTATCCGATCATGGACACTACGGTCCTTCGCCACTATGGCCCAAGTTGCCCGTAATCAGGGCACGCAACGGCGATGGCGTCGAAGGTTCCGCCGCATATCATTCATTGCTGCTGGTAAAGGACTTCAACTCTGAGTTTGAGTTCAAGCAGGATGCGCGATTGATGAGTACGGCGGATACAGCGGCGATAGTACTCTCGACCCTGGGTGATTCTAAGTGGATTGAAAAGGATTTTACAAGGGGACCAGAACGGCCCAGGAAAGTTGTCACAACTCTCACTCCCGTTCCACCTGAGAAGAACGAGAAAGATTCTTATAAAATTGAATATCAGTTTTCGATTTCAGGTGATCCTTCGGAACCAGGAAACTGGCATCAGGATTTTCCCTAACCAGAACACCCGGATACTCTTTTTCAGAGTATTCTATGTTCAATACAAAGGAAATCATTCAACGCTTCCAATATGAAGTCCTGAAGCTTTGACAGGAAAATCTTTCTGTCAAATTTTTTGGCATGGCGTCTGATCTTAGCGCTGTTCCAGCGATGGTTTTCAAGTTCTCTTATTCCGGTAATAAGTGAATTCTCTGTTTGCTCATCGAAAAAAACACCCGTTAAACCTGGAATAACCGTATCCAATGCGCCCCCTCGCCCCAGGGCGACTACTGGTTTTCCGCAGGACTGGACCTCAACCGGAGTAATCCCAAAATCCTCAAAGGCAGGAAACAACAAGGCTCGAGAGTTGCGATAGTACTCCCTAATCTCCTCATCTGTAACCTGCCCCAAAAAAAAGACTCGCGGGCCGGCCAGTTTCTTCAGCCTTTTTTCCTCTGGGCCGCTGCCTATAACTATCAGTTTTTTGCCCAATTTATTGCAGGCTTGAACAGCTAGGTCTACTCGTTTGTATGCAACCAATCGTGATGCGACAAGATAGTAATCGTCGCATCTATCAGGATCAGAGCCTGGCGAATAGAAGTCAGTTTGAACTGGAGGATGGAGAACCACGGCATCCCGTCTGTAGGTCTTTGCAATTCTGGCCGCAACTTCTCTCGAATTAGCGAGATACCTATCAACCCGAATTCCGGAAAGTGCATCCCACTGACGGATACTGTTCATCTGAATTCTCATTGCAAGACGGGTCAAGAATCCACTCTGTTCAATATAGTGCGGATAGAGATCCCAGGCGTATCGCATCGGCGTGTGCACATAGCTAATATGGAGTGTGTTCGCCGAACTGATAACGCCCTTGGCACAGCATGATGAACTTGATAATACCAGATCGAAATCACTCAGATCAAATCCCTCAAATGCTCTTGGCATTAGGGCAAGCATCTTCCTGTAATGCTTTTTTGCGAACGGGATTCTCTGCATGTAGGAAGTCAGGACACGATTTTCAGCAAACATGTCCCCCATTGTCTGCCTGTCGTATACGGTGGTAAAAATCGGAGCTTCAGGAAACAAAGAGGCAAATTCCCTGAGAACCTGTTCGGCGCCCCCGGGAGATATTAACCAGTCGTGAACCAACGCAGTTTTCAGACCCTTTAGAGAGTCAATACGCATTGGGATTCACGAATCCTCGGAGCAATGTCAAGAACAGAATCTTTATATCCAACCATATCGACCAGTTTTGGATATAATAAAGATCGAATTCAATTCGTTTCTCCAAGCTGGTGTTGCCACGCCAGCCATTTACCTGGGCCCAGCCGGTAATCCCAGATTTCATCTTATGGCGCAGCATGTACGACGAGATTTGGTCGCGAAATTCCTCAATAAGTACAGGCCGCTCCGGTCTTGGTCCTACCAGGCTCATATCTCCCTTTAGTACATTCCAGAACTGCGGAATTTCATCGAGTGATGTTTTCCGCAGAAAGGATCCGACCGGCGTTACACGGGAGTCTTTTTTCTTGGTCCATGTAGCCCTGGATTCCCCATTTGGGTTAGCAAACATCGAGCGATATTTCCACATGGTAAATAGATGCCCATTTTGCGACACCCTCTCCTGATTATAGAAGACGGGTCCCCTGGAATTCAGTTTAACGGTAATTGAAACTATCAGAAAAACAGGGGACAGGATAATCAGGGCCAGGAGGCTTCCTATGATATCAATACCGCGTTTGATTAGGCTCTCCAGTATCGAAAGACGATGCGCATTGATTTTGAGCATGGGGATGCTATGAAATGACTCAATTGTGTACCCGATAAAAGTGTGCTCTATATCAGGCAGTATCCACACCGGAATCACTGTCTTGTTAAAATGTGCCAGAATAGCGTTTTGACTCGGATAATCCTTCACTTCATAGCCAATAATCAGTGCATCCGGCAGGCCCTCTCCCAAAACCGTGGGAATGTTTTCTGTCGACGAGATCTCCGCAATGTCAAGTTCCCTGGCCTTGCCTCGAGAATCCAGCCAACCCATCACCCTAAGCCCTAGTTCAGGAGTTTGAATTACCCTTTGAGCATATTCGAGAATTGACTTATTTGCGCCTATCAGCACCACCTGCTTGAGATTGAACCCCCTGCGCCGGCGTCGTATCAGAAGTGCTTTTACAAGAAGACGAACGCCCAGGGATAGGGCAACGACCGAAATGCTGTAGGTGAGCAGCATAATCCTGGACAACCTGGAGGGGTTAAGTGCGTATAGAAGAACAATTACTGTGGAAATGGCCTGGAAGTGTGATTTGAAAACCGAGAGCAATTCATGGTGCCAGGAGAAATAGCGCTGTGATGTATATAAATCGTTGTGAGAAAAGAATAGGAGTGTGATAACAGCCACTGCCACGCCGATGATGGGAATCTCCAAATCGGAATAATCGATATCGGAGGCCATAAGGCCAAATCGCACAATGTAAGCCACATTCCAGCATATTGTCACGATGAGAAAATCAAGTATGCGATAGAGAAGCATTGTGGAATTACCCCGACTTCTTATCATTTCTACTAGTAGAATAACGAACTTGTTATAGAGATTTCTAGACTGCCAAGCAAATCTTCCTTTTCGAAGCGTTTGGGATCAATACCAACTGATCCGGTTGCTACAAGATTGGGAAGAACATCGAGATACAAAACCAAATCGAAACCCATACCATAGTTGTAATCCCGAAAAGCATTGAAGCTTTCATTGTTATATACGATGCCCACATCGAAGAATGGATGAATCTGTGCATCCCAAACCTTCTCGAAACGCCAAAATTGGAAGGCAAGGCTCGTATTGAGTACGGCACCCACATAGCCAGACATTGCATCGTCGCGAACACCACGAATCATGGATGCCGGATTTTTAGGCGAACCCCAGTGATAGAAAGAGGTTAAGCGGGTGTATAGATTGAATCTCTTCTTGAACGGCAAATAATAGGATGCGGAAGCATTGATACTGCCGGAGAATTGAAAATCCCCCCTGTTTGTTAAACCGAAGCCATAGGAATTGAATAATCCCGAGCTGAAACCCTTTCTGAAATTCTCAATCCAATCCACTCTTCCATAACTAAGTCCATGAGATGGGGTAAATTCATATGGTCTTCTTGAATTCGGTCCAAGATTTCCGGAGTAGCCGTATCTGAAGCTGGCACCCATGCCGACCAGATAGCGCAGTTTTTCATAGAGTGAAAAGGATGTCGAGGTACCTAAACCAGTTCGGTAATATCCATAATGATAAGAATTATCAGGATCGACGGTATCGTTAAATTCCTCCTCGTCGTATTTCTGCGTCATCGAAACGTGAAGAAAAATCCCTTTTTTCAATCTGATTTCCGATATGGATAAATCAATATTCCAACCGCTAATTTCCCACTTATTTCCAGAATCCTTTGGGCGAAAGTTGATGCCCATGCCCAAATAGACATTCGTCATGGTGCCAAGAAAATTGTTCCAATAAGTCTTGGAACCCAATCGGACACCGGTATTTGAGTTGTACTTGGGATAGAAGATTGGAGTAATGGATATGGCGTCGACAACGGAAACGATAACCATCAAATTACGAATATCTGTACTTGTGGAAATCTCTATAATATCCGTGTTTACCGACTTGAACACCCTGGCGTTTACAAGTTTTTGTCGTTCATCTTCAACAGACTCCTCCAGGGTTTCCAATGAAGCGAATTCCATTCCAGCCTCCAGACTCGAAAGAGCCCTTAGAGCCTTTTCCTTGGTGCTGCCATCAATCGAATAGACTATTTCTTTGATCACGAAAACAGTTTCGCCACTGTCCTCCGCATGCAGTGCCGTGTTCGAAAATCCAAGGCAGATACAAACAGGAATCAGAGCCAGACAAAATCGCCTCATCGGCGAACTATACCGCTTCAGATTATTTGAAACAAGTGTTTAAAAACCATCACGTCTTTACAAATGATGGATTTAGTTTATATTTTTACCGGTATGATAAGTCGCTTGCCAAACAAAAGGAAATTGATTGCAACAGCGTTTCTCCTTATTTCGCCACTTGTCCTGTCATCACAATCTCACAATGCGATACCGGTTACAGAGGAGGCGCTGTATAATTTTTTGGAAATTGCCAATATTCGCGGGCTTACAGGTCCCCTTAGGGCTACCAGACCCTATGCCAAATCGCATATCGCGAAGATTCTATATGAAATAGAAGAAAAGAAGGACAAATTGAATGCTCATGAGCAGTCGGTATTGGAAGAACTGATCGAGCACTATGTGATAGATGCTGATAAGGCTTTCAATCTGGATGGCGATGTTAGAATCTCTCACGATATCTTCCCGACAACCTTCGGCGCCTATATAAGGGGCGAAATGAGCCTCGATATGGGTAGCGAGGATAGCTTGGGAGTCAATGGCCTTGTGGGCGCCTATATCAAGGGCGATATCGGGGAGCATGTATCTTGGGGAATTGATGCAACCATGGGAGGATTCCTTGTCGACGACTACGACACGGAAAAGAGTTATGGACCAGAGGGCTGGACTCCCTACTCATACACAAAGATTTGGGACGGCGGCTTGCATCCTATCTTCAGTCTAAGCAGCTTCGAGCAGATGCCAACCTCGCCATCGGCAGGTTATTCCTACTCTCCCGAAATCGCAGCAGCCTTTTGGGATAACCGTCTTGGCCTGCGATTCGGCAGAATCCGCCACAGCTGGGGAATGGGGGAAGGTAGCCTTCAACTTGATTCGAATGCGCGGCCTTTTTTTGCATTTGAATGGAACATAAGCCCGTTCAAGCAGGTTTCCGTATCTTCCATCACCGGAATATTGGAATATGGAGAGAATTTTCGAAACTATAAAGACTATCATATAGAGTATACATCTAGGGAGCAGCAAAACATGTTCTCCGCTCTGCATGTGGAGGTGACACCACTAGATTGGCTGTATTTATCATTTTTTGACGCGGTCGTCTATTTCAAACGGCCCGAGTGGGGTTATGTCTTCCCTCTTATGAGCAAGTTCCTTAGTCAGAACAATACTGGCGACTTCGACAATCTGATGATGGGTGGTACAGTTGGTTTATCCTGGCCTGGTATTTTGCGAACTTATTTTTCTGTTTATCTTGATGAAGCCCGCTTTACGGCAGGTGATTTTTTTCATAATCCAGCGAATATGTACAGCTTCCAGGCAGGAGTAAAGCTTCCGATACCAGGTATTCCCTGGTCCAAGCTGACATTGCAGTACACTAAAATCGAGCCCTTCACCTATACCCATTACTACTACGTTGACTCTCCCTGGTACACGCCTCCCGATGCTGCCGGCGATGACGGAAGAACCGGTGAGTCGAACGGAGTTCCGGATTATGCGATGGATACGGGATACATGAATGGCGGCGAATCACTTGGCTATGGTTTAGAACCAAATTCAGATGAGATAATGCTAAAACTGACAAGTCATTTCCGTCGTGGAATAACCTGGAGCGGTGAATATCGCATGATTCGTCACGGCCTTCCCGCAAGTGTGCCGGGGAGCAGCTTCGATGCCTGGGGTTTTAGCCCCAAGAGAGAAGTGCTTAGCCCTGGCGAAGAAGCGGAAATAGTAACTCCCGGAAATGATCCAGAGGGCGCATACAGCGGCAAGAAGAAAAATTTCCTGCGTGACGGCATATACGAGTGGTTTCATATCGTTAACCTTGGCGGAACCCTTGATACAAGAATTTGGAACGAACCTGTTCAATTTGGCTTGCAATACTCGTTCGTGGCCCTATACTACACTGATTTCAAGGAACGCGGCAGTTTCAGACCCATAAACAGTTCGTCCTACCCCAATACGTTTCGAAATATACTGACGATATCCATTGGGGTTTCACCATATTGAACTGCCGCCGCACGAATTTTTTCTAGCATGATAAGGTCCGCTTAACGATTGGTATGAGAACGCCATGAGAGAAATAGCCGCAATTCCTTTTCTTGAAGGTAGGTCAGTAATCTTGCATGTTTCTGGAGAGGAGTCTCTTCCCTCGGGCGAGTTTACTATTGTAACCGATAGCAATATCGTCAAGCTTTTTGCGCTTGCAGATAGGAAGCGGATGTTCGAGCTGCCTCCCGGGGAGACGGAAAAGATCTGGCTATCAGTCGAGAAGATTCTGAATTTTGCACTTTCTCTGTCCTTGGGCAGGGATGGGATTATTCTTGGATTGGGAGGGGGGGTGGTATGCGATGTTACGGCCTTTGCTGCGTCCATATATATGCGAGGATGCAAATTAGTCCTGGTACCCACGACATTGCTTTCAATGGTGGATGCGGCAATCGGCGGCAAGACAGGCATCAATTTCGGGGGGGTCAAGAACATTGTTGGCACCTTCTACCCCGCCCATGAAGTTCGCATCTGCCCCGAGCTGCTAGGAACGCTTCCGGAAAGGGAGTATAGGTCTGGTCTCGCGGAGGTAATCAAGCACGCCATGCTGGAACCACAAAAATACGGATTGTTGGATATGCTCTTAAGCGAGAGAAAGGCCATACTCTCCAGAGATCCACGGATTCTGGATAAGGTCATACCTGCCGCCGCAAGGATCAAGGCTGATATAGTCAGTGCGGACCTCCGGGAACACGGGAAAAGGGCCTATCTGAATTTGGGCCACACCTTCGGACACGCCCTTGAGGGAGCGATGAATTTCTCTCGGTGGAGTCACGGGGAGGCCGTCGTCTGGGGCATAAGAAGGGCCCTGGAACTGGGGGAAAGCATGGGAATCACTAATCCCGACTGGGCCAGGTTCTCAAGGCGTTTGTTTTCGGAATACGGCTTTGACGATGTCGAACCCCAAATTGATAGAGCCAGGATAAAGGCGGCCATGGTTAACGACAAGAAAAAACTGGGAGGGGAACTCCGTTTCGTTTTAATCAGGGATGGGGGCGACGTGATTGTAGAGAAGATAGACCTCTCTGAATTGGATTCGGTGCTAGGAATATAGGGTGCCTTCCTTCGCGGCAGCCAGGCTGTTGTAAAAACAGAGTATCTGCTTCCATAGTGGTTTTTCCAACGGTATAAATTAGAGAGCGTCAGAGGTGAAATATTGCGCAGGATTCGAACAGAAATTGTAACGATGATCCGTTATGGACTTGTAGGACTCCTGAACACTGGAGTATTCACGCTAACCGCCTACCTGCTAAGCAGGAGCCAGTTGCATTATGCCATTTACACAGCCCTGGCCTACATTGTTGCCATAGTGTTCAGTTTTTGGATGAATGCCATTTTCACCTTCAGGAAATCAGGTCATCTCAAGGCGGCAATGTTCAGTAGATTTGTTTTGGTTGCTGGATGTCTGCTGGTGCTGGTAGAGGGAATTCAGGCTGTATTGATTGAAATTATGAAAACAAGGGAATTGTCCGCAATAGTAGTCGGGATGCTGTTCTATACGGGGGCAGGGTATGCACTCAATCGACTTTGGATTTTTAAAGGTCAGAAGAGGCGGCCCCAATAGACTTGGTGATTGGATAAAATACTTTCGGGATACTGAAGATCAGGGGCAAGGCTTAATTACAGGGGATAAGATTGATTCTCTAAATATGATGCCAGACGGATGAACAGGCTAGTACAGAAGCGATTCGATCTGTCTGTATGCATTTCCCAGCCTGGTTTTCTGCGATTCATTTGAATCTGCTTTCATGTGGTCGGCAAGATTCTCCAGGCTTTCAAGACAAATGGAAACAGCGCCATGAAAGCTCCTAAGCGACTTGAACCAGAACAGGCCCTTTCCATCGGAATAGAGGGCTACAAAGCCCATACCTCCCTCCTTCCGCTTCCTTTTGCCGCGAGTTACCTTTAGCAGATTTGGCAACTCGTTGATTAAGTCGTCTAGCTGAGTATCGATGCGGTAATTACCGCGGGGAGCGGCTTCAAGAAAGTCTTTTCCTGGATTTAGCAGACTCGCCGCCTTGATAATCGTATTTACCCTACTATCCGGCAATACCTCATCACTCCCCAGTAGCAGGCTTCCTCGCATTGATCCGAAATACGGTAGCGCCTCACCTCTTGTTTTTTTAAGCGCATTATGAAGACGATCCCATTGAATCAATGCCCGTTTTTTATTGCCTCTGCCTGGAGTTCTAACAAGTACAAAGGCTTCTCTGGCAATCCAGATTCGATTTGTAGTATCCTTTTTGATTACATTTCTTCCGGCAGGTCTTTTTTCCCGCCAATTCAGACCAAATGCACTTCCCGTTCTGGCTAGCAGCCAATTCGGCAAATCTGGGTGAATATCCGCCAGCCATGCTTCTCGCAGTGGGGATACAGAACGCGCATAGGTTCTGCTGGTGTGAACTATTTCACCCGCAATAATGAACTCGGGAGTTTCCCTGAACAAGACCGAACCAGGATGAATCAGAATGCGATCCGCCCCAACACTTCTATAGTCGAAGCGTCTGTCTCTTACGCAGATAAAGGGAATAAGACCACGCGCACAGGCCTTGATGAAATCCTCGCTCGCTCCTCCCCTGCCTATCGTTATGCCATTTCGCGCGGTTATTTCCTCTAATTGATTGGCAATCGCTAGAATCTCATCCAGTATCTTTTTATCCAGATAATGGGTTTCAGCAAATTTTTGTCTATTCTTCGCATCTGTGTAATCCCAAAAAAGATTGAGATAGCTCGCAAAATCGCCATGACGTTCCGATCGAAATTTGTGATGCATCTTACGAGCCACCATTTCCTCCCCCTGGGGTAGTAAATAAGGTGAATTGGTAGATAGAAATGCCGCCAGAATTATTACTTCTCTTATCACACTCGGATAACGCAGAATTGCCTCCACTATCATCCTGGAATGCCTGGGCATAAGCGGGTATAGCACCATCCCTTGTCCGATGCTGGTTAGCTCATTATCAAGATCGAGTGCATCCAAAAGGCGGAGGGCCGCGACAGCACCACGAATTCCCTCTCCCTCGGGAGAACTGATAAAGGGAAAGGTTTCAAAGTCCCTGATTCCGATTTCGGCCATGCGCAGCACCACCTCTGCCAGATCTGTTCTGTAAATTTCCTCCTTAGTGAATTTAGGTCTTCTGTTGTAACTATCTTCCAAAAAGAGTCGGTAACAGATTCCAGGCTGAGTTCTTCCCGCCCTGCCTTTTCTCTGATTCGCCGAGGCCTTTGAAATTTCGGTTTCAATTAGGGAACTAGTGTAGTTATGTGGATTATAGAAATTCAATTTGGCAAGTCCGGTATCGATAACTGTGCTTATGCCATCTATAGTGACACTCGTCTCGGCAATGTTAGTAGCCACCACCACCTTAGTTTTCCCCTTTGTAGCAGCCTCGAACACCTTCTCCTGTTCCTCATTTCCGATACGCGCGTAGAGGGGCATCACTTGGAGTAGCTCGCGAACAGAGCAGCTAGCAAGTTTTGCCACTGAATCCTTTATCATTTTTTCGCCTGAGCAAAAAATCAGTATACTGCCATTGGGCACACCCTCTTTTCCGGAATTCCCCATCGTAACAGTCCGTTCAACTCTGCCAACAATCTTATCGATCAACATGGCCTCATCTCCCTCAACGGGAGGAGGATCGTAGTAGAGATGAACCGGATAAACAGGAGTATCGATCGTTACGATGGGAGCACCGCTGAAGTAGTCGCTGAAAGCACGCGGATTCAATGTGGCCGAGGAAACAATCACTTTGAATTCCGGTCGATTAGACAAAATTTTCTTCACCAAACCCAGAATAAAATCAATGTTCAAGGTACGTTCGTGTGCCTCATCAATCATCAGGACATTGTATCGACTAAGCCAACGATCGCCCTTCATTTCTTGCAGAAGGGTTCCATCGGTAACAATCTTTAACTTCGTATCCGAGCTGGTAATATCCTCAAAACGCATCTTATAACCCACAAGTCCGCCCACCGCGGAGTCCAAATGCCGGGCAATGAACTTGCAGACAGTCATGGCAGCAATTCGTCTGGGCTGAGTAACGCCTATAAGCCCCTCTTTCGCATATCCGGCCTCAAGAAGAATCACAGGCAGGCCGGTAGTTTTGCCCGATCCGGTCGGACTCTCAACTACAAGAACCTGCCTCCCGTCCAGGACCTCGAGTATCCGATGCTTCTGCAAATAAACAGGTAAACCCCATAGAGAAATTCCCACACTATCCCCTCAGGCTGGTCGCCCGGCACCTTGGTGCAGAATTCTCTGCGGGCAAATCCAACCTCAAATAACATTCCCAGCCTCCAAGTTGGGCAGGCTGTTCAATATACTAAACGAGCACAGTATACGGTATAGTGTATCTAGTTCATGAAGCAAAAACAAATTGCGCCAATCTTCGGCTCACATCATACCCTGATCCCACTTCGGCGATCTGACATGGGAGCAAAAATACCCACCTTTTTCATATGGCCTTCTGCCTTGCAGCGCAAATTCGAAGGCTGTCGATGCTCTTCCTAGACTCGGCGTCTTGGCGCCGGCTCAGCGGTTGTCTAATTCGCTAATTAATTTGGCCTTGGCTGCGTTGATGCTCAAAGCTTCGAAACTCTTTCGGGTTCTTAGGTCTTTGAGATTCACCCTGCTCTTCCTTGCCTCGCGGGGACCATAGAGCAGTGCAAACGGGATTCCCCTGGCCTGGGCATGGCGGAACTGAACCTCAAGTTTTTTCGGTTCCGGATAAACCTCCACGGCCAAACCCAGTTTTCTAAAATCCCTTGCAAAAACTTGATAGTCGCCAAGGAGCGCCTCGTCCAGCATCAGCACCAGTAAATCCGTATTCCGTTCGGCATCCTCGTTGATTCCCAAATCCCTAAGCCCGGCTAGCAGGCGGTCCAATCCTATTGATGCCCCGACTCCACTGATTGATTTTTTTTGGAAGAAGCCAGTTAAATTATCATAACGGCCACCCGAGCAAACCGATCCTATGCCTGGCAGGCGTTTCAAAAAAACTTCGAAAACAATCCCCGTGTAGTAGTCCAGTCCCCGGGTAATCGAAGGGTCTAAAAGCAGCATATCCCTAAGTCCCAATCTGTCAAAGGCGCTTAGAAGCATTCGCACCCGCAGGGCTGGCAGCTCGCCAGCTTCCTGCTTCCCGGCGTCCGATTGCCGCTCCCCTACTTCCGTTTCCAGCCTTCCAGTCAATCTATTCACGTTTTCTATGCATTGGATCATCTTTTCCAGGGTCTTCTCGTTATCAGACTCCGGCGCAATGAAGTCCAAAATCACGTTGGTCTTTTTCGTTCCAGCAAGATCTACCAGCATTGCTCGAACTCTATCACTTCCGATTCTGCCGATTTTGTCGACTAGGCGAAGCACGCTTGCGTTGTTGTCAATCAGATTCAGGCCATTGAGCAGCAGATCGAAAAGACCCCGGTGACTAAATCGAAGCTTCAAAGCCCCCCCCCCAATCACGCTCAGTCCGTCAATCGCCATCAGCATAACTTCCAAATCCGCTCCCGCGCTATCAGAGCCCACAACATCAAAATCACATTGAATAAATTCGCGGAACCTGCCTCTTTGGGTTTCTCACCACGCCATACCTTGCCCACATGGTAGCGGCGAAAGGGCATAATTAGCTCAGCCCAATGCGATGCCACAAATCGGGCCAGGGGCACGGTTAAATCAAAGCGCATGGCAACATCGCGTCCTCCCCCGTCAGTGAAGCGATAACACTGTTTGTCGGTTTCGCCGCCTCCCTTGGAAAGGAGGATGTCTGCATATTCCAGGGCAGGCGTATCAATCGGCATATAGCCATGGGATGCGAAGTGCCTCTCCAGCAAGCGAATCAGCCGTCCGCGCCGCAGTTCCTCTTGCGGTAGAAAATCTCTAAAGCCCTTAAGCACGCGCGCCTTTACCCTGCCCGTCATTCCGCCTCCTGAAACCTGAGAGTCCCCATCTCCAAAATCATGAATAGGGTAGACTGCTGCCTTTCTTTGGAGTCTGTCTCAGGCTACGAAGATAGCAATTGCGCCCTGAAATTGCTAGGGTTGTAACAAGTATGTGCGCAAGCCGTGATGGGGGAAGTAAATTTACTTCCAGGCCCATCCGATTCACCGTTTTCTCGACATTGTGCAAGAATGCCGATTTTGCCGGATCTTCGGGTCAACTTTTTTTGATCCAATTGCCAGTAGGCTGGTGAATTATTATGATAGCCTTGGAGCTACTCTTTCTATGCGCAGCAGATATTTTTTGGACAGCAACGGAGAGCCTTCAATAAAAGCCGCTGTCTACGATAAGGACGACCACCTCCTTCAGTCTAGTCAATTCGACTTGAATGCACGCAAGATTTGCTTCAGATTGAACCAGTGTGGGCATGAGGCCTATATTGTTGGAGGAGCTATACGCGATCTTCTAATGGGCAGAGTACCAAAGGACTTCGATGTTGTAACCGACGCCTCACCGGGTCGTGTGAGAAAGCTGTTTAGGAGTTCGCGTATAATTGGAAAGCGCTTTCGCCTGGTTCACATTTATTTCCCCCTGAATAAATTCTATGAGATCGCCACTTTCAGATCCATTGAGTCCGGTAACAGGAGAAATGTTTACGGCAGCCTTTATGAAGACGTGATGAGACGGGATTTTTCGATAAATGCGCTTTATTTCGATCCAAAAGATGAAATTATTATCGACTTCATAGGGGGATTCGCGGACATCAAGAGTAGAACCCTGCGGAGCGTATTACCCTTGGATACCTCGTTTGTAGAAGACCCTGTTCGGATGCTGCGCGCCCTGAAGTATGCGGCTATTTTGAGGGTGAGCATCGGCCGCCCGCTTGCGCGAAGAATTCGTAAGGATGTGGAATTGCTGGGCAATGCATCGAACTCGAGGCTCTCGGAGGAGTTATACAAAATACTCAGTAGCGGGCATTCGACCGAGGCTTTCCGCCTGATGAACCGCTATGGTCTAATCAGGTTTCTTCTGCCTGAATTTGCGAGGAAGTTTGACTCTCATGGGGGGAAGAAGCTGCGAAAGGACATGTTTTTGGAACTCAAGTATTTGGATAGGGATGTGAGCAAAGCGGAGGTTGAACGAGGTTCGATGATTGCCCGCCTCTGCAAGAGGATTGCCGAGCAGGAGGGATTCTTTGAATCGGCATGGAAGGAGCGAAGTCATGCTGAACTGGTTGAGTATGTGAAGAATCTGATAGTGCCCCTAGTACAGCCCAATCGCGATGTGGAAAATGCTGTTCGTTACATGTTTCTGCACCAAGGACTTTCTGCACCACAGAGGCGAAGGCGAAAGCGAAAGAGAAGAGCCATATGAAAAACATTGCTGTAATCGGAACCGGTTATGTGGGACTTGTTGTAGCCGTGGGACTTGCGGACTTTGGCAACCGAGTTATCGGGGCGGACATTGACGATGCGAAGTTAGCCATGCTGAATGAAGGCAGATTACCGTTCTATGAGCCGGGATTGAAGGACTATCTGAAGGCCAATATAGAATCGGGAAGGCTTAGCTTTACTCAGGATGTTCCATCGGCAATTATCAAGTCGAACGTGGTGTTCCTTGCTTTGGGAACGCCTCCCGAGAAGGATGGGTCTGCCAATCTCGAGTACTTGAAATCCTCGGTGGACTCTATTGCAAGGTATGCCCGCTCCTACACTCTGGTTGTTACAAAGTCGACAGTACCGGTTGGGACTAACCGGGCGCTTGGGGAGCGTATTCGCACATCGGGTGGATCGGCCAGGATTGAAATGGTGTCCAATCCTGAATTTTTGCGGGAGGGAAGGGGGATTCAGGATTTTTTTCATCCAGACCGGGTTGTTATCGGTGCGGAGTCGGATCGGGCCAGGGAGATACTTGGAAGTATTTATAGTGCCTTGAGACTTAATGAAGTTCCCTTTGTATGGTGCGACATGGAAACAGCCGAATTGATAAAATATGCCACCAACGCTTTTCTGGCAACCAAGATCACCTTTATAAACCAGATGGCGAACCTGGCTGACAGGGCGGGAGCCGATATTGCACTCATAGCCAAGTCTATGGGCATGGATGGGCGAATAGGGGAAAAATTTCTTTATCCTGGACCGGGTTTTGGGGGAAGCTGCCTCCCCAAGGATATCCGGGCGCTTGTCGCGACAGGCGATAAGCTCAATGTGGATATGAGCCTTGTCAAGACTACTATCGCCGCCAATGAAGAGCAAAAGGCCCGTGTCGTGGTGAAACTGAGGGCAACATTCGGCGCCCGGCTTAGTGGTTTGTCCATCGCCGTTTTGGGTTTGGCGTTTAAGTCGAACACAGATGATGTAAGGGAATCGCCGGCGCTGCGGGTGGTTGCTGATCTGCTGGAAGGAGGAGTTCTTGTTCGCGCTCACGACCCGCAGGCGATGGACAATTTCAGGGCGATTTTCCCCGACATCGGCTATTATGCCTCTGCGCGTGAGGCAATGAGGGGTGCAGATGCGGTTCTCATACTTACTGAATGGAATGAGTATCGCTCCCTGGATTTTGATTTGATGAAAAGGGAGATGAGGGGTAGGGTACTTCTGGATACGCGAAATCTTCTGAATCCGAGGCTAGTTCGAAAGCACGGGTTTATATACCACGGTAATGGACAGACTATCGGTTCAATTCAAGGCAAAATGGGGCTATAGGAGCTCATTTGAGCCGGTGCTCACCCCGTGAATTCGATCTTGATAGCGAAGAACCCCTAACTCCTTACGGCCGGTAGGCGCGCAGCTACTGGGGCATTCGGTTTAAGGACTTGCAGAGTGCCTGCGAAGATCGCACGAGAGGTGGCCCCGAAATCTTGCGGACAGTCCCCCCGGCACTGGGTGTCCGAAAAAACAAGTTTTTTGCAGTCTCGGTTTTGCTGTTCTATTCTCTGGGATGGGATTTAAGCTCGGATTGAACCTCGGGCATCCCGAATTTTTCCGGGATCCAATCCGACTTTGACACGCCCACTACCGCAAGATCGAATTTCCCTATCATCAATCCGGTGAATTTTTCGATTTTGTTTACTACATACGCCTTTAGTTCCTGGAGATTTCCAATGGGTCTATTCGCAAATGGGATTTTAACGTCCGCCCGCAGCTGATACACACCCCGCGATTTTCGAATTCTTACCTTTTGAACGAAGAGAGTTTCGTCGAATTCGTCAACGCAATGGGCAACCATTTGACCAATTGCATCTTCGTTTATGGATATCGTTCCCTTATCTCTCGCATCGAAAGTTGGCTGCACAACCGATTTCTCATACATCCTGTGCTTCTTACTCTGTTTCAAACTAAACCCTCGTCTTATTTTTACGAATACTTTTATGGAATCCGAAATCAGATTCGGATAGTCGCGTTCCACCTCAATGGCAGGTACCGGAATTATGTGCTCACCCCGGTCATTTCGCGATTCCTTAGCCCTTTCCATGTCTAATTTGCTGCTGATTTCCTCAATCTGCAGCACTTCGGAGGGAGGCGGGAGTTCAAGACGCTCTGATACAAGCGCTACCATTCTAATCGATGTTCCCAGAATCAGGATTCGCTTCAATCGCCGTGAGCCTATGACATCTATTACCTCGCTTTGGTGATTGGCTTCGTCAAATAAGGCCGTGCGAATCGCGTGCATATATGTAGGTTCTTTTTTCGCCGATTTTCCGGCGATAATGCTGTTTCCCTGAATCAAGAGGCCATCATCGATGATGCAGTCTATGTTGTAGGTTTCAGCCATCAATTTGGCTCTGAAGCTCTTGCCTGTACCACTTCTTCCCACCAGCGCGATTACTCTTATTCCACTTACCCAGTGTCGAAGGCGCTCAATGATTCCCCTTTGGCGCGGGGTGATTTTGTAATCTGAGTCCATTGACACTCCTGTCATTCTATAAAACACCCCATATCGCATTTGCATCAATGCATTTCACAGTTTTTACTGCATGGTTCCTGACAGCAGCAATGCACGGCAGTGGAATGGGGCTAAGCTTACCAGCGTTCAGGCAGGTTTGTTTATCTTGACAGGATTTGAATCCTCCAGTAAAACGGTGAGAGTGTCAACCAGTGACTTCTTTCGCAGCATTGGGCGGAATGCGCTGGGACTTAGGATGCTTCTATCGGTATTTCTAACTGTGAGTCTTTATTTGGCGATATTTGCTTTCGGGAACGAGGATTCTCTTTACTGGCCCGGTTGGTATATTCTGAGGCTTGGCCCCAAGGAGGATGTCGAAAGGATTGAAAAAGCACTGCGAGATATGGGTGTGGAAGAAGTGATTTCCGGAGTTTCGGCCAAGGTTACATATATGGCCATACCAAATCTAGAAAGATTCAGTGTGGTGAAACTCGAGGAATACCTGCTGCCGGGGGATCCACGAAGAGATCCGTATATTTCCAATGTCTCGAGACTCTTTGAATCAAGCGACTCGCCATTAATCTACATCCAAGCCAAGCGCCGCCTATTTTATTACAAGGTCATTCTTGAGCGGCAGGAAGTGTTTTCCGGCTGGGAGCTGATGGATTGGCGCGGTGTCAGGGCTCTTATAAGCCCCCTCATACTGATTGGAGTGACCTTGCTGATTGCATTGTTAGGCAGCGCCCGGGGCAGGCGCCTGGTCCGCCTTGCAAGTACCATACCCCTCGGTATTTTTGCCTTGCTTACTACCCAAAACACTCTTATCCCGATTATCCTTGTTTTCTACCTCTCGCCGAATGCGCTGAGCGTCAGAAGCAGACCTCATGTGCATCAGATTGTAATCTATTTTGGATATACGATTGCCCTTGCTTCCATCTTCCTTATCTACGATGAGATGTATTTACCCCTGTTGGCTGTACTTGTCTCGGAACTTATCTATTTGATACTGTCGGGGACGGGCGGGAGATTGACCGCAAAAGGGGTCGCAAAGAGGGATGGAAGGCTTGGCAAGCGGATGACCTTGAGAACGATCGAAACTCCAAACCCTGAACATAGGCTTTTCGATCCGGTTCCCCTGTCATTGAGGTATAAGGTATTCATGCCAAATGATATTAACGGAACTGCTTTTAGTTCTTTCAAGATAGGTAGATTGCTTCTGGCAGCACTTGTTTTCCTGGTGTTCCTAATTCCGGAGCCAGCTCCGATTAGTCACGATCCGCTTCCATACGCGCGAAAAAGCACAAAGGACTTTGACGATATCGGGGCCCTGGAGCTTCTAGATGCGAATCGAAGTCCCACAGATCTACCGGACATCTCCCTGCTGATGGCATCGGCAGCCTACCAGGAGGGCTTCCTGTTCGGAGCTGTTTTTCATCTGCCAAAACTGAACGAATCGCTCGTTATGCGAACCTACCTGCAGGCAGACAATGCGATAAAAACGGTTGAAAACACTGTAATCGAATACAATCAAGCCTGGTATAGGCAGCGATTGTCCGAGCAGCTGGAAAGCGGAGTTGGAAAACTGTTTGCGTCTTTGGACGGACCGAGCCCTGTTTCAATGGTTACAACGCGGCCTGTGAGCGACTGGTGCTGGATCGGTTCCTTAACGGCTATTCTTTGGTCCATCTCTTTTGTCGCCATATTTATTCTTGCATTGATTTCCGATGATGTGGCTGTCCATAGAGGATATCCAATTAAACCGTCTAGCGGCAAAAGAACTCGGATTTTATGAGTCGACATCGGACATTTTCCCGTGGAGGAGTTCATTTACTAGATGCCAAGCGTGAGACATCGAAAACGGCAATTAGGACCTGTTTGCCTCCGAAAGTGGCTATTGTGCCGTTTTTGCAGCATATCGGAGCTCAGGCCAAGCCAGTTGTGGGGCAGAATGAGGGGGTCTGCGAGGGTCAGCTCATCGGTGAACCGTCCAGTCTTATCTCCGCAGCTGTTCACTCTCCCATTACAGGAACCATCTCGGAATTTAGAAGCATATTTCTTCCAATGGGTTCGAAAACCAATGCGGCAGTAATCGAATCTGATGGCGAGGCTCATCGCCCCATAAAACATAGACAGAACCATGATTGGCAGTCCCTTGAAATTGAAGAGATTCTGGAGATTCTCAAGCAGAAGGGCGTTGTGGGACAGGGTGGGGCCACCTTTCCCTCGCATATCAAATTTTCCATTCCAAAGGGCTATAGCTGCGAGGTGTTTCTTGTTAACGCCTGCGAATGTGAACCATATCTCTCGGCGGATCATCGTTTGATACTCGAATCGACTGAGCAGATAATAGAGGGAATCAGGATAGTCCAAAAACTGCTAAGTCCCAGACGTATCGTTATTGGAATTGAAGTTAACAAAAAAGATGCCATCGAAGTTTTGATTGCTGCTGGAGCTACCCATGGAATCGAGGTTGTACCCCTCAAGGTGAAGTATCCACAGGGTGCCGAGAAGAATCTGATAGAGGCCATATTGGGGCAGGAGGTGCCCTCGGGGAAGCTACCCCTGGAGGTTGGGGTTATCAACTCGAATGTGGGAACGCTTTTTTCGGTGTACGAGGCCATTGTGAGGAATAAGTCGGTAATAGAAAGGGTGCTTACCGTCGCCGGAGGTGCCATTGCCCGTCCAGCCAGTGTCCGGGCCCGCGTGGGTAGTCCCGTGAGTAGTCTGATCGAGGAATGTGGTGGTTTTTGCGAGGAACCTGTGAAATTTGTTATGGGCGGGCCAATGATGGGTTTTGCCTTTAGCAACCTGGATACGCCCGTTGTCAAGGGAACAAGTGGAATACTGGCGCTTACCCGGAACGAGATCAATATTTCTGTCACAACTCCCTGCATCTCCTGTGGGCGCTGTGTCGAGGTTTGCCCGATGGGACTCTTGCCAACCACCATCTTCAAGCAAATCGAGCATGAGCGCTTTGATGAGGCAACAAGGCATGGCCTGGAGGACTGTGTGCTATGCGGTGCCTGTTCCTATGTCTGCCCTGCCCACATTCCACTGGTTTCCGCCTTTAAGACTGGTCGGGGTCGTAAAAGACGCCTGTCTGCCAGGAGATAGCCCTTGAAATTCCTGCCCCCCATTTCGGCTTCACCGCAGATTCACGCATCTCATTCGACTCGGAAGATGATGGCATGGGTCTTAATTTCACTGGCGCCGGCATTCGCCTGGAGCGTATACGTATTTGGTTTTAGGGCTGCGGGAGTTGTCGGAATAGCGGTGTCTTCGGCTGTGCTAGTCGAAGGTTTGCTGAATCTTGCCTTTGGCCGGCCAAACAGTCTTGGCGACCTGAGCGCTGTGGTAACCGGGGTGTTGATCGGATTCAATATGCCTCCCCAGGTACCCCTGTTCATTCCCGCTATTGCCTCGGTGTTTGCGATAGCCGTTGTCAAGTGGAGTTTCGGAGGATTGGGTGCCAACTGGATGAATCCGGCGATGGCAGGTAGAGTATTCGTTTTTTACTCTTGGGGAGCGAAGATGACCAGATTTACCACTCCACGGACCCTGTTTGCTGATTCAACAAGCGGCGCCACTCCCCTGGAGATGGTAAAGAGCAATTTGCTGGGATCTTCCATGAACGATTTGATGGTTGAGCCCCTATCTGGCCCGATGGAACTACTAGAGATGACAGGCTTTGCCGGAACCTATCTTGATTTGTGGATTGGTCGGATGTCTGGTTCACTGGGCGAGGTGTCAGCGCTTTTGCTGGTGCTCGGCGCGGTTGTTCTTGCGGTTAAGGGTATTCTCAATTGGGAGATTCCCCTGGCCTATATTGGCAGTTTTGCGCTTTTGATCTGGGTTTTCGATGGAACTCAATATGGGAATGAGGTATTTACGGGAGATGTTCTGTTTCACTTGGTCACGGGAGGTTTGATGCTAGGCGCCTTCTACATGGCAACCGACTTGGTAACTACACCACTCACAAAGCTGGGGCGTATTGTTTTTGGCCTCGGATGCGGTTTTCTTACCTTTCTCATTCGTCGTTTTGGCAGTCTTGCGGAGGGTGTCAGCCTGGCAATTATTTTTATGAATATTCTGGTTCCCCTTATCAATCGTTTTGCTAGGCCAAAGCGCTATGGTATCTAGCAGTGACTGATATTGCCAAGAAGGCGCTGAAGTTGGGTTTGATTGGAGCTATCGCGGCCCTTTTACTTGCCGCTCTAAGCAACCTCGCAGAGCCACTTATTACCCTGAGGAGAGAGGCCGAGATGAAGGCTGTGCTCAACGTCCTTGCCGACGGCGAGGAAACCGGGACGCCGGAATCAGTTTCCAAACACGACATCCTCCGACGCTGGCGGATAGCGGATGATGGGGGCTGGATACTGGAAATGGAAGCCTCTGGATATGGGGGACCAATGCTGCTTGTCGCTTCTTACAGGGACGACGGAGCGATCATGGCGGCCCGCTTGTTGGATAACAAAGAAACAGTCGGCTTTGGAAAAAAGGCCGAGAACCCCGCATATATGGACGTTTTTAGTGGTTTTGGTAGCAAAATTCCTGTTCCACGGAATGAGGCCGAGCTCGGTGACGGAGCGGATCTTATTTCCGGTGCAACAATCACTTTCAACGGAATAGTGGCGGCCCTTGAAAAAGGATCCGAATCTGTGAAAGAGTGGAACAAGTAGAAATGAAAGTACTGTTTAAAGGACTGCTCAAAGAAAACCCAATCTTTGTTCTGGCGCTTGGTCTTTGTCCGGCCCTGGCTGTTTCCACTACGGTAAGCAATGCGATTGGAATGAGTGCGGCTACATTTGTGGTACTTATAGGCTCCAATCTCGTGGTTAGCCTTTTTCGCAGGCAGATACCCTACGACATACATATACCGGCCTATATCGTTATTATCGCAACCCTGGTTACAGCAGTTGACATAGTGTTACAGGCATATTCCCCGTCCCTCTCAAAGTCTCTTGGCATTTTCATTCCCTTGATTGTCGTGAATTGCATTATTCTGGGTCGAGCCGAGGCCTTTGCCAGCAGGCACAGCCCGGGCTCATCGCTTCTAGATGCGATATCCATTGGCTTCGGTTTTACGGTTGGGCTCATAACCATTGCACTTATCAGGGAGATATTGGGCTCCGGAACAATCACCATCATTCCGAATAAGAGCTTCGTTCGAATCCCCGTGTTGGCCGATAATCCTGTTCTGGTATTCTCCCTCCCCGCGGGCGCCTTGATTGTGATGGGATTTCTTCAGGGATTTTTTCGCTGGCTAGGCGAGATGAGGAAGAAATGACTTACGTTGGCATCCTGATAACCTATACCTTCGTCAGCAATCTGGTGCTTTCGCAGTTTCTTGGACTATGCCCGTTCATAGGAGTGTCAAAAAATTCCGAAAGCGCGATTGGTATGGGTCTTGCCGTCACCTTTGTTATGAGTCTGGCCACCCTGATAAGTTGGGCGCTCGAACATTTTGTCTTGGTGCCCCTAAACATCGAATTTCTTCAAACCGTTACCTTTATTCTGGTGATTGCATCCTTGGTTCAGCTTGTGGAGATGGTGGTGCGTAAGTATTCGCCCCCGCTTTACCAGGCCTTGGGTATATACCTTCCTCTTATCACTACTAATTGTGGAGTTCTGGGCATTGCGCTAATCAGCGTAAATAGAGATTTCGGAGCCATGGGAAGTTTCCTGGCTGGCTTTTCCGCCGGTCTGGGTTTTTTGATGGCCCTGTTGTTCATGTCGGGCATCAGGGAGCGATTGGATACCGAAAGGGTACCAAAATACCTTAGGGGAACTCCTATAGCCTTCATTTCGGGGGGATTGATGGCCCTGGCTTTCATGGCCTTTGATTCAGCACTGCTTACGAATCTTTTGGGAACCGGTTAGTCGATGGAAAACCTTCTTCGAATACTCTACGCTTTCATCGCCACTTCGACCTTTTCCGTTTTTCTTGGGGCTGGGCTTGCCATTGCCTCGCGCAAACTCAAGGTGAAAAAAGATGAGAAGGTAGAGTCCCTCGTCGCGGTATTGCCCGGTTTGAACTGTGGCGTGTGCGGCTATGCAGGCTGTGAATTCTACGCCAAGGCCATGGCCTCGGAAACCGATCTTGAGATAACCAAATGCAGTCCTGGCGGTCCTGATGCACAGGCCTCGCTTGCGAGGCTGCTGGGCATTGAAACAGGCGAAATTTCTATGCGAATGGTGGCCAGATTGGCCTGTCTCGGTGATAATGAAGTTACAAAAAAAGAATTCAACTACCTTGGTTATCCCGATTGTGAATCCGCATACAGTCAGTTTCATGGGGATAAGGAATGCAAGTATGGATGTCTTGGCCTGGGCTCCTGTGTTAAATCCTGCCCGGTCGATGCGATAAGCTACACAGGCAGGGGCCTGGTGAGGGTAGACCCCGAACTTTGCATAGGCTGCGAGATATGCGTTGTGGTCTGCCCCACCGGTGTTATGACCATGGTGCCAGAGGGCGCGAAGTGGTTTGTCGCCTGCAAATCCAAGGATCCGCCCAAGCTTACAAAGAAACACTGCCAGGTTGGATGTATCGGATGTCGAATTTGTGAGCGAAAATTCCCGGGCTCCGGTTTTGTTGTGTCCGATAATCTTTCTATACTGATATATAGTGAAGATGCCAATGAGGAGAAACAAAGGGCCGCATCGACTGCCTGTCCTCCCGGATGTATAATCAATATATAGGATATTAAAAAATAGGATATCTTTTAGTGAGCAGCGTTCGGATATGGGGGGCCGTTGCGTCGCCGATGAGCAAGGTTAAATTGATATTTGGAACCTGCAACGCCATCCCCTCGGGGGAGTCCCATCTCCTGCTCGAGGCCGCCTATCAAAGGGCCTTCAAGCCCTTCATAACGGCGATTTACAACCACCCCGAGGTACTTACAACCCTCTATTATACAGGATCCCTGCTTGAATGGTTGGAAAAGAAGCATCCTGAGTTTCATATGGTTCTAGGTGAGCTCGTAATTCGTAAAAACGTTGAAATCTTAAGTGGCGGATACTGGGAACCCATGCTTCCTCTGATTCCAACACCCGACAAGGTGGGTCAAATAGAGGTGATGACAAACTATTTGCGAAAAAGATTCGGCAGGCGTTCGCGTGGCGGATGGATTCCGGGGCAGATATGGGAAATGCACCTGGCATCCTCTCTGCATGCCAGCGGTATGAACTATGTCTTTCTGAGTGAACGGGCCTTCCCGGGAGTCCCAGGTTTTCGACCGGACGCACCGGTTATAGCCGAACACCAGGGCAAAACTATTCTTGTTTTCCCTATTATGGATTCTCTGGCGGATCAGTTCCTGGAAGTACCACCTGAGCACATTCTCGATCGCCTGGGGGAATTGAGAGACGAGGGGGAGCGGGAAGTGGTGGTGACACTTATGCTCAATGGACTAGCGCTTGGGGCTGATGACCAGTATAGGGTTTGCTATGAAGAGAAATGGCTTGAACGCTTTTTCAATGCCGTGGTCGGGGCAAGAGACTGGCTTGAATGCGTGCATCCGGGACGCTATCTAAGAAACACCGATATGTCCAGGGGGAAGGTTTATATTCCCGCGCCGACTTACGATGCCCTGATGTACTGGCTACGTAAAAGCCAGCCCAATCAAAGCAACCCGGGTTTGGCCAATGTGCCGAATTCATTTGTCGACGAGGCAGGCAAGTTTCATCAGGACAGACCCAGGGCCTCCTATCGTGATTTTCTTGCAAAGTACCGCGAAAGCGGACTCCTTTATGCAAAGATGATGCATGTCGAGGCTCTGTCAAATCAGTTAAGAGGCGACAAGTACAGGAAAAGAAACGCAAAGGAGGAACTCTGGCGGGGTCAGGAGCATTATGCATATTGGTACGGCCCAAGTGGCGGAATTTACAGCAGTCGGCTTCGGCACGGCACATACAGCGCTCTTATCGAGGCGGAAAAGGCAACTCGCGAAAAGGGTATTTTCAAGGCTGCTCTTACCTCGGTTGATTTCGATATGGATGGGAATAAGGAGTACCTCTATAACGGCTTGAATTTCAATGCATATATCCATCCTGTGGGCGGGGCTCTTTTCGAACTGGATTATCTACCCGTATCCAGAAATTATTTGGCCACCTTTTCAAGGTACCAGGAAGACTACCATTCCCCGGAGACGGTGGAAGAGGGTTACGATTTCTATCCGAGACAGGCCTTTCTCGATTATGTATTGGGTCCTGGCGAAAAACTCGCTGATTTTGAACGAGGCTCATACCGTAAACCAGGAAAGATTCCCGGCAAGCTATACCGGCTTTTGAAACTGGAAAGAGATCCGCCCAAAGTCTCACTTGCCTGCCTCGCCACATTGAATGGAGAAGAAGCGTTAGAAATAAATAAAACCTTTTCATTTCGGCGAAATTTACTTGTGGTTGATTACACACTTACAAATCCAGGCCAGAAAAGACTAAGTTTTTTGTGGGGAAGCGAAATAAATCTGGCCCTGGCAGAGGATGCGAAAAAGAGATCAATCTTTCTGAATATCGATGAACCTTCTGCCTGCAAGGTTCAGGAGCGAGGAAGTGAAGAAGGGGTGGATTCGTGGATCGTGCTTGATGGGGAACGGAGTGTGATAATTGGTTTTCAGCTATCGGAGACGGCCGAGCTATGGCACTTCCCTGTTTTTGTGGATTATCGTGTAGGCGACGAGCTTCAAAGTGGTTATCAATCGAGTTTCTTCATGCCGCGTTGGCTAATTGATTTGGAACCCAAGGCAGAAAGGAGTCTCGGGATTACAATGAGAATTGGTCGCCACAGGAATCGCTAGGCTCACACTGGATGTCGTAGGGATTCATCGGGCCAGGTTGGCCGCGGCTTGCAGGAGGAGGTGCCGGGTAAATTGAAATCCAAAATCGAATTATATGAAATTGCATCTTCAACTGCAAAGACGAAAACCAGAAAGAAGAAAAGGGGCCGTAAGAAACGTCAATCTAGGGTTGGACCGAAGGGTGGTGAGGGCCTTTCCAAGAGGTTTGAAACAGAGATTCAAACCAGTACAGAGGATGAGCCGGGAGGAGGCTTTCTCAAGCTGGCTGGACTTGGGGGAGGGGAAAAGGCGGCGCGTTTGATGCTGCTTCTGGGAATAGATGAGGCTGCGCGGGTTATGGCCAAAATGCTCCCCGATGAGGCAGAAAAAATAGCGCGGGAGATAGCTGCTGTCAGGCACATGGACTCGGTGGAGGTGCAAGGTCTCCTTGATGAGTTCTGCGATGCCTTTGCCGATGTCAAGGCAAAAAGAATAAGGGGTGGAGTAGATGCGGCGAGGGAAATTCTGGTTACAGCCTTCGGCGAAGAAGACGCAAAGAGGATTATCCTGAAATCGGCGCCGGATGCGATTCCCCAGCGATTTGCGTTCCTAAGCGATCTTTCCTTCACACAACTGACAAGTCTTCTGCGAAAGGAGAGTCCTACAATCCTGGCCTTCGTACTAAGCTACCTTGAGCCTGCCAAGGCGTCTGCCTTCCTGGAAATTCTGCCAAGGGACAAGCTTTTTCAGATTGTGTTCAAAATGGCCCGAACCCGAAGGGTGACAATGGAACTTGTGCGTACCGTCGAATCAACCCTGCAGGAGAAACTACGAAATATTGGGAAGGTTGAAGGCGATGAAATCGATGGCAGATTCGTTCTTGCCGACATTCTGCGGCATATGGATATTTCGGATGAACGCCGCCTGCTCGATAGCTTAAAAAACACTGATGCCGCGCTAGCTGATCAGATCAAGGAAAAACTCTACACCATGGATAGTGTTATCCACATGCAAGATAGAGATCTTCAGCGTGTTCTGGCTGAAATGGGAGAGAGGGATATAGCCCTACTTATGAAGGGGCAGAGGGGGGAAATCAAGGCTCGTATCAATCTCTCCCTGCCAAGGCGCCGGCGTCTTATGGTTGAAGACGAATCGGATGTCATGGGCCCAGTCAGGCGATCGGAGGCGGATACTGCGGTTAAGGAATTTCTCGAAAGACTGCGCCGCGGGGAAGAAGATGGAGCTTTTTTGATAGTCCGTGAGGAATCCGATCTGATTGAATGAACGCCAAAGCGCCGCTGCTTCACACCGAAAGTTTGTGATTCATGACTTGAACCGCGGCATGCTGGTGGATACGATGGACGCATGCAGGCCCACGAATTAAAGCGCAGGTTCATAGACTTCTTTGTTAACCGCAATCACTCGGAGATATCCGGGAAGTCCCTCATTCCTGAAAATGATCCGACTGTACTCTTTACCACCGCGGGGATGCATCCCCTTGTTCCCTATCTGCTAGGCGAGGAGCATCCCTCGGGTCCGCGCCTTGTAAATGTGCAAAAATGCATTAGAACGGGCGACATTGATTCTGTTGGTGACTCATCCCACCTAACTTTTTTCGAAATGCTTGGGAATTGGTCGATTAGAGATTATTTCAAGAAGGAGGCGCTTGCCTGGAGCCATGAATTTCTGACGAGCGGGGATTTTCTTGATTTGGGCAGGAATCGTATCTACGCAACTGTGTTCGAGGGCGATGACGGCGCTCCCTTCGACCGTGAGTCCTATGATGTTTGGCTTTCGCTCGGTGTGCCTGAAAAACACATCGTCAAACTGCCAAGGAAGGATAATTGGTGGGGACCAGCCGGCAGAGTGGGACCCTGTGGTCCGGATTCCGAGATGTTCTACGATACTGGTGCGGCAAGATGTGGATCGGAATGCTGCCCCGGATGCTCATGCGGCAAGTATTTCGAGCTTTGGAACAATGTGTTTATTGAGTACGACAGACAATCAGATGGTTCTTATATAAGCCTGGATACACCCTGCGTGGACACCGGCATGGGTGTCGAACGAACAATAAGCATGCTTCAGGGCAAGAAAACGGTTTACGAGACCGAATTATTCGCTAATATCATCAAATCGATCGAGAGCATTTCAGGAAGGCTATATCGCGATGATGATCCAAGGTCCTTTCGAATTATCTCGGACCACGTGAAGACTGCAACTATGATCCTCGGTGATGAGAATGCAATTAGGCCCTCCAATCTCGGGCAGGGCTATATCCTGCGGCGTCTTATAAGGCGGTGCGTGCGCCATGGACTCAAGCTGGGCATTGATTTCAACTTTCTGGCTCAGGTTGCGGATTCCGTTATTCGCACGTATGAAGACGCCTATGCCGAATTGGAAGCAAGACGGGGCTTCATACAATCCGAGCTTAACCAGGAGGAGGCGCAGTTTCGCAAAACTCTCAAGAACGGGAACAGAGAATTTTACAGGGTGCTTGTAGATTTGAACAAGGACAACAGAAAACTCATACCTGGGCAAATGGCCTTCCATCTCTATGATACCTATGGGTTCCCAATCGAATTAACGCAGGAACTGGCTGAGGAAAACGGCATTGCGGTGGACAGGTTAGGTTTTGACGAGGCATACAGGGAGCATCAGGAAATTTCCAGGAAGGGCGCCGATAAGACATTCAGGGGAGGTCTTGCCGACGATTCACTGATGTCGACCCGTTATCACACTGCAACGCATCTGCTTCACGAGGCCCTGCGAAAAGTACTTGGGGAGCATATCGCTCAAAAGGGATCCAATATCACAGCCGACCGATTGAGATTTGATTTTACTCATCCACGTCCCATGACAGAAAAAGAGAAAGAATCGGTGGAAAAAATGATAAATGAAAAAATTGCCGAAGACCTCCCCGTATCAATGAAAACAATGACAGTGGAGCAGGCCAGAAGCATCAATGCTAGGGCCCTCTTCGAGGGGAAATACGGGGAGCAGGTGAAGGTATACAGAATCGGTGATTTTTCTATTGAGGTATGCGGCGGGCCGCATGTGGAATCGATTGGAGGTATTGGCGTGTTCAAAATAGTCAAGGAGCAGTCCATCTCGCGGGGCATAAGGAGAGTTCGCGCGGTGCTAAGCCGATAGTATCAAACCTTCCTGCAGCTTCATCATGCAGGTAAGCGATTAGCTTGCTCATCCAATTGGGGCAGGCGCCTAGTCGTGTATCCAGTCCTGTATCACCAGGGCCATTTTTTTGATCAGGTAATCCACTCGCTCTGGGGCGGGAGCCAGGGTATAGAGGCGGTAGGCCTCCCAATAATCTGCATCTCTATAGCACTTGTCTCCCGCTCGGATGATGCCATCGGTATATCCGCAGGTTAAGAATATCTTCTTTGCGGTATCGATATCACCATTATTGAAGAATTCGTTTCCCTTTCGAATCAATACCGCCCTGCGTGCGGAATCAATCTCCACCTTCTTTGATGCGGCAACCTTAAGGAAACCTTCCTTTGGGAATTGCACCTTAGAGCAATCCCTTGGTTGACATTCCCGCCGCACCACCTTGGTTCGGTTTGTAGGCTTCTTTGATAGCATATCCCACGGCCTTGAAAAGTGCTTCGGCTGCATGGTGCCCATTCACGGAATATCGAACCGACAAGTGAAGATTCATCTTTCCTCCTGTTGCCAATCCCCAAAAGAACTCTCGTAGAAGGGAGAGATCGAAGCTTCCCACCCTCTGATTAGTCCAATTGGCATTCCAACAAAGGTAGGGTCTTCCCCCCGCATCTACAATCGCCTCGCTCAGCGCATCATCCATGGGAATAAGTGCGCTGCCGTAGCGCCTGATACCATCGGACTTCAATCTGGCCTGTTCGAATGCGGAGCCTAGAACCAGGCCGATGTCTTCAACCAAATGGTGCGGATCTACATCAATGTCCCCCGAGGCGTCCAGGCTGAGATGAAAATTGCCATGAAATGCCATTGAAGTCAGCATGTGGTTGAAAAAGGCCAGTTCTGTCTTTATATTCGATTTTTCTGCCCCGCTCATATCCAGTATTGCTCGAACATTGGTTTCCCTGCTTACTCGGTGAAGTTCAATCATCGTCTCTCCTCATCACAGTATCGGTAAGCTCGCCGATTGCACGATAGTGAAGTTTGAAATAAGCCGGATTGGCAACAAGCCTCACCCTAAGTTCCGCAAGTTTATCCAGTATCTCGAGGTTGTTTACCCTGAGGGTATCGCCGGTTTCAACCAAATCGGTGATGTATTCCGCCAAACCCAAGGAGGGAGCCAATTCGACACTACCGGCGAGCCTTATTATCTTCACCGGTATTCCTCGACGATGAAACCAGTCCCGCGTGAGTCGGACATAGCTGGTGGCGACATTGACAACCGACGCGCCGTGTTCCCCCACTGCCGGCGAGCCCCTTGGTGCCGCAATACAAAGACTCATTTGGCCAATTGGCAAGGTTGAAAGCCTTACAAACAGGTGTCCGGATTCTATCAGGGTATCATCGCCCGCAATGCCAAGTCCTGTTATTCCATGATGAACGTATGTTGGCAAATCACTGTTTTTTACCCTGTAGAACTCCAGCCTTCCATTTGAATCGATGGCCGAAAGCCTGCGCGAGGCAAATTCGACTTGAATGCCTCTAATGGAGAGGTAGTTCATGAGCGGTTCAAAAAGGCGGCCATTTGGAATTGCGATTGTCAGGGGTTTAGTCACTGGTTTTGCTACCACTCAGCATTACCCGCTCGCCATTTGCGCGACGTCTTTTTGCGTCCCGATACCTGGCGGTAAAATCGGCACCTCTTGCGTCAAGAGCGGGGATGTCAGTCTCCGACGCATATTCGCTAAGAGGTTCAATCTTGCGCATCATCATACTGAACCCCGCGGCAGCTGCGTTGTTACCAAATAGCCCAAGCAGATTGTCATACCTGCCCCCCGAAGCAATAGCCGCATTTGCTCCCTTAGCATACACCATAACCGTAAATCCAGAATAATAAGACTGTCCCCCTGTCACAGACAAATCTATTCTGACATTCTTGCTTGAACCGAGCTCTATCAAACCTGTGGCCAGCGCAACCAGGTGGTTTAGAGCCCCCACTACCGCATCCAGCCCACCCCCCTTCGAATCTCCAAGACGGGCTATCAGATCATTCCTGCGTTCCACAAATTCCCTTATTCCTCCAAGAAACATAAGCAGCTCGACACGCTGCCGCGAAGCGTCCAAGCCTGCGTCATTAAACAGTCTTTCGAGTTCCTGTCCATCCCTAATTTCCAGGAGTTCTCTGACCCGGTCCGAATCCACTCTGGCCTCCAGAATCGCATCGAGGAGCGCACGGGAACCGATATGCATCTGCCAATCCCCAAGGCGCATCACTCCAAGCAAGTCATGCAGCAGCATCAGTATTTCCAAATCGCCATCCAACCCACTAAGTCCGATAAGCTCGGCTCCCGACTGGAATAATTCATCGCTCGCAATGTCTTCCTCCGCCTGATGGCGGATAACAGTATCGGCGTAGTAAACACGCCGAGGCAGAGTTCCGCGCGAAAGCCCCATCTGCTTTGCCAGGAAGAGGGTGACATCCGAGCGCAGCATCAGCAGTTTTCCACCTCTATCCGGGAATCGATAGCTATACTCCTCCTGCCTGTGGCTAAGCAGGGGTCTGTAGGTTTCGAAGTAGTCGATAACCGGAGTAAGCACGGGCAAATAACCCCAGGAACTGAAATGATCCTCAGTTAGGCGCAGTAGGTGTCGATGTCGATGGGCCTCCTCAAAAAAGAGGCTCATCGTTCCCCCGGGGGTTCTAAGTCTTTCTCCGCAGTTTTCACCCATTTGAAGCATTATGCCCTCAGGCAGTAGGGGAGTCTAGCAACTCGCTAATAGGCCTGCGCCCAGGCCAACAGGCCATCTGCAATCATCAATGCGTCTTGCTCGCGCAGACTGGACGATCTTAGGGCCCAGGCGCTATTGGCATAGCTTATATTCCGCACCTCCACAAGGACTGCCGCATCGGCCGGATTGTTCTGCAGCACCTTCAGTGTCTGACGTCTGATAAACGAATTAGCTCCCAGATAAGACGATAGCATAGTGGCAAGATTCATGGAGTTCTCGAGTTCACTATCACTTTTACCGTCATAAAAAACCGCCTTGCCAGCCGGTAAATCGGGGGAATTATCCGCATGAATGCTAACGAATACTGTTCCTTCTCGCTTGTCCCTTGTGGCGATTTTCGCAATTTTCCTGGCGGCAATGGTTTTTCGCATGTCTAAGCCTTCGATGGTTCCAACAGGTCTCCATCCCTCCTGTGTATTATGGGATTCCTCGTTGTACACCTCGTTCTTCAGGTTAACAAAGGTTTGACGCGCATTGATTCCGTCTCTGACATGATGATCGGGCGAGAGTACTGTCAGGGATACCGAGGCGCCATGCAGAACCAGTATTCGATAAAGCCGCATGGAAATGTCATAGACATATTCATCCTCGGTAATAATAAGGGGGTTTCCATTGCCATCCATAACTGAAATAATCGCGCCGGGGTCCAATCCTCCGTGCCCGGGATCTATCACAATATGCCAACCCCTTAGTGTATTGCTCTTGCTTCCTACCGTGTCGATTTGCCTCCTGAATTCGCCTAGCACCTGTCTGCCCCTGCGATAATCCGTCAAGGTGGAGGTCTTCGACTCTTCCCAGTAGCTAACAGTCGGCTGGTCTGCAACACTTGGAGTACTAAAAAAATACTCCCCCTCGTTTTGAAGCTTGATTGAGCTGCCATCTTTCTTTGTCGGTGTTCTGGTTGAGGCCAGGGCAGGTTCATTATCTTTCCCCCCCGAGGCAATGCTGCCCATCCCCGGGAACAGTGTCAGAACATCGCCCAGATAGATAGCGTCACTCTCCAGTGAATTCCAAATTTTCAAATCGGCCACCGACAGGCCGAAGCGTTTCGCAATCACCCAGAGTGATTCCCCTCCCTTAACCTGGTATTCTTCGGGTCGATTGGCTCTGATAACCAAAACCTGCCCCGGGTATATTACGTCCCTGTCAAGTCCGTTATATGCCTTGAGCTGCTCGACGGACAGGTCGTGGCGCCGCGCGATTGCAAGCAGGTTATCGCCTTTTACTACCCGATATTCATTGGACTTCACCGAGGGGGGGATTCTAATTTTCTGTCCAATCCTTATCCCATCTGATTTTAAGTTGTTGATTCGTCGCAGATCTTCCACATCCACACCAAATTCCAACGCAATGCCCGAAAGTGTGTCCCCGGCTACTATGTAGAAAGAATTGATTCCGTGAATCGGAATTTCAAGCTTCGTTCCGGGATATATATTTTCGTCCCTTAGATTATTTGCCCTCATAATCCAGTTCAGTGGAATCTTATAACGAACTGAAAGCCCATATAGAGTATCTGATTGAACGACTGTGTGAGTTAGGGCGGGTGTAGCGAGATTCACGTAGAGAGTCAAAACTGCCAGCAACAAGATGCGGCATCCAGATAAACGCGACACCAAATTCTCCATAGGCATCGCTTTGAATATCGAATTATAGTGAGTGGATGCTGAGAAAAACCTGGTTAATCGTCCCTGGTATAGAAGGCCAGCCGGGATTGTCCATAGTCCCTAATATCGTAGAGTCTGAGATTGGCCGTGGTATCCGGCATTCTGTCTGAAGATGGATAATGCAGCATCAGTACTCCGCCAGGCGCTGGCTGTCCAACCCTATCTGCCAGGATCAGGATGTTCTCCTTGTTATTCATCGAAAAGGGAGGATCGGCAAATACCACATCGCAGCGCTGAATGCCCCTTTGCAAAAGGCGCTCGACAGGCATAATTTTCAATCTGGCTCTGCCGAGAGTGGTATTATCCTCTTCCGCTATTCTCAGGTTTTCCAGAATAATCCTTTTCTTTCTTTTGTCTTTCTCGACTAGAAGGACTATTTTAGCACCCCGGCTGAGCGCCTCCAGGGCCATTATTCCCGAGCCGGCAAAGAGGTCCAGAAAGCAAATACCGCGTAAATCCCCGAGTATTGCAAAGATTGATTCGCGTATCCTATCTGTCGCGGGGCGGATGGGTCCTAAAGGGCATGACACGAGGCGATTGGCCAGGCGGCCTCCTGTTATCCTCAAAAAGCGGCTAGCCCGTGGCAATGAGATTCTCGTCAAAGGGTGGGCAGGTTTCAAAGAGTTTCTGCAGGTTTTCCAGACCCTTCTCACGAAGGCCTGACTTTGAGGTTACGATCCTTTGTACCCTGGTTCTAGCTTGCAGTAAAACTTGCAGATCTCTAACTGGATCGGCAATGCTCATCTTCAGAAATCCCGATTGCCTGATGCCTACAATGTTCCCGGGCCCCCTTATTTTCAGATCTTCTTCGGCAAGCGCAAAGCCGTCTCGGATGTTCTTCATAGTCATTAGACGCCTCTTCCCATCATCGGTAAGCGGCTCTGAGTAAACCAGGAAGCAGTAGGATTTCCTGCTTCCGCGACCCACCCTTCCGCGCAGCTGATGGAGAGCGGAGAGCCCAAAGCGCTCCGCATGCTCAATCACGATACAGGTGGCCTCGGGGACATCTACGCCAACCTCTACCACACTGGTAGCCACCAGAAGTTTGCAGTCACCCAAGCGAAATCTCGACATAATTCCACGCTTTTCCTTCTCGTCGATGCGTGAGTGAATCAGGGCTGCCTGATGCTCGGGGAAGACATCCTCGGAAAGTTTTAGAAACATTTTCCGAGCATCCTTCAGGGAGTTATTTTTCGACTCCTCGATAAGTGGATAGATGAAGTAGGCTCTGAAACCAGCATCCAGTTCTTTGCGAACAAAGTCGTAAACTTTGGCCTCGTTTCCCATGCGCGCAAGGTGGGTTTCTACCGGAATCCTGCCCCTTGGCATGCTCCGGATAGAGGATATTTCCATGTCACCAAAGGCAGTCAGAGCCAGGGTTCTGGGTATTGGAGTTGCAGAAAGAACCAGAAGATCTACCGAATCTCCCTTCTTACTCAACTGGCGTCGTTGATCCACCCCAAAGCGATGCTGCTCATCGATAATCGCAAGTCCAAGTTTCAAGAAAGTCGCATCAAAGCTGAAAAGAGCATGGGTTCCAATGCATAAGTCTATATCGCCGGAGGCAAGTTCTGAGCAGATTGAGGCGCGGGCTAGGCCACTTACATCTCCGCTTAGAAACGCCACCTTCACGCCCAGGGGCTCTAGAAGCCTTGCGGCATTATCCGCATGCTGTCTGGCCAGAAGCTCCGTTGGAGCCATGAAGGCAACCTGTCTACCGGCGCCGATTATGCCAAGTGCCGCGATAAAGGCTACAAGGGTTTTACCGGAACCCACCTCGCCTTGTAAAAGTCGAGACATTCGGCGCCCATTTTTGAGGTCTTTTTTAATGTCTTCAATTGAAGAGATCTGATCTTTCGTGAGCTCAAAGTCCAATCTGCTTCTCAAAATTTTCACCAGTCTATCCGACCAGGAACAAGACGGCCCTCCGCTGACTCGTCTAGCTGACAGGGCCATACGCGCAACGCTGATCTGAAGCAGAAACAATTCCTCAAATATCAACGCTCTACGTGCTATCTCATGCTCCGAGGAGCTCTCGGGGAAGTGAATATTCTTAAGACACTGTTCCTTGTGGGGGAATTGCATTTCCTTCCGGATAGAATCTGGCAATTCATCCCGAATTCCCCTCCCGTAGCTCTCTAGTGCTAGGCGAACTGCATTTCTGACAAGTGACTGGCTGAGCCTGCCGTTCAGGGGATAAATTGGGAGAATCCTTCCGAATTCCTTAGGGGTCCTATTCTCCACATAGTCTTCGAAAACGAATGTCCCACTTTGTAAATCGCCATAGCGATTGCGATCAAAGGGTCCTGTCAGCCAGATTTTCTTGCCCGGCGTCAATTTAGATGCCAGAAAATTTCGTCCGTAGCACAATAGCGATGCAGCGGCTGTATCGTCGCTCACCGTCACCTTTAGTACCATGCCTTGCTTCCATGGTACATAGTCCTGTTTCTGCACCGTGGCAATCGTTACGGCCGGTTGTTTCGATGACGAGTCCACAAGGGGGAGAGGGTTTCTTCTATTCTCGTACCGTATGGGATAGTGCCTGATCAAGCCAGCGATATTGAGCACCCCTAGCGCGGCAAGGTTCTTTGTCGCGCTAGGTCCAATTCCGGAAATATTGCCAACAGGATAGGTTAGTTCTCCAAGAAACACGCATCCTACCCGGACCCATCGAGTTTCGTCTTCAGATACAGCAGCAATTCACTGAGGCCCCAGTCTACAAGGAATCTCAGCGCTATCAGTACTGCCGCGAAAATGCTTAGTGCAAGAGAGTAGGTTAGGGCCCTGCTGGTGAAGATGCCAAGGAATTTTGAAACAATGGGGAACAGAAGTCTGTCAAGTCTGTCCAGCCACTCTGAGTGACGGCCCCTTTTTGCAAACAGCATGATCAGGCGAAAAAGCGCCAGGATTGCGAAAAACATGAGAATGAATGCCACCAGTCGCCAAACTCTTTCAATGATCCAGAAAGCCAAGTCGTACCAGGTTGGAAAGGCACCAACCGAAAGGCTCTGCGTCAGAAACAGAATCAGTCCGAGCAGCATAAGTCCGAGTATTGGAGAGAAATCCAGCATGCCGAATTGCAGCCAGCTGATTCCCCTAAAATGGCGCATATAAGGCTCGGTGAGCCTACGGAGGAACACCTTGAGCTTTCTTAGCGACGGTGAACGTATCCAACCGAGAATGATATCAAAAATAATAATCAGGTAGTAAATCATCAGCAGGGCGCTGACGATGCGCGCTGTTTGCTGGAAAAAATTCATTCCTGTCAAAGTATCTCCTTCCAGGCCGCGGCGACAGAGCGGTGCTTTCTGATACTATCCATATCAAGGTTTTCCACGGAAAAATCAAGTCGGCTCGATGCCCTGATAACCGATTTTGCGCCATTCCCCGCTACATGAAGATGAAGCTGCCCAGTTCCGCCCCTGCCCTGAAAGAAAGATCGAAGGGTTATAAGTTCCTCCTCGCTGTGTATCGCATCGGACAGTTCAATATGAACCCTGAAAGTTGCCGCTTCGCCCTCTTCCCGTTTTTCAGTTACCCTTTTTTTGCCGCTCATTGACACTGAAACCCCATTTTGCCGTTTTTTCCCCAGTGTCTTGGGATCCAGGATTTCGTCAACCCTGATTTGCGGATTCTCACGACTTAGATCCACTTTGCCCCTTACAAGCACAACATCATCCTCAACTAGAAGATGACCAGATTTCCTGTAAACCTCACTAAACACAGTCAATTCAATGGTGCCGTTTAGGTCTTCCAGGATCGCGAAGGCAATGGGAGCGCCCCGGTGAGTGGAAACAGTGCGAACATTTTTCAAGATTCCAAGAACGCTGTAGGTTTTTCTGTTTGTGCAAAGTTCTATTTCCCGAGTGTTCAGATTAGTTGATTTCTCCCATATCGAGCGATATAAATCAAGTGGATGACCGGATACATAGAATCCGAGGTGCTCCTTTTCGAGGCGTAGTAGATAGCTCTTCGTCCACCCTTCAACCTCCTCCCATTGAGGTTCGATATCAGCCCCTAATTCGTCAAATAGCGATATCTGCCCGCTTGCTTCATCCTTCTTTTTTCTAAGTGCAATCTCTAAGGCCTGATCGAGATTATGAAGTAAGGTAGCGCGATTCCTTTGTTCGATCCTGTCGAAGAGTCCTACCTGAATGCTAATTTCCAATACCTTTCTGTTAAGTGATTTCAAGTCAATCCTGTCAAGAAAGTCCAGGAAACTCGTGAAATTGCCTTCAGACTCGCGTGCCTCGGTTATGGCGTCGGCAGCACCCTGACCCATCCCTCTTATCCCCATCAGTCCGTAAATGATGCGGCCCCCATCCACAGTGAAGCATCTTCCAGAGAGATTGATATCGGGTGGAAGGATTTCCAGGCCCTCATTTCTGGCATGATCGAGGTAGATGCGCAGGGTATCAGTGGAATCTATCTCGTTAGTCAGATTGGCAGCCCAGAATTCGGCAGGATAGTTGGCCTTGCAGAAAGCCGTTTTATAGGCGATTATCGAATAGGCAGCCGCATGCGACTTGTTGAACCCATAGCCGGCAAAGGGTTTTAGCATGTCATAGATATCTTTGGCGAGCCTGGGATCATATCCTCTGTTTTTCGCCCCCGCTATGAACTCAAGTTCCATCCTGGCCATTTCTTTTTCTTTCTTCTTTCCCATAGCCTGGCGAAGGATATCGGCCTTGCCCAGACTGAAGCCGCCAATCATCTGGGCCACCTTCATCACCTGCTCCTGGTAGATAATCACTCCATAGGTTGATTGGAGTATCTCTTCTAAATCCGGATGGGGGTATTGAATCCTTCGACGATTATGCTTGGACTCAACATATTTGGGTATGTACTGCATTGGTCCTGGTCTATAAAGAGCGTTAAGAGCGATGAGTTCCTCAATATTCATCGGTTTCGCGTCTCTTAAAACCCTTTGCATTCCCTGGCTTTCAAACTGAAAAACAGCCTCGCTTTTGCCTTCTCCCAGCATTTTAAAAGTGGCAGCATCATCCTCGGAGATCCCATCGATATCGAATTCGGGATTCACTTTTTTGATCAGGGCCTCGCAATTCTTAAGCAGTGTAAGAGTTTTGAGACCCAAAAAATCCATTTTCACCAGACCACAGGATTCAATCACATCCATGGTGTAGGCGGTAATCACATCTCCGGTTTTCTGGTCTTTGATCAGTGGTACATAATCTGTCAGGGGGCCGCGGCCTATTACCTTGCCGCAGGCGTGCGTTGAAACATGGCGATTCATCCCCTCAAGAATTTTCGCAACGTCAAAGAGCTCCCTATACACACCCCCTCTTCTATGGAATTCCATGAGTTTAGGTTCCATCTCCAAAGCCAGTTCCATGTTTATTTCCCCGCCATCGGAAGTCTTGCCTTCAGGTACCAGCTTTGTAATCGCATTGGATTCGTTAAACGGTATATCCAATACCCTGGCGACATCCTTCAAAACCGCCTTGGTTTTCAATGTGCCAAAGGTGCAAATTCCGGCCACCCTTTCGTGTCCATATTTCTCATGGACATATTCAATAACCTCGTTGCGCCGCTCATAGCAAAAATCAATATCGAAGTCCGGCATATTCACACGTTCCGGATTCAGAAATCTCTCGAAGAGAAGATCGTATTTGAGTGGATCGATGTCTGTTATCTTAAGCGCAAAGGCAACCAGACTGCCGGCTCCCGAACCTCGTCCGGGTCCAACCGGGATGCCGTGCTTGTATGCCCAGTCGATAAAATCCCACACTATAAGAAAATAATCTACGTAGCCCATATCGGATAATACAGCTAGTTCAAACTCTGCCCGCCTGTGGACTATTCTGAGTTTCTCCGCATTGGCGTTGTTATAGCGCTTGCCTATGCCCTTAAAGGTAAGATGGTGAAGATAGGATTGAGAATCGGCAAATCCCCTTGGAACCTCATAGCGTGGCAAACCATGCCCAAGCCGCGGAATTGTAAGATCACATCTCATGGCCAATTTCACGGTGTTTTCAATCGCGTCCTGGAAGTCCGGAAATAGCTTCCTCATTTCATCTTCGCTCTTGAAGTAAAATTCCGGATTCTCGGTTTTCAGGCGTTTTTCATCCGATCGCTTCTTGCCCGTTGATATGCAGATGAAAACATCGTGTGCACTCGCATGCTCCTTTTCCAAAAAGTGAATGTCATTAGTTGCGATAATGGGAATGCCTGTTTCCCTGCTGAGTTTTCGCATACCGGCACGAACAGTCTCTTCCTCGCGAAGGCCGTGGTTCATCACTTCCAGATAGAAATTGTCCTTCCCAAATAGACTTGAGTAATAGATAGACTTGCTGCGAGCCTTATCCCAGTCTTCATCAAGAATTGCCCTCGGTATCTCCCCGCTCAAGCATGCGGCCGAGGCCAGCAGACCGCCGTGATGCTTCTCGAGCAGCTCATCATCAATGCGGGGTCTGTAGTAAAAACCCTCTGTATAACCCTTCGAGGTCAGAAGCATGAGATTTTTGTAACCCTCGACATTCCTGGCGTATAGAACCATATGGTAACTTACGGGTGATTTGCTGATTCTCTCGAATCTGCTGCCATTTGCGACATAGACCTCGCATCCCACTACTGGGTTGATGCCCGCTTTGCGGCATTCCTGTTCGAAATGCAGTGCTCCAAACAGATTTCCATGATCGGTCAATCCCAAATGCCTCATTTCCAGCTGAGAGGCCTTCTTCACATAGTCGCCTATCCGACAGGCGCCATCTAGAAGCGAGAAGTCTGAATGATTATGCAGATGGACAAATCCGCTCACTTTTTCTCCCTGAAGTCAGAACGCGTTCCATCAATATTATTGTTCTCGATTCGTTTTAAGAACCCCCTAGCGCAGGCTACAGCCGTCTTGCGATTGTAAAAGTCTGCCTTCCATGGTGCTGTAAGCTTGAATATCCCCTCTTCAAGGATTTTGAGTTCCTTATTCCCAAAGGGAAGAGATTGCCCGGCCATATCTACCTCGAGTTCCCGGTCTCTTAAGATTTCAGTGTATCCGTCGCTGAAGGACATGCGCCATTCACTGAGAACTCCTTCCTTGACACTGGCCAGGGCGGTGAATATCAGAAATCTCTCATCATCATTTCCCGGCAGTATTTTCCTGTGAAAACCAATATCCCAATTGTCAACCGGGATGCTAATTTTCGAAATCAGCTCCTTGGAATTCTGCAGAGTTTTCTTATCCAGCAGCGCAATGGGAATTTTTCTAACCAAACCGTGTTTTCTTCCCCTTCGCCTTGAACTGCGAATTTCAATTCTAGTGTCCAGCAACTGCAGGAGGGGATGAAGATTGCCAATTCTCCTCTGGAGTGCAAGGTGGCCGCCTATAGTGGCCCGATTGCGCAGTGGAAGAGTGCCTATACAGCTTATGGCATCGTAGAGTCCGGTGGGCAGAGTGCTCCTGCTTATTTGCAGCAGGCTCTCGAGTGTCATCATTGCGCCGATATCCAGACCATATTCAGACCGGGATGCCCGCTTCAGCTCTTCCACCAGACTCAGCGAAATAACCGTTTTTGGCAAGTTTATGAGTTTTCTGTCCATCGAATGGCAAGATAGTTCGGTGCCGCCAGCCAAAAAAACCGCATTCGACTCACGCACTGCCATCTCCAATGCCTCGTTAATGGTGTGTGGGAGGAAGACCCTGGGGGAAGTATGCTTATGATACATCAAGACGCTTCCGTCGGAATTTTGCGGCCGCTTCGAATCCATTGATGATTCTCCATGTAGAGATGCAGCCGCATTTTACTGCCTCGGCAAAGGATCTGAGCTGCTCGGTGTTCGGATGCAAGGTAGATTTGAGCAAGGCCTCCGCGGCAAGGGCCCTAGATGGCGCGCAGAAATTGCAAAACCGAGCTCCCGCCAGATCAAAACCGGTCGCTAAATCTTCGAATTCTCTCCGCGAAGATACTCCCTCCATCGTCCAGATATCTCTGAGTCGAAGTTCGAATGCCGGAACAAAGCAGGAATGCATCAGACTGCCATCGAAGAGAATCAGGCAGAGGCCGCAGTCCTTGCTGTCGCATGAATGATATATCGAACGTATCTGAAAGGATTCGCGGAGCAGGTCTATGGCGCGGCGATGCGGCCTTGTATCGATTTCGACAGATTCGCCATTCAGATGAAAGGGAATTCTCATTTGCGCTCTCCCATCTTAACCAAATCATCAGGTGCAATAGGCAGCTTATGGACATCGAGATTCGATGCCTGGCGAACCGCCTGGAGCAGTGCCGCGGGGATAATCAGTTGCGGGATGGTGGAAACATCCTTCGATTGCCGCTTTGGTGTAGATTCATAAAACTGGATGTTGACAGCAGGAAACCGATTCCCCTCCTGCCTGAATCCACACCATCTTAAAGCCTCTTGAACGGATGCCTCGATCGCCGCCTTGGCGGATTCTGGCGCAAGTATGCAGCCTCCATCAATAACCAGCCACAGGCGAACTGGTAAAAACTCCATCGTAACTGTGGAAACGTTAACCTCGACTACTCCGGCACAGTAAGAAATTGCCTCGAATGGCGAACCTTCAAGCAGGTTGGCATTCCAGGATTTGATTCCGCTTCTACGGTGAGTGCGGGTAACCGTAATCGGAAGTGCTTCCCGAAATCGCAGCTTGGCCAGCTCGTTTGCGGCAAGGTCTAGAAGTCTTGTATAAATCGATGTATTGCGACCTAAAATAGAGGGCCCGGGTTCCGGCCCCTCGTGTGGCAGCTCGAATGAGAATTTAATCGAGTCTCTATCAATCTTCAGCTCGTTTGCCAGTATTTCAGACCATGCTTTTTGTAGGGCATCGTCGAATTTATGGGTGGGCAGGCCAACTTCGAGTTCGCCGTCTCTGCCGAGCGTCAGAGAAAGCGATGCCGCACCAAGGCTTCTTGATGTGCATAAAAACCCGTTTCCGAACCAAACGGTGCCTAACCCTATGCCCCCATAATAACTTGGGACTCTCCCCTGGAACCTGCGTGCGAGGCGAGTCTGCTCGTACGAGGCATTTTTTCGTTCGAAGTCCGAAACTTCTATAGCCCTGTCTAGAAGTGCGGAAATTGGAAGATCTTTCGGAGGTGATATCCCGGTACCAAATGAAGTTCCGGTGATCTGAAGAGAGTTTCTATGCCAGATATCCAATGTCAGCATGCTATTCGCGGCGATTTTTGAGGCAAGTGACTCCCCGGCAAGAAATCCCAATTCAAATCCTCCCGCGGGACCTGTGCTTGACGGGGCAATGGAAGCATGGATAATCTTCCCGCGAACAAAATAATGTGGACATTGATGGAAGCCGAAGATCCCGAGCACAACCTTCTGAAGGAATTCGTTCTCAAGAGGAAGGTAGGCGCCTGCAGTAACCGCAAAGTCAACCTCAAGGGCCAAAATCCTCCCTTTTGCATCAATCGCGGCCCTTATCTCGAATTTCGCTCCCGGTAATCTAGGTGAGGCAGCCTCGGATGGCATGCTGGATATTCTCACAGAGCGCCTTGTCTTCTGGGAGAGCAGAGCCACATGGCAGGCCTCCAATGCGGGTTGCCAGAAATCGAGCCCCAAACCCGGATATACAGAATAGGGACGTATACCAACCTGTCCCCTGTCAACCTTCAATGCCTTTGCAACCTGCCTGCACACCAGGCCCGGCCAAAGAGTCGCCGTGTGTATGACATAGTGCGATCCATCCCTGATGCAAACCGTGTGGCCAGGGTGCCGGGTGTCGGCGGATGGAAGTATCTCGAGAGATTCCTCGACAATTTGAAATGCATCGCGAAATGACGCATCCGGGTCGCCCTTCTCAAAGGTTTGCTCAGCCGGCTGCCGCTCCTCTTCTTTTACCCTGCTGTCAATATCGATTTTCACGCGGGAAAGCCAGTCTTCAACCTCCGAAAGATTTGGACCAGCCGCAAGCAATACCCTTTGCCCCTCCCACCTTATATCGCGATTTGGAAGAATGGGAATCGAAGTTCCGCCCAATGTTATTTTTTTCGAGCCGGGAATTTCTGCGGCCTGGATGTACACAAGTTCTCTAGGTCGCTCCGGAATTTGCATCCCGATAATCCTGCCTCTTGCGATTGTCGATCCCAGGAATCTGCCCACGAGTGTTTTTTTCCCCCCAGCATCCTCAGCCGATCGAATTCGCCCAGACATTCTGTCAGCAAGTGTGCTAGGCTCGTGCACCGAAAAAACTCCTGATTGCTTTGCTTATCCGTCGCAGATCCTTCGATTTCAACCCGGGCCAAAGGGGCAGGGAAAGACTTACATCTCCCAGCCTGTCGGCCACTCGAAAATCTTTCGGATCCAAATTATAACGGTTCTTCCAGTATTGCATTCGATGCAACGGAACAAAATGAACGGAACAGTCAATGCCATTTCGATGGAGTGCGTCAAAGAGCAGGTTTCTGGTTGCATTATCCTGCAGTCGTATTATGAACAGATGCCAGGAATGGCCAAGGCAGTTGCCGGGAAGCGTTATCTCATTGATGTCGGCAAGCATACTTATATACTGCCGCGCCAGATTTAGGCGCAATTTGAGCAATCTGTCGGCCCTCTTTAGCTGCTCCCTCCCAAGTGCCGCCGCAAGGTCTGACAGATTATACTTGAAGCCCGCGGCAACTATGTCATATTCCCATGGACGTCTAGAAGTCTCACTGTTGTAACGATTCCACGCGGTGCGATCTATACCGTGTGAACGCATCAGTCTCATTCTTTCCAAGTAGGCGCTATTCCTTGTTGCTACCATGCCTCCCTCGCCGCAGGTGATAGTTTTTGTCGCATAGAACGAAAACACACCGATGTCACCCAGAGAGCCGGCCATTCCCGCCTGTGTTTTCGAGGGAAAGGCATGTGCGGCATCCTCAACAATGGGGACATGACGATTGCCTATTGCCGTGCGAATTCTCCCAATATCGCATGGATGACCGGCCAGGTGCACAGGAATTATGGCCTTGATTCTTCTTTTGTCTCTTTCTGCCTCACTGAAGGCGCGAGCGATATCGGCGGGGTCAATATTTCCGGTAATCGGCTCGGAGTCAATAAAAATCGGATTGGCTCCCAGGTGTCTGATAGTGGACGCGGTTGCCGTGAAAGTTAGAGAGGGTACCGCCACTAGATCGCCTCTGCCAATTCCGAGGGATTCAAGGGCAAGATGCAAGCCGGCGGTGGCCGAATTAACCGCGAGAGTTTTTATCGATTCCTTATTTCTAGTATTTGTCCTTTCCAAAAAGGATGCGAATTCCGCTTCGAAGGCCATCGCCTCGGGGCCGGTGGTAAGCCATCCACGCCTGATAACCCTTCGCATGGCAGCGATTTCGGCCTGTCCAAGCGCTGGTCTGAAAAATGGAATCATCCTAGTATTCCGGTTCATCGGACGGATTCTGAACATTCGGGAAATGCCGCCTTATAATCTTCCTTAGATGATGTCGATTGCGAAAGAGCTTTGAACGTCTTGAATCAAGGGCTATTACGGGCTCAATCTCCTCTATGAACTGACGGGCCAGGTCACACTGAAGTTTCGAGAATTCCACTTTCATGATTCTTGGATACTTGGTTGCAACAAGTCTTTCCTCGTCAGACCACAGTCTTTCTATCTTCTTTTCCCCGGGACGCATACCGATGAAGTCTATCGGTATGCTATCTTCCTCATATCCATAGAAGTGAATCATCTGTCTGGCGAAGTCCACAATGCGTATTGGATCGCCCATGTCCAAGATATAAAGACCATTGTTTCCGGAAAAACCGCCGGCTCTCAATATTAGACTAACCGCCTCGGGAATGGTCATGAACCATCTTTGGGCCTCTGGGTCTGTAATAGTTAGAGGCCCGCCGGCCAGTATTTGCTTCTTGAACAGGGGCATAATACTGCCCCTCGAACCCAGCACATTTCCAAAGCGAACAACCATGAAATCGCAGCCCCGCTTTCGCTGCGCAAGCACGATTGATTCAGCAACTTTTTTGCTTACGCCGTAAACGGAGGCAGGTGCAACAGCCTTGTCAGTGGATACCAGAACAAAACGCCTAGTACCAGCCTCGGTAACGGCATTGACAATGTTGTGAGTGCCCAGAACGTTGTTCTTTATTACTTCGATGGGGTTTTGTTCCATCATGGAAACATGCTTGTGGGCGGCGCCGTGGAATACCACGTCGGCCCTCAGTCTGCCCAACAAGAAATTCACATAATCCTTATCTTGCAATTCACCTACAATGGGAATTATGGTTACCTTCTCGCCAACGCCCGCATCCTGCAAGTACCTAAGCTCGTTTTCTATAGCCCAGATACTGGTTTCGCCATGGTCAAACAGGTATAATCGCTCCGCTCCGCCATAGAGCATCTGCCGCGCTAACTCGGAGCCTATGCTGCCCCCGGCGCCAGTAATCAGAACTCGTTTACCCCGAACATAGAATAGGCTTTCCTTTAAGTCGATTAGCACCGGTTCCCGTCCAAGAAGATCCTGGGGATCAATTTCCCTGGCTAGAACGACATGCGGATCCGCACTGATAATCTGGCTAACCGACGGCAGTATTCGGATTCTGGAAAAACCGGCTCGCTGCAGGGCCTCATAGACATTTCTCAGTTTTTTGCGTGCGGCTGAGGGGAGCGCAATAAGGGCCTCGGAGTTCTGTCCATGATCTAGCAGCTCCGCACATGTTTCGACGGGGCCCAGAACCGGGATATCGTCCACCAGCGTGCCGATCAAGTCTCTATCGTCGTCAAGGAAGGCTATAACCCTGGCGTGATTTTCTCTTATTTCCTTTGCAATTGCCCTGCCGAACTGGCCGGCCCCAACGATGTAGATGCGATTTCCCCTGGACATATTGTTGGAATGTAGCATCGAATCAATAATGGGGGGAAGTAAGCGAACAGCCCTTAATTCAAGAGCCAGAAAACCGAAACTCATACTATGTTAAACTTCGTCAGATGGAAGCTTGCAGTGCTGCTGCATACCGCGTATGCAGTATCCCTGTTTTCCCAAACCTTTCTTATTGAAACAAGGGATGAAATACCCCGTAAGGCAATGAGGCCAAGTCAAAGAATCCAAATAACCGCTCTGGAAACGGGGATCATGGATATTCTATTCGATAAGGGGTATATTGTTTTTGATCGAATGTCGATCAGGGGCGGAAAATCGACTGCAATGATGGACCGGGAGGCTATCGAATTTGCCATCAAGCAGGATGCGGAGCTCTTGTTGGTGCTTGTTCCTGGCAGGCAGGGTGCTTTGTGGAGTTTGGTGAGGGTTGAAGATGCGCAAAAACTGGGTGACGGGTTCGTGGATATTTCAGTTATAGATCATGGCGGGGGAGAGATGAAACGTTGGATATCCTTGGGCAACTCGCTAGCGATTGCGTCCCTGTCCGTGCTTGACAAGCCACCAAGGAATTCTGACGATGCGGATCTGCGCGGGCCGCAAGGAATCTGGAGGTCTAAGTGATGAGAAAGTATGTAGGTTTTTTGATGCTGGCCCTCTCTTGTTCGACTTTTCTGCAGGCTGAGTCGGTATGGACCGGAAATGCCGGAGCTGGCAATCCCCAGCAATTTCCTGGCTCACAAGTATACTTCCGAGCCGCGTCCAATGCCTTTCCGCTAGGTACGATACTGGAGGTTACGAATCTTAAAGGGCGGGCGAGCATAGAGGTAACGGTGGTGAAGAGGCTTGAAAACCCCGGATATTTCCTTCTTATGGAAATAAATGCCGCCAAACGGATTGGAATCCCCCTAGACCATATTCGTCCCGTTCAGGTACGGCCTGTAGGTTCAATCGATATCGGAAACTATGTCCCGGTGAGTTCAGGCGAGCCGAGCGATGAAAAGGATTCCAGTACTGCCGAAATTTCCCCAAACTCTAAGATACCTCCCTATCTCTCCGATGGCGAAGACATCGCTAGTTCATCCTGGGATGAGAGCTCAGTCGCGGCGGCTGTAAACCCCTACGAGCTCGGAATGATTGACGATCTTAGCGAGTATAACAGTGCTGGGGAAATCTTGAATCCGATTGACGATGTCTATGACAGAACCAGGAACGCGTCTTTGATTCCCGATCGGGAAACCCCGGATATAGAAAGCATGCCGGAGGAAATACCGGAAGATACAGCAGAAGAAATAACAGAGGAAATGCCAAATGGTATGCTGGAGGATATACCAGATGAAACCGTAAATCTGGTTTCCGCCGAAGGACCGGGGAGTGATACGGAAAACCCGGGGAAAGATGAGAGTCAGCTCTTGTTTCTCTCCCCATCGGATTTCAGACCACCAGCAGAAACTGCAATAACGACGATGGAGCAAACTCCTTTGACCGCGCAGGAAGGAGATTTCGAAATTTCGCAATATAGGACGGGCGACAAGGGGAAGTATATACAGGTTGGTACCTACCAAAACCGGGAGTTTTTTGAAGCCAGAGTTAGTGAGATACAGCAATCAAATCCGGATTATCCCTTGAAAGTGGCAATCGAGTCTGGGAGTTCAGGTCAGCCAGTTTATAAGCTGCTTGTTGGACCGATAAAGCCGGCTGAAATTGGAGTGGTTCTAGATACAGTGAAGCGAAACAAGTTTCCCGACGCCTTTCGGTTTATCAGGTAAATAGATTGCATCTTTGCCTGGAGTCGGCAAGGCGCCAGCTTGAATCCGAAGGCTGGGGGCTTATTCCCCCAAATCAGTATCTTCGCGACATGGACGATGAGTTCACCAGCATTTGGGGGGAAGTCAAACAGCACACAATGATATCCCCGGAGAGAGGATGGGCACTGACAGAGGCCGTAAGATATGTGGCCAGAGCTCATATCCCGGGCGACATTGTCGAGTGCGGTGTATGGAAGGGCGGTGCCTGTCTCCTTGCCTCCTTCATTCTTCATAGCGTGGAGCCCTACACGGAAAGATTGATTTGGCTGTATGATACCTTCAAGGGGATGGTGAAGCCCGGAGTGAACGACAGAATTGCGTCAAGCGGACAGGCGCTAACAGAGCGCGGCGCAGAGGGCTGGTGGGCAATAGATATTGATGAGGTCCGCTCATTGATGAGAAAATCACCCCTCGATGAGGGAACTTTCAATTTCGTAGCGGGGGCAGTAGCCGAAACCCTGGAATTCAGCGTTCCTCAGAAAATTGCCATACTCCGGCTGGATACGGACTGGTACGAATCCACCTTGAAGGAGCTTGAGGTCTTATATCCTAGGCTGTCGAAGGGGGGAGTTTTGATTGTTGACGACTATGGACATTTCACTGGAGCCAAAAAGGCAGTCGATGAATATTTTGAGAGACAACCTGTGCTTCTTCATCGAAGCGACTATACCGGAAGAGTTGTTGTAAAGCCATAGGATCCTATCCGGTATCATATCCCATAATGACAGCTATGGGACTCCCTAGAGCCATGTGGTAGGAATGCTAGCCTGACTTGCCGTTATCCATTATCGTTTTTTCTGTCCATTTTTCCATCATGGCTACCAAATCATTATCATTCCACTCAACTCCCCCAATCACCGCTGCCAGAACGGTTCCGTCTCTATCAATCAGAATTGATGTGGGCAGTCCCATGATACCAATTTTGTTTGCCGCGCTTCCATCGAAGTCGTAGTACACCGGAAAATCAATTCCGAAATCTTCCAGGAACTTTTCGACCGACTCGGAGGTTTCCTGAGCATTTATCGGAATCATGACAAAATCTCTGTTTCCCAATTTCTTCGATAATTCTTCCATCGATGGCATTTCTGCTCTGCAGGGAGGACACCAGGTTGCCCAAAAATTCAGCAGGATTACGGATCCATAAAAATCGCTTATTTTCAGTTCCTTGCCATTTTGATCCACAAAAGAGATATCCGGAAATAGTTGGGCATTATCTATTGGATAAAAACCCAGGCTGCGAAGAAGTTCCGCGTCTGGAGCAAACGGTGTGGCAGCGTAGCCTGTATGGGCACCTAGCATGGCAAGAAGGATGCATAGACCAATATATCTGTTTTTCAAAAAACGCCTCCACTTATTTTTTAGTATCATGTGATGGTCTAATGGTATAATAAGGCGACGATATTGTGAATGGCATGGGCTACAATGAGTATAATGAGACTGGGTCGATATACAAAGAACAGGGCATATAGCCACCCTACGATTGCTGCAACCACCACGCCATGAAGTCCCTGCCACAGATGAATCGAGGCAAAGGCGGTAATAGAAATAAACACAGTGAAAACATGAGGTACACCGGAGGCTATCAGAGTTGACAGTATCCACGAGCGAAAAAAGATTTCCTCGGTAATTGAAGCTAGCACCAAGGAGAGGGTTAGCAGTGCTGTGTCCAAGAGACCCAAATCGGAACCTGTGATTGAATTCGGCAAGGAGAATAGGCTGGCAAGCAGCAGGGTCGATATTACTAGCAAAAAGAGCTGAGGCAAATCCGAGAGTTTCGGCTTAATCCAGCCCAGTTTCCTCCGCTTTTCGGGTGAGTTATCCAGGGACAAAGGCAAGAGGATTAGAAGCAATCCAAATTCCCTGACAAACGAAGTTAGCAAAATCGAACGATCTGTCATCTCGTCCAAATTATTTTGCCCCGAAAAAACAAAAACAGACATTATCAAGATTGTAGTAAGGTAGCGATACATGGAATGTTTCTGGCGATCACAGGCCGATAATAGAACCGGATATGTGGATCGTAATTATTTTAATTTTGATAGCAATGTTATTTGTAGTGATTCGAGTGCCCGATGGCAAGGGGACTACAGCAAATAGGTTAAGAAATAAATTTGATTTCTACTTAAAGGGCATGGATGCCGGTTTTGCCCTATCAGAAATAAAAATACTATGGTCTGGAATAAAACATTCGAAATTCAGAAAACCATCAAGAATTTTTGGATCTATCGAAAGTTTGGATGCCTTGATAGGCGAACTTAGCGGCAACAAAAAATTTCTGGGAAGAGACGGATTTGAAAACGAAACACAGGCTCTCAAAAATTTGTTTACATATCGGAAGGATATCGAATTCAATCGCATGAAGCGCCATATAGGCCTGAAAAGTACCCGTAATGTGCCCATAGGGCAGGAGCTTACAATATGGGTAAGTGGAGCGGGAGCATACAGTTCGAAGGTTGTGGAGAATGAAGATGACTATCTTACAATTACCATTCCGGTAGGCGATCCGCTCCCCATAGGGTTTAGCTGGCGTCGCGGCAAACTGAACATCTATCTATGGAAAAAGGATGATGGCGGCTATTTTTTTCAAACCCGCTTATTGGAAAAATTCTATGACAAGAGCAGACTTTTATTCCACTTGAGGCACAGCGATAGCATTATTCGAAGTCAGAAACGCCGTTTCATAAGAGCGCCGGCAAGATTTCATGGCCGCCTTCATCTGCGCAAAAACCCCGGAACTATTGACAGTTTCATAGATTTCTCACTGGAGCGCGACTGTCTGATTATTGACATATCGGAGGGTGGCGCGGCCTTGATAACAAGTGGATTTGTCAAAAAGGAAAAATTCCTGATGCTTCGGTTTATTGTCCGAAATGAAAGAGTGGTGGTAACTGGTACGGTGAAGGGGAGTCACTACGACAAAACAAAGAACGAATCGACCCTGCACGTTGAATTCACGCCAATATCCGATAACCTTAGCATGCTGCTTCTTTCATACATTCTCGATATCAATCAGGAACGATCAGATGCAATGAGCCAAATCAGTGATTTGACAAAATCAACCTATAACATCAACCAGTCAAGGGAGGAAATCCCGGACTCGGACGAGGCAAAAATCGGGGACTTAGGCGAGGATGTGGAGAAACAGGAAGAGGAGGCAGTTGGAGAACTCGAGGACATTCTAGAAGACTGAGTTCAAGCCATATCCGGCGGATCTTTGTTATAATGGCATGAAGTATACGCTGATAGAGCTGACTCCCCCCGTCGTCGCCGGTGAATTGGTATTTCTCTTACTCGACAAGTTCTGTAAATACGGCTCGGGCCAGAACATTGTAGCAGCTCCAACAGCAATTCTTCTCGGATTGGCATTTCTTGCAAGTGTTTTTCGGAGGTTCCAGAAAGAACCCCGCAGGATACCAATAGACGGATTGTTCTCACTCGGAATTGCGGGTTTCCTGCTGCTCTTTGGCAGTTTTGGCGTCCACAGAATTCTGCAGCAAAGGGCATCCCCGGGAATAACCCTGGACAGGATAATCCAGATACAGGTTTTGCTGACTTCCGATCCCAGGCCAACCGCGAAGGGGGACTGGGTGGCCGAAGGCCGCCTAATTGAAAGTCGATCGGAAGATTTGGCAGCCAGTGCCCGCGGGAAAATTGTCATCTTTGGCAGTGGTTCAACAGAGTCCCTGGGTTCCGGGGTGTTCATGCAAATGGAGGGTAGGCTGAAGGCGCATGGAGATATATCTGGCTACAATAATCTCCCCTTCACATTTTTTTCTAGGAATTTCCATGCTGAGGGCTGGAAAACACGATACCATAGTCTTCGGCACCGGGTTAACACCGCACTTCTTGAACGGCTTTCCGGATCCGATCCGGATACGAGTTCCCTGCTCACCGCCTTGCTGCTCGGACGAAACACGGATCCAGGGTCGCCTGTTATGCGCCGTTTTCGGGATTCTGGATGCATCCACCTCCTTGCCCTGAGCGGCTTCCATCTTGGTATGATCGCATTCGCGATTAAATTCATCACCAAACCACTGATAGGTTTCTCGGCGTCCGCCATAATCTCGGCTATCGGAGCGGTAATCTTTCTGGTTCTAGTAGGTCCGCGCCCCTCGCTCTTTAGAGCGGTTACCATGTATTTGCTGTGGACCTATGACTCGCTGCGAGGCTACAGGCTAGGTATCTTCTCATATCTTGCTGGCGCCTTTATTGTACAAACGTTAATCTTTCCCCAAAGCAGCGCCACGCTTTCATTTCAGCTAAGCTATCTGGCGCTCTGCGGCCTAGCCATTGGCGGCAGGTCCTATACCAATTTGATGCGGCGCTATCTCCCGTCGAAATTCTCTGCCGCCATCGGCACAAGTTTGGGGGCCCAGTTCTTCACCCTCCCCATGGTGGTAGCCGTCTTCGGAATATGGCGCCCCATCGGCATTCTTGCGGCGCCCCTCCTTACATTCCTGACAGCAATCGCGATGACGCTTGGAAGCTTGAGGCTTGTCCTTGCAAATACCAGCATGCCTGCCACAGTTGTGGATACTGCCTTAAATCATCTTGTTGCGTCCATAACCAAATTTTCTTCGCCCTTCGCGCGAGTTCCATCTATTGGTCTGAGTACTCATTTAGCTTGGCTCATTGCGATCGCGGGCACTATAATTCCAATAGTCCTGGTATGGAGCATCAAGCACGGAAACTCACCAACAACTGAACCACAACTCCCCAACCTCAATCCATGCCTTCCTAACCGAACGGAAACTCGCGCCTCGGAGACGCTGGGGCCAGCACTTCCTTATTAATCGTGGGGCCAGGGAAAAGATTATTTCCCATTTGGAAATAGCCCCTGGGCAAAAAATATGGGAGATAGGCCCCGGTCTTGGAGCTATGAGCGAGATGATTCTCGATGGAGGAGCAAAGCTCACCGCATTCGAAATAGATCCCGCCTACTGCGCCTGGCTAAACGAATACCTAGGTGAATGTGAAATACGCATCCTCGAAGGCGATGTAATGAAGAATTGGCGGGCGCAGCAAGATAAATACAAGATTGACAAAATTCTGGGCAACCTGCCCTACAATGCCGCATCGCTAATAATATCCACATTCATCGAGAATGAATGTCTTGCTCCAATTAACATTTTCATAGTTCAGGAGGAAGTAGGTAAGCGCATAAGCTCTAAACCAGGCCTAAAAACATACTCGTCTTTTTCAGTTCTTTGTCAAACGAGTACAGAGTTTGGCAGCATAGGGCGCCTCTCTCCAGGTTCCTTCTATCCAAAACCTCGGGTTGATTCCCGAATAATACTTATGCGGCCTGCTGAACCCTATGGGCATATAGAAAATCCATCGCAGTTTAGGCTCCTGGTCCGCACTCTCTTCTCATCACGACGCAAGACGCTTTCCAACAATCTGGGTAGATTGAATGATTTAAAGGAATTTCCCTCTCAGGAGAGTTTAAAAGAGGCCTTCCATGTCGAAAAAATCAATCTAGGGCAGCGCCCGGAAGAACTTGGTCCGGGACAGTGGGTGGCGCTGGCGAACAGAATTGCAAGACACCTAAACTGAGTAGAGCATCGGCAGCTATGCACGTGAACGCCTTGCCCGAATCCGACCCACATGGTAGCCTAGCTAGCCATGACGCTGTTCTTACTGCTTTCCGCACCGGTTTGGCTGCTATTGGTGGCGTCTTTCTACAATTCGCGAAATTGGACGGAAATTCTCAAGTTCTTTCTCGGTGGGCTTTGCATTGGAATGGTGGTCCTGCTCATCACGCTTGGCCGACTTAGCCACGTACCGTTTAGAATGGATGCTTTCGGGCTATTGAGGTGGGTATGGCTTCGTAGTGCCGGACTACCGCTGCTCCTTGCAATACCCATAGTTTTCATAGCCTGCATCAAAGATCAAAGTCCTTATTCCAGAATCCCGGAAATCACGGCCTGCCTGGTCGGTATTGTCCTGCTTTATAACACATGGCACGGGATTATGCAGGATTCGGGATTCTATATATACCGCGTTTTCATATCACCAATAATCTGGATTGGAACCATGGCTCTGATAGCCTGGTTGTTAGACAGGGGGCTTTATTGGAATGGGGCACCTCGTTATCTTGTTTTGGCGACTTCCATCCTACTTCTTTTTGTAATCAATTTATTGCCGCTTATATATGCTAACAACAGACACTATCTTACCTGGATTATTGGTGTTGCATTTTCCATAGTCGCGGGTTTTCTTGTCTTTCTTGATTCCCGTAATTGAGCTAACTTAATGAGAATGAATTCTAGAAATCGGTATTCTGGCATTTTCTTGTTCTCTCTAATGCCCCTCCTGCAGGCATCCTGCGCCAAATCCGAAACTGTTCTTATAGTTGGCGATCCCTATATCGAAACCATATACGGTGGCAATTGGTATGGGGAGCAAACCTTTTTCCGGTTAAAAATCAAACTAAAGGGATACCGGATAGCCCATGCGTTGGCCGATAGGGAAAACAGGCTCATTGACATACTGGATAATCTTGATAATTCAGCCGACATTGTGATCTTGAGTCCGTGGAATGCCGACTCAATTGTGGAACTGCCCCCATCTGACACAAAATTCATTATTGCTGGCGGGTTATACAATTCAATTTCAAATCATAGGGTGGTTTCCCTGATTCCAGACAGAATTCCGATTATAGAACAATTTGGTATTATCGCGTCAAAGATATCATTTGAAAGCGGAAAACCAGCCATTGCAGTATTCGATGCCAGCAGCGAAGTTCAGCTTGGAGAAATAGACGCGCTTGTAAATGCTTTTGGCGCTGGTGGAGAATTGATAGTGATAAATATAAATGAAAAGGAGTATAGGGATTTGCCATCCAGATTTGGCGAGGTATTCAAAGAAGCCGGAGTTCTACTTCTGTTTGCCGGGCCGGCCAACTATCGGGCAATTGAGGCATCGGAAAATCAGCTGCTGCCCGTTTTTACTGAGTCACTTGGCGCCTCGAAGGCCTGGAAATACAGAATTATCGCCAGTGTGGAAGACAATTTGAAGGTACTTGACAGGGCAGTACTGAAGACATTGAAGTCAGAAAACCCAAATGGTATCATATATTACACCGCTCACCTGCAAAAGGGAGATCTTTATAAGCAATTTGTCCGATAGTGGTAGCATAGGAATTTGACGCTTATTAGAGCTAAAACTATAATTTTTGAGTTAGGGAGGGGAAATTGTTGTTCGAAAGTTTAGAACTTAAGGAGAAGGGAATGAAACAGGGCAGCTCATTGTTGGTTATTATACTTCTAATCTTTGCCTCTGGTGTCCTTGGGGCTCAGAACACGAGAATACTTCTTGAATCCTTTGTAGTGGAGACATGGGATGGGGAAGATTCGGCTTTTTTCAGCGATTCGGGCGAACCCATAAAGTGGAATGTTCTGGGTAGCAGATTCACTGCCGAAGGACGACCCCGGGTGACAAATGTCTCGGGCGAATGGCCTATAGTCCTTTTCGGCAGCAAACCCGAAGCGCCCGAGAGCCTAGGGGTTTTGGGAATTAGAGGGGCCTATGAACGCCAGGGGTATAATAAGCTTGAACTGGTGCCAGGCACCGGATCCGGAGATAACTTTGTTCCCAAGGCCATACCACTGCAGGGACGAGTCCAAATGATGGATTTCTGGGTGTGGGGAGGCAATTATAACTACTATGTCGAATTTCATTTTAGGGATTACAAAGGCATGACGCATGTGCTTTTGCCGGTTCAATCTGATCGAAGACAGGAAGCCGGCAGCATAAGATTTCTTGGCTGGAAGAATATGTACATCAACTTTCCGGCCAACATCAGTCTGGCCGAGAATAACATGGCGGAGGTGCCGAATTTGAGCTTGACCAAAATTGTGTTTATTACGCACCCTGAGGAAGCGGTGGATGACATTTATATTTATTTGGATCACTTGAGAATTCTAACTGACAACAACAAAGAGTTTTATGACGGCTTTGATCTATCAGGCCCACAGCGCATAGATGAAATCTGGGGAACAGGAGAATAGAAATGAGAAATATACTGATTCTGATACTTGTTTTGCTTGGCCTCTTTGGTTTGTATGCTCAAGATGAATCTAGTGCGGAATATCTTCCGTCTCTCACGGCGAGCGAGGCACTGAAGGAAATTTCGGTTAACAAGATGGAAGATGCGGGGTTTTGGAAGGGTGAGATTTCCTCGGATTTCGGCTTGCTGCAGCTCCGTGATTTTGACGGAGGTTCAAGAAACAAGGAACCAATTGCGGCTGAGGAGCAATCCAACTTTATCGAGCCGGACAACAAGGTTATCGGCGTGAAGGTCTCCTTTTTACGCCGCGGTGTAACCGAGTTTTCAATAGAATCCGCCCGACCGCTTCCAATAGAAGGCATCACCAAAACTGTTTCGGTTTGGGTTGTGGGAAGAAACATCGGCCATGAATTGAGTCTACTCATCACTGACGGCATCGGACAAAGATCTGTCATTCCAATGGGCAAGATCAACCATTCAGGCTGGAAAAAAATGACCGTTACCATACCCCCGCATATCAAACAGCGCGATTATCACTATGGATATAGAACTGGAATTTCAGTAGTGGGGTTTATCGTTAATTGTGAAATTGATGAGACCTACGGACGTTACTACATATATTTGGACGATCTTCGGGCTGTGACCGATCTCTTTGATGAGGAATTGTTAAAGGATTCCGATGATATGCTAGATGCTTGGTAGATTAGTTTAACTCATAGGTACTAACGAGATAGTGGGGCTCGTTTTTTCTTCCGGAAGAAAATGTGGATTATCTGATAAAGAGTTTGAGAAGAATTGATACTTTCTCAGAGTTATCTAAATCGGATCTAGTTGCTCTTGCGGGTATCTGCGTTCCAGCCCAGTATCCAGCCCGAGCTGTGATAGCCAGGGAGGGCTTGGATGCTGAGAGTCTTTTTGCATTGATTAGCGGTATAGTTGGCATATGGATTGATTATGATACCGAAAAGGCCGATTTGCTCGCGATTCGGGAGGCTCCATGTTTGGTTGGAGAGATGAGCGTGGCCGATGAGCTGCCAAGAAGCGCCACGATAGTTGCCGGCTCGCCCGTGGATGGCTATTCCATAGAAGCCGGTTACTTTAAGAAGCTCCTTGTGAAACAGGGCAGCATAGCGCTTTCACTCATGAAGGGAATCTCCAGGATAGTCAGATCTAGCAATGATACCTTCATCAGCGAGCTTAGGAAGCGCAATGAGGAGCTCATGGCAACGAACGAGGAACTGCGGGAAGTGCACCGACAGCTTCTTCGTCAGGAACGTCTTTCAAACCTGGGTAAGTTCTCATCCATGATAATCCACGATTTAAGAAACCCCCTTTCGGTGATTAAGGGTTATGCTGATTTACTAGAGTTAAAGCTAGACGGGAAGTCCTATACCCTGCACAAATATGCCTCTCAGATACGACGGGAAACCAGCAGATTAACCAGTCTAACTGGCGAATTGCTCGATTATTCTAGGGGTGAGACCAGGTTGATGTATTCGCCGGTGACAGTTAAGGAACTGTTCGGGCAGATAAGGGAGGATATCGAGACAAAATTGGCCGCCAAGAATCTCAATCTCATTTGGGATAATCAGTTTGAGGGAATCATCTTGCTTGATTCCAACCGTATCATTAGGGTTCTGATCAATCTTTTGGACAACGCGCAGAAGGCCTGCGACAGCAAGGGGGAAATAGAAGTTTCCGCCAGAGGAACAGACAAAGAACTGATTCTATGCATCAATGACAGTGGTATCGGTATGGATGAAAATACTCTGAACCATGTATTTGAACCCTTCTATTCCACTTCGGATAGAGGCGGCACTGGACTGGGAATGCACATCGTCAAGACCGTAGTGGAAGCACATAAGGGTACTATTGACATCTCAAGCGAGGTTGGAATCGGCACGAAAATCAGCATCAGATTGCCCCTGCATCCCTAGAACGGCTGCCTTGGTTTTGGAGCTCGGGCGCGTGGAAGCCCGAAAAGCTTAAAGGCATTCCCCACCAGACTTTCCGCCACCATTCCGATGTCCTCCTTGCGTAAATTCGCCAAGACTTCAAGCGTATAGCCTATGTGCCCCGGATGATTAACCCTCCCACGCATGGGCTCCGGAGACAGGTAGGGGGAATCAGTTTCTATTAGGAGTCTGTCCCGAGGAATTCGCGGGGCCACTGCGCGAATTCCATTCGCATTTTTATAGCTGAGATTTCCGGCAAAGGATATGTAATAGCCCAAATCCAACGCTGTCTTGGCCGTCTTCCAATTGGAAGAAAAACAATGAAAAACTCCATTATTGCAAGCAGACTCGCGAATAATGGCCAGCAAAACTTCGTCTGCATTGCGATTATGCACGATGACTGGCAAACCAGTTTCAACGGCGAGCTCCAGGTGGCATCTGAACGCCAGTTCCTGATGCTCCCTTGGACTATAATTCCGGTAGAAATCGAGACCCGTTTCGCCAACGGCAATCACGGCCGGATGCATGCACTGAGATTTTACTGTTCCGAATCGAGTGTCCCAATCGACCTGGGCATTGTTCTCGAGAGATGATACGCTCTTCGAATGCTGTCCTTTTTCGGCAGGCGCGGAGCAGTCCTTGCTTACCGAGGAGGGGTGTATTCCCGCCGACAAGTACAGATTTTTAAAGCGGTCTGCCAATTTGCAGCGCCACGAAAACGATTTCTCGTCTATGGCCACATCCAAAGCCGCTACCAGATTGCCATTGAATGCTATCGAAAGCATATTGCCTGGCCAATCGTCCTCTTTCTTCATATTCGCTGCGTGAAAATGGGTATCAAAGGCTGGATATGGCAGATAGAATTCCACTTTCTTCTTGTTTAGCATTATTCAATCTGGGCCCCTCCTTCAGAAATCGAGTAAGCTTGAGGGCTTCGGATGAGCCTTCCCGAAGACCAGCTCCACGAGGGTACCCAGAAAGCTGGCTAACTTGGCCGGAGGGCGAACCAGGATTCTTAATTTCGATTAAAAGCGTTCAAACTTTTAAAGGCCTCAATAATCCGTTCAACAAATGATTCCTGACCCTTCCTGAGCCAAACCCTCGGATCGTAGTATTTCTTGTTAGGCGCGTCAGCGCACTTCGGATTCCCGAGCTGGCTCTGAAGATATGCCTCGTTCTTCCTGTAGAAGTCCAGGACACCGCTCCAGGTGGCCCACTGGGTATCCGTGTCAATGTTCATCTTCACTACACCGTGGCTTATGGCTTCTCGAATCTCCTCTTCACTCGAGCCGGAACCACCATGAAAAACATAGGTTACGGGTTTCGAATCCGAAAGCCCGTGCTTTTTCACGATGTATTCCTGTCCCCCTTCCAAAATTTTCGGGGTAAGCTGTACGTTTCCGGGCTTATAGACGCCATGAACATTGCCAAAGGCAGCCGCGACAGTAAAATTTGAACTAACCTCACTTAGTTCGCTATACATGTATTCGATTTCCTCAGGCTTCGAATACAGATCTGCCGTATCGCGATTCATGTTATCGACTCCATCTTCCTCGCCGCCGGTAATGCCCAGCTCCACTTCCAGGAGCATTCCCAGGGCACTGGTTCTCTTTAAATATTCCCGGGCAATAGAAACATTTTCCTCGAGAGGTTCTTCCGAAAGATCTACCATATGCGAACTATAAAGCGGTTTCCCAGTCGATTTGAAATGTGTCTCACCAGCTTCCAGCAGTCCATCGAGCCAGGGCAGAAGTTTTTTAGCGCAGTGATCGGTATGAAGTACGACTACTACCCCGTAGGTCTCTGCCACCTGGTGTACATACTGCGCGGCCGCAATTGCCCCGATGACATCGGTTCTACCCATGGTTGATTTCATTCCCTTACCGACGAAGAAAGTGGCTCCTCCGTTGGAAAACTGAATTATTACAGGAGAATTCGCCCTAGCCGCTGCCTCGAGAACACCATTTACCGATTCGGTATTCATACAGTTAACGGCGGGAAGTGCAAAACACTCGTTCTTGCAAATTTTTATAAGCTTACTCAAATCGTCTCCGAAAACAACCCCCGGCTTCATCACATCAAGTACTCTCTGGCCCATAATCATGCCTCCATGCCATCTAATCGAATTTCAGATTTCTATTATACCAAGATCAACCTTGGTTGACCCATCCCCATTGAATAATTAGAATTTAATCACGCCGGCGTGGTGGAACAGGTAGACACAGCAGACTTAAAATCTGCTGACCTTTTGGTCGTGCCGGTTCAAGTCCGGCCGCCGGCAACAACATATCAATAATTCATCAGGAAAATTTATTCAACCAGCACTGCCGTGTTAAATAGGTTTGATCGCTTCAGGGCAGTGTCGGAGCCTCGAGTGCAGGGAAAACATGATATCAAAAATGTAATGGTCTTATCCTCCCTAAGCACGTATATTTGTTAGTGAACATCCAAAATAAACGCTGGGAGGTTGTTTGTGAAACATGGAAAAACCCTTTCGTTGCTGCCCTTGATGCTGGGAATCAATATCGTTGCATCGGGTATCGAAAAAGAAGCTTTCTTTGCCGGCGGCTGTTTCTGGTGTATGGAACCGCCCTTTGAAGCGCTTCGGGGCGTTTCGGCTGTCTACAGCGGCTATACCGGAGGCACAGTGGAAAATCCAAGCTATCAGCAAGTAACGCAGGGCAAGACCGGACACTACGAAGCAATCAAGGTAGTATATGATGAGAATATCGTAAGTTATGAAAAACTGCTCAAAGTCTTCTGGCAAAATATCGATCCCACCGATCGTTATGGCCAGTTCTACGACAGAGGTGACCAGTATAGAACCGCTATCTTTTATAGCAACAATACCGAGAAAAATCTTGCCGAAAGTTCGAAGAAGAAACTCGAGGCTTCGGGGAAATTCAAAGAGAAAATTGTGACACAGATCTTGCCGCTTGGTCCCTTCTATATTGCTGAGGCCTATCATCAAGATTACTATAAGAAATATCCCGATCGGTACTATGCCTATGCTGCCGGGTCAGGACGAAAAGGTTTTCTGGCAGAACTATGGAAGAACGAGAAATGGGACATGTATGAAAAGCCAAAAAAACAGGAACTTAAATCCAAACTAACAGAGCTGCAGTTTGAGATTACACAGAAAGATGGAACCGAAAGGGCCTTTGACAACGAATACTGGAATAATCACGAGGTTGGTCTGTATGTAGATGTGGTATCAGGCGAACCCCTATTCTCGTCGAGAGACAAGTTCGATTCCGGAACCGGATGGCCCTCATTCACGAAGCCCGTTGAGAGCCACTTCATAGTGAATAAGCCTGACGGAACTCTTTTTACGCTTCGGACCGAGGTTCGAAGCAAGTATGCCGATTCCCATTTGGGACATTTGTTCAACGATGGGCCGGCTAGCAAGGGAGGAATGCGCTACTGCATAAATTCGGCCTCACTCCGCTTTATTCCTCTAGAAGACCTGGAAAAAGAAGGATATGGAGAGTATTTGAGCCTTTTTGAGGAATAAGGAATGGGAGTGGGCAGGACCGTATGTCGCGTCTAGCGCTCGAGTTTTTGGGCAAAATGGCTAAATTCCATCGAGAAGTTTCCGCACCCCCGTGTTAGGCTCCTTAGCACTGTTGAATAGCCAAACATATTTTGCAATGGAGCCTTAGCCCTAACTAACTCGTAGTTGGATCTGGATTCCATGCTCTCGACATGTCCACCTTTCTGACTCAAGTTGCTGATAACATCACCCACCTGTTCTTGAGGGCACATGACATCAACTCCCATTATCGGTTCCAGGAGTATTGGCGAGGCGTTCTTGCACGCTGTGTCAAACCCCAAAGAGGCAGCTGTTTCAAAGGCAATCTCACTAGCCGTGGCTTCTTGAAAAACAGCTCTTATAAGAGTAACCTTGATATCGACACAAGGATATCCCATAACTATTCCCGATAAAAAGGAAGCTTCTATTCCTCTCCGCACAGCATTTTGAAATTGCTCCGGTAATTCCCTCCCGGACAGGCCGGACTCAAAAAGATTCCCCCCGCCTCGATTGCGCGGTTCAACCCTGATTCGCAACGAGGCCTCGTGTTCCTTGCCGGCAAGAGTTTTTCGATATTTTTCGCCATGTTCTATCGGCCTGGTAATTGATTCTCTATAGGTAACCTGGGGTTTTCCTACGTTCGCATCCACCTTGTACTCATCGGATATCCTGGTCACCAATATGTTCAGGTGGAGCTCTCCCATACCGGAGATTATCAGCTGTCCGGTTTCCTTATTCTCTTTAACCCCAAATGTCGGGTCTTCTCTGCGGAGATTTTCCAAAGAATCAGAAAGTTTATCCTGGTCGCTCATGGACTTAGGTTCAATGGCCACTGAAATAACCGGTTCGGGGAATTGCATGTTTTCGAACAGCACAGGATTTTTCTCACTGGCCAGGGTTTCACCAGTTCGAGCCAGCTTCAATCCCACGGCAACACCAATATCACCGGCTCGCAGTTCTGTGATTTGTTCGTGATTATTCGCATGCATGCGCAGAAGACGATAGATCCGTTCGCGTTTTCCCCTATTCACGTTGAATACGCTGGTTCCGGATTTCAGAATTCCGGAGTATATCCTGAGGTAGTTTAGCATTCCCATGTCCCGATCGTGCTGAATTTTGAAAACCAGGGTGCTGAGTAATCCGGATGACATTCTGGGTATAATCACTTCGTCGTTCGTCCTTGCATGCTTAGCAATAATAGGCGCAAGTTCCTCGGGGGAGGGGAGGTAGTTTATTACTGCATCCAAAAGGGGCTGAACGCCTCTGTTTTTCAGGGATGAGCCGACTAGCACAGGGACAAGTTTGTTAGCGATTGTGGCAGATCTTAGGGTTTTATTTATCGACTCCGCAGAGACAGTTTTCCCTTCAAGGTACATATCCGTGATTTCTTCACTATGAGATGAGAGTATATCCAACAGTTTTTCACGCCATTCTTCTGCCATGGGTCTATACTCTTCGCGGATATCGCGGTACTCGGTTTTTTCGCCGTTATCCTCCTGATCCCAATGCAGTTCTCGCATCCCTATAAGATCGATATTGCCCTCATAGTCAGAATCCGCTCCAATGGGAATGGCTATCGGAACTGGGGTTGCTCCCAGTTTTTTCCGAATTTCCTCTATTACGGCAGCAAAGTCCGCTCCTGCCCGGTCCAACTTGTTTATATAGACTATTCGTGGCACCTCATAGCGATTGGCCTGCCGCCATACCGTTTCGGATTGAGGTTCGACACCACCGACAGCGCAAAAAACGCCGATGGCACCATCGAGTACCCTAAGCGAACGTTCTACTTCGGCCGTGAAATCAACATGGCCGGGTGTGTCGATAATGTTGATTTGTGTATTGTTCCAGTAGCAGGTTGTCGCGGCCGAAACAATGGTTATTCCCCGGTTCTGCTCCTGAGCCATCCAGTCCATAGTAGCTGTGCCATCATCCACCTCGCCTATTCGGTGGTTTTTATGCGTATAGAAGAGCATTCGCTCTGTTGTTGTTGTTTTGCCGGCATCAATATGGGCTATAATTCCAATATTGCGAACGGCCCTACTACTCTTCATTATGCTCTGCTCCGCTGATAACGACTCAAAGCCGAGCCTATCACATACCCAATCGAGGAAGCAACTTGGGACTGAACATAGCCTTGATGAACATGAGAAAACTGAAGTAACCTGATAACGATGAGAAATGCCAGGGAAATAGTTCTTGGTAAGTGGATGCCTATTGAAGAATCAGTCCTGTGTTTTGTACGAAACCGTCTAAAGGGGCAGATTTTGCTGATTCACAAGAAGACCGGCCTGGGCGCTGGTTTGATAAATGCCCCCGGGGGGAGAATAAAGGGGGATGAAACACCAAAGCGGGCCGCTGTGCGCGAGACGCGAGAAGAGGTGGGCATCCATGTGAAGAATTTGTCTTATTCGGGTGACTTATGCTTCCAGTTCACAAATGGACATTCCATAAGAGGCTATGTATTTCAAACGGAAACCTGGCTTGGCGAACCCATTGAAACGGCTGAGGCAGCCCCATTCTGGTGTGATGAGAGTTCGATTCCATACGATAAGATGTGGGCAGATGACGCGCTGTGGCTTCCCCAGCTGCTGGCCGACAGGTATTTCAGTGGCCGCTTTGTCTTCGACGATCAGAGGGCTATAAGTATGAGCCTAGATGTCGAGGCTTCAATGGAGGCCTTCGTAGAGCAAAATGCAGTAGTGTAGTTTTGATCGAAAGGAGCAACTAAAAGTTGGGTGAGACAATTTTTGACAAAATCCTGAGTGGTGAATTACCGGCCGATCGGGTTTATGAGGACGAGGATGTACTTGCATTTCGGGATATCAACCCCCAGGCGCCTATCCATGTCTTGGTTATTCCCAAGGCGAAATTTTCGCGGTTTACAGAAACAAAGAATAGACCTGTAGAGGAAACGGGACGCTTTTTTTCCGCGGTTTCCAAAGTGGCTGCATTGCTGAACCTAGAGAATTCCGGTTATCGAGTCGTAATCAACAATGGCAGCGATGGCGGCCAGGCGGTGGAATACTTCCACGCTCATATTCTCGGTGGCCGCAAACTCGCTTGGCCGCCGGGTTGATACAGCATGATGGCTTCTTGATAGAAATGAGAAGAGTCTGCTTCATACTACTGATACTTGCCAACCGTGCCCTGGCGGGCGCATCGGACCTCTCTGTTTTTGGTGCAGATGAGAAGGGAGCTGTGCTTGCTGCAATCAACAGCATCAGAATCAGGGAGGGACTCCATGTCCTGGTGCATGAAGAGCCCGCATCGCTTGCAGCAAAGCTTCATGCCCAGGAACTTGCCGAAAGAAATCTTTTGAGTCATCGCAGTCTAAGTGGGAAAAGGGTGGCTGAGAGGTACCGATTCTCCGGAGGAACTGGCACAAGGACGGGAGAAAATCTTGGGGCGGGGGAATCCGTCGAATCCATTTTGCATGCCTGGATGGGAAACCCCTCCCATCGTGACAATCTTCTCAATCCTGAGTGGTACAATGTTGGCCTTGGACAGGCTCAAACGGAAAAGAAGCGAGTAGTACTAGTCGCAATCTTCAGTAATTCCAGATGGAAGTATTCGTCTCTCGAGATTGATGGGGAAATCGCTACATTGAGCGGCCAACTGATACATCCAGAGGGTATAAAACTTCCAGAAATATCCATCAGGATAGATGGCAATGAAATTGGTCCAGTGCCAGCAAAACCGGGAACGAAACGAAGGGTGTTTAGTTTTCCGGCACCTCAATTATGGCAAGAGGGTAGGGTAGTTCCGATATTGCTATCGGTTAGAGAACATGGAATCACAAAGCAGGTGGACCTTCTGCTGCCCGAAGTTCCATAGAGGCTGACTTGGGTTAATCCGCGGTAGATGGCTGACATCGAAGTGAATTCTAACCCATTGAGTTCCTTTTTTCCCCTGCCCCTTTGTTTTGTACTGTGAGATAGTGAATCCGACCTCGGGCTTTAACAGCCTCCTGAAATCGGATAATGTTAATCCGATGAGAATAACTGCCGTTAGAGGCGCCATAAGCATACCTGAAGGTATTGAGGAGCACATTCAAATGGTGAAATCAGTAGGCAAACTAACCTATTCGCTATGCAGACTCAATCGAATTTCGATGAAGAGAATAGTCAGTGTTCAATTAACCCAAACTTTCGACTTAGTCAGAAAAAACGCCGCAACTGCCCTGAGGGAAGCTATTCCGGATTTTAATCGAATTCCCCTTCTTTGCTCCCAGGAACCCGAAATAGAAGGTAGTCTTCCGCGCATAGTGCGAATCCTGATAACCTGGCGATCCTGGCGAAGCCCTAAGGCGGCAATACCGGTCTATCTCGACAGCGCACGAAGTCTCAGATCAGAATCTATCGATAAGAAATGATAGGGAGTGTTTGCCTAGTGACACGGGAGTTCGAGGGCATAGCCGGTGCCGGGGGCATAAAAGATGCCGTCCGCGGACTTGCGAACGCTCTTTCAAGACTTCAAATAGGGGTTAGAGTCTATATTCCCCGCTATGCCTTTGTCAGAAAAGGAGGTATCTCTATAAGATCTTTCTGACAGTGAATGGCAAAAACACCTGGTTAGCGTATCTGGCTTCAGCATCGGTGAAATCGAGATACGCCTGCTAGATTCAGAGTATTTCAGCAGCAAGTGGGGGAGTCTACATCTATACCGAAAACGACACCCCGGTCCTGAAATGATTGGTAAGGGTCATTTGGATGTCCATGAAATGAACACCGTGCTTCAGGGCGGCGCAATTTTGGGAATGATACAGGAAGGGGAGGCACCCGATATCATCCATGGGCACGATGGCCACACGGGACTCCTTGCACTTTTCACAAAAAAATATCGGGCACAGAGTTTTTTGGTAAAACCGGCGTTCTTGTCACAATCCACAATGCTGGGACTGCATACCAGCAAATGATGGGAACCGCGGGCGCTGCCAGCAGGCTTACAGGAATCCGCGAGGATTGTTTTGCAGGTGGGATCATGACTGGAAGAGTAAATCCGCTGCTGATAGCCGGCATGTACGGACATATAAACACCGTCTCACGGAATATTCCCGCGAATTGATAGGTGGAACGGACAGGCATATCCGGCAAGCTGGGACCCATCTACAAAGACCGTGGAATACCATTAAAGGGCATATACAACGGGATTGACGTTGCTTACTGGCAGGAAGGTTTGGACAAATTCGATTTGGATGTGCCATACACCAAATACTCACTACGACGGGCCATATGCCAATTGCTCGAGGATCAGGGGCCGACAAACATCCGTATATACGGTTCCCTTCCCGAGGCTGATGTGCCCTGGCTGCTTTTCCACGGTCGCTTAACCGGGCAGAAGGGAATTACCTCTTCACTGGAACTTCCTCCAAAACTGAAAAAAATGAGCCATCCATATAGATTCGTAATCTACGGCCAGGGCGAACACCATATTGAAAGGGCTATCAAAGCTATAGTAAAGTCAAACTTTGAATGGACATTTCTAAACGGCTACAACGCCAACCTGGCCCCGGCTCTGATTGCCGCCTCGTCATTCATAGTAGTGCCGGGAACCCTGCGGACAAATAGATATGGCAGGACAGCTTCTGGGCGCCCTTCCAGTAGTACGGGCTGTAGGTGGACTCAAAAAAGTCAGGCATAACATTGACGGCTTTAGCTATCTCCCGAAAAGCAGGAACGGTCTTACAAGGATTCTCAAAGTAGCCATCGAAAGCGAAGTAGAAAACAGGGTGAGGTTATCGCTAATGCGCAGAATCGCCAGGGGGGTAATACTAAGACGCCGTCTTGGCAGAAGGTTCTCGCACGGGGATATATGCCCCTCTATGAAAAGGCACAAAGACAGATTAGACATGGGCGTGAATAACGACAATATATATAGAGTTATAAGAGAGCCGCCAGGGAGGGAGTATTGTTTTTCCCAAATGCTCAAATTGGAGACCCTGTTGACACTTTGACAGGCGGGTGGTAATTTCCCTCCTGATTGCCATCTTAGCTCAGTTGGCCAGAGCACGTGATTTGTAATCTCGGGGTCGTCGGTTCGAATCCGACAGATGGCTGCTGAATATGACGGGGAGGTTCCCGAGTGGTCAAAGGGGGCAGACTGTAAATCTGTTGCTTCGGCTTCGAAGGTTCAAATCCTTCTCTCCCCAAAGCTGGGTTTTCCATTGCGCGTTTCTATACGGATGTGAACCCGATAGGATATTATAATCTATCGGAGGTGCCATGACAGTTCGATTTTGGGGAGTGCGAGGATCTAGCCCAACACCTATAAGCCCTGAAGAACTCCGCAACAAGTTTGCCGCAATTTTGCAGCGCGCCAAACCGGAACATTTGCATAGCTTAGAAACCCGACAAAGGTTTCTCAGTAGGCTCCCTACCGAGCTTTTTGGAACCATTGGTGGAAACACCGCCTGCATTGAGCTTAGAACCAATTCAAATACAGTAATAATCTTTGATACCGGCACGGGACTTAGAGATCTAGAGCGGAGAATCAAGAAATCCCGCGAAAAAATTGACGAGTATCACATTTTTTTTTCTCATTTCCACTACGATCACCTTTTGGGTCTGCCTTATTTTGGTGCGATGTATAATCCCCGGGGGAAGATAAAAATTTACAGTCCGTTCCCGAATATGGAGCAAAATTTAAAAAAATTCATGACTGCGCCCTATCATCCGGTTGGCTGGGATAGCTTTGCAGCGGATATCCGATTTATAACCCTGAAAAAAAACGAGATACTCAAACTTGGAGGAGCTAAAATCGAGTGGATGCGAAGGAATCATCCTAATGGCTGCAGCTCATATAAGGTATCAGAATCGGGAAAATCGTTTATTTACTCCACCGATACCGAGTTAACCGAAAGGGATTTCCAGCGGACAGAAAAAAACATTGACTATTTCCAGAATGCCGATGTAATCGTTTTGGATACCCAGTACACGCTCGGCGAGGCGATAGAGAAATATAACTGGGGCCATTCTTCATACAGTCTTGCGGTTGAGTTTGTCAGGGAATTCGGAATTCGACAATTATATCTGTTTCATCACGATCCTTTGAATTCCGATGCGACTATGCTAGGGATGCTTAAATCGGCGCGGCTATTTGACAAGCGCCTTGAACACAGAAACCGCAGGTCGCCGATAATCGATCTGGCCAGAGAGGGTCACACGCTGGAGCTATAGCAGACTAACCAGGATCCGTATACTGACATTATCAGGAGGTACAAATGGGAGGTGATTCCAATATCCGAAAAAATCTTCTTGCATTGCTGATTTCAATTCTGGTTTTTATATTCCTGGCGGCGATTGTTTTCTTCATCATACTGGACACTCCTGCCGGTGATTCTGAGGCACACCCCACAGTTGAGATAGCTATTCGAAAAGGAGATACAGTTTCAGCCGTGGCCGAAAACCTCAAAGAAAACAACCTAATCAACAGCCGGCAATATCTGATTCTGCGTTATCGCGTTCAATCTCGTCTTGGAATCTCGAAGCAAATTCTGGCGGGGCGATATTTAATCAAATCCGAGACCAGACCCTCCAAGATTATTCGCATAATTACAACCCCTGGTTCTAATCTTGCATATACCACTCTAACAATCCCTCCCGGACTCACATCTACTAGGATTGCCAGAAGAGTGGAGGATATTGGAATTGCAAAGTCCAGTGATGTGAGACAGGCCATTATAGATATGGGGGCCGAATACCCAATACTGGCGAATCCTGGAGGCTTACAGGGGTATATGTTTCCCGATACTTATAGAATTGAAACTCCAATTGAAAAAACCCCGGAAAATTCCATGGAAACCGCCAGGTTTGTGGTTAGAATGATGGCTGACAAATTCTTTGAAACTCTGGATGAGATAGACTCGTCATGGGTCCTGCTTACTCCGGGACAGCTGCATGAGAAAGTTATCTTGGCGTCCATTGTCGAACGTGAATATCGAGTCAAAGAGGAAGCGCCTCTGATAGCGGCAGTATTCAATAATCGGATCCTTGAGGGAATGGCTATGCAATCATGTGCAACTGTAGTGTACACAATCGAAGAAACAGATGTAGGACTTCCATTTCAAAGCGAGTATTTGAGGTTTAACAGACGTATTTTCGAACAGTACCTCGAGATTCCATCGCCATACAACACCTATTATTATGGGGGACTGCCGCCGGGACCCATATCGGTCCCAGGCCGCATATCCCTTAGTGCAGCCTTCTTTCCTGCAAATTCCGATGCCCTATACTTTGTTGTAAAGGACGCCGCGGCTGGAACACATACATTCACCCGGAATTATGATGCGCACCTGGACGCGAAGAGTGTCTATTTGTCTCAATACGTAGTCAAGGACTGATATGCCGGGTGCGGTCCCACAAAATCTGATAGACGAAATCAGCCGAAGAGTGGATATTCTGGATCTCGTCGGATCCTATGTCAACCTGTCGCATAAGGGCAACCAATGGTGGGGGCTATGCCCATTCCACACGGAGAAAACGCCATCCTTTTCAGTAAACCCGGATTCCAATCTCTATTTCTGCTTTGGGTGCCAAAAAGGAGGCAATGTATTCCAATTCCTGATGGAAATTGAAGGTCTAAGCTTTCCGGAGTCTCTTGGTTTATTGGCAGAAAGGGTGGGAGTCGAGCTACCGAGTACAAAATCTGACTTCAAGTCGAATAGCAATATTCGGGCGGCTCTTGAAGAATTATATGAGAAGGTCGCCGGTATATTCAGATGGCTCTTGCAAAATAGTCCGGAAGCAGAGCATGCCCGCAACTACCTCTTAAGACGTTGCATCGATGAAGAAACAGCGGAACGCTATAAAATCGGCTGGGCTCCCTCAGATGGAGAGTGGCTATATAACTTCCTTCTCAAAAAGGATTATTCACCCAAATTTCTTGCCGATTCCGGCCTTTTTAGCCTGAAATCGCCAGAATGGTCCTTTTTTGTTGACAGAATTATGTTTCCCGTAATGCCCGACATTGGACGCGTGATTGCGTTCAGTGGCCGCTCGCTGGGAGAAAACTCCTCCAAGTACATAAATTCAAGGGAATCGGCAATATACAGGAAGAGCCAGCAGCTATACGGGCTTGCCCAAGCAAAAAAGAGTATCAGGCAGAGTCAAATCGCCCTCGTTTGTGAGGGGAATATGGATGTACTTGCATGCGCGCAGGCCGGGGTGGGGGAAGTAGTAGCCCCGCTTGGAACAGCCTTTACCAGAGATCAGTCCAGACTTATCGGTCGCTATGCGAATTCTATAACAATTCTGTACGATGGGGACGATGCTGGCAGAACTGCAGCGATGAAGACGGCTGTGCTTGCCGAGAGTACTGGGTTGCCCGCAAATGCCGTCACTTTGCCGCTTGATTCGGATCCAGCCGATATCCTCGTTTCTCAAGGCGCTGCCGAATTGAAAAAAATGATCAAGAGGCCTATAAATTTTTTTAGTTATCTACTAAATTCCCTTGCTGGTGGTAATAGGTCGGAAATAGACGCAGAATTCCAAGAGAAGGCTCTTGACAAACTGACGCCCTATTTGGACGCTGTGGACTCCGAGATTAGACGGGAAGGGTATCTAAGGCAATTAGCGGGTATTATCAAGGCAGATCCTCTTACAGTTATAAGAGAATATCGTCACCAGCAGGGGAAGAAGAGATCGATTTCCCTTACGAAAAAAACTGAATCAATCCCAATCGACGATGAGTTGTATTTGATGGCGGCTGTTGCTGCAAAAACGGAGTATTTCACAACTCTAAGACGGCTTCTGGCTCCCGAAATGCTTAGAAATAGAAAGGCTTTGGCGGTTTATAGAATCATGGACGAATTATATGCCGATGGCAGGAAACTGAAAACGGGGTCAATAGTCCAGTTGCTGGAAGATGAAGAACTCAAAAAATACATACTTAAAAATGCTTTGGCGGGAATTTACGATGATAATGCCGAAAAGACTATTATCGAAAAAATTTGTATTTTAAAAGCGCGATGGCTTAATGAAGAGCGATCTGAACTGATAAGGGGACTATCGGCAAATGGCAAGGAGAATGAACGGGGAGAGATTGCCCGTATGACGCGAATACAGGCAATAGACAGGGAAATATTGAATATCATGCAAGGCAAGAATGACTGAAATCGAATCCAAACAAATAATCTCCAGACTTTTAAAACATACTGAAAATAATAAGACTATCAGTTTTGAAGAGATTAGGGACTGGCTGCCTCCTGAAGAATTGCGTAAATCCGGGTCAATTAACAAGATAATATCGCATCTTGAAGCTTCTGGAGTTGCAGTTACCGAAGTTACCAGGTTAATCACGGACGATGAGGAAAAATCATCCGAGAATGAAGAATCGGGCGATGACTTTGATGAGAATATCGAAACTGAGTTGGATAAGGAAGTCAACGAAGAGCACGAAGATGATGGCAATGTAGAAAAGGTAATAGAAAACGAGGCAACGCCTCTTCCTCAGCCCAAAAAGCTTATAAGCGCCGAAAGGGATACCTCGGTAGACGATCCCATACGTCTTTATTTGCGGGAAATCGGTAGGGAGAATCTTCTTACCGCTGAACAGGAAGTAATCCTCTCCAAGCAGATGGAAGAAGGAGAAAGCATTATCACAAGGGCGCTAAAAACCTCCGGCATGCTAATACCAGAGTTTCATGCCATTATCCAGAAGGCGTCTAAAAAAACAAATCCGGTTGGCATGCATTACTCCAAGAAGGAAATAGGTGACTTCTTGGCGGAAAGGCGAAGGATTAACCAATTCTACAAGGACTCGATTACAAGTTTGAATACGCCATTGAAACAGTACATGGATTTGAAGAATAGAATCAAGGCAACCCATGGTGTTGTCCTGACTGATAAAAAATTGCTGAACAAACGCAAGGCATTACTTGCGGATATATCCAAAATCGATATCCATCAGGAAGAAATCCTCAGGTTTGCCGATCGTTTTGCAGTCGCGGTTAAGGAAATAAAGCAATATCAGCAGAAGCAGCATCGAATCGAACGGACTCTTGGCGTCAAATCCATGAAGGAAATACGGGGAATTGGAAGAGGGCTTGCCAAGGGCGACGAGAGGAAGGAAATCGCATCGAGACTTGGCTTGAGTGTGGACGAGATAAAGGAATTTATTCGACAGGTTCAAGTTACTGAAAAGAACTTGAAAGATCTGGAAATCGATTTTGAAGCTTCTGTTGAAGAAATACTTGAGTTGGCTGAAGAGATTATTCACGGTCGTATCATGATGAAAACAGCCAAGGATCGCCTTATCAAGGCGAATCTGCGTCTGGTGGTTAGCATTGCCAAAAAGTATACGAACCGCGGCTTGCACTTCTTCGATCTTGTTCAGGAAGGAAATATTGGATTGATCAAGGCTGTGGAAAAATTTGAATACAGGAAGGGCTATAAGTTTTCCACCTATGCCACATGGTGGATTCGGCAGGCTATAACCAGGTCTATATCAGATCAGGCTCGGACAATCCGTGTGCCGGTTCACATGATTGAGCAAATAAACAAGGTTGTCCGTGAATCAAGGCAGCTAACGCAGATGAAGGGTAGGGAGCCAACCGATGAGGAAGTGGCTAATCAACTCGGTTGGACGGTAGTCAGAGTAAAGTCCGTAAAAAACGTAGCCAGGGAACCCATTAGCCTTGAGATGCCCATAGGGGAGGAAGAGGATTCCCTTCTGGGCGATTTCATAGAGGATAAGGAAGTTGAAAATCCTGCAATGAAGACTGGTTTTCGAATCCTTCAGGAGCAAATGCAGGAGGTTCTGGTAACCCTCCCGCCAAGGGAGCAGGAAGTCCTGAAGATGAGATTTGGCTTAGACGATGGATACTCTCTTACCCTCGAGGAAGTAGGGCTGAAATTCAATGTTACCAGGGAGAGAATCCGTCAAATTGAGGCCAAGGCCCTGCGCCGATTGAGGCATCCAAAGCGAAGCCGAAAACTCAAAGATTATCTTGATAATTAGGAGGTATGCTCATGCAAAAAACCTTTGGAGATTTACAGAGATTACAGGAAATACTTTCGAATAAATACGCGATAGAGCGCGAAATACTTGAAATTCCCAAGTCACTTGAAACGAAAAAAGAGATTTTGAATCGGATAAAAAAAACCTATGTCGACAAGAATCAGGAATTCGAAGCAATCAAAGAAGAAATCAAACGCTTGAATCACGAGATGCTGGAGGCCGAACGGCTAAGAGAAGAATCAGAAACCAAGATGGATGTTATATCGACTCAACGGGAGTATGAGGCCCTCGACAAGGAAATACGCGACGCGTCGGAGCGGGAGCAAAGATTCCGCCGTGAAATCCAGAAACGAGAACGCGATTTAAACGAGATGCTGACTTCCCTTGAAAGGGATGAGCAAATGATAGAAATGCAGGAAGAAGAGCTTAGCTCTGAAAGCGACAAAATACAGGCCAAAACCAGCGACAAGAAGTTACAATTAGCTACTCTTATCGAGGATGAAAAGAAATTGACCCCCGATATGGAAGACGAGATACTCTTCAAATTTCAGCGAATAATCCGCAACAAGTCTGGAGTTGGTATCGTCCCCGTAAGGTCCAATGTATGCAGCGGTTGTCATATGATGCTACCGGCACAGTTCGTAAATGATATTAGAGGGGGCAAGGACATACAATTCTGCCCATATTGCAGTCGAATACTCTTCTGGGAAGAAGGTGTAGAACAGATTTCGGAGTCCTACGAATTCAATAATGCGGATGTGGGAGGACTTGCACAATTGATCGATGAGAAAGAACTGTAAGCATAAACCTTCGCAAAGCTCCTGGCACTTGCTAATTCCCGAAAAAACTTTTTCGCTATTCAACAAAACAAACTTATGATACACATAAATATGAGGAGAGAGGATCTCTCGACCTTTGAAAAGAGTGAAGACAGCCCCGACTGGAATATGCCAGTGTCAATGAATAATCCACTGATTGCGTGCTTCAACTTGTCAAAGTAAAAAGCCAGAAAACGAAGAAGCGACATCAGGCAAGGCGTTTTCACTGTCAGTGCCTATCCTGTTATTTGGGCGCATAAGCCCATCGTGGATAAGTAGTTTTTTGTCCCACTCCTTAGTTGAGGTTACAAAGCTAGTTTAATGCGCAAGGGCATTCTAGTAAGGGATGCTCTGTCTTGTTCTTTATGGAAAGGAAAAATGACGATTTACAGTGTCAGATCAGCGGCAAAAGTTCTGGGGATGACACAGAATGCGATGACTATATATGGAACCAGATACAAAATCGGAACACAACCCGGGGGATTCGGAACTCTTTGGTTATTCACCCTAGATGACCTCAAAAAAGAGAATTAGGAACAAAGGAAAACAAACCGTAAAAAACACGTTCAGAAAGCAGAAAACAAAGTAGACTAGGATTGGATCCAATGTGAGAAGGATTACAAGGTTGATTTTGTACTTCAATTATAATGAATAGCCGCATAACCATTCTCGACGAACTTGGGCGGCTTCCCATTAGACCATCAGATGCAGACTTGACAAGAATGACTCATAGTGGCAACAGTTTTTTCACAAACTAAGGCGCTGTTCTTGTAGATGGCTAAAGAATACGGGAGTCTAGCCTTATTGCAATTGCTATGGAATTTTTATATGACAAGTATTAGAATTGTACCGAGTCTTCTTCTGTTTCTGCAGCCGACTTGGCCGGCAGCTATTTCAGTGGAGGGCTAGACAGGCCGGGTCGCCGCTAGAATAATCTAGAGGAAAGTCCGGGCTCCGCAGGGGAGGATGCCGGGTAATACCCGGGCGCCAGGTTTTTGGCGACAGCCAGTGCCACAGAAAGTATACCGCTGGGAAGGGATTTTTTTCTTTCTCGGTAAGGATGAAAAGGTGAGGTAAGAGCTCACCGGACTGCCTGGTAACAGGAGTTGCAAGGTAAACCTCATCTGGAGCAAGATTAAGCAGCAGGTGGTTCCCCGCCTAATACCTGCGGGTAGATCGCTTATTATTGCGTCGGCGACGGCGAAAACAGATATATGGCGACCGTAAACAGAACTCGGCTTACCGGCCTGTCTCTTTTTTTTACAGCAGGAATCAATGTTAAACCGGTGAGAAAAAGAAAAAGATTGCGAAACACTTTATATGTGGGGCTAATACTGGTCTTTTTTGCGACTTTGACATACATGGCGGTTCGCAAGGGGGTTTTTCTCTTCAGTGAAAAGTCCCGTATCTCTAATGACATCCTTACGATTTCTGATTTGTGGCAGCTTGGAAACTATGCCGAAGTTGCCGCAATTGCGGAAAAAGAGCTAAAGGAGCATCCTCTCGATAAAGACGCATTGCTATATGCGGGCTTTTCGCATTTCCATCTTGCGATTGCAAGACTATCCGCGGAGGAACGCAATTTGGATCTCAATAGTTCCATTGCCTATCTGCGCCTGCTTAAGGCTATTGGCGGCATGGATGATAATCCGGCGCAGGTGGACTATGTTCTTGGGAAAGCATACTTGCTTAAGGGAACCTACTGGGCTGATTTGGCACTCAAATATCTTCGCGCCTCCTTTGATTCGGGGTATAGGTCCGACGATAGCCTTGAGTTTATAGGCAGGGCCTATTCAATGCTCGATGATGTTGAGAATGCTCTTTTCTGGTACGAATTAGCCGCCGAGACAGATCCCACGGATCGTCTTCTAATAACGCTTGGTGACGAAGCTTTTAAACTGGGTCGATATGAAAGCGCGGCAGAGTACTATAAACGGTCTATAGATATTACAAAAGACGAAGAACTAAGAAGCAAGGGACTATCACATCTAGGACAACTCTACTATGATGTTGGCAACTTCCCAATGGCGAAAGAGGTGTTTGAAACGCTCGTGAGTATCGAACCGAACAATCAGAATTATCAATTTGTCCTGGGTGAAACTTACCACCAACTGGGAATGAGCAACGAGGCGAGAAATGCGTGGCTTGCCGTGTTTAGAATAAACCCAAAGCATGTTGGCGCACTGCATCGACTATATGACTAGATAGATGGAGGAAGAATGAGCGACCGAAAAAAACTCTTCGGTGGCCTTACGTCAGATATCGGAATCGACCTTGGTACCTGTAATACTTTGATTTACATACGCAACCGTGGAATCGTTAGCAGTGAACCCTCGGTTGTGGCTGTAGAGCGCGGAACAAAAAAGGTTGTTGCGGTTGGCCATAATGCGAAACAGATGCTTTGGAAAACACATGGAGAGATTATTGCGATAAGGCCCCTGCGCGATGGAGTTATTGCAGATTTCGAAACCACTGAAAGAATGATCAAGTATTTCATCGGCAAAATCCAGAATAAGCGCTGGCTGATTCGGGGTCCCAGAATCGTTATGGGGATTCCATCCTGCATTACCGAGGTTGAGCGGCGTGCGGTGGTAGAGGCCGGATACAAGGCGGGAGCAAGAGATGTCAAAACTATCGGCGAATCCCTTGCGGCAGCTATTGGGGCACGGATCCCGATTTTTGAGCCTGCAGGACATATGATAGTGGATATCGGGGGGGGGACGACAGAGATTTCCGTGATTTCGCTAGGTGGTATGGTAGTAACCAATGCTATCAGATTGGGTGGAAACGCGTTCGATATGGCAATTATCAAGCACGCTCGAACTGTGCACAATCTGATTATCGGCGATCAAACCTCTGAACAACTTAAAATCAGAATCGGCAACGCATCGTCTGACAAAGTTATAGAAAAGGTCGAGATTAAAGGCATGGACGCGATAACCGGCCTCCCAAGGCGTCTGGAAGTAGATTCGGTTGAACTTCGAGAAGCACTCCAGGATCCCATCAACACGGTGGTAGAGGAGGTAAAGAAGACACTTGGCCAGACTCCTCCCGAGCTTGCGGCGGATATAGTCGAGAGGGGAATAGTTATGACCGGGGGAGGCTCTACTCTCAAGGGCCTGTCGAAACTGCTGTCGAAGGAAACTGGAGTTCCAGTAATACTCGCAGAAGATCCACTGCTATGTGTCGCGATAGGCGCTGGTCAGTACTACGAAATAACCAGGAGGCAAAACAACAATCGTGCCTTATACGATGCATTGGGTAGCTAGGAATTGATGCGGGAGCGCAAAAACGGCGGCGTGCGTCCTGAAGCCTTACTCATCATCCTTCTTATTGTCTCCATACTGATAGTCGTTTTTTCGGGTGCCCTGAATAAACGCTCGGAAAGAGGGGAGTGGACCAGTCGTGTTCTATTGAGGGTGCAGCAGTTCTCAGGGGAGCTGACATATCGAGTGAAAAATCTGTTTGGAACAATTACAAGGCTGCAGAAAATGAGGGAGCAGTATGAGATTGTTCTAAATAAGCTTAGCGACTATCAGGGTTTTGAACGAAGCATGATTGAACTAAGACGGGAAAACGAAGAACTCAAACGACAATTGGGCTATGCCAAGTCCATAGAATACGACACCATTCCGGCCAGAATAATCGCAAGAGATCCTTCAAATTTGTTTTCCACCATTACAATCGACAGGGGAACCGCGGATGGAATAAGAGCCGGAGCCACCGTTACGGCGTTTCAAGATGGATTCTTTGGATTACTTGGCAAGGTGGTTAGCGTCGGAAAAGTATCATCTTTGGTGCGTCCGGTCATTGATCCTGATCACTACGTGGCGGGACTACTGCAAAGGAGCAGGGTTGAGGGTTTGGTTGAAGGTTTGGGTAACGAGGAAGGCGAACTGATAATGCGCTATGTCCGCAAGTCCGCGGGAGAACTGATAAGTGTCAACGGCCTTGTGGTTACTTCGGGGCTACAATCACTGTATCAGCGGGGAATTGTCATTGGTCGGGTTAAGGAGATACGCTCTAGGGAGTATGCCGCCTCGTTGGAACTCATACTTGTACCAGTAATTGATGTAACCCGAATCGAGTATGTCTTCGTTTCGGAAGACGTTAGATGGTAGTATGGGTTTTTTTGACGAGTATCTGCGCATGTGGATTTGCCATACTTCAGTCGACAGTTCTAAGCAGATTACTTCCTTCCAATGTTGTTCCGGATATCGCAATGATAATGCTAACGGCATTGGCGGTGCGTTATGGCTCGATTCCCGGGGAAATTTCCGGATTCTTTGTCGGTCTTGGTATTGACGCCATAAGCCTTGCTCCCTTCGGATTCCACGCTTTCATTTTCGTTTTGATAGGCTATCTATCTGGCAAGGTTAGAAGCAACTTCTCCTTCAGTCCGTTTTTTGTACCTGTTACGGTTACAGCCCTTGCTACGCTTGTTAAATATGTCTTTGCAGTGTTGCTTTCGTTTTTCTTTGAACTTAATCTGGGTTTGATGCGCTATTTTTCGCTGCGTACAATTTGGGAACTACTGGCAAACGTTGTGCTGGCACCTCTTATTTTCTTTGTAGTATTTTCGGTATATAAAGGCTTAGATCGAAGCAGGAGGGCAGAGGGTTGATTAGTCGTGAAGGCGAGAACATACCGAAAATTAGGATACTAATACTTGGGGCGGCAGTTCTCATCTTTTTTCTGGTTTTTGCAATATATCTTTTCAATCTACAGATAGTGGAAAACTTGTTCTGGGAGAATCGTGCGAAAGAGTTTTCGAGCAGATTCGAGCCCCTACCAGCGCAAAGAGGTTTAATCTGGGACAGGAATCTGGATATCCCCCTGGCCTCAAATATTGATTCATTTGCTATTCATGTTGTTCCAGCCGAAATTTACCCCTCTAATCCAGAGGAAGTTGCTCGCTCCCTTTCATCGGTTCTCGAACTTCAAACCGAAGAAATTCTTGGCAAGATTCCCCCGAACTGGACCAACTCTTGGAATCGGATTGAACTCAAAGTCGGCATTCCCTACGAAACAGTTGTAAGAATTGCGGAGTCCAGTGAGAAGTATCCTGGCGTTCATTGGTCCAGCAAGCCATATCGTTTGTACAGTACTGTAGGATCTATCTCTCATGTCCTTGGGTATCTTGGTGATATCACGGTTGAAGAACTTCAAATTCTCTATAACGAGGGCTATGACAACACTTCCAATCTGGGCAAAACAGGGATCGAAAAAACCCATGATATCCTTCTAAGGGGGAATGACGGCAGGATATCCTGGATTGTCGACGCGAAGGGACGAAACCTGAGCAAGGTTGAGGAGGCAACACCCCCCACAAGCGGATTCGATATAGTTCTCACTATCGACAGGCATGTTCAGGAGCTTGCGGAAAAGGCGCTCGGACCACGGAAGGGTTCCCTTGTCGTGCTGGAGCCTTCAACCGGAGAAATTCTGGCCCTGGTTTCTTATCCGTCTTTCGATCCAAATAAATTTGTCGATGAAGGACTTGTCAGTTTTGAAAACCTGAGCCTCAATACTGAATCCCCCTTTCTCAATAGGCCAATTCAATCGAGTTATGCACCGGCATCGACTTTCAAAATTCTGATGATGGCAGCTATTCTGGGGGAAGAGGCCGTAGATCCAAGAATGGAGGTTAATTGCCGCGGTGAGATGGTTTTGGGTAATCGCCGATTTTCCTGCCATAAGAAGAGTGGTCATGGCCCTGTCAACCTTCGTGAGGCTTTGGAGCAGTCCTGCAATATATACTTTGGTACTGTGGGAGTGAAGTATGTCGGGATTGATACAATATCGCGATATGCAAGAGAATTCGGTTTTGGATCCCTAACTAACATCGAGCTTGACGGCGAGGTTGAGGGATTAGTACCAGATAAAAAATGGAAGGAAGAGAGGTTTAATTCACCCTGGACTGGTGGAGATACCCTAAATACGAGCATCGGCCAGGGTTTTCTAAGTATCACTCCACTCCAAATGGTTAATTTAATGGCGGCCGTAGTCAATAAGGGTACGATATATCGTCCGCATCTAGTCAAGGAAATCAGAAAACCAGGCTCGGGCTTCGCGGCGGGATTGATCCACAAGAAAATAGAACCGGAAATTTTGAGGACCACAGACCTGCTTGATAACCAGGACTATTTGTTTTTACAAAATGCGCTGCGAGGCGTGGTGGCCACGGGAACCGGATCCTGGGCTATCAAAACCGATTCAGTGGCCATTGCAGGAAAAACAGGTACGGGCGAAGTTGGCTATGATGATAGATGGCATGACTGGTTCGTCGCCTATGGTCCACACCAATCCAATAACCCCGAAGAGCAAATTGTGGTAGTTGCTATGGCCGAAGCATCCAAAAATTCGTTTGATTGGTGGGCGCCCAAGGCTACCGATATCGTTTTCGAGGGATTTTTTGCCAATCTCACCTACGAGGAGGTAATCGCAAAATGGCAGAGAAAGAAAGTTTGGTGGAGTTGGGACACTAAGGATCTGCCGCAACCCGGTATGCCCTATGTGACTGAGGCCATCGAGACTGCTAGGTGAACCTGAGCGCGATAAAAACTTCCACAATTGCGAAACTGGACATTGTACTTTTACTCTCGGTGATTAGTCTGCAGATTCTCGGTGTGGCATTCATATATTCGAGCGGGATAACCTCCGATGGACATCAGACTTCGTCGGAATGGGTTAAGCAGATAATTTGGTCTTCAACCGGATTAATTCTGATGGCTGTTTTTGCCTTGATGAACTACAGGTTCTGGAGGCACTGGGCGATTCCCATATATGTCGGAACCACTCTTTTTCTTATCCTCGTCCTGATAGTCGGAGATTATATTAGGGGTGCGAGGGCCTGGATTGGGATTGGAGGAGTGGGAATACAGCCATCGGAATTTGCCAAGCTTTCCCTGATAATAATACTGGCCTGGTGGTTTGAAGAGAAGTCAGGTGCCAGAAATGAACTGCGATCCTGGCTTGGGGCAATAGTGCTGCTGCTTATTCCGGTTTTGCTTGTATTGATTCAGCCGGATTTTGGAACAGCCTTTGTTTTTTTACCGATTCTTCTTTCTGTGGCCTTCAGTGCGGGTGTTGGATTGCGCCTGATCATGCTTCCCGTGATTATTGGAGTTCTTGTTAGCATGGGGATATTGAGTTATGCATGGAGCGAGTATATATCGGATGCGCCTCATGGTTTTTTTCTCCTGTTCAAGGAGATGAGGTTTATTAGAATCGCGCTCCCGTCTTTAATTGGGCTCACTATTTCGGCTTTCTTTGGATGGCTTCTATTCAGACGGAAATTCTATCTCAAGTTGTTGTACAGTTTTAGCACCATAACTATCTCATATCTTGCCATCACAGGAGCCGCAAGGTTTATCCGTGAGTACCAACTACTGCGTCTTGTGGTGTTCCTGAACCCTCAAATAGACCCCCGGGGAGCTGGCTGGAATACAATCCAATCTGTCACCGCCATCGGCTCTGGAGGAATATCGGGGAAGGGATTTCTTCAAGGAACGCAGTCCCATTACAGGTACTTGCCTGAGCAAAGTACTGATTTCATATTTTCCATTCTTTCCGAAGAGTTGGGGTTTATTGGGAGTCTGCTGGTATTTGTTCTTTATTCGATGGTGATAATACGAACCCTATACATAGCTTATACCGCTCAGGATAAATTTGGGGCGTATATTGCGATTGGGATAGCTGCATTGTTTAGTTATCATGCGATACAGAACATTGGAATGGCCATTGGGCTCCTGCCCATTGCCGGCATACCCCTCTTCTTCCTTTCCTATGGCGGATCGGCATCCTGGACGGCATTTATATCGGTGGGCCTGCTTCTGTCGATTCATTATCGCCGCAATGCGTTGTAGCTTCCGGAAGCAAATATAAGTAGACAGAATATACATTATCAGAAGTAAACCGTGAATAGCGCTACCAGTTTCCTGGCATCTCTCTTAATTTGATAAAAAGTCTTGAAAAGAACCAGGCTCCCAGGAAGCCTGGAACTATGCTCAAAATTAATCGCATCTCCAGGTTGATACGCGCGATGAGGATAATGCCGAGCAGTCCGCCCAAAAAGGCGCCAACAAGTCCAATCGTCCAGGTTATCCAGAAGAGCCTCCGACTAAAACCATTCCTGGACCACTTCATAATGAATACCGAAATAAAAGCGCATGACAGATAGGATAAAAACAGCAGTATTTCACGCATAACAAGCACCTACCCGAGTAAAAGGTAAAACGACTAACAATGTATCATAGCTTGCAGAGCATGAGAATCAGCTCGACCGAGCCACTTAGTTAGACCAAGGCGACTAGGTATTACGATCTTCTACTACGATCCGCATCGCGAACGGGTGAATAAGTAATATCTCCGATGTATACGGGCTTGCTGGTTAGAGGCAAAAGGTTCCCCTTGGTTCTCCCGTAGGAATGCACTACAAAACGGATACTAAGCTGACTCGGAGGTGATTTTTGGAAAAAGGGCTCTCCGCTGCGTCTAATATGCTCCAATGTCTGTCCGGGCTGATTTCCCAGTAAGTAATCTCCCCTTCTAAGGTCTCCATCGTGATAGCCGTCCCCATCATCATCATCATAATCCCAATCATTGACAAAGGATCTGAACTTGTCGCCTGGATAGGTTTCGGTAGCTTCCCTCGTATCTGTCGGGTCGATGAAGCCCCTTGCCAGAACCTTTATCTTATTGTCCTCTGTCACCGGGTAGTCATAGCCGATAATCGGTTCATTCCTGAGATTTGCATCTCTGCCATCGGCTCCCTTACCCCCGGGATCGAAATCAATATAAACCGCCTTCTGACTTCCATTATGCCTGATATCGTAATCTCCAAATTCTGATTTACCGAATTCGCCTATTCTCAGGAAGCCGTATTGATTTGGAATAGCATCCCCGGGCTGCATTTCATTATTGTTTCCAACATAAGTATTCTCGTCGAAGTATTTCGTGTCTTCCCAATAATCCGGATCCTGAGTGCTACTACTGTAGTACACCTTGTAATATATAACATAGCCGATGATATCCGCGTCGTTTTTCGGGAAAGCGAAGGCTACCACTGTTGGAGGAAGGGGCGGTGCTTCCAAGCTGTCCGATGCATCCACACGATAAAGTCTTATGGGCTTGTCAAGCAAAATCACCTGAGGCAGCCCGCATCCCATTATGATTTGCGCTAAAACCAAGAAGGCAATCATGCCATATGAAATCAATATGGTAGAAAACCGGCTATCGAGTCTTGCCCGGTTGGTATGGGCTATAAGGCAGAATATACGAATTCGCTGCATAAGTATCTGAATGCACAATTCCTTAAATCTCATCTCAAGTTTAGCACTGTCTACTCGGGAATTCCTTTTAATTCCCCCTCATAATCAACAAGTTCAAAAATTGTGACCGGTTTATTCCTGCCCTTGACACGTATATCGTCCAGTTCCCTCACAATGAATCCGTCGTCGTCTCTGATTAATTCATATGTATCCCGGCTGATAATTATGGTAGTTCGATATTCCTTGTTTACACCCTCCAAACGGCTTGCCAGATTAACCGAGTCTCCCATGGCAGTGTAGTTTTTCCTGCCTTCGCTACCCATATACGAAACCATTAGAGATTCGTTCTCCCTTGATCCCGGGTTAATTCCTATGCCGGTAGTGATGGTGCATCCATATTTTTCCTTGAATTTAGGGTTGAATTTTTCAAGAATTCTCATCTGGGCAATGGCAGATTTGCAGGCCCTAATTGCATGATCTTCCTGGACCTTAGGCGCACCCCAAAAAGCCATAATGGCATCACCGATGTACTTGTCCAATGTCCCTCCATAGGCATTTACTATGTTGTTCGACATCAACGTCAAATACTCGTTCAGAAGATCTACCAACTGCTGCGCACTTAGTCGCTCGGACAGAGTTGAAAAACCTCTGATGTCCGTGAACATAACAGTTCCATTGACATAGTCGCCACCTAGTTCCGGTGGTGAAACAACCAGTTCGTCAACCAGTTCCGAGGCTATGAACTGTCCAAAAACACTCTTTATCTGGCGTTTATCCCTTTCAGCCATCAAAACCCTGAAGATAACAACTGTGATAAAGGTGATAACTACGGCAGTTGTAGGCAGGGCCCAGTCTATTAGAAGACCGAGACTGTCGAAGAGAATTGTTACCGTAAGGAAGGATACAACCAGATAGCCCATCAAAATCACTATCGACCAGCCCAAACCCCTCATGCGTGATATAAGAAAGGCAAAAAGAACCGTCAGAGAAAGGAGTATCAAGGCGTTATCCCGCTTTGGAAGTCGATTAATGAAATTATCCATGATTATAGTATTAAGTGCGTTGGCATGCATCTCAACCCCAAACATCAATCCCAGCGGTGTTGGCTTCTCATCATCGGCCATGCCTATCGAGAATGCGCCAACCATGACTACTTTCCCACCCAGTCCGTTCGTGTTGGGCCAATCCTCTCTATCGAGTCCAGGGGAATTTCCCGCGAATCTGGCGTAGCTGCGGACCGGGAATACTTGGTGCTCCGCGGGATTTGTCGATGATTTTCCGCCCATAAAATTGATTAGCATACGCCCCGACTTATCGATTGGTATCCGCAGGTTGTTTACGGAAGCTTTTTTCGAGAAATCATACTGAACCCATTCGCCTAAATCACTGTCCCATCTCATAGGAGATGGGATAAGTATGTGCGATCCATAGACAACTTCCACATCTTCAAAGGTTTTATTGAAGTATTTCAGCGCGAGCGTCAGACTTATCGCTGGTATGAAGTGATCCTCATAGGATCGAATATAGTAGGCTTCCTCGTCAGTACCGCTGCGCCTTCTTTTTAGGCCGCGGCGCGAAATATCTCTACCGAGCTCTTCGATTTTCTCTGCGGTTAACGGTAATTCCACTGTCTCAATAATACCATTCACGTTCTCCCAGGCGATATGTCCCTTCCCTTGAATTCCAAGATTCGCATCGAGAGTCAGATCGTCCAGTGGAATTTCTCTCGCTAAAACACTATATCTGGAGACCAGCTGTTGGCGTCGGTAAACCTTGTCGGCATCGGCTCCATAGGACGCATGCCCATATGTGCTTATCGCCTCGCCATAGGGCCTAAGTGGCGACTCGATACCGTAATTTGGAGTAACCTCCGACAAGTCGCCACGAATTTTTTTGATTTCACCATGCTCCTCTACCAAAACCCGAAATCGGTTTATTAGCTCTTCCCTGTCCGTCGTGGCAATTTCAACCTTTTCATGTAGGGTTTGAAGCGCGACTCTGGAATTGTTCTCTATTGATTTTAGTAGAATGACATCCTCGAATGCCCTGTCAGAAATTTCGTTGAACAGGAAGTCTAAGAGTATCACCGATTCACGATGATCCTGCTGTTTGATCCGCGTAAATGAATTTAGAAGATCGGCATGTACGTTCCTGGGAAAGGGCCATCTCCCAAACTGTTCCAGGGTTCTGTTATCAACTCCAATTATCACGATATCATTGGAAAGTTTTGGGGATTTTATTTCCTCCGTAAATCCCGCCCCACGTTCTCGAACCTGCCAGGTGTTTTTCAGCTTGAAATGAAGGTCCATTAGCTGTATTTCCAAGTTTTCGAATCTCTCGAAAACAATGCCTATCAGCGCAAAAACAAGAAATACAAGCAGGCCTATAACCAGTCCGAAGACATTGGGAGAAAAGAGAATCCATTTGAATCCACCCCTGCTTCTCAAGCTAACCTCATAATCATGATTATCCGAGTTAAAAACGACTTTCGATTATCAGAATACGAGTTTTGGATAAGTCCGTCCAGCGACTATCGGGGAACCTGGCTGCCAGTTCGTAGTAGTGCTTTAGTGCTTCTTCGGTGTCGTTATTATAGGTTTCTGCCAATCTTCCTAGATTGAACAGGGCCTCGGGTACATCAGGCGATACCCCGGCGTAGTTTTCAACCAGATGCTTCCAATAGAGGGTAGCCTCATCAATTGCGCCCAGTTCCTCCTTGGCCGCGCCTGCGTTGTATAGACTTACAGGTGCCAAGTAGCTCTCTTCCCACTTTTCCGACACTATTTCAAATGCGGAGGCTGCTTCCTCCCACTCCTCGTTCTCCAAAGCCATAAGTCCACGGGTAAACAGCGCTCTTTGAGCCGCAAAAAGTTTCGGATACTCATCAAGAGCTTTTTCTATCAGTTCTTCAAGCTCCTCGGCATTTTGTTCCTCGGGATTATCCTGCAGCCACCTGGTGTATGCATCCTGAATATCTTCAGATAACATTTGAGATTTCACCTTCTTCTTCCTTTGTACAGAATCCAAAATCAGTATTCCCGCCATTAGCACCGTCAGGCTTACAAAAAACAGTGCCGCAAATTTCCAATTCCTGGACAGGAAGCTGCCTACACGTCCTCCAAAGTCTTGCTTCTCACTCCTATCATTCACCTATAGTCTAGCTCCATCTAGTTATCAATATTCAATTTCTTTATCATGCTCGACAGGTATGTTCTCTGGATTTCCAGAGCCCTGGCGGCAAGTGTTCTGTTTCCACCGTATTCCTTTAAAACTTCCCGAATGAAACTCCTTTTAAAGAGTCTCACCGCAGTTTTAAAATTCCTTCCGCCATATCCTACCTCAACGCTCTCTCTTCCCGGCAAGGTAAGTTCGCTTAGGGTTATTTCTCCCTTCTCTTTCCCCATTATAACGGCCTGTTCGAGAGAATTCTGCAGCTCCCTAATATTTCCAGGCCAGTTATATGTAAGCAATGCGCTCATGGCTTCCACGCTTAGAGTACTCGGAGCATCAATCCTGCCGGCGCTGTACTTACTAAGAAAATGCTCCGCCAAAGCTGGTATATCATCCAACCTTTCTCGCAGTGGAGGAAGTGCTATTTGCAATACCGCAAGCCTATAATACAAATCCTGTCTGAACTTGCCAACTTGAACCTGGGTTTCCAAATCCTGGTTCGTAGCGGCAATCACCCGAACATCGCTTGCCAGCTCGACTTCATCGCCGACACGTTGAAATCTTCCATCCTGAAGAATCCGAAGAAGCTTCCCCTGCGCACCAGGCGTAAGTTCAGTTACCTCATCCAGAAAAAGCGTACCCGAATTGGCTCTTTCAAAATAGCCGACTCGGTCTCTTATTGCATCCGTAAATGAACCCTTGACATGGCCGAACAACTCTGATTCAAAGAGGTTGTTCGGAATCGCGGCGCAGTTTACACTGATAAACTGCTTATTCCCCCGCTTTGACTTTCGATACAGTCTCTTGGCCAAAAGCTCCTTGCCGGTTCCGCTTTCGCCCAAGATTAGCACGGGCAAGTTGGACAGAGCAATCTTATCTGTCTGATCTAGAACTCTTCTGATTATCTCGCTTTTCCAGACCATTTCATGTCCCGTTTCGGTATCGGGATTATTGCCTAGTTTCAATTTATCTGCTCTGCGATAGAATTAGCGCTGGTTAGACAGAATTTCAAAGAAACTCAGAATACGCACCACCAAAATCATCATAACTGTCGGCATAAAAAGACGGAACCCCAGCGACAGTCCCTACGAATCCTGTTTGTCCCCAAGCATATCGGCAAGTGTATAAGAATCCTCTTTTTCATCTTCCATGTATCTCGATATTTCAGCCCGCTCTTCCCGATATCGCAGCTCCCGTATGGATAAAGAAAGCTTATGTTTATATGGATTTATTTCGATTATGGTTGCCCGTATTTTGTCTCCGATCTTAAACGAGGCTAGTTTCTCGTCCGGGTTTTCTCCCTTTGATTCTATAAGATTGTTCTTATGGACAAGCCCTTCGATCCCACCTGCAACTCTGACAAATACGCCAAAATCTGTCTTGTGGGTGATTTCGCCGTCCACTATCGAGCTCTGCGGGAAGTTATCGCGAAACTTCATCCAGGGGTCTTCTTCCACTTGCTTCACACCCACCCGGATTCTTCGCTCTTCAGCGTTAATACTTATAATTACAGCATCGACGGGTTCATTTTCAGTCAGGATACTGCCAACATTGCGAATCTTCCTTGTCCATGAGAGATCGTCCGCGTGAAGAAAAGCATCGATACCCTCTTCAAGCTCGATAAAGGCCCCTGTATTGGTTATTTTTTTGACAATCCACTTCCCCCTAGTACCTAAGGGATATCTGGTTGCAATATCGTCCCATGGATTGGGGAGTACCTGTTTCAGTCCAAGCGATATACGTCCCTGGGGAATATCGTAACCTAGAATCATAGCCTCACATTCATTTCCAACTTCCAGCAGCTCCCTGGGATGCCTTATGCGCTTTACCCATGATAGCTCCGAAATATGTGCCAGGCCTTCAATGCCCTCTTCTATTTCGATGAATGCCCCGAAATCCGTGAGCCTGGTTATATGTCCTTTGATAATCTGATTGACATGGTATCTTTCCTCAAATGTTGACCATGGATCGAGTTGGAAGTGCTTCAACGACAGGTTTATTTTTTTCCCCTCGGGATCTAGGCGAATTACCTTCAGCGCTATCTTCTGTCCCTTCTTTACGTAGTTCCTTGGCCGGGTTACATGTCCCCAACTCATATCATTCATGTGCAAGAGGCCATCAAATCCACCCAAATCCACAAAGGATCCAAAGGATGTAAAGCTCTTTATGCACCCCTCAACAGTATCACCTATCGAAACCGTATTAAAAAATTCAGTCCTTTTCTTTTCGCTCAATCTCTCGAGGTAGAGTCGTCTGGTTAAAACTATGTTAACCTTCTTCTCGCTATATAGCCGATCAATTATGAACGGAGATTCGAGCCCTACGTATTCTTCCGGATTGTCTATCCTCTGCACATCCATTTTGCTGATAGGACAGAAAGCTCGAATTCCATGACCCAGGCTAACTTCAAAACCCCCCCTAACCGTTTTGGCAACCTTGCCAGTAACGGGTTCTCCCGAACCAAGAGCTTCGCGGAGCGCTCTCCAGAAAGTTTTTATATCCGCCTTGATCTTGGAAATGACTACCTCGCCATGATGCCCCTCGCGCTTAATCAGAACAGTTTCAACGGTGTCACCAATGACAGGAGCTTTCTCGAACTCAGTTATGGGTACCTTTCCTTCAGATTTCAAGCCAAGATCCAAATAGACATACTCACTGTCTACCTGGATAACCTTCCCTCTAATCAGACCTCCTTCTTCCAGTTTATCGAGGGCCTTCAAATAGAACTCTTGCAACTTGTCTTGATTACTCTCCTGTGCGAGGGTATCCGGCTCGGGCATAACTACTCCTGAGGATTTTGACATATTAGACAGGTATTGATCAACCCCCTGATTTTCTCATAGACCTCTTCTAGGGTCAAGTCGGATGTGTCTATCAGCACAGCATCTTCTGCAATTTTGAGAGAACCTTCTGTTTTTGTCTTGTCGCGCCTATCCCGCTCCCCCAATGATAACTCAAGTTCTTCGATACTTTGCGTACTTGTACCCTGCTCGAAGCGGCGTCGCGCACGTATGCGCGGATCAGCCTCAAGATATATTTTCAGCTCGGCGTCGGGGAAAACAACGGTTGTCATATCCCTGCCTTCAGCGACAACATCCATCGAAGCCGAGATATGACGAAGCTGCTGATTCACTATGCGGCGAACCGGTACTACAGTCGAAATTATCGACGACCATCGGTCTATCAGATCGGTTCTTAAACGCTCATCTATGTTTTCGCCATCAAGATAGATGCTCTCACCCCTAGGCTCTATCCTGGCGGCGTTGGCTGCCGATACCACCTCGGGTATTTTTTTGATGTCCAAACCTCTGCTATGGGCTCTTACAGCTATTGCCCGATAAAATGCTCCTGAATTCAAATTCAGGAATCCAAAGGCATCCGCAACCATTCTTGCCAAGCTGCTTTTGCCTACGCCAGCGGGTCCGTCAATTGCCACCACCATCATCTTCTCCATTTCAAAACGCAGGACGCTGCTCCTTACTCACGTTCCCACGTATTTCATCAGGTTCCTAATCTCGTTTATTTTCAAATAACGAAAATGTCCAGCGGGGATGCCCGCAATCCTGACTGGTCCGATTCGGATCCTGTGTACTTTTCTGATACCCACCGATTCGGATGAAAAGACCCTGCGTAATTCACGATTCTTCCCTTCAATCAGGACTATCCTCGCAGTTCTTGGTCCAAACCGCCTTGCACGTACCGCATTATATCGGATTCCATCAATTGTCATGCCCCCGCTGAAACGTTTTATCAGGCCTTCTGGTATTACGCTTCTTGTGATTACAATGTATTCCTTTTCCACCAGACCTGATGGGTGGGTCAGAATCCTTGCAAACTCCCCGTCGTTGGTGAAAAATATCAGTCCGCTGGACATATAATCGAGCCTGCCGACATGAAAAAATCTCTTCTTTACCGCTACATCGATCAGATTTTTCGCCAGGGGTCTGCCATCGGGATCGAAGTCGGAGCATATGTACCCCGGAGGCTTATGCAGGGCAATGTAGATTTTCTTCTTCTCGTTATTCACCAGGTGTCCGTCATATCGGATGATGTCATCGGAAGCGACTTTCATGCCCGGCTTTGTGACAACCTTCCCGTTAACGCTAACCCTACCCTGGGCAATCAGTCTTTCACACTGGCGGCGTGAAGCTATTCCCCCCTGCGCCAGCCTGAGCTGCAGTCGGATGGGCTCAGGGGCTTCCATCTTCAGAAAACTTCCTGTTGTCAATCTCGTCAAGTTTTGGAAGCTCAGTGATACTTCTCAAGTTGAACCGTTTCAGGAATTCCTTTGTTGTTCCATACAATGCCGGCCTGCCCGGAGTATCTTGACGTCTGATTTCCTTAATCAGATTCTTGTCTCTTAGGGTATGAATCACCCCATCAACTCCAACTCCCCGTATGTTCTCGATTTCCGATTTCGCTATTGGCTGGGAGTATGCAATAATTGACAGGGTTTCCAGCGCGGCTGGGGTTAGAACGTCTCTCTGAATCCTTCCATAGTGAGCCTTGAGAATTTGCCAGAGGGGTTTTTTGGGCGTAAAGGTCCATCCATCTGGAAATTTTGCGAGCTGAATTCCATGGGAGCTCGTGTCGTAGTGGGTTTTCAGAATATCGAGATTTGCAATCACCCCGTCACTGTCCAAACCTGTGATACGTGATATATGCCCCTCGTCAACCGGTTCGTTCTCGAGCGATAGGATTGCCTCAATTAGCAAACAGTCCTTATTCATAGCCCTGATTTAACGCCCAGATTCCGGGTTTCGATGCCGTAATACGAACATTGCCGAATAGTCCATTCTGAGACAGATTTATTACCCCGATTTTAGCCAGTTCCAGAACTGCAAGAAAGGCGCTTATTATTTCCATGAGGGAGCCTGTGCCATCGCAAATATCATAGAAATCAAACTCACCCCTTGTTTCGAGAAATTCATTGATTAGAGTGATTTTTTCGTTAATCGATACTTCCTCCCAAATACTGATTGAAGTTTCGCCGCCAAGGCTCTTCATCAACCGGTTGAAGATTTTTAGAAGGTTCCAAACATCAACTTCCTCCCAACTGTCCTCTTCAAGAGGCAGAGTCACTTTGCCCTGTTTTTTCTTTGCAGTCCTCTTAGATTGCACCTCTCTGTCAGATAGCAGATGCGTGAGTTTTCGGAATTTCTCGTATTCTATCAGATTTCCGACAAGTTCTTGTCTTGGATCTTCCAACTCGTCCTCAAGGTCGATATCTATGGGGAGCAGCATTTTCGACTTAATGCTAAGGAGTGTGGCAGCCATTAAATAGAACTCCGAAATCTCATCCAGATTGGTTTTGGAGCAGTTCTTCAAATAGGCAAGATACTGCTCTGTTATTTCGGTGACATGAATATCATATATGCTGACCTCGTTTTTTCGGATAAGAAGCAGAAGTAAATCAAGCGGACCTTCAAAGCGATCCAATCGATACCTCGGTAAACTACCGGCGGAGTTGGAGGCAGTGTCGAGACTCACCATAAATCAATCTGCTGATCGGTGATTTTTTTGGCTTTGACACTCCACGGAACGCCATCTCTTGCGTCGACAAGATTTGAATCTAAATCCAACAGCGGCCTTAACACGAATAATCTCGCGTGCATCCGTTCATGTGGTATGGTGAGATAGCTATTCGAGTCAATCTCATAGGTTTTGCAGATGTTTCCATAGACAAGGATATCAATGTCTATTTTGCGCGATCCCTTCTCGATAGTTCGTTTTCGTCCCAGTGCATCCTCGATTGCCCGGGTTTTGTCTAGAAGCTCCCGCGGTATAAGAGATGTTTTACCTCTTACAACGGTGTTCAGAAAATTAGGTTGAATGGGATAGTCTAGCGGTTTTGTGTCGTATGTCGGAGCGATTTCCATGTCGGCAAGAATTTCGCCAAGCCTTGCTATTGCTGCCTTGATGTATAATTCCCTATCACCTATGTTGGAACCCAAACCCAGCCAGACAGTGTTCACAGGGGCTTGCTTGCCGCGGCATTGGAGGTCTTCTCTCTGTCCAGGCCGGCCTTCTTGGGATTGGCGGCAGGCGGCTTTGAATCGGGTTCAGGAGAAAACTTTTCCCGCAGTTTCGTCTCCATATCCAGGGCAATTTGAGGGTTATCCTCGAAGTACTGCTTGACGTTTTCCCTACCCTGCCCTATCCTTTGTTCTCCCAATGAATACCAGCTGCCACTCTTGTTTATCAGGCCGTGAACCAGTGCTCCATCCAAAATACCGCCGCTTCTCGAGATTCCCTTCCCGAATATTATCTCCAATTCCACTCTTCGAAAGGGCGGAGCCACCTTGTTTTTTGCGACCTTGATTCTAACCTTGTTTCCTATCGCATCTTCCTGACCCTTTGCGATAGTTTCTATCCTTCTCACCTCCAATCTCACAGATGCATAGAATTTAAGCGCATTCCCGCCGGAGGTTGTTTCGGGGCTGCCATGTGAGTAATTGGTGATTCTCATTCGGATCTGATTGATAAAAAACAGACAGCACCCGGATTTGCTGATGGTGCCAGTGAGCTTACGCAGGGCCTGACTCATCAATCTTGCCTGCAGTCCCACATGGGGTTCGCCCATGTCACCTGCAATCTCGGCACGTGGAGTCAAAGCCGCAACAGAATCGACTACTATAATATCTATACCTCCGGATCGCACAAGGGATTCCGCAATTTCCAGCGCTTGCTCGCCAGTGTCAGGCTGGCTTACCCAGAGATTTTTTATGTCAACACCTAAACTGTCCGCATAAAGAGGATCCAACGCGTGCTCGGCGTCAATAAAAGCCGCCACTCCATTTTTTTTCTGAGATTCTGCTATGGCATGCAGCGCGAGGGTGGTTTTTCCCGACGATTCAGGGCCATAAATCTCAATTATTCTCCCCTTCGGATATCCACCGACACCGAGCGCTTCATCCAGCATTATCGATCCGGACGGAATTGTCTCCACCTTTACCAGGGGCCTATCACCCAGCTTCATCAAAGAGCCCTTTCCGAACTGCTTTTCTATCTGCAGTCTTGCGGCGTCAATGGCTCTTTCTCTTTCTCTGTTAGCCTTGGATTCCAAGTCCTTATCCAACTTAACCATCTTATCACCTTTCAATTATCCACAACCAGGAAGCATCCCCTATCGCTTGAACTTATGCAATAATGCCGCTACTTTTGTGGTTTCGCAAGTAGCCAAAGTACAGCTGCGTTAAAAACCGCTATCGGAGAAAGCGAACCGTTTCACCGACAAGAACGAAGTTCCCATCCCGTGGTTCCACCTTGGCCAGTAATTCCAGAGGAAGCTGTTCCATAACTACCAGGAAGGGTATTTCAACTCTAACCTGTCCCTCCAGTACCTGTCCCCTATCCAAGCCTACCAGAAAATCAAAGCGAGTTGCGTCGGAATCAATTGTAATATTTGCAGCCAATCCGCTCCAAAGAACCCATATTCCCTCAAAGAGCCATGGGTTCTGTTTGACTTCGTTGTAGGTGTAAGAAGTTTCGAGATTATCCATAGCCGGTTTGTCAAGTAGTTCCAACAGTCCAATGCTTTGCTCTCGTATTTTCTCGGTCGCATTCGAATGCTTTATCTTGTTCAATTCGTAGCGGGCCCGGTTATCCTCGTATGCCTGATAGTATCTTAGGGCCCTTCTGATTATTCTCGCTAATTCCTGATTCGACAGCGGGTAGAAAACACCCCCCCTCTCCTCTGTTTGCGCCTCTTCCGATTTCAAGTCCTCGAAACCCGGTCTATACTCATTTCCTGTCAGCAAGCTTAAAAATGAATTCCCCGTTCCCCAGACATAGAAAGCAACAAGGATAAGCAGGAAAATCATCAGGAGTGACAAAATCCTGCCTGGCCACTTTGATTTGATATGCGGAAGAAATCTACGCGGATCAAATACCTCGAGAAACCTGTCCTGCTGAGGAAGATCGGGAATACTTTTGAGGGTTTTTAATCCTTTGAGGGCATGTTTGTCTTTCGGATAGTCTTCTAGAACCTCGAGCCAGGTTCTAACGGCGCTCACGGGGTCTTTCCGCTTTAGATAATTAACGGCCAAGGACAGTCTCGCTTCGAGATGCTTCGGATCAGCCTGGATACCGCGGTTGAGGTAGGTATCGGCATCTTTTAGCATTCCAGATTCCAAACAGGCCCTGCCAAGTATTGTGTAGTAAGTTGGATCCTCAATGAATAGGGGAACCTTGGGCTCCAAAAAGCGTATAGCCTTTAGATTTCTACCCCTTGCCAGCAGGCGTTTCGCACGCGCCAGATCCTTATTGTAGATTTTCATGATTTAAGCGACTCTTGGGCAGTTGTGCCATAGGCTACCTCACAGATACGCATGTTCGTCCCCGAGGTAGAGCGCATCTGGATAATGCGGGAGCAGCATCAGAGGCGCGAATAAGCTTCCTGGCACCTTCCCTCCCCCTAATCATAGCTATCGGCAGGGAATACTTCGGGATTAGCATCTACTGCGAACGGCCCTTATCCAGCAACTCTCCGGGGTTTTCTGCCTCAAAAAACGCGGAGCCCATAACGGCTACATCCACCCCCGCATCCCATATTTCATGAGAATTCTCCAGTTTGAAGCCTCCGTCGATGCATATCAGGAAATCACCGCCTCCTTCCAGCCTCAATTTCTCAAGCCTCCGAACCTTTTCCAGTGTTTTCGCTATCATCGACTGTCCACCCCAACCGGGATTTACCGTCATGATAAGCACCTGGTCGACTATATCCAACAATTCCTCAATCGCCGATATGGGAGTCGATGGCACGATTGCTATTCCCGAACTGATTCCCAAATCATTTATCTGACTTATCAGTCTATGAGAATGGACTTCCGTCTCAATGTGAAATGTGAAACGATCTGCCCCGGCCCTCGCAAAGGCGTCGAGATGACTGCCTGGATTTATCGTCATAAGATGCGCATCCAGAACCAATTCAGTGAGTTTGCGGATTGATTGAATCATCTGCGCACCAAAGGTTATGGGGGGCACAAAAACTCCATCCATTACATCGAGATGTATCCAGTCTCCGCCAGCTTGTTCGATCAGGCCGATGGCCCTGTCAATTTTTCCGAAATCCGCTGCAAGTATAGAGGGCGCGATTATCCTTCTATTGCCAATCACTGGCATAATTATAGTTCACTCGGTGATGGATTCCAAGCTGTTGATCTGTTGACCCCAAGAGCATTATTCGAGTAGTCTCTTTGAAGGACCCCCCGATTAAGATGCTGGTAGATAAAGATGTTGACTTCGATATTGGTGCTTTGGTAGCAAGTAGCTACCGGCTTTTTGAGGCAGGGGATTTTATCGGAGCTAGTAGACTTCTGGATGAGGCTTACTCGTTGGATTATGAGAATCTGGAAGTGAAAACAGCGCTGAGGGCCTGCGGCTATTGGAAGCAAAGGCAGCAAAACCTGGAAACGATATATGACGATGGATCAAGGGGGGATTACCTCTATCGTCAATGGAAGCATTATATCAACAAATATCAGATTGGTTTTGAGCACCCGCTGGATGCGGGTTCGGACTGCATAAAGAAATGGGTTCATGGCAAGGCATTAAGCTATTACAGGAAACAGGCTCTGGAAACCTCCGATATCGAGGCATTTCTTCAAACCAGCCGCTGCCAGAAAACGCTCGGAAACTATGAGGAGTGCATTTTGACGCTGCGAAAAGCTGTTGGTTTGTCCGGCGGCAATAATTCGCGCTTATTGGCGGAATTAGCCGATGGCTATGCGCTTATAGGGGAATCTCAATCGGCGAAGGTTTTGATGCGTGAGGCGTTGTTTCTCGATGCGAGTGTGATTGAGTTGAATGAAATCATTTCCCCACTCTTTCGGCGATTAATAGACAGACTGGGCAGGGAAATTGAAGGTGAAAATTTGGATTTTTCGGAATGGCTTCCAGTCTATGGAACCATATGGGGTGTACTAGACGTGAAGCGGGAACTAAGTGCCGTCGAATATGGTAGGCTAAAGCAATCGGTCTATGCACTCAAAAGTGAAATCGCCGTCAGCAACGAAAAAAAAACAAGTTTGACGCCCAAATTGATTAATCATCTTTTGCGATTAATCGATCATTACCAAATCTCCGGCACAAATCGCGAGGCAATTGACGATGTCCTGGTAAACATCAAACTCTTGTCTCCGGCTATATACAGCAACTACTTCGAACGCGGTTAATATTGCATAAGTTTAGGAGGCATAATGTCCGAGGAAATCATCAAAAAAGTTGGCGGAATGCTCAATGAAGAGAAATGGACTCGAACTTCTATCAATGATTTCACGGTGTTGGATTTTCAAGAGCTTAACGGCATTGTCGAGTCTGTGCTCGCAGAGGGTGTTCAGGACGAAGTTCAGATACTCTGTGAGAAGCATTTGGAACACAACAAAAAAGGTATTATAGCTCTCTACTTTTCTGGTGTCCTCTCATTGAATAAGCAGCAGGTTGACGATACCCATCTTCTGAATCTTGTCAATGTTTTTATGGAGAATTACAAGTGGGGCATAGTTGAGTATTTATGCCATCGAATTCTTGAATTTGGAGAAAACAAAGCTACGCTCAAGAATTTGGCCAACACCTTGGAGCACCTTAATCAGCCCGAAAAAATGTATGAGGTCTGGGAGCGGATAATAAGGATTGACTATTCCGAAACCGACATGGTGAGGCGACTTGCCGAAAATAGGGAAAAAAGCGGAAGAATAGATGAGGCCATACTCTATTACCGCAAGGCCATTCATCGGTACGTGAACAAAAACCAGTTCAATCAGGTGCATGATATATGGCAGAAGCTTGTTGAACACGGCGTAGATGACTACGAATTCTTCTTCCTGATAGAGAAGAAGGTTACAAAATCCTTTGGTTCGGGGAAGGCAGTGATTTTGCTGGAAGTTTTGTATCCTGCCATCAAGAAACTGGAGGAATGGCCTGTTGCAATCAAGGTGCTCAAAAAAATTCTAAACTATGAAAGCAGGAATAACTGGGCACGGGGGGAGATAATCCATTGTTACAAGGCTCAGTATGCTGAACACAGTCAGGTAGACGAGTATATACGTCTTTCCAACCTCAATCAGAATTGGAGAAACGCAATAGAGGCGATTGCCGATTTTGAAAAGCACATATCATTTGACGCGGGGAATTTTGTTTTTCACAACACATGGGGAGTTGGAATCATTGAGAATATCAAGGGTGACACAATAAAAATCGACTTTGCTAGGAAAAGGGCCCACTCCATGTCGTTAAAAATGGCTATTGGCGCCCTGCAGAGTCTTCCAAAAAATCATATCTGGGTTTTGAAAAGCATTCATTCCAGGGAACAACTTGGAGCCAAGGTTAGACAAGACATTCCCTGGGCTCTCAAAACGATAATCCGCAGCTTTGACAATGTAGCCGATATCAAAAAAATCAAGGCGGAACTTGTGCCGAGTATACTAAGCCCTGGCGAGTGGACGCCATGGAGCAACGAGGCCCGGAAGGTTCTCAAAACCAATTCGGTTTTTGGCAATGCCCCGGACAAGATAGATCAGTTTGTTGTTAGAGAGAAGCCAATGAGTTTCGAAGAAAAGATTTTCAATCAATTCAAGGCTGAAAAAAGCTTCTTCAACAAGATACGGGCCGTTCGTGATTTTTTGGTTCACGGCGATCCGGCCTCTGAATTTTTTGCTGAAATGTTTGACTATTTCACCGCATTTTTGAAGCTGGATAACATCAGTGCCCAAGTGGTGGCCAGCTATCTGTTTGTTTCTAGAATGAGCAAAACCTATCCCTTTCTGGATCCAGAGCTTGAATGGGGATTTAGTGAACTATGGATGGATATCGAAGAGTCGGTGGAACTTTTTACCCAACTAGATGACACCGAAATTCGAAAGGACTTCTTAGTTTCAGTGCGCAAAGAGGTAGATGACTGGCATAGGGTCTACCTAATGCTCTTCCCAATTCAGCTTTCCAGTTCAATGCTGGAGGAGCTTATTAGCGCTGGTTTTAAGGATGCGGTATTAGAGAAACTTGAGCAGATGATAGAGCGTTATCGAGAACAGCGAGATGGTTTGATTTGGATAGCTCGCCACGTGACAGGGACTGATTGGTCTGTTGAACTAGGAATCAATGTTGAGAGAATACTGATCAATATGATTCGACTGCTTCATCTAACCTACAGCGATATAGACAACAAACGCGAAGTGAGTTACAACAGAAAGCTAAATCGTCAAATTCATAATTATCTGTTTAAAGAGAATAATCTGGAGGAATTTCTATTAGGAGGCAGTATGGATTCAGCCTCGAGAGTGTTCACTCTGCTCGAGGCTATTGGACAACTCGATCCGGCACTAAAAAGAAATCTCAAGGAAATTGTCCAGGAGGCATTCCCAGGAATTCGCTTCTATGGCGACAAGAAGAAAATGAACGTGCAAACTCCTTCCTCGGCTAGTCGCTACTTTTTCGCACTTCAGAGCAGTTTAAATCGAAAGCAGAAGGAGCTTAAGCGCATTGTCGAGGTTGAAATACCCAAGAATTCGAAGGAGATAGGCGCCGCAATCGAATTGGGTGATCTAAGTGAAAACGCCGAGTACAAAACCAGCAAGGAGCGGCAGGAGAATTTGCAGATTCAGGTGGGCAGAATAAAGGATGAGATGAATCGAGTTCGCCTTTTCACAGGAAAAGACCGGGAAGGCGACAGGGTTGGCTTTGGAACCATTGTTGCACTTGAGGATTTGCTGGGTAATAAGGAAGAAGTGTATACCATACTTGGTCCATGGGAATCAAATCCATCAGAGGGTATTATATCCTATCTTTCGCCGTTTGGAAATGCCTTTGTAGGACAGTCAGTGGGCAGTACCTTGGAATTTACGATAAACGATAGGGACTATCGATTCATTATAAAGAGCGTTCAAACAGCAGATTTAAACTAGATGGCTTGGTCTTTCGCATCACTTCTTGAGAATAAAGACCGTTTCATGGTGAACCTGTCTTTCAGGGTAACGCATAGTACTCTGTACAGGAGATGAGCTATCAGGATATCGCTAATCACATGGACGAGGTCTATGGCGTGGAGCTCTCTAAAACAATGCTTTTAGCTATCACCGACAAGGTGATCCCAGTGGTTCGCGAATGGCAAGGCCGACAACTCGAAGAAGTTTATCCCCTCCTCTGGATGGATGCCTTTGTTATCTTCAAGGTCGGGGAGGAAGGATTTGTTCGAAAGAAAAGCGCCTACTGCGTACTGGCAGTGAATACCTAAGGTACTAAAGACTTGCTAGACATCTACTTAGTTGAAACTAAAGGGGGCTAAGTTTTGGCTTTTCGATACTCACTGATCTGAAGAATCGGGGTTGTCAGGATATCCTGATCACTTCGATTGATGGGTTGAAAGGATTCCCCGACGCCATACACTCTGTTTATCCCGACACGAAGTGCAGCTTTGTGTCATTCACCAGCTTCTCAAGCTCTTTGAAGTAGGTTGCCTAAGAAGGTCAAGAAAGCTTCTATCAGGGACTGGAATTTGTACATCATGCTGCAAGCAAAGTCCTAGCAAAGAGACGACCCAGCAACCTGGGGCCAAGTGGGGTTCGAAGTACCCCATTGCCCTATGTTCCTGGCGAGCAAATTGGATTGTAATCCCCTATTAATGACCGGCGCCATTTGTAGAGGTGTTCAGGTGACCGGTTTCAGCATCTTTGGAGGCACTCCTCCAATTGCGGAATTTGGTTGTTTGTTATTGTAAGTCCACAGACATTGGGTCGCAAGAAACTGTGCTAGCTGAATAGATTCGAAGTTCACCAGCTCCAGCCATTCGTGTCGCACTGTCTAATTGAATCGTTCAACGAAAGCATTCTGAGTTGGTTTCCCAGGCTGGATATGAACCAGGTCGATTTCAGTCGTTTTCAAACCAATCATAATTTGTACTTCTCGTACGCCTCAGAGTATAGAGATTGACTCTCATCTTTGAACTGACTTTTCTTTTCTGACAGATCACTTAATTTCTCGTAGATATTTTCATAAATAATCTGATGGGCAGGATTCTTTATATTCTCCTTCACAAACTCTTCCATTTCAAAATCATCGTTTAAGGAGGATTCAAGTAGTGTAAGTAATGAAGATTTATCAATTTGATCAATGGGGACCCAATTTTCACCATCTATAGAATACTTACCTTGTCCATCTTCAATCTTTAAGAATTCCATATGATTCACCTCGTTTTGTATATGCTTCATCACCAGCCTCAAGACAGTTTATCATGACCTCAAAATTACTCATTTCTTCACCTTCAATACTAACAAGTTTTTTATCACGAGGATGTCCTGAGAACAGAGTATATTTAACTTCTCCATCAATGATTTTCCGTTTTGTATAGATAACATGGTTTGGATCTATAGAAGCTCCTACGGTATTATTGTGTGTAACAATAACCACCGGAGTCTTTTTTGATATATCACGAATCATTTCGTTTACTTCTTCTTTCAGAAATAGATTATCAAAGGATGATTCAGGTTCATCGATTAACACCATATCGTAACTTTGGGAATCATAAATATTCTGTAACAGGTTGAATTCTGATCTTTCCCCACCAG
>Ga0209568_1000003_pt1 | contig 103872 bp, 104 predicted proteins | sample WorMetOlspDAHAB2_FD_187406 | JGI IMG/M metagenome (GOLD analysis project Ga0209568, IMG submission 187406) | Marine gutless worms symbiont microbial communities from Max Planck institute for Marine Microbiology, Germany - Olavius sp. DAHAB.2... ...
CAGAGCTTCCAGGGCCACCTTGGCTTTGAACTCATCGTCAAACCGTCTTCGTTGTTTCAATGAAATGCTCCTTCTTCTCGTATCATGAAGCGGAGATTCCACCTTAGATTACTATGAAGCTGTTCGGATTATTGGACTCAGCATACTTACATAGCAAAAAAAAGAATTCCACCAAAATAGAGGTGCAGCGATGATAAGCTGCCGCCGAAATGGGAAGACATCGCGAAATTCGTAGCCTTTTCATCAAGCTATGGGAGCTTTGACCGCCGGGTTCCATCAGTAATCTGTTTTCATTGACAGCAGGAAGCTTCTTTGCTAGCCTGAGGACTAAAAACTAGGAGCAGTTTATGGCAAAATTTCTTTTCCTCTACAGTGGTCCCAATACCGATATGCAGATGAGCGAGGAAGAAACCAAGGCGGAGATGGATGCCTGGTCGCAGTGGATAGGGAGCAATGAAAAAAACCTTGTAGACCCCGGAGCTCCATTTGGCGAATCGGCGGTAATTGTTGATGATGGCAGCAGCAAAAAACCTCTGGAGGTTCTGGGCTACTCGGTTGTCGAAGCGGACGATATGGATGCAGCAAAAAAGTTAACCAAAAACTGCCCGATGCTAAAGACCGAAAGCGGCGAGTACGCAGTTGAAATCTTCCAAGTATTCGCGATGCCGTCTTAAGTGATCAATAGATCCAAATAGTTATTTGCATGGAGAATCCCCATGGCGATGTTTATGTTTCTATATAATGGCCCGATACCCGACATGTCGAAAATGTCCAGGGAAGATTCCAGGGCCGTGATGGATGATTGGAGAGCCTGGATGAGTAAGACTGGGAAGGCCCTGGTAGACCCCGGAGCACCCCTTGGCCCCTGCAATTCTGTTGTGGATGACGGCTCCGCCAAGGTGCCGTTGGAAATTGGCACTTATTCCGTTGTGGAAGCGCCGGATATGGAAGCCGCCAAGAAGTTCACCGAGAATCATCCCTTTCTGAAACGAAGAACCGGCGAATATTCGATAGAGATTTTTGAAGTAGCTCCCGTCTAGTGTTTTGAGCGGCATGGACTTTGATGAGTTTTTAGAAACCTGCAATCGAGCCTCGCAGAGACCGCCGGACGAGTGGCCGAGGCTGCTTAGGTCTCTGGCATTTGACAGGTCCGGAGACTGGGATGCCGCCCATCGAATAGCTCAGAATGTGCCCGGCGAACAGGGCAGCGCGGTTCACGCCTATTTACACCGTAAGGAAGGCGTTGAATGGAATGCCGAATACTGGTATAGACGAGCTCGGCGGTCGCCGTTTAGAGGTTCCCTGGACGAGGAGTGGACTGCCCTCGCAAAAGAGCTACTTTGATAAGGCCGCTTTGGCCCTCCTCTACTATAATAATGCCGATAGGCAATTTTTGGACACCGTTTCTCTTATCCGGAGTTTGATTTCCGCGGCAGCAGAATAGGGTTTACCCTCCTCAAAAGCGTCGAATCAGATACTTAAAAACAACCCTGGTTCCGCTGCGGTATTTCGAGGATTGGAATTACGACCTTGCCGTTCGCCCGCATGCAGGGCAAGTCAATTCGCCGTATGTCCCATAAGCTTTGTCTCGGCGCCCAAATCGACAATCGGCCGGCGGCTACTGTTAATTGCCTACCCAGGGTATCTGCGGCGCCGAGAACATTGGCGGGGGGGTTGCGGGCTATATATTAAAGTTGACACTTTCCCATAGACTTGCTAAGCTCTCCGTATGGGTAGCACAAAAAAGACGATGTCTTTCATCGAATTCTCTCGGATGTACCCCACCGAAGAGTCGGCCTTTCAATTGTCAAGGCCATTCTATGGAAAGACGGACGATACTGCAAGCACTGCGGAAGCTCAAACACATACAAGTGCCGCCATGCCAAGATGCCATATCGGTGCCGAGACTGTAGAATGTACTTCAGCATCAAGATGGGTACCATCATGGCCTATTCTCCGGTTTCCTTGCTAAAATGGCTATATGCCATCTACTCGGAGACGGTACCCTCTAAGAGAGTCTCTAGCATGCAGCTTCATCGGGACTTGGGAGTAACACCGACGACGGCTTGGTACATGCAGCAGCGAATCAGAGAAGCCTTTGCCAAGAAGCCGAGAAAGAAAGTATTGAAAGCCGATTACAGAGGGGCCACTACCGAGCAGGTTGTAAAGGCAGTTCTACAGTACCGCCCAAAGGAAGCAGAGAAAAAGTAATCCTTCCCTCTTCTTTCTGGCCTTGCGCATATTCCCATTTATCTGGCACCGAGATTGTATTGTGAAAGTGCATTTTTAATCCGAAAAAAAGGGCGGATACATTGATCCGCCCAAACAAGAGAGAAAAATTCAAATACAGGGTTTCTTATTTGTTCAGTATAAACTCCAGTTCATTTCCCATGCGATTGATTTTTATTTCGATACGTTTGCCTGAATTCAAAAGTTCATAGAAATGCTTCAAATCCCGAACATTCTTTCTATTAAGGGACTTTATTACATCTCCACGGCGAAGTCCCAGTTCTGAAGCCTGACTCCCTTCGACTATACTACCAATAAGCACATTGCCCACATTGCGGGAAATCCTCATCTGCTCGCGAAGCTGGGAAGTTATCGGGAGTACCGAAAACCCGGGCCATATAGCAACCCTGACTCCTTCCCGATCTATAGTGCGTACATCGAGGTCCAAGTTAAGATTCATGGTTGACCCCTGCCTAATCAGGATGAGCGAAACCCTCTCATCGGGTGACAGGGCTGCCACTGTTTTGGTTAGATCTCCGGCATTCTTGATGGTACGCCCGGCCAGTCTGATTATCAGATCGCCAGGTATGATCCCGGCTTTCATTGCAGGCGATTTTCCATAGACGTTAAAAACAAATGCCCCCCTCTTGCCTTCCAAATCCAGTTCAAATTCCAAGATCTCATTCAGATCGCCCATATTCACGCCCAGCCAGGCATATTCAACGCTGCCCTTTTCGATGAAATCGTCGATTGTCTTTAGAGCGTTGTTAATGGGAATCGCAAAGCCAAGTCCAATGTTCCCACCACCGGTGGAGGCGATAAAGGTGTTGATTCCGATAACCTTGCCATTGAGGTTGACAAGGGCCCCTCCGGAGTTGCCCTGGTTGATAGAAGCGTCTGTTTGCAGATAATCCGTAAAACCCCGATTCGTGCCGCTTCTGCCCTTGGCGCTGATAATTCCCGCGGTAACCGTCGACTCAAAGCCAAAGGGATTCCCGATAGCCAATACCCAATCGCCAACCCTAACCTCATCAGAGTCCCCCAAAACAGCTATTGGAACTTCATCTTTGGTTTCAAAATAAATCAGGGCCAAATCACGAAGGGGATCGCCGCCGACAAGCTCCCCGGTGAAGGTGCGCCCATCGTGCAGATTGATCTCAATCTCGTCCACATTCTCCACAACATGGTTATTGGTCAGGATATATACTTTGTTATTCCGTCTTTCTACGATAACACCGGAACCCAGGCTCTCCTGTCTAAACGGGTGTCTGGGTGTCTCGAATTGATCCTGTCTGCCTGGAAACCGGAAAAAGAACTCAAAGGGGTTAATGGTGCGCCTGTCGATAACACTGACCGTATTCACCTGGACCACCACCGGCAGTACATCCGAGGAGATTTCCCTGAAAGCGTTCTGTAAATCCTCGACAGAACTTCGTGACTGAGCCAGTATTGTTGTAGTGCAAAGAAGAATTCCAATAGTCAGAAGGAAACACAGCCTCAGTAGCCGCCTATAGCGGTAATTTTCGAGATTTCTCATACAATCACTCCTGTTTTTATGCCCTAAAATAACACATGAACCTTGCATGATTATTACAAGTTGCTTACTAAATTGAAATATCTAGCCTTTCTGGGAGTGAAACTTTGAAACAGGCGCCCCTCCCCCTGACATTTGCAACACTGACCGAACCGTAATGCGCTTCAGTCAGAGCCTTTACCATGCTGAGTCCGAGTCCTAGCCCACGCGAAGCACGACTCCTGTCTCCCCGATAAAAACGCTCGAAAACACGATTTTTTTCGCTATTCGGAACACCCGGACCGTCATCTATCACCTCGATTTGGCAATTGCCGTCTTCCCTGCCACAGAGTACATCGATTCTGCTTCCACGGGGAGCGTATTTAACCGCGTTATCCACAAGGTTTCCAAATATCTGCCTGAGTCTGACAGGATCTCCCATGAGCTTCAAAGATTCAGATGTCTCCAAGTGTATACTTATAGCCTTTTCGTCCGCGATGAATTCATACATCTCGCACACCTCGTCTGCCAGGACGCCCAGGTTGCAGGGTACTATATCGAAGTGAAGCATCCCCTGCTCCGCTTCAGCGATATCCATGATGGCAGAAAGCAGTGCTACAGCCTGGTCCGTTTGCTCCACTACCACAGCGAGAGCCTCCTCGTACTCGGCAGTATTGCCCTTCCTCAGCGCCATCTCGGCATGCCCCCGCAATCTGGTAAGGGGGGTGCGTAAATCGTGTGCCACCGCATCCAGAGTGTCGCGCATTCCGCTAATTAGCAATTCGACTCTGTCAAGCAGGCGGTTGTATCTGCTGATCAATATGTCGAACGAGTCTCCAGTGCCCAGACTGTCAAGTCGTCTGCTCAGTTCCCCTGTAACGATGATTCTGTCAATTTCCTCGTTAAGTTCGCCAATGGGCATTAGCAGTCGTCTTGATGAAATAATCCCGACGATAAGGCCCGCAAGAATAATGGCCACAATGGCCCACGGATAATACCTCTGATACATTCTCACCAGAAACTGACGGTTTTCGGTGCTAACTCCCACAAGCAGCAGCGATCCATCATCGAGCGTTACCCCGGTTGTAAGAAGCGCATAGTGCATTTCTTCGTCCCTCAGTATTGCGTACGACCCGGGGGAGAGCAGAATCAACCCCGGATCCATAAGATCGAATTTCTCCCAGGCGCCGGGGATGAGGGCCCCGAGCATCTCTCCTTCCGGACCATTTAAAGTCAGCAGGAAGGGACGTCCGCCATGCCGCTTCATATCCGCCGAGGCCTGGTTAAATACCGCCTCCGTGCCACCATACTGCCAGGCCGCCCAATAAGAGAGCAGTCTGGTATCCAACTCGGCTCTATCCTGACCTCCAAAGCCGATAAAAAGAGCTCCAAGAAGTATTCCGTATACCAGCACCGATGAGAGCGCCGCTCCGAGAGTGACTACCAGGGTAAGACGAACATGAATTTTGCGAAAAAACCTAATGGGAATTCCCAAATATATATCCAACGCTTCGAATGGTTCTTAGCAGTTTCATGGGATAATCGTTGTCGATTCGACTCCTGAGCCTGGAGACTAAAACATCTACAACATTGGTTTGAGGATCGAAGTCGTAACCCCAAACCTTCTCCAATATCAGTGTTTTTGTTACAACTATGCCGGCATTCCTCATTAGGAATTCCAGAAGAGTATACTCCCTGGGCTGCAGCTCGATCAGTTTTCCACCCCTTGTTACACGCCGGGTGAGAGGATCGAGCGATAAATCCGCCACATTCAATCCCTGCGCTGCGATTGCCCGGCCGCCACGTCGGATCAAGGCCTCAATACGCACAAGGAGTTCGGCAAAAACGAAGGGTTTTACAAGGTAGTCGTCGCCTCCCGCCTTCAATCCTTTCACTCTGTCATCGACGTTGCGTCGCGCGCTCAGGAACAGAACGGGAGTGTGAACATCCAGCTTCCTAAGCTCGGTAACAATCGCAAAACCATCCTTGCCTGGAAGCATGAGATCCAATATTATTATCTCATATAAACCGGAACTGGCGAGTTTCAGTCCCAAATCACCATCCATCGCTTTATCGACACTGTATCCAGCCTCTTTCAATCCCTTGGAGATAAACGATGCAATGCCCGCATCATCTTCCACCAGAAGAGCTTTCATGGCAATCCTCGCATCATCATTCTGCTTTGACTACCTTATTGGGTCAAGCGGGAGTAACACTGAGCGCAAAATTATGCTATAGTGCGAATATGAAGAGAAAGACACAGTGAGAAAACTTATCAAGTCAGAACGAGCCTGGGTTGTATATGATTGGGCAAATTCAGTTCACTCCACCGTTATTTCAACCGCAATTTTTCCTCTATGGTTCACTCAGGTAGCTAAATCAGATGGTTTATCGGATACGCAAACCTCCTTCTGGCTTGGCACAGCCAATACCATATACGCGGCCTCCATCAGTCTAATTGCCATAGTAATCGGAACTCTCTCCGATTTCAGAGGTTACCGAAAAAAGCTCTTCACCTCCTTCTGGATTGTGGGAGTTCTTTCGACAGGGGCTCTAGCTCTGGTTGGAGTCAGTGGCTGGATAATCCTGCTGGTACTGTACATCTTCAGCTTCATTGGATTTGGAGGTGCCAATATACTCTATGACGCATCGCTGCCCGATGTTACCACGCCGGAGAGAATGGATTTGGTATCCTCTTTGGGTTATGGCTATGGTTATATAGGCGGCAGCACGATTCCATTTATTATGAGCCTGGCAATCATCGCGGTACTCGCGGGCATGGATTTTTCCGGGGGGCTTCCAGCAACTGGCGTAAGAATCAGTTTTTTGATTACCGCTCTATGGTGGTTTCTTTTCACCCTACCCTACCTGAAGAACGTGAAGCAGAGAAATGGAATGGATTTGGCACTTTCAGCCCTCACTGCAAGTTTCAGGAGATTGGGAAAAACCTTCAGTGAACTCAAGAAGCACAAGAGGGTGTTCCTTTTCCTTATTGCATATTTTTTCTATATCGATGGAGTTAACACCATCATAAAGATGGCTACCAATTTTGCATCGAATATCGGTGTGGGGCTGGAAGTACTGCTAGGCACCATAATAGGCATACAAATTCTTGCCTTCCCCTTCACGCTGCTCTACGGCAAATTGGCGCAGCGGTTTGGATCGCGGCCTCTTCTGTTCGCCGGGATTGGAGTGTATGCGTTGATAACCGCTTTGGGAACAATGATGCCGCTCATTCCCGAGGCAAGGGTAGAGATAATTTTTATCCTGGTTGCCTTTCTGGTATCGACGAGCCAGGGCGGAATACAGGCGCTAAGCCGCTCCTACTATGCATCGATTCTCCCAGATCAGAATTGCTCGGGAGAATTTTTTGGCTTCTACAACACCATGGGCAGGTTCGCGGCAATACTTGGTCCCTTTCTGATGGGAGCCTTCCCTAGATTGGCTTATCTGGCGGGGGTCGTGGATGAGCGAACAGCCTATAGCTATGGTGTTGGCGCAGTGTTCATTCTTTTTGTAGTCGGTGGCCTCTTACTGAAGATGGCAAGAAAAACAGACAAATAGTACAGGAATATATGCTAAACTAGGTTTTTGCCTGCGAGAACTTCCGGGATTGTAATTTGGATGTGTGGCGGAGGATGGAGTATACGCCGAAAAACCGAGGCGCTATATGCAAAAGGCCGAGGAACTGATTGCCGAGGTATACAGGCAGCTGCTAGAGATCCGGGGTAGGGGTATTAAACCTCGAAGAGTGGTGATGTCCCCCGCCTGCTGGGCCAGCATTGAGAGCTACCGGCGTTCCCTTGGCACTCTCAACGGTCCGCTGCCGGATTATCTATCGAAGGACGGATTGTTTGGCCTGGAAGTATGGTACGGTGACGAGTCCGAAATTCGGGTTGTATGAGATGGATGAGATTATGAACATGGATAAATCCATTGGTTTTATTGGCGCCGGCAACATGGGGGGAGCTTTGATCAGGGGTCTGCTTTCCACCGGTACGCCTTCTCCCTCGGATCTGATAGTATCCGATTATAGCGAAAGCGTGATTCGGGATTTGAATAGTGAGTACTCCGGCATTCGAACCAGCTCGGATAATACGAATCCGGCCGCGGCTTCTGTTGTTGTAATAGCCGTAAAACCCCAGAACTACGAAAGCGTAGTGCAGGATATCAAAAACATAATTCAACCTGAAGCAATCATAGTTAGCATTGCGGCCGGTCTGCCAACCACGAAAATGGGCAGATGGTTCAATCCCGGTGCAAAGATAGTAAGGGCCATGCCGAATATGCCGGCAATGGTGAGGGAGGGTATGACGGCTCTTTGCTGTAATCGAAATGTAAGCGATGCGGAGCTCCAGATAGTCCGAAAAATATTTGATTCGGTTGGGAAATGCATAATTCTCCCCGAAAGTCTGATGGACACCTACACGGCCCTGGCAGGATCTGGTCCAGCCTGGATTTTTGTTTTGATCGAGGCGCTTGCGGATGGGGCAGTGCGAGAGGGAATTTCAAGATCTGCGGCATACGAGATTGCCTCGCAGGTGGTTGCCGGTTCGGCAAGATTGTTGTCCGAATCGAAGCTGCATCCAGCCATACTCAAGGATAGAATCTGCTCCCCAGGCGGCACGACAATCGAAGCGATGGCCGCTCTTGAATCCGCGGGGTTTCGCTCTGCCATTATCCAGGCAGTCTCCATCTGCGCGAGGAGGGCCAGAGAATTAAGCAATGAAAGATAATCCAGCTACCACCGATGTGGAAATGATATTCTCTGTTAAGGAGCTGACAGAGCCATTCCTTCATAGCCAGGATATACGAGGCTTCCTGTCAAAGGTGGTACAGATTGTCAGCCAACACATGCAGTGCGATGTTTGCTCGATATTTCTTTATAAGGAAGAGGAAGACCTCCTGGTTTTAGAGGCAACAAAGGGACTAAATCCGCAGATGGTTGGAATCCTGAAGCTTGGTCCGGGAGAAGGGCTGACAGGACTGGCACTCAAAGAACTACGGCCAATACGCGAGGGCCGGGGTATTGATAATCCATATTTTAAATTTATTCCGGAAAGCGGTGAAGGCAAATTCGAATCTATTCTCGCGGTACCCATAATCCGGGGTATACGCCGAGTGGGAGTATTGGTGCTGCAGGATGTAGAAACTTCGCGATTTAGCAAATCAGATGTTCGGGCGCTTCAGGCAATAGCAACCCAATTGGCGGCCACTCTGGAAGATGCGATGCTTCTGATATCTCTGCCGGAAAGGAAAAAGCTGCCCAAAGCCACTCCACCGCCGAGCAAACTCATCAGAGGCACACAGGTAGTCGAGGGAGTGGTACTTGGCCGGGCCTATCAGATGCAGGAATCGGATTCGAACAATAGCCAACCCACCACTCAGGAAAATATCTACGGCAGAGCAATAGAAGACTTCAACAATGCAATTGCCCAAACCGAGCAGCAACTGGAAGAACTGCAGAAGCGTCTTGAAGAGGAATTGGCCGACGTTGCTTCCCTGATATTCAGCGCACATCTTCTGATGCTGAGAGACGAGGGCTTCTCTGGCGAGATGACAAAGCTAATCAGCGGGGGGTTGGATCCGGTTCAAGCCGTGAAGCAGGTAGCCGAGAACTACACAAAGATTTTCTCATCGAGCAATAATCCTCGAATGAGAGAGAAGGTTTTGGACATAAAGGATTTAAGGCATAGAATTCTCGAGAATCTTCTATCTGACAAGAGTGTGAACAAGGGGGGGTATCAAGATCAGATAATCATCACAAACGAACTCTTGCCGTCTGAATTGCTGAAACTCGCCACTCAGAATGCCGCAGGTCTGGTTTTATATGGAGGTGGAGTTACAGCCCACGTGAGCGTCCTGGCAACTTCCCTGCGAATCCCCCTCATATGCACTAGCGACGAGAATGTACTGCTGATTCCTTCGAACACTCCCCTGATTCTGGATGCAATACAGGGTACATTGATAATTCGACCGGACAACTCCGCCATCAGACGTGTGCGCCAGCTCATTGAGGCTTCGAGAAAAATTGAAGAACTCGAGCAATATGTGAAACCCGAGACACGAAGCCTAGATGGTCAGCGAATTTACTTGAGAGCCACGGTGAATTTGCTTTCAGATTTAAGGCTGTCCAGCCGCCTGAAAGCGGAGGGGATAGGGCTCTACAGAAGTGAATTCCCCTTTCTGGTTCGAAGCGACTTCCCTTCGGAGGAGGCGCAATACCGGATATACAAACAGGTCGTAAATGCCCTGGACAACCCGGTGGTAACCCTGCGAACGCTTGATGTGGGCGGCGACAAGATTCTGAGCTACATTCCCGATTCCGATGAGGCCAATCCATTTCTCGGCCTCAGATCGATTCGCTTTCTTCTGGAAAACAAGAAGGTTTTCGTTGGTCAATTAAAGGCAATGATTCGGGCTAGCAAGAACAGGAGCATTCGCATTTTGTTTCCGCTAATCTCATCGGTTGATGATTTCAACAATGCGAAGAAGATGGTTTTAAAAAGTCTGAATTTTTTGAGACGCGATGGCCTGGGAAGCTCTTCGCTTCCCAAACTTGGGGCGATGATCGAGCTGCCCTCCGCCGTGGAGATGACACCCGAGCTGGCAAGGGTAGCCGATTTCCTTTCTTTGGGTACAAACGATTTGGTGCAGTACACCCTGGGAGTCGATCGAACCAATGAGAAGGTTGCTGATCTCTTTGATATCAGACATCCGGCAGTTCTTCGCGCGGTGAAACGAGTAAGTGATGCCGCGAAAGAGGCTTCCTGCCCGCTGTCGGTTTGCGGCATAATGGCCAGGGATCCACGGACTGTTTATTATATGATTGGCCTTGGTATCAGAGATTTCACGATGGAAGCGGGCTCGATTCCCGGAATGCAGAAAGCAATTTCCGAAATGGATACTCGGAAGGCAGGCGAGGACGCAAAAAAACTCTCCAGTCTTGGCACAATCAAAGAAATACACGAATTCACCGATGGCTTGAAACTGAGTCGTCCTCTCTTCACCAACGACATAGTTGTTTGAAAATGGCTGTTTTAGGCTAGAAGGGCAGAGTTCGCTCTGCCGTTATTCTTGGACTTATTTGCTCCCGATGCACAGATAAGCATCCCCTAACCCTGTGCCTGGCGCCCGCCGAACTCAAAAAGCCCGTGCCGTAATTCGATTCAAACGAGCAGTGAAGCCTATCGGATCCTTGAGCGCTACCCCCTCAACCAACAAGGCTTGCTCATATAGAAGATGCGCAACATCGCTTACCAGGTTTTTATCAGTGGCGTCGGCCAACCCCTTAACCACTGAATGATCGGGATTTACTTCCAATATGAAGGTAGCCTCGGGGATATCCTTCTGACCCATCGCCTGCAGCATCTGCCGCAGCTGTGCGGAGGGATCGCCCTCGCTTGAAACCAGGCAGCTCGGCGCATCGGTTAGACGTGTTGAAACAACTACATCTTTGACAGCATCACCGAGAATTTTCTTGATTTTCTTGAGTACGGGCTCAGCGGTTTTTTCCTTCTTTTTGTCTTCGTCAGTTTTCAAATCGTCAAGCGCCCCGGAGCGGTTGATTGCCTTCATCTCCAATTTTTTATATGGGCCAATTATCGGAGTTACAATTTCATCAATCTCATCCGACATGATAAGAACCTCGAAACCCTTCTCCTTGTATGCCGCCAGGAGAGGGGATTTTTGAAGCGCTTCCTCGTTCTCGCCTATCAGGTAATAGATGGTTTTCTGGTTTTCAGGCATCCTTTTTTTGTAAGCATCTAGACTAGTCCATCCTTCAACACCGGTAGACTTGTATCTGACAAGTTCAAGAAGATCGTCCTTATGAGTCCAATCCGAATAGAGCCCCTCTTTTAGGGGGCGATTATACTGTTCGATGAAGTGGGCATATCGCTTTTCATCCTCGGAAAATCTCTTGAATTCACCCAGCAGTTTCTTTACCGAGGCCTCTCGGATGTTCACCATAATCTTGTTTTTCTGAAGTGTTTCCCTGCTTATATTCAATGGGAGATCCTCGGAATCAATCACACCGCGCACAAATCTCAGATACACGGGAAGAAGCTCCTTGTTGTCATCTGTAATGAAAACCCGTTTCACATATAGTTTCACACCGAGTTTATAATCCGCCTGAAACATATCTGCTGGAGCCTTTTTCGGCACGAAGAACAGAGTTGTATATTCTAGATTTCCCTCAGCCTGTACGTGAACACGAAGCAAGGAATCGTCTGAATCGTGTGAAAGCGTTTTGTAGTATTCGTTGTAGTCCTCATCTTTTAGCTCTGATTTCGCTCTCTTCCACAACGCGCTCGCTGAATTAACACGCTCATCCTTTTTTTCGTCTTTTTTACCCTTCTGAACAACTGTCCAATGAAGATGGATCGGAAATACAATGTGATCTGAATACTTTTTGATAATCGATCTTACCTTCCACTGCGAATCATATTCCTTGCCTGCCTCATTGAGTTTCAATGTTACCGTGGTGCCCTGGGTTTCCCTTTCGGCTTCTCCAGTGGTAAACCCGGATTTCCCATCGCTTGTCCACTTCCATGCCCTATCATCACCAGCCTTCCTGGAAACTACCTCGACGGAGTTAGCTACCATAAAACAAGAATAGAAACCAACGCCGAATTGGCCAATCAAGTTGGAGTCCTTTTTTGCATCGCCGGTTAGTTTTTCCAAAAAATTCTTGGTACCCGAACGAGCGATAGTACCAAGTGAGTCTGCCAAATCTGATTCGTTCATCCCGATTCCATTGTCTTCAATAACAAGACTACCCTCTTTTTCATTGATTCGAATGTCGATTCGAGGCTTGAAATCCAATCCTTTCAGGGCATCTTCGGTTAATGTCAGATACTTGAGCTTATCGAGCGCGTCGGATGAATTTGAGATTAGTTCCCTGAGAAAGATTTCATTATGGGAATAAAGAGAATGTACTAGCAAGTTAAGGAGCTGGCTAACCTCTGTTTTAAATTTCTTCATACGGTTTCCTTGGGGGATTTTTCGCTTGATAAAATACTAAGCCGCCTTGTCATAGGCAAGTGGTAGCGCCCGAACAAATGCCTCTTGCCGGTTTGGAAAATTGTGGTAATGATGGACGATATGAAACAGTCGCTTCCAGATAGCCAACTCGATGACAGAAATTAGTGTTATCTGGCCAATTTCCTTCCTTGCAACGCTGTTAATCCTATCTGCGTATTTCTCGTCAGTTGAAACAGCCTTCACCTCGCTTACTCCTGGTCAGATCAATTCCCTGGCGGAAAACCGCGGCAAACGCGGTCGTTTGGTAAAAAAACTCACCGAGCGGCAGGACATCCTGCTAACCACACTTTTGATTGGAAACAATCTGGCCAACTTGGGCGCATCTGCCCTAACAACAGCAATGACGATTAGGCTCTTTGGCAATATTTATGTGGCCCTAAGCACAGGTTTGCTAACCCTGACCGTCCTGGTTTTCTGTGAAGTCTCACCGAAGCAAATTGCGCTGGTAGCCAACGAAAACCTCTGTCTGATAAGCGCGCGCCTAGTAACCTTACTCTCGACAGTTCTAAGGCCCCTTGTCTTGGCAGTGTCCTATGTGAGTCGAAGCATAACTCTGCTAATTGTGGGCAGCGAACAAAGAGAGCTTACACTCGAACAGCTCTTGCACCATGTGAAAGTGGCGGAAGATCAGGGAATAGTGGAATCCTATGAAGAGGAGATGGTAAGAAACGTCTTTCGAATCAATGACACACCCGTCAAGGCCATTATGACGCACAGAACTGATTTATTTACAGTGGACGAAAACACGACCATTCAAGCTGCGGCCGATCTCTTCATCGACTCGGGACATACAAGGATGCCCGTGCTAAAAGGTGATTCAGAGCATATCTTGGGGTTTGTAACCCTGTTCGATTTAGTTAGAGCTCTGAGAAGAAGGCCTAACACTCCACTCAAGGCGATTTGCAAATCACCTTATCTGGTTCCTGGCACCATGAAGGCTCACGAACTATACTTTCGTTTGAAGTCTGAACCAATACAGATGGCAATAGTGCTTGATGAATACGGTGGACTTGACGGAATTGTAACTCGAGAGGATGTTATCGAAGAAATTTTCGGCAAATTTCTAGATGAGAGGGCAAAACCAAGCTCCAAGCCAATAAGAGCGCAGCCGGATGGCACCTGGATTATCCAGGGAGACGTGGATTTCTACGACCTGAGCGACGTATTCGGACTAGAGTTAGAGCACGACAGCCGAACTCATACCATCGGAGGTTACATTCTGGAAAAGAGCGGCAACTTACCTGCGCAGGGTGCTGAAATTGAGCTTGAAGAGGGACAATACAAGGTTCTGGAGGTTCAGAATAAGAGGATAGTCTCGATTCGGTTCAAGCCATCTAGCAATGCTGAAATCAAGCGAGTAACCGGCAAATAATTCGCATTTCCCTCAATCCAACACCCGTTGCCTTTCGCCGGGCAGAACGTTATCTTACCTATTAATGATACAGACAGCCTTGGGACTCGAGCATCAGGAAATAATCAGCGAAAAACTTGATGCCATCGGAGTACATCTCTCCGAATTTTCTTATCCAAATCTCTATCTCTTTCGCAACAAGCACGAATACCATACAGTGGAAACTCCCCATGGCTTCTTCATCGCCGGAGTAACCTACGACAGGAAAAAGTATCTGATGCCAATGGCCAGTCCGGATAAAACCAGCGAAGTCTGCTTCAACGAGCTAAAAAGGCTGCTCTACACCCGCAACTGGGATTTCCTGTTTCCGATTCCCCGGGCCTGGCTCGACTGTTTCGATGAAAGTGAGTTCCATATAGACAGCAGCCCCGACGACTCCGACTACCTCTATGAAACTGAAAAATTTAAAACCTACTCGGGTAAGTCGATGCACAGGAAGAAAAATTTGCTCAATCAGTTCATCAGGAACAACGAATCCAGGCTCGTCCTTTTAAATAGCGGCATTAGAGAGCATGCCAGGGAAGTTCTCGAACAGTGGCAGAAGAATACCCCACAGAAATTCCATCAAAACGATTATTCCCAGTGCGCGGAGGCCATAGAAGAATATCAAAGCCTTAATCTGACTGCCGCCCTGGCCTACGCCAATGAAAAACCCGTTGGATTAATCATCGGTGAACCACTGAACAAAGACACCTTCATAATCCATTTCGCCAAGGCCGACATCAGAGTAAAAGGCATCTATCAGTACCTTTTTAGTCAATTCGCCCGCGACTTCTGCCCCGATTACCAATACATAAACCTTGAGCAAGATCTGGGCAACGAAGGTCTTAGAAAAACAAAAATTTCATACCGCCCCGATTTGATGAGCCACAAATTTCGAGTTAGCATTAAATAAACTTCTGGCTGGGTAGCGCATTTTGCGTAAATTTAGCGATAATCCTAAATCTGACGATTGTGGATGTATCAAAAAAATCATTCAGAAGGAGAGCTGTGCTAAGGTTATTTAAAAAACGCGGCATTTGCAAAATTTTGTCGGAGAAGGGGGGTCAAGAGACCGTCACAGCCCAGAAAACAAATCAGGATCTTGACACGCTCATATCCCAGAGCTAATGGGTTTAGCTGCGGCATCCGCTCCAACAAGTAATTTCATGAAATCCTCGGGAACCTCTTTGAACCCCAAAAAGAGGTACGATGGAGTACCGGCGTAGATAATTGGAATCAAGGACGCGGCTCGGACATATCGAAATTCGTAATGCCCGGTTTTGCTCGCATAGGGGGAATTCGAAAGTTCCGGAATAAATACTGCCAGCCTCCTTTCAAACCACTCAGTCCATAGCTTCTCGCTCCGCCTCACCGACAACTGAGCCGCGCATCCTTCGCTCAATCCCACCGCATAGTTAGTCACAAGTCCCTTTTTTGAGCTTAGAAACAGCGCTCCGCAAATCGCCCCGCATTCCTTGGAGAGTTTCATCAAAGCCTTGTAGATACCTGTTGAATTAGGCTCGAAGTTTTGGAGATAGCGATCGTAGTCCAGACCATCTTTCTGCCAACCTAGATCTAGATATTTATGCGCAAAGGGTAGGTTTTTGTCATCGGACTTCACCCCCGGGAGTATTCCCGTGACATTGGTTTTTATCAGAGATTCAATCGAGTCGCTGTGCGCGAAGTTTCCTTTCCCGTCATGAGCCTCAGCGGGCCTCGAATTGTGATATCTTTTGACAATTTCCGCGATTGGAATGAGCATCGCCCCATCTACGGGGCTAGTTTCGACAGATTCCGGTTTCAAATCTGACTTATCGGCAGCATCAGGTTCATCGACCTCCTCCAAATCGTCAGCCCCCTCATCGTCCCTGTCAAGCGTTTCCAAATTGTCTGTTACATCTTCGCAGCTTGGATTTGGTGCTCCATCAAACATATACAGTCTGCTCTGTTTCACATTATCGATTTCCAATAGCTCTCCAAAATCATCCGCAAGCACAACTGGCAAAACCCCAAACACTTCAGGAACTGCATCGGACTTCAAAAGAACCTCATCATCACGCCTAACTCCGGTTTGGTTCTCTAAGGGCCCCACACCCCGCACGCCGGCCAACTCACCGGCATCATCTAGAGGCGTTTCATCGGATTCAAGTTCGGGAAGCTCCTCTATCACCTCATCACCTTCCGCGGCACCGGAGAGCTCTTCCACTTCGGCAAGCTCATCCTCCACTTCGGAAATCTCTTCTGGCTCGGCAGACTCCTCCCCTATCGGCTGAAGCGGCTGCTGAATTCTCGGTGCCGCAATCTGTGCCGCCGATATCGCACGTGCTATCATGTCCTCGAGCAATTTCATATCTATCGGTTCCTGCTGCACCACAGTACTCGAGTCTACTGAACCGGCCTCGATATCGGATACCTTATCGGTAAGGGCTTCGACTATCCGGGTCCAGCCCTCGTCGATTATCTTGTCCGCCTTAGTAGATTCGTCTTCCCCGAGCTTCCCAAGCCCCTGTCGCAGCTCAACTCTAACTTCCTCTCGACGGGCCTCAAAATCGTTTGGTGACAGTTTTCTGTTCTCGTGATGTTCCAGCCAGTCTCGCATTAAATTCACTTGCAGCCTATTTATTCGCCCCCTTAGCACCTCAGTCCTATCCTGCCGAAGATTGAAAAGCAGAAATACCAGCAATGCCGAAGTCAAAAACATGGTTGCAAAAATAAGTATCCGCACAGAGTCGGAAAAACCGAAAAGATTGCCCGGAATCAGCTTCCCCACCAACGTGCCATCGCCGGAAATAGTTCCCCCCAACCAATACTTCCCATCAAGCCCCTTCGCCAGCACCGAGAATTCAGGTGAAACACCATCGACGGACCATAGAATATCAATCTCTTCCTTTACCGCAGCAACCTGCTCCGGCCTGATATCCGCGATAATTCCCCTCCCTTCCACAACATACAAGTTTGCTCCCTGCGCAATCTCCCCATCCCGCGCAAGGCGATCGGTCAACCCGCTCAAACCCATGTATACAATCATCCAACCCCGAGTTACAAAACCCCAATCCTGAATCGGCAACTGGTATCTTACTCGCTGATTTGCCTCGTCATAGTATGTAAGGGCAATAGAGTCTTCGCCTGCAATTGCAAGCTCGAATGAATCGTTCGTTTCATTCCAGTTTCTATAGAATATTCTTCCCTCAATGTCCTGCCTGCTGCTGATATCGCCCGCAAACGATGAAAAATGAATCTTGCCGTCATTATCGACAATGCGGATGCCATTGAATCCAAGCAGCTGATCTTTCAGAGAATCAGACATCTGTGCCCGGTAAAATATCTCCTCCTGGCGCTGTGAAATAGAAAAAACCGATTGCATATTCCTGTCTCTTGCCAAAGCGTCAAATCGAGACAAATTTTCCTGATTCCACAGCAATATGGTGTTAGAAATATCCTCCAATCTGGCACTCTGATCCGACGCCACCCTCGAACTGAAGAAATCGGTCTCCAATAATCGGAAAAGCCCCGTGTAGGCAATAAGGGCAAAACCGCCTGTAGTTAGCACGGCAATAACTACGCTAATTATGATTTTCTGTGATGTCCTCATCTCAAACCGGGGTAATCCTCCATAATTCTATCAGCGGCATACAAGGATGTCAGGATCGGAATTCTCAGTATATTGCTGACAATCCAACAATTGGATAAATCAACTACATCCGCACCCACCGGTATTGTCTCAGGCCATAATCCCACATCCAATGTTCGGATAAAACACATTACAACCTAAAACTTTGTAGTATTTATAAGGCGACTTCACTTTTTATTACACATGGGCGGCAAATCACTTTCTGACTATTCCCCTTCTTTGGTCTGCACATCCTCGACAGGTTTTGGATAGTCTGAATCGTTCCCGTCTTCCCCTCCTTTCTTCCTGGCGTCCATTTTGACAGCACTCTTCCTGTCTGTTATCCTTTTTAATCTACCTGTAGCTTGAGAATTCTTTCTTTTATCCCTATTCTTACCGCCCCCTCTTTCTCCTTTCTCTTCATTCTGCAGAAACTCTAGTATCACCATTTGAGCGGCATCTCCCGACCGATAGCCCGTTTCCATTATCCGGGTATATCCTCCGGGCCTATCAATAAACCTGGGCCCAACTTCCACGAAAAGCTTATGCAGAACATCCTTCCCATATAAAGTCTTTGCGGCTATTCGTCTGTTGTGAACAGAATCCATTTTTGCCCGGGTAACCAGTTTTTCGGCGGTTCGACGAATTTCTTTCGCCTTTGCCGCCGTAGTTCTAATCTTCTCATACCTGATAAGCGAGGTAACCATATTTCTGTGAAGCGCCCGGCGATGACTGGGTTTTCGACTAAGTCTGTTGAAGCCCTTAAAATTGTTCATCCTCGTCTACTCCTTTATTGGCACCATCAAGGCTGTCCTCTTTCGAATAATTATCGACCATCGCCTCCGAAGCTGTATCAAGCTTTCCCAGGTTTCTCAGATTCTTTAGCACGTTGTAATCGGTCATGCCGAGAGTGAGATTCCAATCGGACAGCTTCTCTCTAATCTCCAAAAGGGATTTCTTTCCGAAATTTCTGGTTCTCGCGATATCCTCTTCTGTTCGCCTGGTTAAATCACCAATTGTCCTGATACTCGCGTTCTTGAGGCAATTGCTGGAACGCACCGACAACTCCAGTTCTTCAACAGGCGTAGCCAGCAATTCACGGATTTTTTCTTCTTCCTCATCTACTTCTTCTTCACCAACTACATCATCTTCATCAAAGTTGATAAAGATTGTGAAATGGTCCTTCGCAATCTTGGCGGCTTCGGCCAACGCGTCTTCCGGTGCAATTGTGCCATCCGTCCAAATTTCCAAATTCAGTTTATCATAGTCCGCACGCTGCCCCACTCTGGTATCCTCCACCAGGTACTTCACCTTGGTTATGGGACTAAAAATCGAATCAACTGAAATAGTTCCAATATGCTCGATGTACTTCTCGTTGAGTTCGGCCGGCACATATCCCCTTCCTAGGTTGATTTGAACTTCGAAATCCAGGTTTCCCTTATCCATCACTGTGCATATTGGTAAATCCTTGTTCGCCACCACAACTCCATTCTTTTCCAGATTTGTTCCGAGAATAATTCCCGAACCCCGCCACGCTACATGAATAGTCTGTTCCTCCACATTCTCCGGAAGCTTGAGGCGGAGTGATTTCAGGTTATTGATAATAATAGGAGTATCCTCCAGAACATGCGGAATTTCCTCAAATTCACTTGTGATAACATGCGAACTACCTTCTTCATCGTAAGTGGTAATCCTTACCGCCGAAACAGCGTAGCCCTGTATTGAAGAAAGAAGGATGCGGCGTAGAGTATTTCCGATGGTTGTCCCATATCCACGCTCAAAGGGATAGGCCACAAATCTACCGAAGTCCTGGATACTCTCACTGTGCTCAAAGGTGATTCCCTTCGGTTTTTTAAAGCCCTTTAAAAGGTTTTTTCTGGCCATACATACTCCTTAGTTTCTGAGTTAATGCGCTAAATCAAGCCACAGGCACGAATACCATCCCTAGATTGCTAGCACATTTTTGTTGTTGGTTTGGTCCTAACTCACCCGCGGAATCTCTAAACGCGCCTACTCTTCCTGGGCCGACAACCGTTATGTGGAATCGGCGTGATGTCCTTAATGATCTTCACCTTGAGTCCAAGACTGCCAAGTGAACGAATAGCGGATTCGCGACCCATCCCCGGGCCTTTTACATAGACATTAACCACCTGCAGTCCATAATCCTTCGCACGATTGGTAGCCACTTCAGCCGTAGTCTGCGCCGCATAGGGTGTTGATTTCTTCGCACCGCGAAATCCTAACGATCCGGCACTGCACCACGAAAGCGCGTTTCCATTCACATCCGTAACCGTAACGATAGTATTGTTGAAAGTAGCCTGTATATAGACATTCCCCTCTGTGATAGCCTTTTTCTCTTTCCTCTTCGCCATAGGTTCTTACTCCACCCCACTTACTGGCAGTGATTTTAGGTTCCCGACAAGCAGAATTTTGTCGCCCACACCGCTATTTCTTCTTCTTGGCAACAGTCTTGACCCTTCCCTTCTTGGTTCTGGCGTTGGTTCTCGTCCGCTGCCCCCTCGAAGGAAGTCCCTTCCGATGGCGTAGACCTCGATAGCAGCCAATATCCATCAATCTCTTCATATTCAGAGCATTCTCGGATCGCAGGCGACCTTCAACCTTGAAATCATTTTCGATAACCCTTCTTAGGCTGTTGATTTCGTCGACTGCAAGTTCATTGATTTTCATCTTCGAATCAATGCCGGTTTTCTCACATATTTTCTTCGCCGAGGTGCGCCCGATTCCAAAAATATAGGTTAGGGCAATATCCGCATGCTTATTGGGAAGGTCGATGCCCGCAATTCTTGCCATCAAATCTCCTATTTCTGCCGCTGCTTATGCTTGGGGTTGTCACAGATTATACGCACTACGCCACGTCTGCGTATCGCCTTGCATTTCTCGCACATTGGTTTCACACTCGCTCTAACTTTCACCAATACCACCTCGTTATTATAGGTTTCGAGAGCGAAGCTTGCCGCCCTTAGTCAGTCCATCGTGATGATGCATCTTAAGATGTCCTTCTATTTGACTCATCGTATCCAAATCCACCCCCACCATAATCAGCAATGAGGTACCGCCCATAATATACGCCATCTGCTGGGGAAATCCAGGAATCATGAGAATCAAAAGCGATGGAATCAAGGCAATCATTGATAAAAAAATCGAACCGGGTAGCACAATGCGATTTAGAATGCGCGTCAGGTATTTTTCCATGTTTTCGCTCCGAATTCCCGGAATCGAGCCGCCATTCTCTCTTAACTGCTTGGAAATCTCCACAGGATTCAAAGATACCTGTGTGTAAAAATACGCGAAAAAAATGATCAACAGCGGATATAGCGTCAGATAAACAGGGCCTGTGGTATTTAGCGCCGTTGCCACCTTGCCCCAAAACTCACTGTTCCCAGAGCTCAAACTTGTGGATAACTGGATAGGAATGGCAAGGATGGACGAGGCAAAAATTACCGGTATAACTCCCGATGGATTAATCTTGAAGGGGATGTAGGAACCCTGGGCTCTGTACTGCTTGCGCCCCACGATGCGGCCCGCATAATTCACCGGTATTTTTCTGAGTCCCTGTTGCTCATAGATGACAAGTATTACTACTACCACGAACATAACTATGGTGAGGATGACGAAGACCGGATTCAGGTTCCGCGCCCTGATTTCGCGAATCATCACCATGGAGGCACTGGGCATTCTCGCGACAATACCGGTGAAGATGAGCAGTGAAATGCCATTCCCCACACCCTTGACATTGATTTGCTCACCAAGCCACATAAGGAATATGGTACCGGCCGTAGTGGTTAACATACCAACAAGCATAAACTGCCAATCGGCAATCCCCTCAATCACAACCCCGGCTCGAAGTGGATAGCTGAGCAATAACACTCCCTGGAAAAGACAGATCACGACCGTGGCATAGCGAGTGTAGCGCTGAATTCTTTTGCGCCCACCATCCTCTTCGGCAATTCTCTTGAGAGCCGGAAAAACCAGCATTGAAACCTGCATAATGATACTGGTTGTTATGTACGGCATCACACCCAGCATGAATAGCGAGAAATTACTGAAAGCTCCACCCGAAAAGAAATCAAGAAAGCCGATAATCCCCTGATTATCTGCGGCGCCTCTTTCAATTTGACTGCTTAGCATACCCATATCTATTCCCGGGATGGGTACTACAGAGCCAATTCTATGAACAACGAGGATGCCCAAAGTGAAGAGCACCCTATTACGAAGATCGCGGATTCTAAATATATCGGCTATGGGATTATTCGCCATTGCAGTCCTACTGTAAATCTACCTTTGTCGCAGGCTTGTCGGGTTCTGTTACCCTGCCTCCAGACTTCTCGATTTTCAACTTCGCGGAAGCCGAAATTGCATCGATTGTAACCTCCAGCTTCTTCCCTATTTCGCCATTTCCCAGAAGTTTCACCAGATTCTCACTTTTCTTCACCAAACCCTTCTGATGCAGTGTATCAAGATTCACTATCTCGCCATCGTCATAAACCCGCACTAGTGAGGATACATTGACTACAACATATCTGGTTCTAAAAGGGTGATTCGTGAAACCCCGGGATGCTACCCGTCTGTATAGAGGCATTTGGCCGCCCTCGAATCCGAGCCTGGTTCTCCCGCCGGAACGGGCTTTTTGACCCTTGTGCCCGCGGCCGGAGGTCTTTCCGAAACCCGAGGATCGTCCCCTACCCACTATCCTCTTTCTGATGTTGGCACCCCTGGGTGCTCGAACTACCCTCATATTTTTTCCTCAATTTCCAGCAAATGCGAAACTTTCCTCGCCATGCCCCGAACAGCGGCATTCGCTTCGATTTCCACCTTCGAGTTTAGTTTCCCTAGCCCAAGCGCCTTGAGAGTGGCTCTCTGATTGGGCTTCCTGCCTATCGCACTCCGTATCAGAGTGAGTCGAATCCTGAAATTTTTTTTCATAGTCAACCCCACATATCCATAACAGTTTTTTTTCTTCCGTCCGCTATTTTTTTGGCGGGCATCAGGTTCTCAAGGCCATTGAACACACCCTTTACAATGTTCATCGTATTCTTCGATCCCAGGCTTTTGGCCAAAACATCGCGTACTCCCACGGCCTCCATTATCGCCCTTACGGGGCCGCCGGCGATTATTCCGGTTCCCGGAGCGGCGGGTTTTAATAGCACCGAAGCGCTTTTGTATCCACCGAGAATCTCGTGGGGGAAGGTATTCTTCATGATTGGAACCGCTATAATTCTGCTCTTGGCCTTCTCGACGCTCTTGCGAATCGCCTCGGATACGTCATTGGCCTTGCCGAAACCATAACCAACCCTGCCGCTTCCGTCTCCCACAACCATTAGAGCGCTGAAGGACATCTTCCGGCCACCTTTCACCGCCTTGGAAACCCTGTTCAGTCGAATCAGTTTCTCAATAAGCTTTCTTTCTTCCACTTCTCTTGCTGCCATATCCGCCCCTAAAAAGCCAAACCCGCCTCGCGGGCGCCATCGGCGATTGCCTTTACAATTCCATGATACTTGTAGCCATTTCGGTCGAAAATCACCATCTCTATTTTCCCCCTCTTGAGTCGTTCGCCCATCTTCCTCCCAACTATTTCGGCGTTCTCCACCGACCTCCCCATTCCCGAGAATTCTTTCTCCAGGGTGGAAATGGAAGAGAGAGTTCTGCCTGTAGAGTCATCTATAGCCTGTACACTTATATTCTTGAGGCTTTTGCACACGGTCAGTCGCGGGCGGACCGCGGTGCCAAGCAGTTTCTTTCGAATTCGCAATTTACGTCGGTTATGTCTGTGGCGCTTGTCGTTCAATCTGTTCATGCTACGTCCTTATTTCACACCGCTTTTTCCGACTTTCCGACGGATACTCTCGTTCTCATAGCGAATCCCCTTCCCCTTGTACGGCTCCGGCAGCCTGAGACTTCGAATTTCCGATGCGACAAGTCCAACTTGGGCCTTGTCTATTCCGCTGACAATGATCTTGTTGTTACCTTCCATGGTTATGATGATACCCTCCGATATCACATATTCAATCTGGTTGGAGAAACCCAGATTGAGCAGTAGAATACCCTCCCGAACCTCGGCCCGGAATCCAACGCCGCTTATTGCCAGGCTCTTTGTAAACCCTCTGCTCACACCTCGAATCATATTACTGAGCAGGGAACGATATAGGCCATGCATCGACTTTGCCTGCCGGGACTCACCAATCCTCCTAACCCAAACTTCCCCTTCCCTGATGTCGAAATTCACCAGGGGCTTGAAATTCTGAACCAATTCGCCCTTCTCGCCCTTGACATGAAGGGTTTCTCCTTCAACGCTAACAGCAACGCCCGCGGGCACAGTCACTGGCAGAAAGCCTATCCGCGACATAAAGCCTACCTCACCATACAGTACATATTATTTCTCCGCCAACTCTGTTGGCGGCCGCCTTCTTCCCCGTGGTTACCCCAATAGAGGTGGAGACAATCACAGTTCCCAGGCCGTTATAAACCCTGGGCATGTTCCTATATCCAGAATAAACACGACGACCCGGAGTAGATACCGATCTAATACCGTGGATAATTGGATCTTCTTTTTCATCGTATTTCATAAAAATCCGGATAATATCAATCTGACCCTGGGTAATTTTTTTGAAGTTTTTAACATAGCCTTCACTCTTCAGGATTTTTATTATTTCCATCTTGAATCTGGAGGGTCGAATATCGATTTTTTCACTTCTAACCGCCACGGCGTTTCTTATCGTTGTGAGCATGTCCGCAACCGGATCGCTAACACTCATAGTATCTCTCCTGCTACCAGCTTGATTTGGTTACACCCGGTATCATACCCTCGTTTGCGAGTTTACGAAAACAAATCCGACACATTTCAAATTTCCTCATGTAGCCACGAGGACGTCCGCAGAGTCGGCATCTCCTGACAATCCGGGTTACATACTTGGGCTTTCGCTGAGCCTTGATAATCATCGACTTCTTAGCCATCGTCTACTCCTTGCCGAACGGCATACCAAACCCGGCCAAAAGTCTTCGGGACTGCCCATCACTGCGGGCGGTTGTAACGATGGCCACATTGAAGCCTCTAACTTTTTCGATCTTGTCATAGTCAATCTCTGGAAAAATAATCTGCTCATTGATTCCCAAACTGTAATTTCCCCGGCCATCGAAGGCCCTTGGACTAACACCTCTAAAGTCCTTAACCCGGGGCAGGGCAACATTCAACAAGCGGTCCAGAAATTCATACATCCGATTTCCACGGAGGGTTACCTTCGCACCTATTTCCTGACCAGATCTTATTTTGAAATTGGCAATGGACTTCCGGGCCTTCGTTCTTAGCGCCCTTTGTCCGGTAATCTGTCCCAATTCGGCAACAACCGAATTCAAAAACTTCTTATTGGTAATTGCATCGCCTACACCAGCCGAAACAACAATTTTTTCAATTTTCGGGATTTGCATCGAACTTCCAAAACTGAATTCTCTTAGCAGTTCCCCGGCTATTCTGTCGGCAAAGAGCTTCTTCAGTCTCGGCACATAGCTCTCGCTGACTGTTTTTTTATTTGGCGGTTTTTTTTTCGACCTCGTCGAAGGGGTTTCCGCAGCTTCGGACCCTATCTTCTCGGCAGCGGATTTCTTTGCTTTGGCCATTAGAGGATATCTCCACACTTGCGACATACGCGGCTTTTTTTGTCGGCATCCAACTTCACAGCAATCCGAGTGGGTCCGCATTTGCGGCAGATGGCCATCACATTGGAGGCAGTGATAGGCGCCTCTATCTCCATGATGCCGCCCTTGTCATTCCGACTCCTTGGACGCTGGGTTTTTTTCACCATGTTCAAGCCCTCAACTATAACTCGGGTTCTCTCGCGATCTATCTTCAGAATCCGGCCTTGCTTGCCCTTATCCTTACCAGCTATTATCTGAACCTGGTCGCCCTTTTTCAACTTGGTTTGCATTGATTCTCCCCCTCCCTAGAGCACCTCTGGGGCAAGAGAAACAATTTTCATGTAGTTGTAATCCCTTAGCTCACGCGCCACCGGACCAAAAACACGTTTGCCAACTGGATTGCCTGCCCCATCGACTATCACACAGGCGTTATCGTCAAAACGGATATAGGTTCCATCGCTGCGACGATACTCTTTGTGAATTCGGACAACCACCGCCCTCATAACCTCGCCTTTCTTGATGGGAGCGTTCGGGATGGCGTCCTTAACGGTAACGGAAACGACATCTCCAATGCTGGCATAGCGTCGACGGCTGCCGCCAAGAACCTTGATAGTCTGAACGCGTTTGGCACCGGAGTTGTCGGCAACATTCATGTATGTCTGCATCTGAATCATTACTTACCCTACTTCGATCGCTCGACAACCTCGACAAGTCGCCAGCGTTTTTTTTTGCTAATCGGACGACTCTCGATTATTCGAACTGTATCGCCTTCATGTGCGTCATTTTCCTCATCGTGAGCCTTATACTTCTTTGAGCGTGTGATGTACTTCTTGTACAGAGGATGCAACTGGCGCGTCGAAACAGATACCGTGACTGTCTTGTCCATCTTCTCGCTCACCACGACGCCCGTGAAGATTCGCTTTCTGACCTTTCTCGCATCCATCTCCTAAGCACCTCTAATCCCAATTCTATACTCGTTTATCATTGTGTTTAGCCGGGCCAACTGCCTGCGAATAGTTCTTTTTCCCATCGGGTTTTCAATATGGCCCATTACAGACTCAAAACGCAGACCTCTCATCTTTTCCGAAAGCTCCGCCTTCTTCGCCGCAAGCTCATCGACTGTCAAATCGTTAAAATTCCCTTTCATCACTATCATCCTATATGATGGCGCACAACGAATTTGGTCTTAACCGGCAGCTTGCTCCCCGCCAATTCCATCGCTCGCTCGGCCAAACTTGCATCCACGCCGGCAATCTCAAACATCACCGTGCCCGGTTTCACTGCCGCAACCCATTTCTCGGGATTTCCCTTGCCCTTCCCCATACGCGTCTCGGCAGGTTTCTTCGTGTAGGGAATGCTCGGGAATATTCTGATCCAAACCTTCCCGCCCCGCTTGATATACCTAGTCATTGCGACGCGAGCGGCCTCGATTTGCCTCGCGGAAATTTGCATGTTCCCCATGGAGACCAGTCCGCAGTCGCCAAAGGATACGGCATTGCCCCTTGGGGCGCGTTTAGCCCCTGGAAAGGCTCTGCCGCGTTGGGTCTTTCGGTATTTGGTACGCTTGGGACTAAGCACTACTCATCCTCCCCCTGCCATCCCGCCTGCCGCTGACTAGCTGGCCTGCATCATCCTTCTGATCCGCTCCCAGAATTTCTCCGTTAAACACCCACACCTTAACCCCTATAACACCGAAGGTAGTGATGGACTCGGCAAATCCAAAATCTATGTCGGCGCGAAGGGTATGCAGGGGTACCCGGCCATCTTTAACCTCCAGCACCCGGCTCATATCCGCGCCCCCGAGACGACCGGAGATTTTGATCTTTATACCCTGAACGCCGCCACGCATTGCATTTTGGACGGCCATTTTCAACGTTCTCCGAAAGCCCGCCCTGCTCCTAAGCAGCCGTGCAATGTTGTGCGCGATAATATGGGCAACCGCATCCGGCTTCTTTATCTCCTTTATCTTGATACTGATCTTCTTGTCGGTCAGCTTTTGGAGCAAAGTTGTCAACCTCTCGATATTGGCTCCCTTTGTCCCAATAATCACTCCTGGTCTCGAGGTTTCAATTGTCATCACGACTCTCGCCGGCTGACGAACTATTTCTATGTTGGAAATATCTGCACCCTTAGCCTCTGAACTATTCAGCAAGTTCTTGCGCAGCCGCAAATCTTCATGCAGTATTTTTGCATATTCACTTGGTCCAACATACCACCTGGCCTTCCAATCCTTGTTGATTCCCAGTCGAAAACCATATGGATTCACCTTCTGTCCCATCAACTATCCGCCTTGTTGTTGATAATCACCGAAATATGGCATGAGCGCTTTATCTGCCTATCCGCTCGGCCATGACCCCGGGGCCACAGGGTTTTGCGGCTTGGTCCGCTATCCACCAGAATCTCGGCTATATAGAGTCTATCTTCATCGAGATTCGGGTTTTGACTTATGGCGTTGGTTGCTGCAGAGGCAATCACCTTTTTCAGAAACCCGGCGCCCTTGTTAGGGAGCGAGTCGAGTAAGTCGATTGTGTCCACATAGGGCCTTCGCCGCACTTGATCGGCTATGGGTCTAACCTTGATAGGCGATATAGGCAGATTCCTTGCCACCGCGCGGTAACCCTTTTTATTTTCCATAGCTCAAACGGTCTCCTAGCGTCTCGTACCTTTCTTGTCCGAACCCGCATGTCCCCGAAACAAACGCGTTGGCGAGAATTCACCAAGCTTATGCCCAACAAGGTTTTCAGTAATATACACGGGAATAAAGGTTTTACCATTGTAAACAGAAATTGTGATGCCAACCATCTCAGGTATTATTGTTGAACTGCGCGACCAGGTCTTCAATAGCCCCTTCGAACCACTCTTGTTAAGCTCAATAACCTTTTTATAGAGACTCCTGGCCACAAAAGGCCCCTTTTTTACAGACCGCGACATTCTCGAACTCCTACCTTGTACGCCGTCTGACGATAAATCTGTTAGACGGCTTGTGCTTCATCCGCGTTTTGCCGCCCTTGGTCGGTTTGCCCCAGGGAGTTACGGGATGTCGTCCCCCGGAAGTCCTACCCTCACCGCCGCCGTGCGGATGATCGACGGGATTCATCACGACGCCGCGAACCTTGGGGCGCTTACCCAACCAGCGATTTCTCCCGGCCTTCCCGATTTTGATGTTCATGTGATCCTCATTCCCCACTTCGCCAACAGTGGCAATGCAGGTTTTATGCACCATGCGTATCTCGCCGGAGGAAAGTTTCAGAGTAACATAATCGCCCTCTTTCGCCTGGATTTGCGCACGACAGCCAGCACTCCTGATTAACTGGGCGCCCTTGCCCCTGGTAAGTTCCACCGCGTGAACGGACCTTCCAATCGGAATTTTTTCAAGGGACAGGCAATTACCTATCTCAATGGAAGCATTCTCACCACTCTGCACCATCCCTCCAATTTCCAAACCCCTGGGACATAGAATATACCTCTTCTCACCATCCAAATAATTGATCAGTGCGATATTCGCACTGCGGTTTGGATCGTACTCAACAGAGGCCACCTTACCAGGAATTCCGAATTTGTCTCTTTTGAAATCGAGAATTCTGTATTTCCTTTTATGTCCACCACCCCGTCGTCTAACGCTAATTCGCCCGTCCACATCACGGCCGGCCCGGGAGGATTTCCCCTTCGTCAAACCCCTTGTGGGCTTATCTTTGGAAAGCTCAGAATTAATCAAACCCTGATGAGACCGCTGTGAAGGAGTTGTGGGATTATAGGTTTTAATTGGCATAATTTGTTTCCTTCATCATTACACGCCTTCAAAGGCATCGATAGTCTGCCCTTTCCGAAGCGTCACAATCGCTTTCTTCCAAGCCGATGTGCGGCCGCGGCCGCGTCGAAATGTAGTGCGAGAGACTGCGCGGTTATTGCGTGCCTTCCCCCGAACATTCATAATTCGGCAGTCTATGGGCTGAACCTTGAACAGGTCTCCCACCGCCTGCATAACCATTGGTTTGTTCGCCCTCCTATCAACCTTAAACACGTAGGTTTTGGTTTCGCCCTCTCTTTGAAAGTTGGTCTTCTCCGTAAGAACCGGTTCAATAACGATTTCATTCGAGTTCATAACTAGCTCCCATAAAACTCGCCGAGCCTTCTTCCCGCACTTTCCAATACCAGGACGTTTTTCCCGTAGAATAAATCATGAGCCCGCAGTCGATTGAAGGTGAGAAAGCGCAGGCCCTTGATGTTTCTACCCGCCCTTTTGGTCATTACATCATCTTCCTCTAGAATAAGGACCGTTTTGCCCTCGGAAGGGAAGTGTTCCAGAATGCTCGCCAAATCCCTGGTTTTGCCCGACTCAACCGAGAAGTCTTCAAGCACCCTGAAGCACTCATCATCGGCGGCCTTCAGACTCAGAATACTTTTCATGGCAAGCCGTTTAATCTTCTTGGGCAAATGATAGGAATAATTCCGAGGCCGGGGGCCAAAAACTACGCCACCGCCGCGCCAAAGCGGACTCTTGCGACTTCCGGCCCGAGCGCGCCCTGTTCCCTTCTGCCGCCAGGGCTTAGATGACGAACCCCGCACCTCGTGGCGACTCTTTGTCTTTGCGGTGCCCTGTCTTGCGTTTGACAGTTCATTCTTTATGGCATGCCAGATAGATCCTTCACTAGCTTTGCGGGCAAACACAGAGTCTTCAAGAACAATAGTTCGCAGCTCCTTACCCTCCCTAGAGTAAACCTTCTTCTTCATAGTCACACACCTATTTACGTTTCTTTGCCTGACGGATAACCACCATGCCATCCCGACACCCCGGAATCGCTCCCTTGACTAGAAGCACTCCCTTCTCCCAGTCTATCCTGACGATTCGAAGATTCTGCACTGTGCTGCGCTCAGTTCCCATGCGTCCGGGCATTTTCGTGCCCCTGATAACCTTTGAAGGCCACGCAGCCATACCAGTCGATCCCAAGGAGCGATGGAATTTCGAACCATGCGTGGCCCGTCCGCCTCCGAAATTGTGCCGCTTCATAACACCCTGGAAACCTTTGCCCTTACTGGTTCCAATCACATCGACAAACCGGAGCCCCTCGAAAAGCTCGAGCCCTAGCGAATCTCCAACAGCGCAATCCCTGTTAAAATCCCGAAACTCGATTATGTGCCTCTTCAGATTCATACCCTTTTTGAACTGACCAGCCCTGGGTTTGGTTGCCCGAGAACTCTTCACATCAAGGGCGCCTAGGACAACCGCGTTATACCCATGCCTGGTCTCAACCCTTTGGTCAATCACCACATTCGGTTCAATCGCAATCACGGTAACGGGGATCAAGTTCCCGCCATCATCGAAAACCTGCGTCATTCCCTCTTTCTTCCCGATCAGTCCCAGCATAATACAGCTCCGCGCCCCCTACTGCCTAATCTCGACATCTACACCCGCCGGCAGTTCAAGTTTCATAAGTGCATCCATCACAGCCGAAGTCGGCTCAAGGATGTCGATCAGCCTTTTATGGGTGCGCATTTCAAACTGTTCTCGAGATTTCTTATACACAAAGGGCGACTTAAGGACCGTGTACTTGTTTATTTTCGTAGGCAGCGGCACGGGGCCCGATACCTTGGTACCCTGTTTTTGTACAGTATCCACAATGGCTCGCGCACTTTGTTCTATCAATTCTACATCAAAGCCCCGGAGCCGTACACGTATCTTTTCCATCGTCCCTGCTCCTCTCAAAAGTAACCCCGCCGTTGTTGGACAGCGAGGCTTTTATTCCCAAACATCTATAGCACTACTCGATAACTTCAGTAACCTGACCCGATGCCACCGTGCGGCCTCCCTCACGGATGGCAAACCTCAGGCCAGGCATCATGGCTATGGGATGAATCAGCTCGACTGTAATTTCCGAGTTATCGCCGGGCATTACCATCTTCCTTATCTCCGGAAGAGTTATAGTTCCAGTAATGTCTGTCGTTCGGAAATAGAACTGAGGTCGATAACCGCTAAGAAACGGGTGATGACGTCCGCCCTCTTCTCTTGTAAGGGCATAAACCGCTCCCTTGAATTTGGCGTGGGGATTGATTGTTCCCGGTTCGGCCAACACCTGTCCCCTCTCCACCGCCTTCTTGTCGATACCCCGAAGCAGAGCCCCGATATTGTCTCCCGCCCGGCCTTCATCCAGCAATTTATTGAACATTTCAACGCCCGTACATATGGTCTTACGGGTGTCCCGAATACCAACAATCGCAACCTCATCGCCCACATGTATTTTTCCACCCTCAACTCGTCCGGTTACGACAGTGCCGCGACCCGAGATGGAGAATACATCTTCAATTGGCATAAGGAAGGGTTTATCGATATCTCTTTTCGGAATTGGGAAATAAGTATCCATCGCATCGAGCAATTCAACCAGGCTGGTTGTCTTTTCCGCATCGTCAATATTCATCATTGCCTGAAAAGCGCTGCCCTTGATTACCGGAGTATCCGCACCTGGGAAACCATACTCGTCGAGAAGCTCCCGAACCTCTATCTCGACAAGATCCACCAGTTCGGGGTCGGCCAGATCCATTTTGTTCATATAAACGATCAGCTTGGGAACGCCAACCTGTCGCGCAAGAACAATGTGCTCGCGAGTTTGGGGCTCAGGACCCGAATCGGCGGCAACAAGCAGTACCGCTCCATCCATTTGGGCGGCACCGGTAATCATGTTCTTGATGTAGTCCGCATGCCCGGGACAGTCAACGTGGGCATAATGACGCGCGTCGGTTTCATACTCGACATGCCTGGTATTGATGGTGATACCACGTTCCTTCTCCTCTGGAGCGTTGTCGATATCCTCATACTTCATCACCTTGCCACCCAGTTTGGCCGCGCTATACATAGTCAAAGCAGCCGTCAGAGTGGTCTTACCGTGATCAACATGACCAATAGTGCCCACATTGATATGAGGTTTGGTCCTACTGAATTTCTCCTTAGCCATTCACATCCTCCTAAGACTCACGGGAAAATAAATCGGCAATAAATATCGCCTATCGCACTCATGGCACGACACTGGTGGTATTGGCGTAAACGCAAATACCGGCTCGGCAGTATAATGGACGGACATGAGACCTAAGCACCTCGTGATGTCTACGGAAGAAGAATGCCTGCCGCCGCATCTTCAAAACATCTCCCGTCCAAGCTTGCACCCGGTCCGGAAGGATGGAAGGCGCAAAAAAACAACCCCATCCGAAATCGATCCGCGACTCTGGCAGCGAACGGCATCCGGGAAGGGCATTTCACGGGGAGAGCTCTACCACTTGTAGTTGCTAAATGCCTTATTAGCCTCCGCCATCTTATGGGTGTCTTCCTTTTTCTTGTAGGCCACACCCGTAAAGTTAAATGCGTCAAGCAACTCGGCACCCAACTTTTCTTTCATACTCCTACCACTTCTACCACGAGCGGCGTGAATAATCCAGCGCATAGCCAGAGCTTCGCGTCTCGACTCACGCACCTCCACCGGAACCTGATAGGTGGATCCGCCAACACGGCGGGATTTCACTTCCACCAGGGGCTTCACGTTATCTACCGCTTTCAAAAAAACTGCAAGGGGGTCCTTGCCGGATTTTTCCGCCACAATGGACATGGCGTCATACATATTCCGAAAACTCAGCGATTTTTTGCCCCGCAGCATCATCCTGTTCACAAACTTGGTTACTTCCACACTACCAAATCTGGGATCTATGTCGACAGGTCTAGCGGGTGTTCCCCTTCTTCTTGGCATACTATCTTACACCTTGGGCTTTTTGGCGCCGTACTTTGAACGGCTTTGTTTTCTGTCTTCTACGCCCAGAGTATCCTTCAAGCCACGAACAATGTGATATCTGACACCCGGGAGATCCTTCACCCTTCCACCGCGAATGCACACAACAGAGTGCTCCTGCAAGTTGTGGCCAACACCTGGAATATAGGCCGTAACCTCAATACCATTCGACAATCTAACCCTGGCAACCTTTCGAAGAGCTGAATTGGGTTTCTTGGGGGTAATGGTCATTACACGGGTACACACCCCTCTCTTCTGAGGACAGTTTTGCAGGGCTGGAGAATTAGTTTTCTTGACAGTAGACTTCCGTCCCTTTCTGACAAGCTGGTTGATTGTCGGCACAGGTTAATACTCCTAAAGAAGAAGGATACTAGTGTTTTGTCATTTAAAGGTCAATACCAAAGTTATCTTCGACACGCAAATATTATTTTACGACGTCTATGGTTTCAACTTCACCAAATTCTTCAAGCGACTCGGCTTCCTTGCGCCTTTGCTCGAGAATCTCGGCCACATGAGCATCGAGATCTTCCGTCTCCTCCGTAAACAGCTTCAAATCACGATACCTGCGCATACCCGTTCCCGCCGGAATCACATGACCGATTACGACATTTTCTTTCAAGCCGCGCAGCTTATCCACTTCTCCGGCGATTACGGCATTTGTGAGCACCCGGGTGGTTTCCTGGAAACTGGCGGTTGAGATCCAGCTATCTATGTTTAAAGATGCGCGGGTTATACCCAGTAGCAGGGGTTTTGCGATGGCGGGTTGACCACCCTCCTTGACAACCTTGTCGTTCTGAGTTCGGAACTGGTACTTCTCCACCTGCTGTCCGTAAATGAAATTCGTATCGCCGACATCGACAATCTCAACCTTCCGCATCATCTGCCGGATAATCACACCGATATGCTTATCGTTGATATTCACTCCTTGCATACGGTAGACCTCCTGCACCTCGTCCACCAGAAAACTCTGCAATGCCACCTCACCCTGGATTTCCAATATATCGTGAGGATCTTTGGGTCCATCGCAAAGTGGTTCCGCGGCCTCCACATGGTCGCCGTTCCTGACAAGCAAGTGCCTTCCCATCGGAACCAGATGCTTCATCTGGTTGCCAAAGCGGTCGTTAACCATGATAATTCGCTTGCTCTTACTAATCCCCTCAAACTCCACCGTGCCGCTTATACGCGAGAGGACAGCCGCATCTTTCGGTCTGCGCGCCTCGAATAGCTCTCCAACTCGCGGCAGGCCACCGGTGATATCCTGCGTCTTCTGGCTTTCCTTTAGCAGCTTTGCCAGGATTTGCCCCCCCTTCACCTCGGAGCCATCCTCGAAATTCAGGTACGAATTCTCAGGAAGATAATAATCCTGGAGATTCTTGCCTTCCTTATCAACAATCGTAATTCGTGGCTGCAGGGTTTCAGTGGATGTATCGGTAATCTTCTTCTCGATGTTGCCTGTATCCTCGTTGATCTCCTCGCGAAGCGTAGTACCCGGAATTATATCCTCGAATTTTATCACCCCGTCTGCCTCCGCGATAATCGGCTCACTAAAAGGATCGAAGATTGCCAGCGATTCATCCGCCTCGGTGGTTTGTCCCTCCTTAACCAGTACGGTGGAGCCGTTTCTGATATCCACCTTTTCATCCTGCGCAACCAGAAGCAGCTTTTCCTTCCGTATGACGACAAAGGCATTGTATTCCACGCGAATCTTCACTCCCGCGCGAGAAATCAGTATCTCGCCTTTGATTACCTTGTCGCCCTCGGCAGGAATAATCTCGTCGTCTTTTCTAAGTTCCAATTCGGCAAGCACACGGGCAACCCTCAGATACCCCTTTCTCGTAAAAAGCTGCCGTCCCTCCTCAATCTCAATCGAAATGCCTTGGATTTCCTTAATCAACAGCGGATATCGTTTGGCTACACGATTCTCCTCTGCGATTGTGCTTGCCGTTCCGCCCACATGGAAGGTTCTCATAGTCAATTGGGTGCCGGGCTGACCTATGGACTGCGCCGCAATAATGCCCACGGCCTCCCCGATGTCGGTGGGCCGATGTGTGGCCAAATTTCGGCCATAGCACTTCACACATACGCCGTGCGGCACCTCGCAGGTTAGCACCGTGCGAACCCGCACGCTCTCGATACCCAGCTCTTCTATCTCGAAGGCGATCTCGTCGGTAATTTCCTGATTCATATTCACAAGCACCTCGCTGGTAATCGGGTGCTTTACTCTCTCCAGGGTGAAGCGGCCCATAATACGGTCCGAGAGTGATTCAACAATTTCTTCTCCATCCTTGAGGGCCGTGATGCTGATTCCGTTTATTGTACCGCAATCTTCCATGTTGACTACAACATCCTGTGCAATGTCCACAAGGCGCCTGGTTAAATAACCGGCATCAGCCGTTTTCAGAGCGGTATCCGCCAAGCCCTTCCTGGCGCCATTGGTGGAAATGAAAAACTCGATAACCGAAAGTCCCTCCTTGAAATTCGACCGAATAGGGAGTTCAATGATATCCCCGGAAGGTTTGGCCATTAATCCACGCATACCCGCCAATTGCCGAATTTGATTTCTCGAACCCCGCGCGCCGGAGTCGGCCATCATATAGATGTTGTTGAAGCCATCCCTGTCGTTCTTGAGATGGTCCATCATCACATTGGCCAAATCCTCATTAGTCTTCCCCCAAATCTCGACAACCCGGTTATACCTTTCTTCAGAGGTGATGTGACCATCGTGATACTGCGTCTGAATCTTGTCCACCTCGAGGTTTGCGTCGCTTATCAGCCCGACCTTCTCGCTCGGCACCAAAATATCATCCATCCCGATAGTAGTACCAAAACGTGTGGCAAATTCGAAGCCTATGTTTTTGAGCGCATCTAGAAGCTGGACCGTCGTAAAATTGCCATGCTCATTGAAGGACTCCATCACAAGACTGCGAATACTTTTCTCACTCAGAGTTTCATTCACATATGCTATATCTTTGGGAATGCGATCATTGAAAGCTACCCTGCCTGGAGTAGTATCAACCCACTCGTCGTCTATCTTGACCTTTATCACCGCGTTCCACGAGACAGCATGATTTTCCACCGCCATCATCACCTCTTCACGAGAGCTGTAGTAGCGCCCTTCACCCTTTGCCCCCTGCCGTTCCTTAGTTAGGGAATAAAGACCCATGACCATATCCTGGGATGGAAATACCACCGGATGTCCATTGGCAGGGTTTAGCAAATTCGTATCGGCCAGCATCAGAGTCCAGCATTCGATTTGGGCGGCCTGGGTTAGAGGGACGTGCACAGCCATTTGATCGCCATCGAAGTCGGCATTGAAGGCATGGCAGACAAGAGGGTGCAGCTGAATTGCCTTTCCCTCCACCAGCACCGGCTCGAAGGCCTGAATACCGAGTCTGTGGAGGGTTGGCGCCCTATTTAAAAGCACCAAGTGCTCTCGGACTATCTCATCCAGCACTGACCAGACTTCCGGTGTTCCCTGCTCGACAAGTGTTTTGGCCTTCTTGATGTTATACACAACATCCTTCTCAACCAGCTTCTTCATAATAAACGGTTTATAGAGTTCAAGCGCCATCTTTGTAGGAAGGCCGCACTGATGCAATTTCAGTTTCGGGCCCACTACTATAACCGAGCGGCCTGAATAGTCCACCCGCTTACCGAGAAGATTCTGCCTAAATCGCCCCTGCTTGCCCTTGAGCAGGTCGGAGAGTGATTTTAAAGGCCTGTTCGAGGTTCCCTTAACTACCTTTTTCTTCTTCGTATTGTCAAAAAGGGCATCAACGGCCTCCTGGAGCATCCGCTTCTCATTCCTGATGATGATGTCCGGGGCATTTAAAGACATAAGACGCTTCAGGCGGTTATTGCGGTTAATCACGCGGCGATAAAGATCGTTCAAATCGCTCGTTGCAAAACGTCCGCCATCAAGCTGAACCATGGGTCTGAGCTCGGGGGGAATTACCGGGATGACATCGAGTATCATCCATTCGGCACGGTTGCCGGAGTCCCGGAAATTTTCAACAATCTCGATTCTCTTGAGCAGGCGCTTATCAACCTTGGCGCCCTTTTCTATCATGGTTACTCGCAGCTGGGCCGACAGGGCATCGAGATCCATGTTCTCCAGCAGGGTGCGTACAGCCTCGGCGCCAATACCGGCAGTAAAATTCATCCCGAAACGCTCTCGCGCTTCGATTAGCTCCTCCTCCGACAGCAGCTGCATCATCTTCAATTCGGTGTCGCCTGGTTCGATTACGACATATTTCTCGTAGTACAGAATACTCCGAAGAGAGGCGATGGTCAGATCGAGCAACAGGCCCATCCGAGAAGGTACCGAGCGATAATACCAGATGTGGGAAACGGGTGAGGCGAGTTCGATATGTCCCATACGTTCGCGGCGCACCTTGAAGTGAGTTACCTCGACGCCGCAGCGATCGCAGATTACACCCTTGTATCTGATAGATTTGAACTTCCCGCAGCAGCATTCCCACTCCTTAGTGGTACCAAAAATGCGCTCACAGAAGAGTCCATCCTTTTCAGGCCGCAGCGTACGATAATTGATGGTTTCCGGTTTTTTCACTTCGCCATAGGACCAAGCCCGAATTTGTTCGGTTGAGGCAAGTTTGATCATCAGGCTGTCAAAATCCTGTATTCCCCTCATCAATTCCTCCTAAAAACGACTTCCCTGGCGATTTATCAATTCCTCATCGCGCTCCGTAAACGGCAATTGCCTGCCATTAGGATCAAAGATCCGTATATCGAGCGCCAAACCCCGCAGCTCCTGAACTAGGACATTAAAAGATTCCGGAATTCCAGCGCTTGATGTCGCATCTCCCTTCACGATGCTTTCATATAACTTAGCCCTACCGGCCATATCGTCAGATTTTACAGTCATCAGCTCCTGCAATGTGTTTGCGGCGCCATATGCCTCCAGCGCCCATACCTCCATCTCGCCGAGTCGCTGGCCTCCAAACTGTGCCTTGCCTCCAAGGGGCTGCTGCGTAACGAGAGAGTAGGGCCCGGTGGATCGGGCATGCATTTTATCATCAACCAGATGATGCAGCTTCATATAGTACATGTACCCAACAAAAACCGGATTCACAAACTCTTCGCCAGTGAGTCCGTCATGGAGTATCGTTTTCGAGGCCCTATGCAGGCCTGCCTTCTCCAATTCCCGGGCTATACCCTCAGCCGACGCGGATTGAAAGACAGGTGTTTCATACATCTTCCCCAATGTAGCGCCGGCCATGCCAAGCATGGTTTCCATTATCTGTCCCATATTCATGCGGGAAGGTACACCAAGCGGATTCAGGCAGATATCAAGGGGTTGGCCATCCTTGGTGTAGGGCATATCCTCTTCGGGCAGAATTCGGGCCACAACCCCCTTGTTGCCGTGCCGCCCGGCCATCTTGTCTCCCTCCCGCAGCTTGCGCTTTGTAGCAATCAGCACCTTGAGAACCTCATCGACACCCGGATTCAAGTCATCGCCCCCATTGCGACTTAGTCTTTGGACATCGATAACCGTGCCGCCAATGCCATGAGGGAGTTTAAGAGAGGTATCTCTTACCTCCTTGGCCTTCTCCCCGAAGATGGAGTTGAGCAATTTGAATTCCGGTGTGGTCTCAGTCTCGCTCTTGGGAGTCACCTTCCCCACAAGCACGGAACCCGGGCTCACCGTGGCGCCAATTCGGACTATACCCCCCGCATCAAGGTGCTCAAGGGATTTTTCGGCCATATTGGGAATATCTCGGGTGAGTTTTTCAGGACCCAGCTTGGTTTCTCTAACCTCGACGATAAATTCCTTGATGTGAATGGAGGTGTAGCAATCCTCTCTAACCACTTTTTCCGAAATCAGGATGGCGTCCTCAAAGTTATAGCCGTTCCAGGGCACAAATCCGACAAGAAGATTGCGGCCAAGAGCCAGTTCGCCGTATCGTGTCGACGGTCCATCGGCCAGGATTTCGTCCACATAAACCCTATCCCCAACACGAACAGCGGGGCGCTGATTGAAGCATGTGTCCTGATTAGTTCGTTGATACTTGACTAAATTGTAGGATTTGCTTTCTCCATCCTCACCATCCACATTGATGCGAGAGGATGAGACATACGAAACCCGGCCTGCGGTTTGAGACTTTACCATCACACCCGAATCGTAGGCGGCCTTGACTTCCATGCCCGTGCCCACAATCGGGGCCTCGGGAAAGAGCAGCGGTACTGCCTGACGCTGCATATTGCAGCCCATCAGCGCCCGGTTCGCATCATCGTGCTCAAGGAAGGGAATAAGACTGGCGGCAGTGGAAATAATCTGTCTTGGCGACACATCCATATATTTGACATCGGCGGGATCACGAACAGTGTAATCCCCATTTCGGCGTACCGCCACCATCTTCTCTTTGAAGACACCCTTCTCATCGATAGCCGCGCTGGCCTGCGCGATATAATACTTCTCCTCATCCATCGCAGAGAGATACTCAACCTCACGAGTTGCAAGTCCGTCTACTACCTTTCTATAGGGAGTCTCCAGAAAGCCATAGTCATTGATTCTTGTATAATTGGCAAGTGAAACTATAAGTCCTATGTTGGGACCCTCGGGAGTTTCAATTGGGCACATCCTGCCATAGTGCGTATAGTGCACATCCCGAACTTCGAACCCCGCCCGCTCACGTGAGAGCCCGCCCGGCCCCAATGCATTTAGGCGTCGCTTGTGGGTAAGCTCCGCCAGGGGGTTCACCTGGTCCATGAACTGGGACAGCTGACTGGAGCCGAAGAATTCCTTGATGGCTGCCACAATGGGCTTGATAGGAATCAGATCCTGCGGCCTGAGAGTTTCGGTTTCCTTGAGACTCATCCGTTCCTTGGCAATTTTCTCCATCCGCGCATAGGCCGTTTTAAGTGCATTGCCCAGAAGCTCGCCAACCGAACGAACCCGCCTGTTTCCCAGATGGTCAATGTCGTCAATCTGCTTCTCCCCGATGTGCACATTGATCAGATATCGCATGGTGTGAACAATGTCATTCTTGTTGAGAACCAATTCCGTGACGCCCTCGCTCTGATCAAACTTCTTATTGAGCTTATACCGCCCCACACGACCCAAATCATAGCGTCGGGCGGAAAAAAACATTGAGTTCAAATCACGTTCTGCGGACTCTATTGTAATCGGCTCATCCGGCATCAGAATCGAATACACAGTCGAAAGAGCATCTCTTTTGCTTGGTTCATCCTGGTTCGGGTTGTCTTCATGAAATTTTGTCTCTTCTCTTTCAAAGCACTCCAGTATCATATCCGAATGTAGGGAATCCTCATGTTCAAGATCAACGACGGTCACTTTTGTTATACCGGTCTGAACGAGCTCTTCAATATCATGCAGGTGCAATTTATCAGCCGTCCGATAGAGCTTTTTCTTGTCGCCTCCCTCCTGCTTCACCCAAACAGGCTCAGCCAGGATCGAACCAACAAGGGCCTCATCTTTCTCACGCTTTCCGGTTAACTTCATCTTTTTTGTCTGATAAAACAGACTTATAATAACCTCGCGGCTTTCGAACCCGAGCGCACGGAGGAAGACTGTTCCCAAAATTTTCTTTTTACGATCGATTTTGGCATAGATAAGTTCCTTTTTCGCGTCGATTTCAAATTCCAGCCAGGAGCCCCGATAAGGTATAATCCGGGCGCTGTAGACACCTTTCTCCTCCGAGAAGATAACTCCCGGACTCCGGTGTATCTGGCTCACTACAACACGTTCAGCACCATTGATGATGAAGGTTCCCCGTTGAGTCATCAAGGGCAAATCGCCCATGTAGATGTTCTTCTGCCGAATCTCGCCAGTGGATTTGAATACCAGATTAACCCGCGCCTTTATAGGAACCCCATAGGTTAGGCCCTTTCGCTTGCATTCTGACTCAGTCAATTTGACAGTGGTAAAATCAAGATTGTAAGTTTCATAATCAAGCACAAGTTCGCCGTTGGAACTCTCGATTGGGAAGACGCTCTGAAACACCTCCTCAAGTCCCTGCAGCTTAAGCTCCTCTTTTGATTCTACAGTTTCTCGTTGGAGAAAGGCCTCATAAGACGCAAGCTGGACATCAATGAGATTCGGGAGTTCTATTACTTCATCGTACCCACGGCCAATAAAAGTCCTACCAGCCTCCTGGTTTTTCTCGAACATAATTTCTTCTCCTGGAAATAAAACCACCGGATACCCTTACGGCGGCAATTGTAGATGAACTTATCTATTTCACTTCGACAGTTGCACCGGCAGCAGTCAATTTCTCCTTTATAGAAGCGGCCTCCTCCTTTGTAACACCCTCCTTAACAACCGAATTATTGGCTTCAACCATTTCTTTGGCCTCCTTCAGTCCAATGCCGGTAATTGAGCGGACTTCTTTGATCACGCTAATCTTCTTACCATCGCCAAATCCGGCAAGAACGATATCGAATTCCGACTGCTCATCTTCATCTTCCGTCGATGATGCCTCGGAGGCGGAGGCGGCAATAGCAACCGGAGCTGCGGCGCTAACTCCAAATTTCTCTTCCATGGCTTTAACCAGCTCGGAAACTTCCAGCACACTCATATCAGCGATTGCATCGAGAATTTCTGCGGTAGTCATATTATCTTCTCCTATTGGTCGGACGGCAGCAGCAGACAACCATTGAAGACTGAAGCCGCCTTTTTTGCTTCTCGGCAACACCGAGATTAGTACATCTTGATTTCAGGCGGCTTCGGATTTCTTCTCTCTAACCGCATCCAGGGTGCGAACCAGCCCGGTTGTAACACCATTTAGGATGAACAGGATGCTTTGAACCGGAATCATCATAAGACTCATTAGTTTCTGCACTAGTTCCAATCTGCCTGGCAGCTTACTGAAGGCCTCCACTTCATCGGCACTGAAAACCTCGCCATTGAATAGGCCTCCCTTGAGGGTAATCGGCATTTCCCTTGCTAAATCCAGCATTGCCTTGGCTACCGGTCCGCTCTCATCGGCACAGTATGCGATAGCCGTCGGCCCGACAAAGTAGGGAGCGACATCATCGTGTTTTAGCTGACTAAACGCTATCCTTGCGTAACTGTTCTTCACTACATGGAATTCGGCGCTTGCCTGACGAAGCGAATTACGCAAAGTGGAAATCTGCTCCATACTGAGGCCGCGGTAATCTGCAAAGATGAAATTGCGGGTATTTTTAAACCCACTCTTAAGTGCGGCCACCGCATCTATCTTATTCTGCTGCACTCTGCGTTCAACCTTGACCATCTTCTAACTCTCCTGATTTGGCAGCTTGAGGCTGGGTCCCATGGTGCTCGACAAACTGATCGATTTAACAAAGTTACCCCTGACATCCGCGGGGCGCTTTTTGGACAACTCTCTGATAAAAGCTTCGATATTATCCTTGACCCTGGAACTTTCCATGGAAACCTTGCCAACCGAAAGATGAACAACCCCACCCTTGTCAGCGCGGAACTCAACTCTGCCCTGCTTCAATTCGCACACGGTTCCCTTGATATCCATCGTAACGGTTCTGGTTTTCGGATTGGGCATCAAACCGCGGCGTCCGAGAATAGGTCCCAAAGTTCCAACATTGCGCATCATATCCGGGGTCGCGACACAGACATCGAACTCGAGCCAACCACCCTTAATCTTTTCAACCAGTTCCTCGGAACCAACAACACTTGCGCCTGCCTCCTCGGCCTCCCTGGCCTTGTCGTCCCTGGCAAAGACAAGCACCCGCCTCTCAACAGCAAACCGATGCGGCAGAACGAAAGTGTCACGAATCGAATGGCTTTTTTTGATATTGAGCTTGACAGAGAGATCCAAAGATTCGTCGAATTTGGCAAAAGACATCGCCCTGGCAAGGTTCACACCTTCCTGAATGTCATAAATCTTGCTTTCATCCAGATCTGCAAGGGATTTGCTATACTTCTTGCCATGTTTCACATTTCTAACCCTCCACGGTTACGCCCATACTTCGGGCCGTGCCGGCAATGATATGGATGGCCGCATTGATGTCGTTGGCATTCAAATCCGCCATCTTGGTTTCAGCGATAGCCTTTAACTGCTGCTGAGTTATCGATCCTACCTTGATTTTGTTCGGTTCGGCCGAGCCCTTATCAATACTGATTGCCCTCCTAATCAGCACAGCCGCCGGAGAGGTTTTGATTTCAAAGGTGAAACTCCTGTCCGCATATACCGAGATTACCACTGGAATTGTAAGACCGGGTTCAAGGTTTTTGGTTCGTTCGTTAAACTGCTGTGAAAACCGCGGGGCACTTACGCCGTGCGGTCCAAGCGCGGGGCCAACAGGCGGGGCCGGAGTTGCCTGTCCGGCTGGAATCTCCAACTTGATCAGGGCCGAAATCTTCTTTTTTGCCATCCTCTAACTCCTATCCGGAATTCCATAATTACCTATCAGGCAGGGTGGATTTACCTCCTGTCCACCTGGGAAAAGTTCACCTCCACAGGAGTGGCCCTTCCAAATATGCCAACCATAACCCTAAGTTTGCCCTTCTCCTGATTTACAACCTCTATCGTACCTTTAAAAGTGTCAAAGGGCCCATCGATAATCATAACTTCCTCGCCAATCTGGAAATCCTGTTTTGCGTGAACCTTCTTCTCGGCCTTTATGGCTCCCGTCTTCTGCAAAATCGTCTTGGCCTCCTCTGCCGAGATTGGCTGCGGTTTTGAATTCCGCGCGGTTCCCACAAATCCCGTAACTCCCTGAATCCTGTGAATCGCGTTACAGGGGATTTTCCAATCCCTGTCGGGGAGATCCATCTCGATAAGGATATAGCCGGGGAAAAAATTCTTGTTCAAAGTCCTTTTCTTCCCATTGCGAACCTCGGTAATTTTCTCTGTAGGCACCTTGACATCCAAGACTACTTCACCGAGGCTCCCCTCTTCCATCTTCAGTCTGATGAATTTTTCAACCTTGTTCTCGTGTCCCGTGAAGGTATGGAGGACATACCAGCTTTTAGCCATCTACATCCATCTGCTTAAAAGAGATTAAAGAAGCCCAACAGGCCTCTGGAAAGCAGAAAATCAACTAGACCGAAAAAAAGCGCGAATACAACAGTGGAAATAATAACAACCTTTGCCGAGGCAAAAACCGAAGTCCGATTCGGCCATATCACCTTCTTCAATTCTCCATAGCTCTCCGTGATGAATTGTCGGATTCTCTTCATAATTCACACCTTTTGCGGCACTCGCAGGCCAGGCAGGACTCGAACCTGCAGCATCCGGTTTTGGAGACCGGCGCTCTACCATTGGAGCTACTGGCCTAAAGCTGATTACTTAATCTTTGCTTCCTTGTGAAGTGTAACCTTTCTATCCCATTTACAATATTTGTTCAATCCCAGTTTCCCCTGGATATTCCGCCTGTTTTTGGTTGTGGTGTAATTCTTTCTATTGCATTCACTGCATTGGAGGGCAATCTTGTCAATCGCGCCCTTATTCGTTTTTGCCATTTCATCAACCTTCCTGACTCCATACAAGCCTCCGATCGGACTTGAACCGATGACCCCAGCCTTACCATGGCTGTGCTCTACCAACTGAGCTACAGAGGCGCGCGGGCAGTTGAAGAATGATATTCACGGTCTGAAACTTGTGTCAACCCGGCCCAAGCAAGGCCTCGGCTGATTTACGATATTCCTCGTATGCCTCGTTATAGAGAGCCACTCGTTCACCGGAAGGCTCAAAAACAGATTGAAGCCTAACGTAGGTGTCGGTGGCCTCCCCTAAAGTGGCAGCACGCCCCAGGGCAACAGCGGCACAGCAGGCGCAGCCAGCCAGTTCCGCATTCTCAATTTGCATGGTCAGGAGTCGTTTGCCGCAGATATCGGCCTTCATCTGGTTCCATATCTTTCCCCTTGCCTGTCCGCCGGTGACCCGCATTTCATCCACCCTCATCCCTGCTCCTTCCAAAAGTTCGATACCCCGGCGCACCGCAAACCCAATAGCCTCCAAGACCGCCCTACCCATTTCAACCCTGCCGTGTCCTGGCTCCAGACGATGAAAGCTTCCGCTTCCGAATTCCAACAAATTATCATCCCTGGCTCCCGGGAAGAACAGGGGTGCCGACTGGGCCGCCGGTGCACGGCTTATTTCACCCAGTATATCACCATAGTCCACTCCCTCCCGGCCAGTCAGATCCCGATACCATTCAAGGACACTGCCTGTTGAAGATAGAATTGCCGCAACATTCCAGTATGGTTCCACAGCATGAGGCAAATCTCGCAGGTGTCCATCTCCCGACGGCCGCAGGGCGCAGTAATTAATGCCCTCACTGGTACCGGCCCTGTCGCAAACCCGACCCGGCTCCACTGTTCCACTGCCAAGCAGCGAAGCCATAAAATCCGAACCAACCGCAACAACCGGAAGTCCCGCGGCAAGGCCATACCTGGCGCCTGCGGCGCTGTCAATTCGTCCAGCGATGTCTCCCATTCGCACCATTTCCGGAAACAGACCTCGGTTTAGTCCATAGAACTCAAGCTGCTCATCATCCCAGATATAGGGACGAAAAGAATTATTGGGAAGCGTCATAGTTTTGCTGCCAGTCAATCTGAATTGCAGCCATTCGGGGCAGGAAAACAGAGTTCGGATTTTTTCCCACCTGCCTTTATCGTTTTCCATAAGCCATTTGGCCTTGGGAAGATAGAAAGACTTCTGATTTCCTTTGCGTATCGATTTCCGGCTAAACCATAAATCTACCTCACCCAATGGCTCTCCCCTGTCATCACATGCAAGCAGGGTTGGTCCGTTACCGCTCAAGGCCAGCGCGGAAAGCGGCCGAGCTGGCAATGATTTCAACGCCCTACCGAAGGCGTATTCCCATTCCTGCGCATAAAAGGAGAAATCCTTCCCTATCCGCGGCACTGTCCGATAGGGCACAGTAACATCGGCAAGCAAATTCCCATCCTTGCTCAGTAATCCCGCTTTCAGGGAGCTGGTGCCAAGATCGGCAGCCAGAATCACCGGTCTATTCCCGAGAATAAATCCGGTTCCTGCGGCCTTCCGCTCTCACGCATCATCTTCTGAATAATTCTGCTGTTATCCAGAAGCGGAGATACCGATCTGTTGTGATGAACCCTGTTAATGGCCTTGGCAAAGAGACTTGATACATCGGCACTTTGGTACCAGGGCCTCTTCAAAACGGCTTCCGGCAGGTTAATCGCATTTGTTCCAATCAGCAAGTCGAAAAAGCCCTGATTAAAGGCCTCATCAAGATAAGAGGCTGCCTCGCCGGAAAAAAGAGGCAGGGACACGGTGCAGATAATCTTTCTTGCGCCCATATTGCGAACCTCCTTCATTGCCTTAATCAGGGTTCCGCCGGTACCCAGTATGTCGTCGGCCATCAAAACCGTCTTACCTTCCACATCTCCCAGTAGGCGGGCACTCTTGATATTGGAATTTGAGGCATCCGAAGAAACTTTGGAATAATCACGCTCCTTGTAGAGCAGGGCAAGAGGCTTATAGAGGCTATCGGCAAAGAATTTGTTTCGATCAATAGCTCCGGTATCCGGTGAAACCACCACCAAGTCCTCATTGATTAAATCAATGTGCGAATTTGCCGTCTTAAGTATCTGGTAGGAAGCATGCAAATTCTCCAGTACCAGACTCGCAAATGCGTGCTCAATTTCTCTTGAGTGGATATCCAGCGTGATTATTCTGGCAACACCGAGATTCTCGAAAATTCGGCCTACCATGGAAGCACCGAGACCCTCACGGCTTCTCTTCCTGTGCTGTCGACCGTAGGGATAGCAAGGGAGCACCAATGAAATACGCTTGGCGCCGGCCTGGTGCGCCGCATCGATAGCCGTCATCAAAGATATGAGATGGTCGTTAACAGATTGAAGCAGCCATTCGCCGCCGATTTTAACGGGCATTTCATTAGCGACATCTTGAACAAGATATATGTCTAGGTCCCTAACCGATTGCAGAATCTCGGCCTTAATCTCGCCGTTGGCAAAGCGAATAAAATCACAGGGAATCTTGTATGACGGGGTACGCTGCGAATCGGCTGATCCCACTGCCCTTACCCTGTGACTAAGCAGATCATCGGCGAAATTTAGGTGTCTTTGCACCTTTTCCGGCCTCATGCCATATAGCCGCGCAATGTATCGCAACTTCTTTTCGAATCTATGCTGGTAAATTCCGCTTAGATGCGAAATTATCTGATTAGCGAAGTCTTCGCCGCCGGGGCAGGAAATCACCCCCAAGGAAGCGGGCTTGGCAGAACTCATCGGGTATACTTTCTCCGTTCAATTGAAGTGTAAACAGACTTGAATATACATCCAAGATAGTCCTACAATCAATAAGGCTAATAATGCAGGCTGCTCCGCCCCGGGCGCAGACGAGTAAGGGCGAGAGAGAACTGATGCAGTGGGTTCCAGAGACACAGCAATCCTCGGGCCGCTGGCCCTAATCAGTCCAGATTACCCAAAAACAAAGTTCCGCTGCCCACCTAGACCCTGAGTCTTCAGGGATTTGGAATGCAGCCCCTCTTGGCAGTGATGTTCGCAAGCGGAATTCCACAACTTGCATTCGAAACGACAAATCGCTTCCTTCGACTACGCCCAGGAAGCCTGGGGTATCTTGTACTCCACGCGAAAACGAGTGCAGTATAGTAAGACTCCGCATTATTGCCTTCAGGATGGATGGAAGCCGGCGCGGCAAGAGCGCTTGACCCTGTACCTCCCAAGCGCGCTGACCCGCCTAACTAGGGCATCCTGTACTCTATCTTCCGGACGCGGTGGTTGCCCCAATCTGCCACATAGACATTGCCGGATGAATCCACGGCCACGCCGGTGGGGTATCTAAACTGTGCCGCTGTACCATCCTTGATACCGAAGTAACCGCCGGCAAGGGTGCTCACCACTCCCGCCGATGTGATCTTCCGGATAAGGTGGTTGTCAGTATCTGCCACACAGACATTGCCGGATGAATCCACGGCCACACCGGTGGGGTAATTAAACTGCGCCGCTGTACCACTGCCATTATTAAAACCCTCTGTGCTGCCGGCAAGGGTGCTCACCACCCAAGTTGCACTTGGGGTGGGATTCTTGCAGGATGCCAAGAGAAACATAAAGACTAGAATCGGGATGATATAAACGGCTGTTTTAAGCTTATTCATGATATCCCCTGATAAGGTTATTTGTACTTATTATATCTTATATCTCGCTCCGCTGAAAATATCAACTCCTTCGGCCTCCTGCCCGGGATGACTCAACCCTATTCCCGGCTCTGGGGCTGCCAACGAGAATAGGGCGCGTGAGCCGAATTGCGGCAACTGCAATCTAAGCCCCTTGGCAGTGATGTTCGCAAGCAGAATTCCACAACTTGCATATAGTGTATTTTGTACTTCACGCGAAAATGTGATGCAGGCAAGTGCATGTTGACAGTTCCTTGATGCTTTGGTATTTTTGGTTGCACGCAAAATTGAGGATTCTTCCCTGGCAGCTGGAAATCTGCCGAACCATCTGAAAAATGCGATAGTGCGAGTTGGGGCAGTTAATCTATTTTACCACTTCAATCTGTTCCGATAGAAGTAAATTGTATGAATAATAAAGAATTAGCCGCTTTGGCACTGCTTTTAACCGTGCTCTTCTCTGTTTCATGCCAAAAGGAAGAGAACAAGGGAGCCATTGCGGTATTCGTGCCCGGGGTCCTAGAAGGCAGTCCCTCATATGAGGCGATGAATCTTGGTGTAAGAGAGGCGGCTGGGGATATGTTCCGTGTGCGAACTATCGAAGGCGGTTTCGTCCAGGCTTCCTGGTACAATTCTGTTTTGAACCTGGCTTCCGAGGGAAGCTTCGGACTGATAGTTACCTCCAATCCGGCGATGAGCGAAATCTGTGCTTCGGTAGCCCGTTTGTTCCCTAATCAGGGTTTTTTGGTTCTGGATGGCTCGGGATTGGGGGGAGACGAGATTTCGGATATTGTATACAGGCACAGCGAGCAGGCCTTTATAATAGGTTATTTTGCCGGACTTGTAACCATTTCCGACGAGCTCGAACATTCAAATCCAGATTTGAAGGTTGGAATGATCGTGGGGCAGGAATATCCCCAGATGATGCGGGAAATCCTTCCAGGATACGAGGCGGGTTTGCAAACTGTCAATCCCGATATTGAACTCGAATTCAGGGTAATCGGGAATTGGTATGATGCGGATCAGGCCCGGGAGTTGGCGGAGGGACTGTATGACGAGGGTGTGGATGTTATATTGACTATAGCAGGGGGGGCAAATCAGGGAGTTATTTCCGCTGCCAAGAACAGTAAGGGCTATGTGCTCTGGTTCGATTCGGAGGGCAGTGCGCTGGCCCCGGGAATTGTGCTTGCAAGCTCGGTGCTTCGCCAGGAAGAACTAAGCAGGATGCTGGTTCAGAATTGGATTGATGACGAACTGGCCCCCGGCACAAGCATGAGAGTGGGATTCTCGGAGGGTTATATAGATTTTCCCACCGAAAACAAGTATTTCCGCAAGTTCGTCCCTGAATCGATTCAAGAGGAAATGAGGCGTCAGATTGAAAAATTGAAAAAGGGCGAGATAAATCTGAGCGCATTGCATGAATGATCTGTTTGAGGCAAAAACAAATTTGGCGATGCGCCGCGAACGAATATCACGCGTTGACAAATTTTTCGCAGTGAATGACTGAGCTTTCCGCGGTTCTAAGAAGGGCAGATTTTACCTGGAAGACCAGTGGCGTAAAAGCGGCTCGCAACCTATGGCTCAATCTGGATGGTGGGCGGATTCATGCGGTAGCAGGCGAGAATGGGGCTGGAAAAACCACCCTGGGCCATATAATTGCGGGAGTACTGCAACCTGATTCCGGTTTTCTGCAGATTGGCAAAATACAATATGACTTAAGCAAACACAGACATGGCCTGTTTCAAAGTCTTGGATTGGTTCGACAACACTGTATTTGGCCGCCTGGCTTCCGCATCCATGAGGCGGCGTTTCTTGGCAGAAAGCCTCGCAGCCCAAGAGCCCGGAAAAGAGAATTCTCCCGGATTGCCGAGCGTTGGGGCTTTGGCGATATCGATCCTGAAGAGCGAGTTGGAAGGATGGATGTCTTTAGACTTCAGCGTGCACAGATGGCTGCCGCATTGATGATTGGAACCAGGTTTCTGGTACTTGATGAACCCTCCTCGGCCTGGGAGGAAGGAAATGAGGCTGAATTTTTTGCCCTGCTTAACCTTCTGCGCACAGAGGGCAGAGCTATCTTGCTAATAACTCATAAAATCGATGATGTTTTCAGAATTGCCGATGTGGTTACAGTGCTAAAGGAGGGAAGGATTGTTGGAACCTGGAATATCGGAGAAATCGACAAGAAAGGGTTAACCTCGGCAATGTTCGGGGGCGACAGGTTCACGCAACTGGGTTTAACAATCGATTCGAGATTCCGCAGAAAGGCCCAGTCCGAGAATGCTCACCTGCCGAAAAGCGCGGTGAAACCCGTATTGGAGGTTCGAAATTTTGGCTTTGAAAATTCCCACCGAAAACTCAGATCAGTGAGTTTCAAGATTTTCCCGGGTGAAATTCTGGCCATCACTGGGCTGCGGGGAGAAGGCATTTCCTGCCTGGAAGATGCACTTACAGGGAACATTGAATCAGTCTCGGGTGAATTGCTGATGGACGGCAGACCCTGTAGGGGAAGCCTGCGCCGCAGGGGGCTGCGTTATGTTCCTTCCAATAAGCTGGAACGGGGATCAAGCCTTGATTCCACCCTGGCGGAAAACATAATGGCCCTGGAAGCCGCAAAGTTTGCCAAACTAGGCTGGCTCAGTCCTGCCCGGTTAAACAAACTTGCCGAAATTCGAAGGCTCGGGTGGAAAGTCCTTGGCAAAGTGAATCAAAAACTTGGCGAGCTTTCAGGCGGCAACATCCAACGGGCTATTCTGGAACGGGAAATCGGCATGGATGCGAGGCTCTATATTCTTGCCGATCCGGTTTGGGGACTCGATGAGTTGAGCAGGAAGATGGTTCATGCGCAAATGGAAAAGATTCGCGACAGGGGAGCGGCTATTCTACTACTTGCCTCGGACATAGACGAGGCCTTGGAGATTGCAAATCGAATCGGTGTAATCTATGGTGGACAGCTGCATGAAATCCGGAATTATTGGAGCAGAAGGGAGTTGCAGAAGGCAATTGCGGGATTGTGGAAATGACTGGAGTCCTAAGATCGGTTTTTGCGATTGTTCTGGTACTGACAATTCTGATGCTGGCCCTATCAGGGAGCATCGGAGGCTTTGTCTCGGGGCTTACCGACATGCTGCTGGGGCCGTTTACCAGCGCTCTTTCTTTTGGAAACTTCCTGGAGACCACAGCAAAACTGATTTTGGCAGGCTTGGCAGCATCGCTAGCCCTTAGCTCAGGCTGCTTCAATCTGGGTGGTGAGGGACAGGTGCTTGCCGGTGGATTGGCGGCCACAGCGGTGGCGATTCACTTTCCGGAGCTGCCGAGGTGGCTGGCGCTTACCCTGGCTGTTGGAGCGGGATTCTACGCGGGTGGTATAATCGGAGCGGTGTCGGGCGTACTTAGGGCCAAGTGGAGGGTGGATGAGCTAATCAGCACCTTCTTGATCTCCGCGGCAGTCTTGAATTTTGGCGATGCACTACTATTGGGGCCATTAAGAGATGTGAATAGCTATCTAATTTCCGCCCCTCCCCTTCCCTCGGCCTATCAGCTACTTCGCTGGTGGCCGCCTTCCAGCCTGAGCGCAGTTTTGATTTGGGCGGTGTTGCTCACAATTGCAACCTATATATTTCTGAAATTTACCATTTGGGGCTATAGATGGCGCCTGCGAAGGGCCAATATCGCATTTGCCGCCTATGTTGGCATAAACACCACCTCTATTGCCATTGTATCCCTCGCTGCCTCAGGGGCCCTCTATGGTTTGGCGGGAGTAGCCGCTTTGATGGACAGTGGTCAGGCCGTTCAGGGTTTTACCAGCAATCTGGGTTGGGATGGCCTTGCAATCGCCCTGGTAGCTGGAACCAAGCCAAGATGGGTGCCGGTTTTTGCCATTATCTATACCTGGATTGTACTAGGCGCTCAAACCGCGACATTGAGTTCCGGATTTTCCTTCGCTCTTAGCGGATTGGTTCAAGCTACCATCTTTTTTTTGATGGCAGCCAGAAGGGTCGAAGGGAGGAGCATTGCTTGAATCTGTAGCCGCGTCGGCAGTCCCATTTATTCTGGCCGGCCTGGGCGGCCTTTTATCGGAGCAGGCGGGGGTTTTAAACATTTCCCTGGAGGGCTGTATTACCCTAGGGGCATTTGCCACGGCATTGCTGATAACCCTGGGAATATCCGCACCTCTGGCCGTCTGCGGGGTACTGATTCTGGGCGCTTCATTTGGTTTACTGCTTTCCGGCATCCATATGGGTTTGAAGGCAAATCTGTTCATTGCGGGAATGGGAATCAATATTCTGATTCCATCGCTAAGCGGCTTGATTTCAAATGGGATTTGGGGCCACAAGGGAACCCTACACATAGCCGGTGATTACATTTTATCGCCCATTCCATGGCTGATGATACCCCTGGCCCTGCTCTTTACTCTTCTTCTCCACAGAAATTATCTTGGTATCAGATTCAAAGCTGCAGGACTTGCTCCCGAATTTCTAAGTGAACGAGCTATCTCTCCTAACGGAATCAAAATCTCGGCATTGGCAATTTCGTCGGCCATGGCCTCCCTTGCCGGGGCCTTTCTGACGATGCGGGTTGAGGCCTATGTTCCAGGTATGAGTTCGGGACGCGGATGGATTGCGTTAGTGCTGATCTGGCTTGGATTTCGCAATCCACTGGGTATTCTGATTTCATCTTATTTCTTTTCTTTAATTATAATTATTTCCAATATGGCCCAGGGGAACATCACTCTCCCCGCCACCATGTTGAAAACCCTGCCCTATATCGCGGCCCTGATAGCCTTCACAGTGGCCAGCGCCAGACGCCCTGCGGCCAGATTCCCGCGCAAGCGGCATAGACGGATTTCCGGTACCCGGGAAGGGTAGCATCCCTCCAAACCCGCCGGGAAATTTTCTTTCATCGAGATCATCCAAGAACCTTTCTGTAGTTCTAACCCGGTAAGGATCTTGATTTCTAGATGAACCTGTTTTTATAATATGGCGGAAATCGAAAAACAATTTCTGGAACTTTTTGCTGCCAGTTTTTGGAGGTGCGCATGCTCGAAGAACTTCTGAATATCCGGCAAATCAGGGGTGATGGTTTTCGGCGCTGGTTTGTCGATAAGGATTTAGAACTGATTCTTTGGTACGATGAAACAAAAACGCTCTTGGGATTCCAGATCTGCTACGATAAGCTAGCCGGAAATCGCTCGGTCACCTGGAAGAAGCGCGTTGGCAGGGATGGCAAGGCAAAATCAGTGCTGGTTTCCGATGGCCCTTTCAATAAGTCGCGTCTATGCGCCCTAATGGAGCGCAACATGGGCAATTTGGATGATGAGCTAAGAACATTTATCCTGGAACGACTCAAATCACATAGCAGGGACTGAAGTCCAAGGCGCAGCGCAACCGCAGCTTCAACCCGGGCGTCCAATAAAGTGCAAGAAATTTCTACTGAGCTTTAAGCTCCTCCAACGCTGCCGAAATTCTTTTTTGATTTCTTTCGTTTTCGAGCACTATCGCGTCCAATGCGGCCTGTGCCCGTTCGAGGGCGAGATTGCCGGGAAAACCTATGCCGGTTCTTTCTTTAATCGCCGAAAGCGGGCTACCTGCTCCGTAGCTACCTGGATTTTTTGCCACCATCTTATAGGCATCTCTGAAGGACATTCCATTCGCAGCCAGATCGAGGGCCGCATCGGCGGCGAAAATCTCAGGTTTGAATGAATTTAGCAAATTTTCCTCGTTCACTTTCAACCTCTCGATGACAAGCAAGCCAATCTCAACCATTGATTCCAGGGTATCGGCGGCGCTTATTGTCGGATCCTTTGTTTCCTGATAATCTCGATTATATCCCGAGGGGAGAGCGCGGATAATTCCCTTGATCTGGCCCGCCCTGGCGCCGATTGATGCGGCCCTGGCCCGCATTAATTCTAGTACATCCGGATTCTGCTTCTGAGGCATAATGCTCGAACCAGTGCATAATTCCTCGGGAATGCTGAACCACGCGAACTCGGGCATGGAATACAGAATTAAATCCTGGGAAAGCTTGGATAGGCTAATCGCAATCTGCTCGAGGTTGTCTACGAGGCGGGATTCGAATTTCCCGCGGCAAAGGCCGCCATAGGCCGCATTTACCTGCACCCTTTGGAAACCAAGTAGTCTTGCGCTAAGATCTCTGTCAAGCGGCAGCGAAGTACCAAAACCCGCTCCTGAGCCTAGCGGACATTGATCAAGGAAATAGAAAAGACTTGAAAGTCCTTCAAGGTCGTCCAATAGAAGTTCTGCAAAACCCCCGGCCCAGAGGCCCACGGAGGAGGGCATCGCGGCCCGCATATGCGTGCGTCCCGGCATTGGTATGAGTCTGTGTCTATGCGCAAAATCGATTAGACGCTGAACAAGCGCGGCCATTTTGGAAACCAAATCAATCTGATAGTCGCGCATCCAGATTCGCATTGCGGTCAGAATTTGGTCGTTTCGGCTTCGTCCAAGATGGATGCGCTTCCCATCTTCGCCGACTAGCTCCACGAGGCGATTTTCGATTGCGGTGTGAGCATCTTCATCCGAAATGTCAATTTTAAACTTCCCTTTTTGCTGCTCGCGCAATATGGCCTGCAATCCAATCCGGATAGCCTTGCTCTGCCTCCCCTCCAGAAGGCCTACTTCCTCAAGCATTCTGGTGTGGGCCAGACTTCCCAGCACATCAGCCCTGACCAGGCGGCTATCTAGAATGGCATCGTCGCCAACAGTAAATCTTTCAATTGCAGCATCGAGTTCTATTCCCTTAGACCACAACTTGCTCACGCCAACCTTCCAACTCCAATCTTTGAACCAATTCTACCTTGAATTGAACCCCAAACGCTATTATCAGCAGAGGCTATAAGTCTCGGCAATTTTGCAAGACCCGATGAGATTGCAGGCAATGATCCCTAGTGTCAATTCGTCAATCACAGAATCTTCGAAACGAAATTGATAGATTATTTGATGTTCGTATTGCAAAATTGTTCTAAGATAAGTACCACCAAGAGCAGTAGAAATGCAAATTATCAAAGATGAAGATTTCGGGCCCTACATACAATCAGACTTAGCAGACTTCATATCGCTTTCATTACTCATATCAGAGCTCCCTCCTGACAAGATTCCCCGACACATGGTTGGCCGTATTCTTCTCGAAGCCTCTAAATGTGAAGAGCTGCTCGACGCGTTTGGCGCTCTCAGAAATGAATACTGGGCCCCCGTGCGCATGGCGGCCGCCGTGGCAAAGGCATTTAGCCGGGTTATTTACAACATATTCCATATATACCATTCGATTAAGGGATACAATTTGCTAGAGGTGAAGGGCGATTTCATCTTCGCTACGCGGGAATCGTTGTTTTTGCTCCTAAAAGTGTTTGCGGACGCATCGGGTGACTTTGTAAAAATCGCTAAACGCATGAAACTAGATGGGATGCTTGTTTCCGCCACAGGATACAAGTTCAGGGACACTCCTGTTGATAAAAGACTGGAATCAAATCTGGGACGCAAAACTGCCGAGAATTCGCGGGATACGGCGGTCAATCTTGCAACCAGCTTTCTCAATTTGGCCGAGGAGTGTGATTGGCTCGATGTGCATGAGAAATTGAAGCCAGAGCAGTATCACAGCTGCATACCTGACACTATAAATGAGGTTAAACTGCGGTATATCGCAAATGACTTCCACAGTCTTCAATCGATGTATGACACTTATTTGTCGAACTCCGATATTGCCGAATCCGATGGGAATTTACCCATTATGAGGGGACAGATATCCGTTGTTTTCCACCTGTTGGACACAGTTGTAACACTGGTACATTTCTATGAACGCCATTCCCTGTCGAACTGGAATACCGATTTGAAACCTCCCATTGCAAACAGGAGGCTGCTTACAATTATAATTGAGTATTTCATAGCGTTTGCAGACAAATACATTGGAATAACACAAAAGCTTTGCAAAGATATTCTGAAATCCTACGCCGTCCAGGGCGAAATTGAAGTTCCCATTCCCAATTACCGTGGTTTTCATGTCCGCCCTTCCACGCTAATAGCCAAAATAATCATGCACTACGGCAGCGAGGTAAAAATGAAACTTGACGGAACCGTCTATGATGCTTCATTGCCGCTGGAGCTTTTTCGCGCCAACGAGAAGCTCAATCAACGTAAAAGAGTCGCGGTAACCAAGTATTCCCTGGCCCATAAACTCGTAAAGAATGACGCCGGGGCAAGTTATGAGACCGTTCTAATGAGGAAGATTCTCAGGGCAGTATTTCTGGATTTATTGGAAAAACAAAAAATAATGATTTACGATAACGACTATTCATTCGACGATATAGAACCACATATGCACGAAACTTTGGCTGAGTTCATTAAACGAGCCATCGTTTTGTATCTGGCCACGGGTAGAATTGATATTATAAGCGGGGATATGGTACGCTTTCAGGGCGACGTCAGAGTTCTTGCGGATATCAAAGCACTGGCAGATAGCGGTTATGGTGAAGATAAATTTGGCAACAATGTCGTGCTACCCAAGGACCTTTCCTATCTTAGGAGATAAGACGGCTAAACAGGAATAATTATGCGCAGTCTTCGACGTTTTAATTCGGTGATACTGTTCGCGTTATTGATTCCCATCCCTATTTCGGGCCAAGAAGGAACTCGGCCGACACTGGTTGGAACAATAATAATCAGCTCCGAGTTGCACCAGGAGGAAGAACTCGAAAATGTAATCAGGGCTTCAATACTCGCACAACTGGAATTAGATGGCTTCATGCCCGGTAAGCTGCATAACTCCGATTACATAATAAAGGCCTCGTACGAGTTAATCGGAATCAATCTCTCAATATCACTTGAGGCAAGACAAATCAGAGCTGATGGGGAAAGTATAATCGTCGAAACCAGGTGGGAGGGACCGCTTTCCCTAAATTTGGACACCGAAATTCAGAATGTAGTGCACTCGCTTATTACCCTAAAAATGGAAAAAACGGTCCGAACAGAAAAATTGGAACCGGACAATAAGTGGAATCTGGATTTGAGTTTCTCGAGATTCATCCCAATATGCGAGTCTGTCCAGATTGCGGAAGCGGGTTTTGGAGGCCATGCGAGCTTTGGTTATGCGGTATTATTGCAGAAATTCTCGTTAAATCCAGGCCTCAAAGTCGGTTTGATTTGGATTCCCGCTACATGCTTCGGTGACTCCACCTGTTCCGATGTTTCGATGGTTCCGCTGGCGGTTGAAATCAAGCTGTCATATGCCCTAAATCAGAAGTTCCATCCTTATTTTACAGGCGGAGCCGGAGGAGCCTGGCTATTCAGATACAACTATAGCGATAAGGAGGATCAGGCTGGTATAGTCCCCTATGCCGATGCGGCCTTTGGAATCGATATCAGACTTGCCGACGTTTTTTGCATATTCCTGGAAACCGAGTTGCTTAACGCATTCGAAGAAGTTAGCGCCATTATCCCGAACATCGCACATATTACCGGCATAGCTTTGAATATCGGGACAGGATTCAAATACTAGTCAGTTTCGATCAAGACCCGCCGAAACGGCTTCCAATTCCAGTATCAGCTCATCTATCGCTCCCAGAAAGTCTTCGTACATCTGCCCGCGGACTTTGTTTATCTCCAGGACGTTCGCCGACTCTATGAAGGTGTCAAAGAGCGCATGGGCCGAGGGTTCCAAGTCGGACTTGATTCTCAGTTTATCGCTCAGAAGAGTGGTAATGCCCGCCGAGCTTCCACTATTACTCTCTAAAACGGTATTGTACGAGGCAGCGTAGTCATTTCTAAGAGCATCCAGTGCGCGCAGGAAGGCAGAGCGGCGTTCCTCCAGGATTCTTTTTTCTTCGGCAGCCTCGGCGAGGGCCTCATTCCTTGCCTGCTCCAAATCCTCCGGTCCGAATACTTCTTCCTCAAGGAGTATGGCTCCCACGTCGTTGACCGTTTCCTCCGGACTAACCAGTCGTCTGAGGGCTGTTATAAGAAAGCTATTTACGCTCCGATTCCTGCGAACTACCTCGCTCTCTCTTATTCCAGGTTCATCGAGATACGAATCCAATGCATCAAGCATTTCAATGGCTGCCGTGAAGTTGCCTTCCCCCCAATTATCGCTTACCCTCTTATAATAGGCTGCAATCTGGGTGCGGATTCCTTCCTCGCCCTCCTTGCGTGCCTGAAGTTCCTCCAATGCCCGCCGGGCCTCCAAAACCTCGCTCCCTGCAAGAGACTGGATTTCGGATTCCAGATTTGCCACCTCCGCCGCAAGGCGTTTTAGCTCCACATCATGATCTTTGATCTGAGCCTCATATAGGCCGCGCCGTGCATTTAACTCGGAGATACGCCTTTTATACTCATTATCCAGTTGAACTCTGGTTTCAGACAATCTCATCTTTATTTCTTCCTGCGCCGCCGTCTCGTAATCGTCCATATCCCTTTTGAGCTGGTCTCCGGAAATGCCGGCGGCAATCAACCTTCTTCGCTCATCCTCCAAACCCTCTCGAAATTCAGTCAGCAGTTCCCCCTCCCGAATTGCCAGCCTGCCTTCAATTTCTTCCTCAACCTTGAGTCTTGCCGATTCAACTGCCTCCAACTGCTCCCGAATCTCTTCCAGTTCCCTGTTTTTGGCATTGAGTTCAGCCTGTGTTTCCTCTCGCAGTTGCTCCACAATCAACCCTTCGGTGGAGGCAATTCCGGCTGAGGCTGGGGATTCCGAGTCGCGCTTTGTTCCCAGGAATTTCCATATGGCAAAGGAGCTAAGCCCCACCAGCAAAAGGGCCCCTACATTCATCCAAATAGGGAGCAGCGTCGAACGCTTCTGTGCCGTTGGCCCCGTCTTTTTAGACGCCGCCTGCAGGCCTAAATCAGAGTGTATCGATGGAGTTTCATCATTTGGACCCCTCTGTCCCATTGTCAGAGTTTCCTCAATCGAGCCTAAAATTTCCTGTCTTTCCTCTGAAGAGATCTCATGCATCCCCTCGTGGTCTGAAACATCTAACATTTCGGTATCTTTCAAAACTTCATTCCCCTACTTCACTTCTCCAGTTATATTACAATAATAAATGAACATTCGCCCAAAAATAATATCCGTAGTTTTGCCTTTAATCATAGCACCTTTGACACTTTCTGCCCTTGTTTCCTACTTGTCAGCCAAATCCGGCATCACAACCGTTGCCGCCAGCCTCTTGCAATTCAAATCTCAAACTTTGAATAACTACATTGAATCCCAGTGGAACCTGCTTATACTAAACAATCTGGAAGACAAGCCGCAGTATCAGGATGCCGCAAAGGAAACCATCTCCGGATTTGCCAGGAGCCTGATCCGTTCTCCAACCGAATTGATTTTTGCGATCGATTCATCGGGAGAATTGGTGATGAGCACCGATGTGAATTCGCCAAAATCAATTTCCAATCCACCAGGCGAGACTAGGGCGATTGCCGATGCAAAATCTTTGGATACTGTTATAAACGAAAGATGGACAGATTCCCTTGTCATTGATGAGACCCGTCGAATAGCCTACTCCCAGTACTTTGAACCCTGGGAATGGACCGTCTACGTAAGTGAAGAATGGAACACCTTCTACAGCCCGGTAACCCTCAATAGCATCATTATCGCCATCATAGCCATCTTCGCCCTCAGCCTCTCCCTAATCTTCCTGTTTACAGCCAGCAAGGCAGTAATAAAACCTCTTGAAGAAATGACTAGATCAATAGAGCAAATTACCAGAACCACGGATCTTGAAATCAAGGTTCCAATCCTGTACGATGATGAAACTGGTCGGCTGGCTCATTCTTTCAATCAAATGATCGTTAACCTCCACAAGGCCAACGAAAATGTCAGAAACTTTGCCCTGCGCAGCGTTATAGCCAGAAGGAAGGCCGTCAAGGCTCAAATAGAAGAAGAGAAGGCGAAAGAGCGGGAGCAGAATCTTCGTGTATTATTCCAAAAATACGTACCCCAATCGGTGATAGACAAAAACATTGAACGCGCCGGCAAAGACCTTCTGGTAGGCGAATTCCAGCAAGCAACAATTCTGATCTCCGATATTCGCCGATTCACCTCGATCAGCGAGAGCATGGAACCCGATCAGCTTGTCAGTTCCTTAAATCGATACTTCGAAGGAATGGTGGACGTAATCGACAAATACAGGGGTATAATCGACAAGTACATAGGCGACGCAATCATGGCTCTATTTGGGGTTCCGGAAAAGAACGAAAACTACATATTTAACTCTGTCAAGGCCGGCATCAAGATGCTGTTTTACCTTGAGGATTTCAATAGAGAGCAAACAGAGCATAGAATTGGCAAATTCGAAATTGGAATCGGAATACATCATGGCCAGGTTACCGCCGGCAATATAGGTTCAGAAAAGAAGATGGACTACACGGTGATCGGTGAACCTGTAAATATCTCTTCGCGGCTTGAAAGTCTCACCAAGCATTATCAGGTTCCGTTAATCATCTCGGATGAGGTTAAAAATTCTCTGGAAGAGAGGATAGAAACCTTCCTGCTCGACAGGGTGCTGGTTCTCGGCAGTACCAATCCCATAAGTATATTCGCTGTGGCAGAGACACTCGATGATGAAATCATTGACATGTGGGAGGACTTCGAGAAGGGTCAGAGATTCTACTTTGAAGGTGATTTCCCGGTAGCGAGAAAATGCTTTGAGGTTGCCCAGGCAAAACATCCCGATAATAGGCTGCTCCAGTTATTTCTCAACCGCAGCAGCAGATTCATCAAGAATCCGCCACCAAACTGGGATGGGGCCTTCCGCTACAAAACCAAATAGCCACTAGGCGTCAGAGAGCGCCTTGGCAAAGCTGATTTTTTTTCCCTTGGAACTAACAACAACCCTGTCGCCCTCAATAAATTTCCCTGCCAGCAAGAATTTGGCCAGCGGATTCTCAACCAATTCGCGTAAGGCGCGCCGAAGAGGCCGTGCGCCAAAGGCCGGCTCATATCCCCTTGAACTGATTAGTCCTTTGGCATGCTCCGTGAATTCCAGGGCAATTTTCTTCTCCGCGAGGCGTCTAGCTAGATGGGCAATCTGGAGCTCCAATATCTGGCTAATCTGCTCAATACCGAGAGATTCAAATACAATTGTCTCATCAATACGATTTAGAAACTCAGGTTTGAAGGCCGCTTTCATTCGCTCATTCAAAGCGGCCCGAGTGGTATCATTCACTCCATTTTCCAAAATCATATCCGAACCCAGATTGCTAGTCATGATCACTATCGAATGACGAAAACTGACCACCCGCCCCTGACTATCGGTTAGGCGCCCATCGTCCAGCAGCTGCAGCAGTATATCGAATACACCCGAGTGAGCCTTCTCTATTTCATCAAAAAGCACCACCGAGTATGGACGTCTTCTTACTGCCTCTGTCAGCTGCCCTCCCTCATCGTAGCCAACATATCCCGGCGGAGCTCCAACCAGCCGCGACACCGAAAATTTCTCCATGTACTCGCTCATATCGATTCTGGTAAGCGCGTCATCATCGTCAAACAGGAAGGCCGCAAGGGTTCGAGCCAATTCGGTTTTTCCCACCCCCGTGGGACCAAGAAATATGAAGGCGCCAAGAGGTCTTGAAGGATCGGATATGCCGCTTCGATTGCGCCGTACGGCATTGGCAACAGCAATGAGAGCGGCATCCTGACCCACCACTCTTTTTTTTAGAATGTCCTCAAGTTCCAGATACCTCTCCCTGTCGGAACTCAGCATCTTGGCCATAGGGATTCCAGTCCATGCCGATATCACGCGGGCAATATCATCCTCGCCAATCTCTTCCCGGAGCAAGCTGTTTTCGCCCTGCAGCTCTTTCAGACGCTCGGACTTCTCCTCGAGCAGCTTCTTTGACTCAGGGAGCCTGCCATGAAGAATCTCCGCGGCAAGGCTCAAATTCCCCTCCCGTTCGGCAATGCCCGCCTGGAGATTCAACTCCTCTATCCTTTGTTTGATTAGTCTAATCTTCTCAATCGCCTCCTTCTCGTTAACCCATTGGGTTTTCAGGGCATCCCGAGAGGCTGAAAAATCAGCCAATTCCCTGCCAAGGCTTCCAAGACGCTTCATGGAAGCGGCATCATTCTCTCGTTCCAGGGATTGCTTTTCGATTTCCAGCTGCAATATACGCCGTTCCAATGTGTCTAGTTCCACCGGCTGGCTTTCAATCTCCATCTTGATTCGACTGGCGGCCTCATCCACTAAATCGATAGCCTTATCGGGAAGGAAGCGGCCAGTGATATAACGTTTGGACAAGGCGGCAGCCGCAATCAAGGCCTCATCGCGAATTCTAACACCATGGTGAACCTCATACCTCTCTCTTAAGCCACGCAGAATTGAAACAGTATCTTCAACCGAGGGTTCGTTCACAAATACCTGCTGGAAGCGTCTTTCAAAGGCGGCATCTTTTTCAATGTGCCTACGATACTCATCCAAGGTGCTCGCACCAATGGCATGCAATTCTCCGCGAGCCAGGGCCGGCTTCAGCAGGTTCGAGGCATCCGTGCCTCCCTCACTTGCGCCTGCACCTACCACCGTGTGAAGCTCGTCGATAAACAGGATGATATTTTCCGATCTGGAGCTTACATCCTTGATCACCCCTTTAAGGCGCTCCTCAAATTCCCCACGGAATTTCGCGCCTGCTACCAGAGAACCCATGTCGAGACTGAGTAGCTGCTTCCCCTTGAGTGAATCCGGAACATCGCCTGCCACAATTCTCCCGGCGAGTCCTTCCACAATGGCAGTTTTACCGGTACCAGGCTCGCCAATAAGCACAGGATTGTTCTTTGTCCGTCGGCTTAGTACCTGCATTACCCGTCTCACCTCTTCGTTCCTGCCAATAACAGGATCAAGTTTTCCCTGAAGAGCCATTCTGGTAAGGTTTACTGTGTACTTTTCGAGTGCACGAAATTTGCCCTCGGGGTTCTGGTCGTTCACTCTCAGACTCCCCCGAATTTCTTTCAAAGCCTTCAGAAAGGAATCATGATTAACTCCGTGAGCTTTGAGAAGTTTCGCCATCTTTGTGCTTTCCGAAATCATGGCCAATAGCAAATGCTCAACAGAGATGTATTCATCTTTCAGTTTGTCCGTTTCTTTTTCGGCCTGCCGGAGTAAGCGAGCCAATTCTGAGCTCATGTCGGTTTGCACTGTTTCGCCGTAGGTGCGAGGCTTCCTTTCCAGAAACTTGCCCAGCTCTTCTTTCAGAAGCCCAGCACTCACTCCCATCCGAGATAGCAAATGCGGCACAATTCCATCTTCCTGGCGCAGCAGGGCGACAAGAAGATGCTCAACGTCCACCTGGTTATGACCAAACTTGCCGGCAATCTGTACGGCTAACTCCAAGGCCTCCCGGCTCTTTATAGTGTAGCGGTCTTGCATCAATTCTTAACCTCTTATTTATAAGATAACTAGCAATGGCGAGTTTCAGCAAATATGATAGTACTTATGGTAAATAATGAGAAAATTGTTGTGCTTTTGGATTGTTTTACGCGCAATGATGCCCAAGCCGCGCTTTCCGCCTTCGAAAACTCCGGAGGTGAGGCTTCGAAAATTGTAGTGGCGCCGGTTACCGAACCAGTTGCTAGGCAGAATACAGCCGAGGCAGTGGCTGCCGTAGCCGAGGGCCGCTGGCCTGGCGGAAAACCAAGAGTCGGAGACAAACCCGGCGCCTTGATTGCCGGGGCCACAAAGCAAGATGCCGTCGCACTTATGCGAAGCTTCAAAAGCGTTCTCAGTTCCGATGCCGATCCAGTTTTTGCGATGGTAACCAAAACCGGAATGGGCTGGAGCGTCGAGGAATACCTTGCACATATTCGCAAAGAGCACAACTATATGAAAATCGCAGATCCATCAATGGACCCGGATATGAAAAAGATAGACTGAGAAATTGAAGTTAGATCCGGAAAGCGACAGTCTAAACCACCGGCGCAGAAAGAGGATACTCCGGCTGCCTCTATCCTGCTACAAAAAAAGGCGCACCTGCATGATAATGACATTAATTTGCAGGAACGCCCAGGAAAGAATCTTTATGAGGAGTCCGGGGAAAGGAGGGAAACCCGCACCCTTTCATTACACAAGACCATCGGCAGTTGGAAAGGTTACGCAATACAATTTTTTTCTGTTTTCAGAAATTTTCCAAAAGACGGCAAGTTTGATTGGGAAAGACGATTAGAAGCAAATATCTATTCTAGTCTTGAACGACGAATTAGTCGCAGGCTGCCCCTGCGATTCGACAAGCTCGCCTGGCGCCTTTTCTTCCAAACTGCCGAAGCGGAAATTGCATTTAAAGCTGTGAGGGTACGGCGAGCATGAAAACAAAGCCCAACATTTCCTCAATGGAAGCCTATATTCCCGGCAAGACTATTGAAGGCGCAGTAAAACTCTCCTCGAACGAGAATCCACTTGGTCCCTCCCCGCTCGCGCTAGCGGCCATAAGAAGCACTCTTTCCGAAATTCACCGATATCCGGATGGCGCCTGTGTCAAACTGCGCGCCAGAATTGGAGAACTCTGGAAACTCGACGCAAATAGCATTCTGGTGGCAAACGGAAGCGACGAACTACTTGTTCTTCTTGCAGCAGCCCTCATTAACCCGCGCTGCAATGCGGTTAGCGCCCGCCAAACTTTTAGCCAGTATCGATACGCGGTTCGACTGTTTGGCGGCGAAATGCGTGAGAAATCTCTTCTTTCAGGACTCTATGATCTTTCAGGCATGCTAAAATTGATAAATTCAGATACCAGGGTGGTTTTCCTGTGCAATCCAAATAATCCGACAGGTACCTATCGCGGCGGGCAGGAACTCGAAAGCTTTCTCCGTGAGGTTCCCACCGACATCGTGGTTGCACTAGACGAGGCCTATGCGGACTTCGCCAACGCCGGGGATTTCCCGAATTCAAAGGCATTGCTGGCAAAATTCCCTAATTTGCTAATACTTCGCACCTTCTCAAAAATCTATGGCCTGGCCGGCCTTAGGATTGGCTATGCCCTTGGACAAAAGGAGCTTATTGGCGAACTGGCCAAGGCCGCCATGCCCTTCAATGTGAATTCCCTGGCGCAGGTTGCCGCCCGCGCTGCCTTGGCTGACGCTGAGCATCGAAACAGTATTTTGAGGCTCGTTTACACGGAAAAAGAATTCCTGAAAAACGAATTGAACAGGCGTGGAATATTTAGTTACCCCACCCAGGCAAATTTCATCTGCTTCGCGCTGGAGCGGAAAATCAGCAGCGTCTGGAAATGGATTGCCAAGAAGGGAATCGCGCTGCGTGAGCTTAGTTCCTTCGGCCTGCCAAAGATGGCACGCTATACCATAGGCAGAAGGGCGCATAACCAGCTTTTGCTAGAAATCCTGGATGAACTACCACCTAGATGACTCTCTACCCGATATTGGTTGCAACCATACTTCCCTGCCTGCTGTTCATTGCCCTTATCCACCATTTTAGCAGTCACAAGGAAGTTTCCACTCTCCTCCGCCTGAAACTACTCGGTGCAGGATTCATAGCCCCTGTTGCGGCAGTCTTCATAGAGTTCATCACCTTCAAGCTCTGCGATTACTTCCCGGACGAACTAGTTATCCCGGCCCGTGCATTTCTGGGCATAGCAGTTATTGAGGAGGGACTCAAGCTTGCAGTGATTCTGATGATAGTGAAAAAACGAAGAGACTTCAATGAATTTATCGATGGCCCAATCTACGCTATAACGGCTGCCATGGGCTTCGCCATAATGGAAAATCTTATGTATGTGTTCGGTTCTCAAGCTCCAATGGCTATAGCCATAATGCGCGGTATTACTGCGGTTCCACTCCATGCGCTGGCTGGCGGATTCATGGGCCTAGCAATAACTAGTGAGGGAATTAAACCCATTCATCGTATCGGCGGCACCTTTTTGATTGCAGTACTTATCCACGGCTTCTACGACTGGTTTCTGATGGATGACAGGATAGCGGATTATTTGATTTTCCCTCTCCTTGTTATCGGCTGGCTGATTCTAGGCTGGCTTCTGGGCCGTGGAAGAAAACAAGATGTTGAATCTAGTTGACTCTTTTTTTATAAGTCTATATTCTCTACACAATATCGCAGGGTAGAGCAGTTGGCAGCTCGTCGGGCTCATAACCCGGAGGTCGCAGGTTCAAGTCCTGCCCCTGCTAACAACCCCAATAGGCGGGTTATCGGCTTCCGAAAGACCGTTGCTGCGCCAAATTCGGCGTTTTTGGCGCAGCCGCTCCGAGGTAGAGATGTTCATTCGAGAAATGCGTAGGCTATTACCCGAGTAAGGAAGCAGGTAGCGCGATGGGTCACCAAAAAACAGAAGTGAGTCAGTTTGCCTAAAAGATCAACCCGGGAGCGAAATGGGAATCCGAATCCTGATGGCATGAGAAATCGCCAGGGCGGCGGTCCCTGCTGATGGCGGGCGACTTCCAGGTGAGTCTAGAAGCCTTCTCGAACTCGGCTCCGTTTCCCAAAATGCCGCTCGGAACTAAAGGGCGCCATTAAACCTGATGCGCTCCGGCGTCTAAGGAATTCGCTGTCCCGAAAAATAAACAGCACTTCATAGATACATGTACAAGCAAAATGATGATATATTTCAAAGCATATGATTGCTAAGAAAGTCCGATCACTATTTAAGAAATACTCATAAAGCCGGAAGTCTAAGGAGTACAAATGAATGAACTACGGCAACTCCTAGAGACATATCGTAAAAGCGCCAAAAGTGAACGCGAGAAAGGCGCTTATTTCGAAGAACTCACTAAGGCCTACCTTCGTAATGAGCCCAGCTACAAGGATCTCTACTGCGAAGTTTGGAGCTACCCCGATTGGGCAAGGGAAAGGGGCCTTGACGCCCGCGACACGGGTATAGACCTCGTTGCAAGTCTCTCAAGCACAGACAAATACCACGCCATCCAATGCAAGTTCTACGATGAGAATTACCGTATCCGTAAAGGCGACATCAACAGCTTCTTTCTTGCATCAGGTCAGGAAGACTTCGCTCACCGCATCATTGTCAGTACGACAAACAACTGGAGTAAGAACGCGGAGCTTTCCCTTGCAGGCCAGCAACCACCGGTAACAAAGATAGATCTCCAGACCCTTGAGAAAAGCCAGATAGATTGGTCGACATTCAAGCCCCATATGAAACCCGAGCTGAAGAGGAAGTACGATCCCAGACCCCATCAGGCTAAGGCCATCGCCGATGTTATTGGAGGTCTTAAGACTGTCAACCGAGGCAAGCTCATCATGGCCTGCGGAACCGGCAAAACCTACACCAGTCTTAAAATCACAGAAGAAATCGCCGGAAGGGGAGGCAGAGTCCTCTTACTGGTTCCAAGCCTCGCCCTGCTCTCACAGATACTCACGGAGTGGACCCAGCAGAGCACTACACCGCTGCACAGCTTCGCAGTCTGCTCGGACAGCGAGGTCGGCAAGAAGGCTAAGAGAGGCAACAAGAACGAAGACTCCATCAAGATTCTTGTCCACGAACTTCGCTATCCGGCAACTACGAATTCCAGACGTTTGGCCGAGGAAGTGGCCAAACGGCATGACCTAGACCACATGAGCGTCGTCTTTTCCACCTACCACTCCATCGGCGTCATCAGCCAGGCCCAGAAAACCTACGGCCTTTCTGACTTCGACATCATTATCTACGATGAGGCGCACCGGACAACCGGCGCTACCTTTGAGGACGAGAGCGAAAGCAGTTTCGTCAGGGTCCACAACGCCGATTTCATTTCCTCCAACAAGCGTCTCTACATGACAGCGACTCCTCGAATCTATGCGGATTCAGCCAAGGCAGCCGCCATCCAGGAATCGGCTGTCCTTTGCTCCATGGACGATGAGGGGCTCTACGGGAAGGAACTCCACACCCTCAACTTCTCGGATGCTGTTGAACAAAATCTCCTTACCGACTACAAGGTTATTATCCTTACAATTGATAGGGGCCACGTCAGCTCCCGCCTCCAGGACCTCCTGAAAGACGAAAACAATCAGCTGAAAGTCGATGATGCGGCCAGGATAGTCGGCTGCTGGAAGGCCCTCGGCAAGCAGGGCGTGGAGGATGAGCTGGATGACGGGGGGCTATGCACCGGGCCGTCGCCTTCGCCCAAGTCATCGACCCCAAACCCAGGGCCCGCGTGCACAAAATCAGCTCACGTCAGATTGCAAACATGTTCCAGGAAGTCGTCGAGGCCTACCAGGAGCAGGAAGAAGTCAAGGACCACCTGATCTGTGAAGCCCGCCATGTCGACGGTTCGATGACGCCACGGGAAAGGAGGAACACCTCAATTGGCTTAGGGAGGGTTCCAACGGCGAGGCCTGCCACATCCTCACCAATGTCAGGTGCCTATCCGAGGGCATTGATGTTCCCTCCTCGACGCTGTCCTATTCCTGACGCCCCGCAACTCGCAGGTGGAAGTCGTCCAATCGGTTGGCAGGGTTATGCGCAGGGCCGAGGGCAAGAAACGCGGCTATGTAATCCTTCCGGTTGTCATACCCGAAGAAATGGAAGCCCACGAAGCGCTAAACGACAACAGGATCTTCAAAGTCGTCTGGGACGTCCTCCAGGCCCTTCGATCTCACGACGACCATTTCGACACCATGATAAACAGGCTGGACCTGGTTGGCAGGAACACCAACAAGATGAAAGTAATCGCCATAGCAGACAGGGTTCAAAAGAGGGCTAAGAAGTCGATTTCGAGCGAGCTTGGCAGGAGGTAGTATTCAATCACCAGGGAAGCATCAGAGGGCTATGATGTTCTGCAGAAAGAATTTGAATTCAAGGTTGGAGAACTGGGGCGCGCCATATATGAAAAGGTAGTGAAAAAATGCGGCAACCGTTACTACTGGGATGAATGGGCCTCAGACATAGCCAGCATTGCCCAGACGCATATCACCCGAATTAAGAAGATTGTCACTAACCCTGGGAATGAAAAGGAGGCAGGGGCCTTTCAGAAATTCGCAGAAGAAATCCGGGACGACCTTAACGACAGCATCACCGATGAGGAGATAATTGAGATGCTCGCCCAGCACCTTATCACCAAACCGGTCTTTGAAGCCCTTTTCGCAAAATACTCCTTTGCCAGCCACAACCCCGTCTCAAAGGCCATGCAAAGGGTCCTTGCCGTCCTCCATGAACACCGCCTGGAGAAGGAAGCCGATACCCTTGGGAAGTTCTACGACAAGTTCTTTCGCAAGGCCTTCCCGCTAACGACAAAACGGCTCGGCATTGTCTACACTCCTGTGGAGGTAGTCGACTTCATCATTCACAGCGTCGACCACCTGTTCCAATCCGAATTCGGCGAGAACCTAGGCAGCGACGGCATCCACATAATCGACCCTTTTGCCGGCACAGGAACCTTCATCACCCGACTTCTGCAGAGCGGCCTGATTCATCCGCAGAAGCTCGCCCGCAAGTACAGGGAGGAGATACACGCGAACGAGATTGTCCTTTTAGCCTACTACATCGTGGCGGTCAATATCGAGATGGCCTACCACGACCTCTCCGGCGGAGACTACGAACCATTTAGAGGCATCTGCCTAACAGATACCTTCGGACTCTATGAGAAGGATGATATGATTAGCCAACTCCTTGAGGACAACTCCGACAGGCGGAGCAAGCAGAAGAGGCTTGATATCCGGGTAATTATCAGCAACCCTCCCTATTCGGTCGGACAGAGGAACGAAGATGACAATGCAAAAAACATCCGATACAGTGAATTGGACGAGTCAATCGCCTCCACATACGCCGAAAAATCCAAGGCTGCAAACCTGAATGCCTTATACGACTCCTATATCAGAGCATCCCGCTGGGCGAGCGACCGCATAGGCGAAAGCGGTATAATAGGCTTCATAACGAACGCCGGCTACCTTGAGGCGTACATGGCGGACGGAATGCGCAGGTGCCTTGCAGAGGAGTTTAGCAGCATCTACATCTTCCATCTTAAGAGGCAACCAGAGAACATCCGGCGAGCGTTCTCGCCAAGAGGGTGGTAAGATATTCGGCAGCGGCAGCCGAACACCTGTTGCAATCTCGCTTCTCATCAAGAATCCGAACGCAAGGGAGCATGGAAGGATATATTGGCATGATATCGGAGACTACCTAAGCCGCGAAGAGAAGCTATCTGCAATCAGGGACTTCCAAAGCATCAGGGGAATCACAGACGGCCCCAGCTGGCTAAGCATTGTTCCCGACAGGCATTTTGACTGGGTAAATCAAAGGGATGAAGCCTTTGCTAGGTTCATCCAAATGGAAAGCAAGAGGGACCCTGCAGCACCAAGCATCTTCTCCAACTATTCAATGGGGGTTGAGACAGCTAGAGACGCCTGGGCCACCAACTCCTCAAGAGCCCACCTTGAGAGGAATATGTCGAGCACCATAGACTTCTATCGCTTTGAGAGGAAGCGGGTCTCTCCATTACTCTCTGCCCAGAATACAGAAAAGCTTGATGACTTGATTAGGATTGCAGCAGATAGAATAAGTTGGTCCCATGAGATCAAGCAGGGAATCGTGCGAGGCAGGGACGCCGAGTATGCGCCTGCAAAGATAGTTCAATGCCATTACAGCCCGTTCCACAAGAGGTGGCTCTACTTCGATCGCCTCTTCAATAAAAGGGTGTTCCAGATGCCCCATATATTCCCGGTCACCGGGGAGCCGAACCTGGTAATCTGAATAACCGGTCTGGGGAATTCCAAGGGATTCACCGCTCTAGTATCCGATACGAATCCCAATCACAATTTTGTGGCCAGCGCTCAAGCCTTACCCCTCTATCTATATGAGGAGCAGGCAGACATGCCCCAGGGAGGCCTCTTCCAGGCGAATAAAGATGACAGGACAGGAACTTCAAAACTCACCAGGATGGATGGAATTAGCAAGGAGGGGCTTGAACACTTTGAATCTCAATACCCAGGGACCTCAATCTCGAAGGAAGACCTCTTCTACTATATTTACGGGGTACTTCATTCGCCAGAGTACAGAAAAAGATATAAGGACAACCTGACCAAGGAGCTTCCGCGCATACCCGCTGTCCGCACCTATGCTGATTTCAAGAGGTTCTCAAAGGAGGGCCGCAAACTGGCAGGCCTTCATCTTGGCTATGAAACAATTAAGCCCCACCCGGTAACATTAGAGACGAGCAAGGCTCTTAAATCGCTGCAGCCAGAACACTTTAGAGTTACCAAGATGAAGTTTGCCAAGGCAAGGGGTGTTACCGATAAGACTACTGTAATCTACAACGCGTTCATCACAATCAAAGGCATCCCCCTTGAAGCCTACGACTATGTCGTTAACGCCAAACCAGCGCCCGAATGGGTGATGGAACGCCAGGCTGTCACAACCGACAGGGCCAGCGGCATCGTGAATGATGCAAACCTATGGGCAGAGGAGACGATGGGCAACCCCAAATATCCCCTGGAACTCTTCCAGCGCGTAGTCACCGTCAGCCTTGAGACAATGAAAATAGTAATTAGCCTGCCCAAGTTAGACATTGAGTAAGAGCAATGCACTTGGTAGGATCCTGCCTCACTCAAACAAAACCTTCACAAAGGGATAGCCGGAAAGAGGGACGCAGCTTAGAAAGTTTTCCTTCCAATGTGAGTGAGCATAGTCTGAATCTTAGCACCTCTATCCGATGATATCGTGATATAAGTATGAATATATACCATGAGGAGTTTCTGACAAGGGGGCCCTTTTCCCCAGGTCACTCTCGCCGGCGGCTGGTTTTCAGAACAGGGCCTTGCATATCGAATCGCAAAAAAGCGGCTCCGAAACAGGGAAGAGTCCTTGGCCGATCGATAAGATTCAGAAGTGAAGCGTTGCTTTGGCCGAAAAACGATGCAAAAACCAGGAAATAACGCGATAGGCAGGTGATTAAAGACATTCAGAACAGCAAATACGTTGATGCGAAGCTGGAAGCTCTGCCAGAAGCATTTAAAAGCACTGAAAAAATTGACGACTGCGCCCTGATAAGCGGCTAAGTCAGGATACATGGGCATTCCTGCTCTCATAATCCAAAGGCCGCAGGTCCGAGTCCTGCCCCTGCCATAAAAAGTTTAGATAAGGCACTCTCTTAAAAAACAAATTCGGGTATTCATCCACGAAGCATCCGGCTCTACAGGTTTGGTAGGCAAAATAACCTTTCATACACGTATCCTCCGAAATACATTTTTGCATTGGTGAGGAAATTATATTATAATAGAACAATTGTTTTTTATTAAGTTTGCAGTTCGGCCTGTATTTAGGAGGAACAGAAGTCAATCTGCCTACATCACAATATCCCGTGATGAAAAGGGTGAACGGTTGAGCTGTTGGAGCTAGGGAGGCATCTAGGATCTGAAGTGAAAAATCCCCTTGACAACAAAAATCGCGGACTGTCGCGTGATGGATAATGCTCTTACGGCGCTGCCCTGGATTAATCACTAGTGTTGGAGTGATGGAATGATACCGATGTATTCATCCATCTAATTCCTGGATTTTTTACCTATCCCTGTGATATCGAAAAAATGGGGATAACCTTATCTATGACACATAATAAAGGGAGGGGCAATGCACATTACTATCTTGGGCGCAGGTTACGAAGGCATAGCCATTTCTGTTGGGCTTGCCATGTTTGGACACACAGTAAGCACTGTCGATGCGGATCCGGCAAGAGCAAGACATTTGCAGCGCGGCGTATTGAAACTGGATATAGATGATGAGGAACTCTCCTCCCATATGAAGTCGGTTCTAAGAGAAGGACAGCTGCGATTCACATCCGGGCTGGAAAAATGTCTCGCGGAGGCCGAGGTTGTGGTAATCTCCGAGGTGCCTAATCCGGACAGTGATACCATTCCCGACAAGGAGGCGCTGCTACGGGCAGCGGAGTGTTTAACGGGCATTATGGGCTCCTTTTCCATAGTCGTTGTAAGTGCCAGGGTACCAAGCGGTTCCTGCCATATTCTACAGGATTGGCTAAACGAAACCATATATTCCGACATGATAAACGTGGTGGCCTTTCCGGCATTTCCCAGCAGAGACAGGAATCTTCACGGTTTTCTGCACCCCGAGCGGATTATTCTTGGATACAAGGGAGACCAACCCAGACGGATACTGGACGAGCTCTTTGCAAACCCCCTAGCCAACGAAACCCCAATCTGCCATGTTTCCTGGGAGACTGCCGAAATGATGAGTATTGAAGTATCCATGCTGTCCCCCAGTATCTCTGAATATCCCAAGGTTGTCCACAAGTTATCCACAGGCAAAGCATCCACACCCTGGGGAGTGACGACGGCCCTCAGCCATAATTTTCTATCTACCGACGAAGAAAACATGAGGAAGTTACTCAGAAAAATTCAAAACGTCAGTTGAAAAGGGTAGTTTACTGGATATGTTCGAGACTATTGAAGCAATTTAAGCCAAGAGGAAATTGCGAAATTCCGTATATATCCAACTTCTCACAGTTTATCCACAGGCTATACACAGAAGCCGCTGTTTTCACGCCGCATCCACCGGCGAACCCCACTCACGAAGATGCTTTGAAATAAAATCTACGATCATTTGCTGTTCCATCCTGCCCCGTCCGCTGGGCATAATCGGATCCCCAAAAGCTATATTTACCCGTTTATCCCTGTCCAAGGCTCCAAACTCCTTTATCAGTTTACCGGTTCCCCAGAAATCTGTTTTGAGGGCAACTGGAACAATCTGTACTTCCGCCTTAAGAGCGAGCTTGACGGCCAAACTATTGAAGCACCGGGGCGAGAAGATATTCTGACGGGTGCCTTCCGGAAAGAGAATCACGGAAATACCTCTGGAAAGCTTCTTTTCACCAACCCTGATAACCTGCATCAAATCTTCGCCGGGATGGCGCCTTCTTACGGAAATAGCCCCAAGTCTACGTAAAACCCTTCCAAAAAACGGTGTTCTCAGTAAACTGTCCTTAACTACGAAGGTCATGGGGATTCTTGAAGCAATAAGTCCTGGCAGGGCGTTCACTTCCAAAGTGCCCATGTGATTGCAGGCAAACACATAGGGTCCACTCTCGGCCGGATACTTACCCAGTCCTTCAAATGTCAGATGCGCCCCCTGTCTCTCCACAATCCGCATTGCAAGGAGCGCTTGCCGCACAACGGCACTCTGAGGATCTTTCACAAAAAAGAATCTTATCCCCGAACAAATAACCAGGATTATGTACTGCAGGTAAAACCAGATTGTTCCTGTAAACATCCGCCGAGACGAATGGCGACGGTGACGAATTGGATCGGTTTCATAGCGATCCTTTGAAATATCGGGAAGATACATAACTACTAAGCTTCGGGGAGAACTCTTCTCCCCTACTCTCCTTTGCAATACTCCTTTCCCAATATGCCTCAATCGAGGCCGGAAAGTTGTTAAACGACAACCTCAAATTCCTTAGTGCTCCGAGTGTGCGCAGGGAATCTGGAACAACCTCCAAACGGTTCATTGACAGATCCAGAATACGAAGTTCCTGCATCCTGTGCCAATCCTCGGGGATTTCCCTGATGATGTTGCCTTTGAGGCTTAAAACCCTAAGTTCCTTTAATCTGCATAAGGTGGCTGGAACTTTCTCCACCCTGTTGTAAGAAAGATTCAAAATAGACAGATTTGGAAGACAAAAAAGTTCATCGGGAAAAACTCTGATTTTATTGCCTTCTAAATCAACAGTCGTAATGGTTCTGTTGACGCTGGTAATCGTAGGAAGCCGGTCTATGCCCATATCGCGCACTATCAGCACCTGTAAACAGGGCAGCAAAAACAATTTCGGGGGAAAGCGAAACATTCCACTAAGTCGGCTTCGAATAAATTTCACCCTGGTAACTCTGTGTTTCAACAAAAAAGTATCCGGAGAACTACCCAACAATTCATACATCACATATTGTAAGGAAGCCGATCCATCCTCATCCGAGAAAAAGCCAGCGGGAACCAAGTATCCATTGTCAGTTATCGAACATCCCTGAAAAAGCTCTTCGCATATATTTTCAAAATTACTCTTGTCGTGCAATGCGGCGATTAGCGCATCTATCTCCCGATATGTGCCCTGTATAAAGGTATATTGCAATCTATCGATTAATTCACTGCGCCTGATGCTCACTCTTTTATCCGAGTTCCCATGGATCTCGCTCTACTTCCTCATCATCATACCGATCTTCCCATGCACCTCCATCCAGATCATCGAAGGAATCACCCCAGCCATCCTCGTCCACGAAGCTGCCAGTCTGGTGATTCTCTTCGTTTTCAATGCTCTCGAGGTCTTCCAGAGATATCTCTCTGTCATCGGTTTTTTCATCGTCGTCTTCGGAATTGATGGATTCATCCAAATCGAACATGAGTTCCTCCTGCACGAATAATAGTTTCCTGGATAGAAGTCTTCCATAGACTACATTGTTTTTCGAGATTTTTTTAGATAGAAATTTTTTAAATAGATCCAAATGTCCACACAGTCCGATAAAGAACTAAGTGAAAAAGATGAACCGATATGAGCGCATTAGGCAGGAAATTGTCACAGCTGAACAGGAAATCGTCGTTCTCGGCACCGTAACAGGGAAGAATAACAAGAGGAAGCAATTAAGGAAGGGGAGAGCCAGGCAAATCAGAAATAGCTCACAAAATAACAGACGAGCGTTCTAACCGATAAAAACATCAAGGTTATGGGCAACCTTGTAAAAGTTTTCGAGTAATGGCTGGATACGCTCCGCGAACGGGGCAAGATAAATGAAGGAGTCTGCAAATTCCGCCTTTTCAGCCCATTTATTCCAACTATCGATGAATTCAACTGCATCCGCGGAATCAGGCCCAAGCGATTTAAGCAGAGCCTGATGAACCTGGCTTATAATGAGGCTTATGGAATCCGGCTTAGGAGAGCTGCCCAGCTGCATCTGAACCGGCCAAACCAAGAAGAGCGTCACCTCATAGTCGAAGTACGTGGCCCCCATTTCCCTGAGCTCTCTTTTGTAGATTAGTTCCACACCTATGGAATTTGCGACTAGTCGATCAAAGCTCTCAATCGCTCCAAGAAGTGAATCGACTGAAGCAAGCATCCGCTCTCTGCCTCCGAGTTCGGTGGGAACTCCAAACCTTACCTGATACGAAACTCTCCGAGTCATGACCTTGTGAGATTCAATCTTCCCGAAAGCATGTTAGACCTCTGCGATTAGCAGGGTGCTCGGATCCAGTTTTAGTGGGAGATCCCTCATGTTGATTTCTTCATGATCCTTCACCAGATACAGATGGAGATGGTCCTTTTCGGCTTTTAGGACGACGATTATCCCTATTAATTCAAGAAAAGGAATCAAATTGGCGGGTATGCCCTCATCACTGAGTACCGGGGCGCCAATTCTGTCTCCAGGATAGTCATCTGTAAACCAGAGTTCCACATCCCTATCGGAGGCAAATCTTTTGAATGTGCAAACATCCTGATAACCGGCTCGAGTGAAGTCATAACCATCGACAACGATAACCTCTGTATCCAATTGACCATTTTCCATCATAGCCGAGAGACCCGAGATAACTTGCGCAACCGAAGTACCATGCTGGCTGAAATTCATAATTACGCGACTGTGAACTATCTCATCATGAATTTCCATCGCTTTTTCCAAATCACGCTTCTGACTAATTTCCTTGAAAATGTCCTCATACCAGCTAATGATGTGGTCCACCCTTCTTGCATAGGAAACATGGATAACCCGCTGCCCGGCAATCAGCTTGTCGGTGGCAATATGAACAAGACAGGCGGTTTTTCCAATGCCCCTGCGTGAGGCAATCACACCAATGTTCCCCCGGCCCAATCCGCCCCTAATCGATTTATCGAATTTCCGAAGCGGGCTTTTTTTGATAAGCTCATCTTTTACCACAAATCCTCCTATTTGCTGAGCCTCCGGGCTTCATCCGCACTCCTAATCAACTCTTCGGCAATTGATTGAGGCACCTTTGCAAACTTGGCAAACTCCATTGTAAACTCCGCCTTGCCCTGAGTGGAGGAACGCAACGTTGTGGAATAACCGAACATCTCGCTAAGCGGCACCTCTGCCTCCACTGTGCAACTATGTGCTTCTTCATGTGATGCCAGTATAATACCACGTCGCTGGTTTATGCTGCCAAATACACTGCCCTGAAATTCGGCTGGCCCCTCCACCACAACCTTCATTACCGGTTCGAGAACAATAGCTCCCGCCCTCTTGTAGGTTTCCCTGAAACCCAAAGAAGCTGCCGTCCGAAAGGCCATATCCGAGGAGTCAACGGGATGTGAATTCCCATCTGTAACTGTCATCTTCACGTTAACAATCGGGAAACCCAATAGAGGCCCCTTTTGCATCACATCCTGAAAGCCCTTGTCGCACGAGGGGATGTACTCAGTGGGAATATTGCCTCCCTTCACCCTGTTTTCGAAAATATAGTTTTCCTCGCAGGGTTCCATTATTCCAACTATCTTCGCATACTGACCGCGGCCGCCTGTCTGCTTTCTGTGGGTATATTCCCATTCTACCCGCCTGGTTATCGCCTCGCGATAGGCCACCTGGGGTGTGCCGGTTTCCACCTCGACACTGTACTCGCGATTCATGCGCTCCATGTAAATCTCAAGATGCAGCTCGCCCATTCCCTGGACAATGGTATCACGCGTTTCCACATCCACATAACTGCGAAATGTCGGATCCTCTTTTGTAAAGCGACTTAGGGCCTTAGTCATCTTATCCGATGCCGATTTATTCTTCGCCTTCACCGACAGGGAAATAACTGGATTGGGAACGTACATGGATGTCATCGAGAGGTTCAACCCGGATCCGCAGAAGGTATCTCCCGAGGTGCAATCGATACCGAAGAGTGCAACTATATCCCCGGGTCCTGCCTCGACAATATCCTCCATTGAATCGGAGTGCATTCGAACAAGGCGTCCAACCTTGAATTTTCGCTGACTGCGAACATTGTACAGTTCAGCGCCCTTTCTGATGGTGCCCTGATAAATTCGTATATATGTTAGCTGCCCATACTGCCCATCCTCAAGTTTGAACGCCAGTGCGACGGGCGGCCCTGCGGGATCCGATTGGAGGATTACCTTCTTCTCAAGCCTGCTTAAGTCAAGAGCCTCGCTAGTGACATCCGAAGGAGAGGGGAGATAGCGAATAACCGCATCAAGCAGGGGCTGCACGCCCTTGTTTTTATATGCGCTCCCAAGGTAAACGGGAACCAATCTGTTTGCCAGGGTGCCGGTTCGAATAGCCCTGCGGATGTATTTTTCCGGAATTTCATCACCATTCATCACCTTTTCCATTAACTGGTCGTCAAACATGGAGAGAGCTTCCAGCATAACTTCACGTTTTTCCACTGCCTCAGCCTGGAGCTCGATTGGCAGTTCCGCAATGCGAATTTTGTGGCCCCCATTAGAATCGAAGTAAATTGCCTTCATGCTAATTAGGTCCACCACGCCCTCATGTCTTTCTTCAAGTCCTATTGGCACCTGCATCATCACGGAATTTAACCCAAGCCTGTCTGCAAGCTGCCGACAAACCCTGTAAGGATCCGCGCCAATGCGATCGGTTTTGTTAATAAAGGCCACCCTGGGCACGTTATAGCGCTTCAATTGGCGGTCGACGGTAATGGACTGGCTCTGAACACCACCTACCGAACAGAGAACCAGAATGGCCCCATCCAGAACACGCAGAGCCCTTTCTACCTCTATTGTGAAATCGACATGGCCAGGAGTATCGATGATATTGATTGGGTGTCCCTTCCAGTCAACATTGGTTGCGGCAGAAACAATCGTAATACCGCGTTCCTTTTCGAGTTCCATGAAATCCATGGTGGCTCCAACACCATCCTTGCCGCGCACTTCATGGATGGAACGAATTTTTTGGCAAAAAAACAGAATTCGCTCTGTAAGTGTCGTTTTTCCTGAGTCGATGTGAGCGCTAATTCCAATATTGCGTAGTTTTTCAATATCAAAGCCCATGCCTTCTTACCTCATAAGTAATAATTCCGTCTGGCGAAAAATTTCTAAATTGGGGGATTATACTAAAAAGTCGGCATAGTATAGCCAGCGTCGGAATTTTGGTCTATACTTACCCACTTGAAAAAACACCTGCCTTAAAGCTAGTCTCCCGCAGAAGTCTTTTGCCTTGGATGCAGAAATGAAGTTAGTTTGCTTAGACCTTGAAGGAGTCCTGACTCCGGAAATATGGATTGCCGTTGCAGAAGAAACCGGTATCAAGGAGCTTAATCTTACAACCCGGGACAGGAACAATTACGACGAACTCATGAAATATCGCCTGTCTATTCTGGATAGGGAAGGGTTGGTTTTGAAAGATATCCAGGCGATAATCAACAAGATCGAACCCCTTGATGGAGCCTACAGCTTTGTTCAGCAGGTTCGAGTGGAAACCCAGCTGGTGCTGCTCTCAGATACCTTCGATCAGTTTGCTACCCCCTTGATAGCCAAACTTGGCTTCCCGACTCTGTTCTGCAACACGCTACTAGTGGAAAAGGACGGCCGGATCTCATCCTACAAACTTCGTCAAAGCGATGGCAAGCGAAGAGCTGTGAAAGCCTTCCGCACAATGGGCCTTGAAGTCTTCGCCGCGGGAGATTCCTACAATGATATCTCGATGTTAAAGACCGCCCACAGGAGTATGCTTTTTCGCGCGCCGGATTCTATCAAGAGGAAGCATCCTGACTTCGACTGCGTCGAAGATCATCCTCAGCTGCTTACTGCCGTTCGCAATTTTCTGAAGAAAGCGCACAAACCCGCTGCAGCTCTGCATTGACAATACCCCGATTCGACTATGTGCTTCCGATATCCGCCCTTCTCCCCGAAGCCGACATACCATGTCTCTTCCCCATGCGATTACTGACAAAAACCCTGGGCCTTGTTGATTTTTTCGATTTCTGTTTTTAAACGAGGAATTTCGCGTTCAAGATTCTCGAAGCTGGTAAGCGCTATCGCTTCCAGGGCATTGTTCGCGGCAATTTCAAGACACTTGGCAATACTTGCGCAGCGCAGCATTGCCATGTTACTGCAGCTGCCCCTCATAGAATGCGCAAGTTTGCCAAGCGAATTCCAATCCTTGGCAAAGACAGCATTTCTGATTAGATTCAAATCCTCTTCCATCTTTTCTATCTGGATTTCCATGAGATTTCTGACGGTATCCTCATTCCCTAGAAAAATGCTTACCGCTGCCTTGTAGTCGAAGATTGGTTGATCAATATACTCATCCGGATTGATTATCACACCCCTCTTGGAACCCTCCATCACTTCCTTGCCGACGCCAAGATATCGTTCAATCATCATGTATATATCTGAGTGCCTGAACGGTTTAGTTATCAGGTCGTTCATACCGCAGGCCAGGCATTTCTTTCGCTCTTCGGCCATGGCATTGGCAGTAACAGCGATAATTGGTGTATTAATCCCGGCCTCCCGAATCTCCCGCGTGGATTCATATCCATTCATAACCGGCATTTGACAATCCATGAAAATCAAATCTGGCTTCTTATTCAGAATTGTAGCCAGGGCCAACTCTCCATTTGCTGTTTCCAATACCTCATGTCCATCCTTCTTCAATATGGTTTGGAGTAGCTTGCGGTTAATCTCGTGATCCTCGACTATAAGTATCCGGTAAACCCTGCCACGGCTTGGGGATTCATCAGCGAGCTCTATATCCTCCACCTCCTCCGCCATTTCCTGCTCGGTATCGATGCTCAGCAGTCGAAGCAGAGTGGAGGAGAGGTCTTTCTGCCGCATTGGCTTGGTAAGATAGGAATTATACCAGCCAAGAAGCTTCATTTTCGTTTCGGAAGAGTGCTGCTCGCCCTTCATGGACATAAGTATCATTGGAGGCGGGTCTATCGACGGGTCGGAATGTACCTTACTGGCAAATTGCCAGCCATCCATGGTGGGCATTGTCTGGTCAACGAAGATTAAATCAAAGCCTTCGGATTCTGCGGAGCCCAGCATGCGAAGAGCCGCTTCAGCGTCATTGGCCTGGTGAGTTGCAAAACCCCAGGATTCAAGAGTCCTTGCTATTCTGTCGCCTATCGCTTCGTTGTCATCTATAACCAAGATCTTTTTGCCCTGGAAAAAACTCCTGTGCGTGCTGACTCTCGGCGCATCAAACTCGGCGTTATCGAGTTCAATGTCGAAAAAGAACGTCGATCCCACCCCCACCTCACTTGTAAACGAGAGAGTACCTCCCATCCGAGATACAATGCTCTTCGAGATAAACAGGCCCAAGCCGCTTCCCCCATATTGGCGGGTAGCTGAATTATCTACTTGCTGGAAGGCCTTAAAGAGATTTGTCCGCTCTTTCTTGGGTATGCCTACCCCGGAGTCGCTTACCATAAATTTGAGCCTCACGCCAGTCTTGCTAACCGAAGTCATTTCCACATCCAACACAACCTGACCCTGATGGGTGAATTTGACAGCATTGTTCATCAGGTTTACAACAACCTGTCTCAACTTTGCGGGATCCCCATATAAGTTCGATGGAATTCGCGGATCTATATAGAATCCGACGTCAATTTTCTTCTTGTGTGCCTCCAGAGTGCTCAAATCAATAGCATCCTCCAGCATTCCTGTCAGATTGAATTTTGTTCTTTCCAAACTCAGGCGTCCCGCTTCAATTTTAGAGAAATCCAATAGATCGTTGATTAAGGTAATCAGAACTCCCGCAGCGAATCGTATCTGATCCAAATAATCGGATTGCTCCTGATCCAAGGCTGTGTTAGCAAGTAGTTCGGACATACCGGTTATGGTGTGGATGGGAGTTCTAATCTCATGACTGGTATTCGCCAAAAAACTGTTTTTTGACTCGACGGCCTTCTCGGCAGAATCCCGAGCCAAAGTGAGTTTCATTTCAGTTTTTTTCTGACTTGTAATGTCGAGAAGAAGTAGCAGATAGCCGTCTTGGGGATGCTCTAAAGGCAGCAAGGTTAGGCGAACCCATCGCTCGTCCTTTCTGTACAATCTGAGTACTGAATGTGTGATTTTGGAGCGATCGCCGAGAAATTTTGCCAGGCTTCGTTTCCACCTTTTGACATAATCGGGGTGAACCAGGAAGCTGAATTGTTCCAAGGGACCCTCGCTAAAACCTGTTAACTCCTTGAAAGTCTGGTTAGAATCCTCTATACTTTCGGTCTCATTGATGTAGGCAATACCCTCGGGATAGTTTTCTACCGTTTTTGCAAATGGAAGTTTTTCGAATCCGTAGACCATACCAGCATTATCAGGTAATGACTTCTTAAGTAGCAACAGCAAATTGTATTAGTATAACAAGCGCATGATTGAGGACTTTCTAATCGACACAGCCGGCCCCTTAGATACCCTTACCCTGGAGCGCCAGGAATTCATACAGGGATATTTCTCCCAAAGAGAGGGCGAGCGGCGCTTTGACTCCCGATACACCTGGGACAGCCTGGGCAAGCTTACTTCAATCGAGAAAGAGGATAGTGTTCAACTCTTCGCGTACAACGACCACAATGACAAGATTGCTCGCTACAAATTAGACCTGAAGGGAGAGATAGAAGATCAGGAGCTATGGGAATGGGACGATAATCACAGGCTTCAAAAACGTTTCCTGAAAACCAGGAAGGGTAACGATGAAGCGGTTTGGACATACGAACACGATGAGGAAGGGCGCATGACCGCCGAGCGGCAGGGGAAGAAGGTGCGAGTGGAAAGGAGGAACGAGAAGGGGAATTTGGTACAGGAGTACTTATACGATGAGAGCGGGATCGATTTAGTTATCTATCACAAGTATGATGCTGGAAATCGTCGCGTTTCTACCGAGATCGGAAAAACGGAGGGGAAGTTCCAACGCAAAATACTTTTTACTTACGACGAGGAAGATCGCCCGGAATCGGAGCTCGTGTTTGATTCGGAGGGAAGGAAGATAAAGGATGAGTCATATTCATATGGACCGGCAAGATGCGGTGCAATGTGGCTCGAGTGCACTGTTTGGGTTCCAGGCCCAAGGAAAAAACGACGAGCGCTGGAGGTCATTTTTCGCTCGTTCACCTTCAGTGGATTACAGCCCCTCTCTGCCGTCAGTAGCCCTAAAGAGTTGCCCGCAAATTCCAGGCCAGTCTCGATTGCCTTCAAGAACGGAGTGTATAGGGGCGAACTCAAGGGAAGGATACCCGAGGGCTATGGGGTGTTTCAATATAAGGATTCAAGTCGCTACGAGGGAGAGTTCCGGAATGGACTTATGGAAGGCTTCGGCAGGTTGAGTTGGCCAGATGGGAGAACCATGGAGGGAAATTTTTCGGTGGGCCAGATGGAGGGGCAGGGACGCTGCAAATGGGAAGACGGCAGCACCTATGTCGGTGAGTTTCGAGGGGGGAAAATGCACGGAATGGGAGTATTCACCTGGGCAAACGGCGAGCGCTACGAGGGTCGCTTCATCAATGGCAGGCGGGTTTGAAATCTGGAAGCCGCGGATAAAAACCTAGGATCAATTAATCCGGTTCAAATAGGAACATGCCTACCAAGATTCCCGGAATGAACTACGCGTCAATGCTTAAAACGGCCCTCAAACAGTTATCCAATACCCTCTTTCTGACAAGTCCGAAGAAATTGACAGAGGATGAACTTGGAATTAGAGGTTAGATGTTCCCCCAAGTTTCTGGAGGCGCTTGTTAGATAGGTGCTTATCTGCCTGCGGGTTTTACGATGCCCACTAATGAGGGTTCCGATAACTTCACCCCCAAGATCTGCCGAAAACTCATTAATTGAATTCGCTAAAAGCCGACATCGATTCCACCCATGCCGGCAAGCTGTCTGACGGCCGCATCCTTCTGTTTGACCTTGGTTTTCTTCACCGATTTCCGAATCACATTGGACCATTGCCTGTCAGGTATATCGTCTTTCATCTCTTCCAGAAGCATTAGTATATCTTCGCTCTGTTCTATGTTGTATATTTTCTCGTCGTCGTAAAAAAAGTGCTCGCTCAAAAGGTTGATGTAATCCCCAGCTGAACGGCTTTCCCGCTGGCTCTTACGCTCCAAAACCATCTCTCGCTTGCGAGCCCTTCTGATTTCCCTGTCTCGTCTCGCCATATCTGTGCTTTTCATTGGAACTCCTCCAAATTCCGACCCTACAATAATACTGCTTGAGCCAGAAAAAGGGCAAGACAACGCGAATCCTAGGCGTAGGCGCCAGAGAGGCGATGTTGGATAAATCGAGTCAAAAACTAAAGAACTGAACTAAGGGAGGAATTGAGCTTACGAGCCGCTTGTAATGGGGCTATCAAATGCTTTTCAACGGGTAGCCAGCGCCATCTAACGCGGCAACAATTCTGTTCTGCGCCTCCTTGATGACGGCGGGGCTCAAGGTTTTTTCCGAATCTCTGAATTCTACCCGCAGAGTCAGGGCACGCGCGCCATCGCTTAAATCAAAACTGTCTAGCACGCCCACCCTGCGAATTTTCTTCATGCCCAGGTTTCTCACAACGAAGAGGGCCCCTTCCCCATAGCGCGTCTTCGGTACCACCACGGTTAAATCAAAATCCGCGCGGGGATAGCGATCGAGCGGTGAAAAGGTGAATTCGATCCCTTTCGGCAAATCCATCAGAGTATCGAAATCCAACACCGCAATCGAGGTTTTTCCTCTGATCCGAAGGGTCTGACCCAGCCGGGAATGCAGAGTGAAAACCGTGCCCACGTTGAGACTTCCATAGTTGATATCCAAAATTTCATTTGGATGCAGGCCGGGCCAATCGGCAGGAATCAGCGCGCGATTTTTGCCTGGCTCACCTGGAACCAGACTCACAACCCTTCCAGCATAGCGACAAAGAGCCTCGACTACATCTGCCAATGCAATGAAGGGATTGTCTTTTGAATCCTGAAACACCACTCCCAATTGGAGGTTCTCGGCAAAGAATTCGAAACCATCCAACTCCCTGTAAATTCGGCCAAATTCAAAAATCCGAAATCCGGAATGCTCCCTCAAATTATTCGCGACTGCCTGCAGAAGGCCTGGAATCAGGGTGGGGCGCATCCTGTCGATATCGGGACTAAGGGCATTGGCCAGAATCAATCCCTCATTGAGAATGGGCCAGAATGCACGGACGAGCAGGGCTTCACCGAGCAGCGGATAGTTATAAATCTCCAATGCCCGGCCTCTTAGAACCATGAAATCCTGAACACGCCGAATTGCGGTTTTTGCAGGTGAAAGACGCAGGGATTCTATGTCGTGCACGGTGCTAAGCGGAGAAATGGCATCATAGCCGATGAATCTGCCAATCTCCTCGACAATATCAGCCTCGCATTCAATATCCTTGGTAGACCTCCAGGTTGGAACGCTCACCCTGTGGCTATGCTGACTAGTTTTCGCATCGCTTAACCTCTCAACCTTAAAACCCAGAGAGTCGAGTATGCCTTCAAAACGCCCTTCATCCACTGAAATTCCCAGAACTTCGCCAACACGCTTCGGCCCTGTTTCTATCTCCAGGGCAATCGGATTGGGCATGTTAACAGCCTGAATATCGCCAACAGAACGCGCTCTGGGGTTTGATTCAAGTACAAGTTCAAATATCCGCAGGAGAGTTTTCTCCAACTGGGCGCTATCGAGACTCTTCTCGTAGCGGACAGAGGCGTCAGTGCGAAGTCCCAGTCGCGTGCTGGTTTGTCGAATCTCCGCATCCTTCCAGTTGGCCACCTCTATCATAATCTGGGATGTGTTCTTGGACACTGAACTGCTAAGTCCCCCCATTATACCGGCAATTCCCGAGGGCTTATACGCATCGCAGACCAGGGTATCTCTCGCAATCAGTTGCCGCTCTAGTCCATCCAGGGTTACAAAGGGCTGGGCGGATCCAGCGCGGCGCACGATGATTTTCCCCCCGCGGATGGATGAACTATCGAATATATGATTGGGGATTCCGGTTTCGAGCATTACATAGTTGGAGATGTCGACGATTGAGTTAATGGGGCGCAGACCGGCCTTTATGAGTCGACTTTGAATACAGGCCGGGCTCTGAGACACTCGGATGCCGTTTACAAGCAATCCCAAAAAACCCAGATTTGCAGTGTTTTCTTCCACCTCCACCGCGATTGGCGCAGTCGCTTCGCTTTTGGTTTTTTCTATTTTCTTCCTGAAGAGGTCGGTCCATTTTGCATCGAACCTGTCCCGAAATGGGGAATCGAAGGTCAGTGCAAATTCCCGCGCCATCCCGTAATGTCCCCACAGATCGGGCCGATGCGTAAGAGATTTATTGTCGATATCGAGCACCAAACCGCCATAAGGCCGGGCAGCACCACCGCTCTTTTCCGGACTCGACTCGTATCCCTCAACTTCGCATACTGTCAGAGTTATCCGTCTGGCAATTTCCCTATCGCTCAGGCCCTCCGGGAGGTCAACAAAATCTCCTATCCAGTCGAGTGAGATTTTCATACCGCAAACTGCTTGCTGAAATCAACGTTGCCGCTGTGAATCAGCCTTATATCGTCGATCCCGTAACGCATCATCACCAGTCTGTCCAGGCCCAGGCCGAAGGCAAAACCGTTGTATTCATCCGGGTCTATGCCTCCGTGTCTGAGAACATTTGGATGTGTCATGCCGCAGGGTAGAAGTTCAACCCAGCCGCTTCCCTTGCAAACCCTGCAACCTGCGCCATTACAAATCAAACAGCCGATATCGAGCTCAAAACCGGGTTCAACAAAGGGAAAGAACCCGGGGCGCAGGCGAATCTCAACCTCCTTCCCAAAAATCTCACCGAGAAGCACCTTCTCGAAATAGATGAGATTGGCCACCGTAATCGAATGTCCGATCAGCATACCCTCCATCTGATGGAACACCGCCTCGTGCGATGTGTCGATTGCCTCGCATCGAAACACCTTTCCCGGTCCAACAAAGCGGAACGGCGGCCTGCCCTTCTGCTTCATCCCACGAATTTGGATGGTGGAGGTATGCGTCCTTAGAAGGTGTCTTAGGTCCTTGAACCAGAAGGTGTCCTGCATATCCCTCGCAGGATGCGATTCGGGAATGTTTAAGGCGGTAAAATTGTGAAAATCATCCTCAATATGTGGTCCATCAAGTATATCAAAGCCCATTGAAAGGAAGATATCCTCAAGCTCGCGTTGAATTATAGTAACCGGATGCAGTCCGGCCTCCCACAGGCGTCCGGCGCGATCGCGCTCTCTAAGCGTGATATCCGTCCAGTCTTCCTCGAGTTTTTTATCGATGGAAAATCTTTCCACATCGGCCCTGGCATCCATCATCTTGCAGAGCAGGTGTTTCTTCAAGTCATTGACCGCTTTGCCTAGTTCCCTGCGTTCCCCTATAGACAACTGGCCCAGGGTTTTCAGGATGGCGGCAATTTCTCCTTTATTACCGAGAAACCGCGCCTTGATATCCGCCAGTTCAACCTTGCTGCCTGCATCACGCAAGGCGCAATTAAAGTCATCTTCCAACTTTTTTAATCTTTCTAACATCAACCTAATCAATATGCGCGCACTAATCGCGCCGGAAAAACGCCGCTCGGGCCGAGGCTCCACCCGGGACTCGCCGCTTCCTCATGCCTCGCTCATCAGCTAAAGACGCCGCTTAGACTGCAGGCGGGTGCATCGCCTTTGGTCTAACCCGGGCGCCTTATCGGAGCCTTCTTCTGGAACCAGCCATCTTCTCGAGTCCGCCTGAGGCACATCGCTCCTTTGATTCGTGTTTTGGCTCGCAAATTCGCCGGGCCATTATCTAGGGCAGGGAAGTAGTAGTCAAGATAGGTCTTCCGATTTTTCTTGTCCGCACCAAAGCCACTTCCGTGTTTTCCGCCTTCCTAGACACATGACAGGAAGCACCTTCAGCTGCTATGATTGGATGTTAAAGGAGAATACATGGCTGATAATCTCGTGCAACGACTCATTGTGCTTGGCCTGTTTGCCGCATTGCCATGCAGGGCTGTTTCCCAGGATGCGAACACCGATGCAAAGGTAGTGGAGATTGTCGAATCCTACCAGGAACTATTCGCGCAGAAACCTGATTCGGATAAGGAAGACCAAGCAGCCGTGTCTTGGAGTTATGTGAGCAGGGCAATCGAGGAGGGCTTCCTGCGTTTTACTGCCGACCCAACAAATACCAGTCTGTTAGGGGGTGCATATTTTGTGGCGACACCGGGTTCAAACACCACCCACATTGTTCTCTCGCAACGGCTAGTCGATATTTGGCCGGATCATCCCTCCATGGTTTTTTCCCTCTTCTCTATGGGAGTGGAGGATGCACATATCTTCTTCAGGGATCCTCAGGCCTGGGGGGCCTCTCGAACCAATAAATTGGAGCTGCTTTTGATTCGAATAGAGGGCTATAGCACTGCGGCACAGCTGATTCGCGACCGCTTGCTGCCCGAAGGATATCTTCTCAGTCCATACGAATCCTACCTGCTAGACAGTTATGAGGAAGACGAACTTGTCAGTGCGATAATGTATTTGGAACGTTTTTCATTTCCCGTGGCCCAAAGTCTATACATTGCAATTAGCGAATTTGATGATGGAGGGAAGGCGGATGGACTAAGGGATTTCATTAACAGCCTGGGAGAGGGGCTGTTAATGAATCGCAACGAAATTTTGCCCTCAGACGACGATGCAGCCATCTATCCACATGCGGTTGCGGTGCATAGCTGGCTGGAACTCACACCATCGCTCATATCCAGAATTCACAACAAGAACAGCGCCACGCCGCTTCGCTTTCCGGAAGTACTTGAAATCGAACCGGGCTATAGGGAAATCCGAGAAAAACTGGAAATCAGCCGAATTGGAGACATGCCTCTGCTGATGAGAATACATGAGGATGTCATTGCCGGCTTCGAGAAGATGTTCTAAGGACACTGCATATTTTCTCAAGACCTAATTCCAGCCGCGATCGGGGGCAGGCGATATTCATTCGCAGGAATCCGGCACCGGCCATTCCGAACTGGCTTCCCCTGCTTAGCCAAACCCCAGCATCCAAGAGTTTGTTCCAGACCTTTTCTTCTTCCGTCAAGCTCGCAGCGACGCCGATCCACTCCAGGTAGGTGCCTTCCAGCGCTGCAGTCGAACCAGGGCCAAGCAGACCATCTAGGGTGTTCCGAACAAAGTCATCGTTCCGCTTTACATAAGCCAGCATCGAATCGAGCCAGTTTTCCCCTTCTTCCCAAGCCGCCTCAGCTGCAGCATAATTGAGTGGTGCCGAGGCACCGCCTGAAATACCATAGGTTTCAAGCATTCTGCGAACCTGCTTGCGCAGCTCCCAATCGGAAAAAACCGCAAAGGCCACATTCAATCCCGGGATATTGAAGGCCTTGGTGGGTGAAACAAGCGTAATCGAACGCGGCAGATATTTTTTGGGCAGGCTGAGCCAAGGCACGAAGTGATTCCTCCCGAAAACCAGATCCGCGTGAATCTCATCGCTAATTACGATAATTCCCGCCCCGCGGCAGATATCGGCAAGCTCCAGCAGTTCCTCACTCTTCCAAACCCGAGCTACCGGATTGTGCGGATTGCAGAGAAGCAACAGCTTCACCTTGTCCTCTGCTATTTTGGCGCTCAGGTGTTCCAAATCCATCTTCCATCGTCCATCCTTGTCTTGGTGCAGCTCGTTCACAATCGCTCGTCGTTCGTTGGCTTCCACTGCTTCTCGAAACGGATAATAGACGGGTTCCTGGATAACAACTCCGTCTCCAACTTCGCATAGCTCTTGTACAAGCATGTGTATCGACTGGACAATACCGGGAATCTCAAGGATTTCACTCTCTTTTACTTTCCAGCCCTGACGACGTTCCAGCCAGTCTAGCAGCGCCCCGTCCAGAGACTTTGGCCTACCCGTGTAACCAAAAATCCCATGTTTCAGTCGCTTCCCAATCCCTCTCAGAATTGCGGGCGCCGCGCGAAAGTCCATATCCGCTACCCAGAAAGCAAGGAGATCCCTGCGCCCTGTTATGCGTAAAGCGTAATCCCACTTGTAAGATGAGGTGCCCCGCCGTTCAATGCAGCAATCGAAGTCAAAATCGATAGAAGTCATATTCTGCAACTGTCCCCTGGCATCTTCACCATCAGTACCCCTTTTGGGTTTTTGACGCCCTTGCCAACCTTGTTTTTAGCCTGCATCCCTAAAACAGTTCCAACTGCCTGCCACCTAGAATGGCGTCAAAACTCTCGCCACTGTAAAAAAGAACATCATTAGCCAGCGATCGCAACTGCTTCTCAATGTAATGATTATAATCTATCTCTCCTGGCTTCAGCTCCAGGGGGACAGGGCCTGTCGGCGTCATCAAATACTCGACCCTGCGGATATTCCTGGAACCATCAGGATCAAGCAGCCTTGCCGCTCTAACATGGGGCAGCGCAGATTTATAATCCGCCGTTCGTCTGGAGAGTCTACGCTTGTAAACCAGCTTCTTGTCGAACTCGCCGCTGCGAAGCCGTCTGACGACATCTTGAATCCATGGCGCAAGGGCCTCGTTATTGAAGAAACGCTGAAAAAGCTCGTATTGAAAATCCCGCGCGAACGGGGTGGAATCCGAACGCACAAATTCCATCCCCTTGATATCTAAACTCCCATCTGACAGCAAACCCACATATCTTTTAACCGCAGCCTCCCCCCCGTTCGTACGCATTGCCGGCAAAAACAGTTTTATATAGCGCCTTTCAAACTCAAGCTCCAAAAAGGAGGGAGCCCCAAAATTTGCCTGAATGCTTTCTCGGAAATACTCATCCACCCGGAAAGCCAAATCCCTCCCCGTCGCATCGGCATCAGGCCCTTCGCCTTCCCCGAGATGAACGAAAATCGAATCGGTATCTCCATAGAGCACCCTATATCCCCAGTCCTGAAGTCGCCTGGAGGTAGATTCCAGCACCCATCTGCCAATACCGGTTATGGCCGTGGGCAGTTTGGTGTTGTAGAAACGGCAGCCTGCCGCGCTCATAACCCCATACATGGAATTCATCAAAATCTTGATAGCGTAGGCCAGGGCATCATCCCCGGCATCGCGGGCTGCTGCCCTTCGCTGCATAAGATGGCCAATATAATCCGGCAGAATATGCTCGCTAAGCGAAAAATCAATGCCAATCGGGGTGGCAAGCGGATTCTCCGCGGCCTTTAGCAAGGAATATGGGTCTATGTGAAAGGTCTGGATCAGGGAGGGGTAGAGGCTCTTGAAATCCAGCACTATCACCTCTTCAAACAGTCCGAAACCTCCGGAGAAAACCATTGCACCCGGGGTTGGTTCTTCGGCTCGTACATCGCTATGGTTCGGAGCGACATATCTCTTGCGATGCAAACGCGGCAGAAAAAAGCGGTCGAAAGTTGCAATTGAACGATGTACTTGATCGGGCGGGAGCCCGGTAATCAAACTGCGGGCCGTCATCAACTTCAAAACCTCGGTCTTCTCAAAAATATCGGTTACAAGAATCGCATCATTCAAGTTGTAGAGAGCCAGAGCCTTCTTGTTTTCCCGGAAGCGCAGCTCGATTTCGGCCAACTTTCCGACGTCGGAAATACTCTTCCCTCTGCCTAGTACCCTCTGCGCAACCGTTTCAAGTTTCCAATCAGAAAACCGGATCGAGGCCCCTCGCAGTAGCGGCGGTCCGTCAATAACAAGCCTGCCCTTCAAATCCGCAATCGTCAACGATCCAGGTTTCTTGATCAGACGCAAAGTTGATTTGTTTCTACCTATGCGCAGTGGGAAATTCAACTGCCGCGAACGCTTTGAAAGAAAGTTTAAATCAAAGCCAATCACGTGCCAGCCAATAATCAGATCGGGATTGATTTCCGCGATTTTCTCGACAAGGAACTCTAGCAGCAGGGTTTCGGTGGACAGATAGACAAGCTGCGCTGGAGCCTCTTTGTCATCCATTTGAAGCTGCTCGCTTCTACCACCCAAACCAGGCGACTGTGCATCCAAAAGTCCAACAACCCGGATTCGCCTGTCCTTATTCAAAGAATTCTCCAAATCGCCAACCCTGCAATCCAGGGCAAAGCTGTAAAGCGTACCATCCTGCCCGATTTCAATATCCAGCGATGCGGTACTAAGCTGCGGAGACCATTCCAATGGTTCGAATTTCGGATTGACAAATTCCTTGTATCGATTCCTACTAAACGCTTTTCCCTTCAGCCTGGCAGATCCGTGAATAAACCTCTCCATAAGAAAACGCTCTTCGGGGAAAACATCCGACTCCCAGGTTCTGATTCCAGCCTCCGCCAGTTTGCTCCGTCCCTCGTGGTATGCAGCCAACGAGTGAAAATACAACCCATCTACAGGCTTACCATCAAACGAGTTCATCTCCAACCGACGGCGTTCCGCCTTGAAATCAGCAGGTAAATCTGCATCGGCATCGATAAAGAACACGGGTCGATGTCCAGGAATGCGAACCAGAACTGGTCCCTCAGAGCCGCGGCCCCAGAAGAATAATTCGCAAAAACCCCCCACATCGGCGCATCCGGAGGTCAACAAAAAGAATTCGCTGGTAGTTTCCATCACAATCGGAAAGAGTTTTCCCGCTTCATATACATGCCGCCCAAATCATCAACTAAAATGATTATACTTCGATTATCAGCCTGTATTCACCACTCTTAATAGGGTATTGAAGCTCAAAAACCCCAGAGTCTGCCCCCGTCTTTTTGAATTCATAACTAGGTTGGGTTGAAGCAGTTTGAGCGTCAGTTCAAGGCAGGTTAGTCGCAAAGTTAAGCCGCCCTAGGAACATGGCTGTCGAATCACGGTACGCCATACCGCCTTAGGAGTTCTGCGAATATCGTTCAAGTATATCTCGTGGTATTTGCCACTTAGCACTCTGCCGGAGGATTTAATCTTATGGTGCACAGCAACGACTGTCGGTTCTATGTCGCCGAGGAAGCCCACATGCATAGCCTGCATCGCAGGACCTTCCTTGAAGCTTTCAAATCTCACCAATTCGAGCGAACGACGCTTCTTTTTGAGATAGAGGATTTTCATTGCTTCTTCCATCATGTCGGCACTGATGTAATCCGGCTGCATAATCATCAGGGTCCATTTCCAATTCGATTTGTTCTCGAGTGTGAAATTCTTCAAGTTATCTGTCCAAAAAAGCGCCTCAAGGGGCATCACCTTGTAATCAATCCTCTCTTCTTCCTTGATATAAAACTTGAATACGTAAGAAACTGAATTAAGCGTCTTAATCGCATCGACGAAATCCGGTGAGTCGTATGGATCGCCCTTGCCATCCACCATCAAAAAATTAAATTCGGGGACCTTTACCTCATGCACGCGTCCAACTCTGGGTTTATACAAATCGGCAAGTCGCTTCCGATGATCAGTTTTTTCTGGTATTTGTTTCATAACTTACTTAACCTATAATCTTCCACTTAGATATTTCCAATCTTCCCTAAAAGAAAATCAGTTCTCCTTAATCTCGTTAAGAAACCGCACCTCTTGAAAAACTCTGGAGTATTCCCTATTCTTTCACACGCCTCGGCCCACCTTCAATAGACTGACGTTAAAGCGCGTATTACCCATTATCTAACCCACTTCCTTTGACAAGTACTTTATTGCAATTCCGTACAAAAAGCATTCTGAATCCATATAAAAACACCCTGATTAACAGTTCTTCTCCTAGTTGGCAGCATTTCAAGAGATTCAACTCATGATTAACCAATCAGCAAAATTTGGAAATCGCACCCGATGAGTCCAAACGACCACCACGCAGATGCATCACAGCGCATAAGCGCTTGCAGACCCACCTGGATAAGCGGGCACTAAGAACAAGGGGCGACCGCATCTGGATAATTGGCAGCAATGGCCGAATGCTAATGAAGTCTATAAGCAAACTGACTCCAAATAGACAGTCCGAGTGTTAATCCATATACCCAAAAATCGAAATCTCCCAATTAGCAAATTTCATGACAGCTAGTTGCGGAATTCTGCTTGAGCCGGCTGACCTTTTGCTGTCGTCGAAGTACGACATGGGGTCATACTCTCATCCCATTCGCCTTACTAAGTCCAGTATCTCCTCATCCTTTCACGCAGGCTCGCAGCATAAGAATCCCAGTCTTCAATCGGTTTGGCAGCCAAGGATTCCGCGCAGGCCGCCTTGGCAACTGCCACCGCTTCCCACTCGATTACCCTGGGATCGAATGGTTTGGGGACAACATATTCCGGTCCGAATTCAAAATCTCTGCCATAGGCCTGCCTAACCTCGTCCGGCACCGGCTTCTTCGCCAGCTTTGCCAGGGCCTTGGCCGCCGCCATCTTCATTCCCTCGGAAATCCGCCTGGAACGAACATCCATCGCACCCCTGAAAATAAACGGGAAGCCAAGCACGTTATTAACCTGATTCGGATAATCGGACCTCCCCGTCCCCATAATTACGTCATTCCTTGTCTTCTTGGCAAGAGGATAGGGAATTTCAGGATTTGGATTTGCCATGGCAAACACAATCGGCAAGTCATTCATCGAAAGCAGCATATCAGGACTAAGCACATCGGCTACTGAAAGTCCAATAAAGGCATCGGCGCCGCGTACGACCTCCGCCAAGCTTCGTTCAGATCGCTTTGTTGCAAAAAGTTTCTTTTCTTCGCTCAAATTTTCCCTATCAGCCGAGATTACGCCCCTGGAATCGCACATTATGATGTTTTCCTTCTTCACTCCGGCCTCGACAAACATCTTCGCGCAGCTAATGCCAGCCGCCCCGGCTCCATTGAACACCACCCTTATGCGCCCAAGTTCCCGCTTGGATAATTCGGCCGCGTTAATCATTCCGGCCGTGCAGATTATCGAGGTGCCGTGCTGATCGTCGTGAAAAACGGGAATATTGCAAGCCTCAATCAAGGCCTTCTCTATTTCGAAGCACTCCGGAGCCGCAATATCTTCCAGATTAACCCCTCCAAATGTCGGCTCCAGGGTCTTTACGATTTCTACCAGTTTCCGTGGATCTCTTTCGTTCACCTCGATGTCGAAAACATTGATGTCCGCAAAACGCTTGAACAGAACTCCCTTCCCCTCCATCACCGGCTTGGAAGCAAGTGCCCCACGATCGCCAAGTCCCAAGATCGCAGTGCCATTGGAAACCACCGCCACCAAATTCCCCTTTCCAGTGTAGCGAAAGGCCGCTTCTTCATCTCTGTCAATTTCCAGGACCGGGAAAGCCACTCCCGGAGAATAGGCCAACGACAACTCGTCCGCCGTTGTACAGGGCTTGGTTGCAATCACCTCTGTCTTGCCCGGCCGCCCGTTAAGTTCGTGGTACTCCAGTGCCCTTTTTTTCATGTTGTGCATAACAACCTTCCCTCTATATCAGTCTAGCAACAAATGATGCTTTGAGAGAAGTGGCTAACCTTTGGCACTTACCGCTAAAAATCAAAAAGGCGGGGGAAAATCCGCCAATCAAACTGGCGTGATATCCAGTTTGGAAGAGATTTCCGAGGGTTATTCTTCGGTTTCTGTGAAGGCGATGCTCTCGACGTTCTCGTCGGGCTCCAATAGCATTGAGGCCTGCATGGTTGGTATCGGGTTTACGTTCCTGTTCCATCCAATGAGTACGGTAGTCGTAACCAAGAAACCGACAAAGACGATGAACCCAATAAAGACCACAAAAAAATTCTCTTTCATAACTTTGCTCCTTGTTCCCTATATCCTTATCGCACACGATTAGAGCCAAGACACAGCACTTTTTCATCTTGCTAAGGAAAAGTTGCAAAAAACGTCTCACATTGATCGTTGATTTTGAACTGCAGTCGGGCGACTTCGACTCCGCCGATACATTGCTCAGCGGAAGGCCGCGTATAACGCGAGACATCGAGAAGCCGGAATTCCTTTTACAAAAAACCGGAGCGGCTCTCACCACTCCGGTACGCTTCGGCAGGGCCGGTTGCCTGAGCGCTTTAACAGAGCTTTGGGAAATTGTATGAAATAATAATAGATAGATTGTTTATTATTATCATTAGATATATCTTCGGTGATTCTGACGCGATTATTGTGTTATTTTTCAAAAAACCTCAGAAAAACGACGGCAGCACCAAGATGCCCCCAATAAGTCCCTAACTGTTCTGCTGACAACAGATACCTTACTACTCCCAGGGAAAATCGAGCTTCAGATGCCAGCGTTTTTTGAAGTCAGTTATTACAGATTGAAGTGCTTTCGGAACAGGGCAACCATGTTTTTGGCGATAAATACGTGCCTCATATTCCTTCTCTCCGGCTGTATAAATGCGCCCCTCCCCCAGAGCCTTTTTGGATTCCCGCAAATCTCGCATAATAGCACCCGAAATTTGCCTGAAGAGGGACGGCGATATAAAACTCTCGATATTTATGGCCAGAAAGAAATGACCCAAAGGATAGGGAATTTTCCTGCCATCCTTATCGACACCGCCAAGAGCCTTGAGATAGGAACCATCTTGTAGAGCAGCCGAGAGCACTTCGACAACTGTGGCATAGCTATAACCCTTGTAGCCGCCGGTCTCTTCGCCTATGCCCCCCAGTGGAGTAAGCGCTACCTGTCCCTCTGTGAGATGCCTCAGTACTTCATCGGTATCGGTTCGAGTTTTGCCATCTTCCCCAATCACCCATCCTGGGGGAAGATTTTTTCCTGCTCGTGAATACATCTCGATCTTCCCCCGCTGACTAACACTTGTAGCGCAGTCAATAACAAATGGGAAGGGTTCATCAGTCGGAATTCCAAACACCAGGGGGTTTGTGCCAAGCATGTTCTCTACACCGTGAGTGGGGGCAATGGAGGGACGCGCGTTGGTGCCTGTCACCCCTATCATATCGACATCTGTAGCCATCGTAGCATAGTAGCCGGCTATGCCATAATGGGTGGAGTTTCGCACAGCTACCATCCCCAAACCCTGACTCCGTGCCTTCTCAATGGCCATCTTCATCGCCTTTTTTGCGATTACATGGCCCATGCCGTTATTTCCATCTAAAACCGCGGTGCCGGGAGTCTCCCTAACCGTGGTTATCTTCGTAACAGGATTCAGAATCCCCTGGTCTATCCGATCAATGTAAATGGGTTTGAATCTACCGATGCCGTGAGAATCGATTCCCCTCTTGTCAGACTCTATAAGGACATCCGTAACTATTTCCGCATCCGCTTCAGGTACGCCAATCTTACAAAGGCACTGGTACATGAAGGTTTCCAGGAGTTCAAAGGAAACCCACTTACAATCGGGATAGTCTTGCTGATTCATCATTCCTCCACGCTATCCTACACCGTCATAAGAGACTTAATCAAGTTTGTTTCAATCTTCCCACCGCGGGGGGCCTACGGCTGTCAGTAACTGGGTTACTTAGCATAACTGAGTCAATAAGGTGGATTAGGGCGAATCTGGCCTGGTTAGCCGGAAGTAGATTCTTGAGTTCGTCGCACCCCTGTTCTAGCACATGCTGTCCCTTTAACCGTGCTTTCAGTATGGCGCCTGAATCATTTAAGAGTTTCACAGCCTCATTTATCGGCCTTCTATCATCATTAACCGCGGCTTTCTTGGCCCGTTCGAAGAGGTTTTGCAGGCGGGATGAGTCTTCAGGATGCCTCGAAATGTGATAGACCACCGGTAAGCTCCTCTTCCCTTCGATTATATCATCCCCCCTTCTCTTGCCAGGCACGCCATTAGAGAGATTAAACACATCATCCATAATTTGGAAACCGCAACCCAAACTTTCCCATACGCAGCACAGTTTCTCCACCCTCTTTTGCCTGGCATAGTCTTCCATGTCGGATCCGGCGACACTTGCTCCAATCCTTGCGGCTAGTCCGACTAGGGAACCTGTTTTAAAACGGCACATTTGCAGGTAAGCCTGCTCGTCTGGGAAGTAATTGGACTCGTTATGCCATACGATATCATAACCCTGTCCAATATGGAGGCGTCTCATCGTCGTCAGCCAGTCGCTTGTAATGGCAGTTCGCAAGGCAGGATGGAGATCGCTCCTTTCCAGTACGATAGTGGGCAGAAAATACATCAGGTTACCCATATTAATGGACAGGTCCTCGCCAAAAACTCTGTGGATGGCCGGTTTTCCCCGGCGGGTGGGGGAGGCATCTTCGATATCATCAATGATGAGAGAACCATTGTGTGGAATCTCTATCAGGGGTATTAACTCGTCCGCGGCCTCCCCCCCGCCGAGTGCCTCGCAGGTGAGCATGCAAACTAAAGATCTCCAACGCTTTCCTCCACGTCTAAGCAGAACCCATCCAGGTTCAGTAAACTTCCCAATCCTATCGAGGTTGACGAGTGAGGGGTCCCTAATCCCCGCAACATCCGAAATCCAGGTCGAATCTATGTTTTTTGGCAGAATTCTATTTATAACCCTATCTATGCGTTTAAGCTGCTTGTCGTACATGCTTCGATATTGTAGCTGCTATAAAACAAATTCCCAGATGAAGGAGGCGAAAATCGGACTCCCTGTACAAATTTATCTGGCTAATCCATAATATCTTAATTGTGTATCGACTCTGCGCTCTTACTCTTTCCGCGATTGCCCTTATTGCCTGCCAAAGCACTGAAACGCCCGAACCTCTATCGATTACTCCCCCTCCTGAACCGAGAGCTGTCAATCCCGATTTAGGGGGATCTGCCTGGATATTCGAGCTCGAGGAAACTTCGGAATTCCCCGGCTACCGGGGATTTTATCTGGGCAGGGACGGTAGACTGCTTCTGATCAATTTTCCGGACGCCACAGGCGACAGATGGAAAATTCAAGGGAATTTGCTATCGCTAAGCTTCCTGCAGGGTGCCCCCGAACTGATGAATACACCCCTAACCCACAACTTTTATATCATCGCAAACAGTGCTGAAAATGACCTATTAGGGCATATAAGGCTTATCTCCGAATACAGCAGCGATACCATGGGAATACCGCTTACACGAGGCTCCGCAGAAGTAGACCTTGTGGAAAACTACTGGCTCCTCAAAACACTGGCAGGGTTCGAGGATGTTCACCGGCCCATGGACACCGATATTCACATGGTTTTACTACCAGGCAGAAATGGCCTTGGCATCGTGGGCCACGGCGGTGTGAACCGGTTCAGGGGCGATGTTGAACTAAAAGATGAAGTTTTCAGGGTAGGACCCCTGGCAAGTACTCTCATGAACGGCCCCTATTTGGACTTCGAGAACCGCTATACCTCGGCTCTAATGAGCGTGAACCGCTACGTTCAGGTGGATTTCAACCTCTTCCTTTATGCCGACACCAGAGCAATTGCCGCCTTTCGGGCTCGCATGTTCAACTAGTGTGGGGGGTCAGTTAGTTTGAGAAAATGGAATATTTGGTGTTAGGAGCTGTAATTATTTGTGGAATAAATGGTTAAAGCAATTTTGGAGACAGCAATTTCTTGCGGACAAAATGAGAAGAAATGAGAGAATTTTCGTTTTTTGGCCAAAAAGGGGGTTTTTGAGGTTGAAGTACTGATAAAAAAATGAAAATTCTGAGGTGCTTTATCAAGGTTGATAGATTTATTTCTTTTGAGGAGAAGATGCAATTTTTAGGCGTGAAAACTATTGCAAAGCAAAGTATTTTGAGTTATCTTTATAGTAAAGCTGTCGGGGTAAGAGACTGCTAGGTGGAGGATGCCCTCCGGTCGCCTTAATAAGAACCAGCCCTGCTGAGAATGCTTGTCTGGGATGTATAGCGATTTAGCTTGGCGATGTCATGAAGGTCCTGGTTCGAATCCGGGTCCCGGCGGCTTTTTCATTTTCTTTCATAAGACTTCGTGAATCTCCCGTCTTTGTCGATTGACCCTCTACTTACCTTAAAGAATGTTTGCAACACCATTGAAGTTAGGTTATATGCGGGATGAAAAACCACTTTCGCATCGTGGTCCGAATCTAAGGCATAGCGAAAAATCCAAGCCCCAGTTGCGCTGTCCTTGTAGATCGCCTCTGGGTCAGCGACTTCTTGAGGTAGTAGTCTTAGTTCTTTCTGGGAAAAGTTTATATCAGACGCGGCGCTTGAGCGTTTTCTCGCGCCATGTATGATGGAGCGATCTTTTACCATCAGTTTGACGTCTTCTCCGATAGCCTCTGCTGCATCTTGTCTGAGTGTGGAAAACATCATAAGGGCATCGGCGTAGAGGTGTTTATCTGGGAGCGCTTCATCAGGTAGATTGCCCACGTAGATGTTCCACTCGGCCTGGGTGAGCTGGTAGCCGGACATCTCCTCCCGATAGTTTGTCATAATCTGTGATAGAACCGACTTGCCTTTGACTTTGATTTTTCTTAGAGCCTCATATCTGATGAAGTTTGGAGCTAGCATCTCCCTTGTTTCGCCTGCGGAGTAGGCTGTAAGCACGTTTGTTTGGTAAATGGTTCGAAGCCGCCAGTTGATATATTTCTTGTCCTTCGCGGTTTTGCCTGGACGACCGTACCAGCCTTTTCTGGCCATGAAGCTCCGCATGTTTTTCTTGAACTCCCCCATCCCAGTGCCATCCTTGATGCTCTTGGCCATTATTTCGAATATATCGTTTACCACTGCCGCGCTAGTGGAGTGAGCTACTGTGAAGGCGTGCACATGTTCGCCGAGTTTTAGCTGGTTCCACTTTCCGGTGGCCACTGGTAGTTTACGCTTAACATAGTCTATGGCTTCTGTTGGCTCTGGGATTTTATTTTTTGGCATTGGAGGCTCCTGCGGAAGATGCGACGTAGCGGAGGTTGTCTAGTATTTGAGAGAGCTTTGAGCGGCGTTTAAACTGTCTTTTATGGCGGTTTAATACCCTCTTTGCTGCATCGTCGAAGCTTCTAGCCTTGCTGATATCACTTTGGAAATCGTCGATTATGTCATCTATAGCATCCTGTCCCTGTCTATCTAAGCGGCTGGTGAAGTTTTCTACGGTTCGTTGTTTTCCCGGCGTGAAAATTGATGGAGATTGTTCTGGTTTGATGAGAAGGCTGGATTTTGCACCTCGATATGCGATCTATCTATCTGATAGTGGGCGGCAAGGTAGTTGGCGTTGAAGCGGACGCCCATGTCGTAGAGGATTTTGTCCCTTTCGGCTCGCTCTTTATGGAGGTTTTCCATCTGCTTGAAGACGAAGCGGGGGGCTGGTATATCCGGTCCGAAATTAAGCGAGGTGACTAGAGAGAAGAACTTGTTGAAGCCTTCAGCCACCAGGCGCTGATCTGATCTAGCAATGTCATTTTTTACCTGGTAGTGCACCTGGGCGGCGGCCCTGCTGCCATGATCTCCTATATCGCTGGTTAGCGTCTGGCCTAGGATGGGCTTGGCGATTTCGGTATTTTGAGCCGCATAGAAAGCCTCATGAACAACCCCCGATTGGGAGCGTATTGAATCGCTCTTAATCTCGACATAGGAATCATCAGGTCCCACAGCGACGCTGTCGGCTATCATGTCTTCCAGGGCAGAGAGGAGATCATCTTTAGAGGAGGCCCCCTTTTGGAATTTGCCGTAGATGAAGGGAGCTCCGAACTTTTCCAGGAAGGTGAACCACCATCTGACGCCGTTTCGTTTGAAGGTGATCGGCCAGTAGACCTTGGAGAATAGCTTTGCTCCGTAGGGATTTTGGTATGTGGGGCGATTTTGGATGAGGATGAACTTGTTATAGGGTACCTTTTGGCCGGAGAGGCGGGAGCGGAATATCAGCTCCTTAGTGCTGGAGAAGTAGAACCATTCTGGTGGTTTTGGGACGAAATCGACGGCCCGCCATTTTCTGCCTGCCGTATTCCAGATGATTTCCACCGGACAGAATCCGAAAGCTACGGCGTCCATCATTGCACTGATGATTGAGGGGAAATCGTAAGTTCGAACCATTTCCCTTATGAAGTCGGTGACTCTCTGGGCCTTGGGGTTAACATCTTCAGGTTCTATGTTGAAGCCGACGCCGCACACTCCGACCAGGCGAGCATTCCAGACAGTTTCCACCTGTCCATCGTTAAGGAGGCTTCTCAAGCCCGAGATGCCGATGCCGGCCTTAGCCAGTATGACATCAGGATCAGCTAGGATATCCAGCGCGGCATACTGTTTGATAAGATCGGCGAAGTGTTTATCAGGATTGGGCATTCTTGGCATTAGTATCTCCTTAGCAGGGTGTAGCTTTCTCGTCTGAGAGCGCTTTTGGGCGGACCCTGACGCCGGCGGCGAAGTCTGTCGATAGCCTGTCTAACGGCGCAGGATAGGGCGTCAGGGCCGTCATCGTGGGGACCATCGAAATAGATCAAGGAGCTGTTCCTTTAGGAGTCTTTGATCAGGGTCGTGGGGGTGGAAGCGGATTTTATGATTTTCTAGCAATGAGAAGAGGGTCAGCTCGATTCGGAGCTGTTTGTTCTCTGAGTTATGGATGGGCTTTAAGGGTAGAGGATAGCCGTATCTTTCCGACTCAGCCTCCCAAACGTCGATCATTAGGTCCGTTGTCTTCCCAGTACATAGTTGTGGGCGAGAAGATCTCAAAGATGGCGTACATTCCCGCGATCAGTTTTTTGGGGGTTTCCTTTCGGATTCTGGCGGCCAGGATATCGATGTTTGGTCCTGGGTTGACGCCGATGCAGATGGTGGCCTTGTAATCGTGTTTTTCGGAGGTTTTTCTACTGCCTAGATCGGTGAATGAGAGGATGAGCTGGTAGTCTTTCTTTGGGATTTCCGCAGGTTCATAGTCCATTAGTCAGGACTCCTTATACGCCGTCATCGCTGCCTAATGGGCGTAAAAGATGTTCCTGGGAGAATTCCTTGGTGCCGATGGTGTTTTTCAATTTGTCTAGGCGGCTTTGAGGAAACATATTCGGCCACTGGGCTTTGCCATTGGATGAGAGTGCCGAATAGCGGTAGGCTCGGACTGGCCATCTGGTACCGGAGCCCTTTTTCAGTTCGGTGACGGCATCCCGATTGCTTACTGCGGTGCCGACGATTTTCATATCGTAATCGGCAGCCATTGCAGGAATGAGGTCTAGGGTTATCCACCTGATTGTGTTTTCGACGTTTTTGCGGTTTTGGGCGAGTTTGCGGCTTTGTATATCATCGAGCCACGCATAGTCTGGGCGGCAAGATGCTGCTGCGAGGCCGCGAGCATTCTGTCCGATGGATAGGGCCTGAACAGTTTTTTTGATTCGGTTTTCTGGGACTTCGAATTCGAAGTAACCCGCGGCAGCATGATCGATATTCTTGTCGATGAGCCCTCCGAAATCAGCCCTGATGAGCTGGTTGTACTTGAGCTCGGCCAGGATTCGCCCGGAGAAGATGGCGCTGGATCCCAAGTGTAGGAGGAAATGAGCAAGTAGCGGGCTCTATTAAACAGGATGGCGTGGACTGGGTCGAGGAAGCTAAAGAAAGTAGATTTGCCTGCGCCGCGGAAGGCTTCAATCAGTATTGGTTCATTAGTGATTCGGCTGATTTTTCCCCATCTGGGATGGAAGGAAGCGCCTTTATCATGTACATAATCGGGGAAGTAGATGGGCGCCATTGCCCAGATAGATTTTTCGGCTGCGGTTTTGCGCTTCCGAATTGCTTTTTCTGAGTTGTCTTTGAAGGGATGATCTCGCTGTGCGATGTATGACTCCACTTGAGACCAGTAGTAAGCATAGTCCTTGATTGATTTGATTTTATCAAAAATCACAGTGGTGATTCTCGCGTGGCGATTTCTTTTACTCTTGCTTGTATTGCTGGCCAGTGGCGTTTCATTCGCTCGCGAAGAGGGGGATCGTTTTCTTCTAG
>Ga0209568_1000004_pt1 | contig 97741 bp, 88 predicted proteins | sample WorMetOlspDAHAB2_FD_187406 | JGI IMG/M metagenome (GOLD analysis project Ga0209568, IMG submission 187406) | Marine gutless worms symbiont microbial communities from Max Planck institute for Marine Microbiology, Germany - Olavius sp. DAHAB.2... ...
CGAACGCTGAAGTAGGAAGATATTTATCTCAAATCCTGTGAAACGGTTCGAGATTTGAAGCTCGGTTTTTCCCGATATTTCCGATTCTACAACAGTCGAAGATACCATCAGGGTCTGGACTACCGGATACCTGATGAGGTGTATGAGTCATTCAGAGTGGAGGGAGAACGGACAACAATCTGACGGCGGTAGCTTCCACCTTAGAATTTCAGGATCGCTGTTTGACAATTGGGCTCAGCATAGTCCTAAGCGTAGACTTCATAGTCTTTATCGTTATAGTAGACATAGCAAGATATGATGGGAGTAGGGGTATAAACTAAGTATACATCGCTCATGACTTCTCTCTCAAGAGGATCCCGAAGCCTCTTTTTTACCGCGTCATCCAGTCGAACAGCGGCCTCGCTTACGATATCTTTTGCCTCTTTCCCTTTGTTTCCCGATAATCCATTTCTTCGCCGATTCAATAGTGGGCTGATACGCGTACATCATACGAATGTTGTCGAATGCTTCTGATAGAAGTACTCGAACTCCGGTCTCTTCACTCGAATCGTCTATGACAAAAACAACCTTATTCATCATATCGAAAATCCCTCCGCGTCCCCGGGCTACTTCAACACAAAAGGCTTGAAGCACATTGATTATCAATTCCTTGGGAGCGCCCATTTTTATGGAGAAGATTTGGGCTCCAAACCAGTCGTCACCCAAGTTATGGAACGCCCTTTCAAATTTGTACTTATGCCGAGCGACATCATCGTTGTCGAACGGTCCGCGTAAATACCGGATGACTATGCCGTCCTGATTGCAGATCTGGAGGTTGCTATCAGGAAGAGATGGTTGTTCAGGCAAGATCGCGGGCATGGGTTCATTATAACCCGTGGAATACCTATGCTCATCTCATATTGAAAATACTCTTGCAATCGCTGGAATGATAGCGTTCGTTATCGTTGGTTAAGACTATAGAAATGAATCATCCCCGATTCACCTGGGAACCACTCATCTTAGGCACCTGCGAAAAGCACAGAATGATGAAATTCTTCCGAATAAAGACTCAATTACACTTCAATTGGAATCAATAAAGGCATCAGTGGCCTTTCAGAAGCAGACAACTGTTTTATCCAACTTAGATAAATCCGTTCCCCAAAAGTGTTTAGTTAAAGAAAAAGCCCCTCAAGATAAGGAGCTTTGATGGGCCCACTAGGACTTGAACCTAGGACCGTTCGATTATGAGTCGAATGCTCTAACCAACTGAGCTATAGGCCCGAACACGCCTGGGCCCATGGCCCATAACGAGATAGAACGATAAACATCCTAGCTGCAGAATAGGTTATAGTCAATTGGATGCCGCCATTACTAGATGCATCTGAAAGCAGCTGCCGCAACCCATCCTGCAGTTTTCCATCCACCGTTGCAGTGCTTGATTTCTCAATAAGGCGGAAGTTACGGGTTGGAGCCCCCTCTCGCATCTGACGAAAGGCGCAATGGGGAAAAGCGGAAGAGGGAGTGATGTTCCCAAGCATGTGCTTTTTCCGGCGATTAACCGCAGGCCTGGCACGCTAGCCATGTTTTTTTACAGATTGCCCTCTAGGAATGAAACCATATGCACAGGCAGGCGGCATCCGGCTATGACTTTGCGCTATATGTGATTTACAATGGGTGCCATGGGCTCCAGTTTACCCGTCATGCTAAATGGTTCTCGCCCCACGCCAGCAGAAGTTACAAATTTTATTCATGCGATCAGCAATCCGGTGAAATTGCAGCTGGCCGGTGGCTACCTGTTTAAAAGCTGTCTATTAGACGGGATTCTCCATATCGGGATAGTTCCGGCAATTTCAGAGGGCGAACGGCTGCATCACTATGATATTGGCGTACCCAAGGTTCAATCCCTGATAGGAACTATTTCGAACACCGGCAATCTCAGCATTCTGTTCCGGGCCGAGAAGTCAGATTTGAACGAGGCCGCACGGAAAAAATGGCAACTGAATTACATAGCCTTTGCGGAATTTCTGGTGGCAAAAGGATATGCCGGGAAGGGCGAGTTGGATTGGATTTCGAAGGAGATAATTATCGAATCAGGGATATTCAACCCGATTCCCCAAACCCTGTTCGAAATTGCAAGATTAAGAGAAAGCCATGGATTGTAATGCTAAAAATCAACCCTTTGTATGTGTTACCACGGACTATGTTGAGCCAGATTTGGAATGGGAACGCCGGAAATATGAGACGGCAAACATTGTCTACCGAACTGATCAGTTGAAAAACGCAGGGGCCGCGGAGCTAGTAGCGGCAGCACGGGATGCCGATGCGCTAGTGGTAGACCAGGCTCAAATTAGCAGGGAGGTGGTGGCGGGATTATCGAAATGTCGACTGATATTGAGGCACGGTGATGGATACGACAATATCGACATAGAAGCCGCCACGGAGGCAGGGATTGTTTGCGCTAACGAGCCTGGATTCTGGAGCAGGGAAGTTGCAGAACAGGCACTTGCGCTTGCGCTCTCGCTAGCGCTGAAGCTGCCCATTCAGCAAACTGTGGCTCGTGAAGGCGGGTACCAGGGGTGGAATTATGAGAGAGTTACGCCATATTGGACGCTTAGTTCAAGGACCGTTGGGATAATCGGCTTCGGGAAAACAGGTGCCCTCGCATGCAAACTCTTTTCCCCATTGGTTTTGCGGGTTCTGGTAAACGATCGGGGAGCTAGCAAAAATGCTATAAGTAAGGCCGGAGGAGTATTTGCCAGCTTCGACGAGACGCTTGCGGCTTCCGATATCATCAGCATCCACTTACCGGCAAACCCAGATACAATAGGACTCTTTGACTCTGCCTCGATTGGCAGAATGAAACACGGAGCGATTATTGTAAATGTTTCACGGGGAAGCATTGTAGATACCGAAGCCCTATACGAAGCTCTTCTGCAGGGACAGATTTCGGGTGCCGGGCTGGATGTAACCAATCCCGAGCCGCTCCCAAAGGATCACCCCCTGTTCTCGATACCGAACGTAATAATCACTCCGCATATGGGATGGTACAGCGAGGAAGCTCTCTGGAAGCTTCGGCGACAGATTGTGGCAGATGTGTGTGCTATGCGCGATGGCAAATTGCCGCTGTCGGTAATAAATCCCGAAGTGCTAGCGAGCGATCGTCTTCGGTCGGGATTGAATCTGGATTAGGCAGCTGGATGTATCTTATGATCCTGATTTGCATCGGGGCAAACTCGGAGAAAGGCGGGGCTAGGTGGCGCTAAGGCCCCTATGGCTACGCAGAATTGCTGGCTGAAGCCTGTGCTCAGCAGCCAGAAGCAGCGAGTTTAGCATCAGCGCCAGCAGTGCGGACGCGATTGCTCCCTGGAACACCCATGCCGGATTATTGCGCGTCAATCCAGCGACAATTAATGAACCAAGTCCTCCGGCCCCGGCGAGGGCGCCAATCGTAGCGGTTCCCACATTGATTACCACACAGATGCGAATGCCCGTACCGATAACGGGTAAGGCAAGAGGTAATTCAATCCGCAGCAATACCTGGAGACGGCTCATCCCCATCCCGCGAGCGGCTTCCAGCACCGGCTTGGGGAGATTTTCTATCGCGGTTAGAGTATTGTTCAGGACGGGTAGGGTGCTGTAACAGACAAGCGCCAAGAGTACCGGTTCAAAACCAAAGCCAAGAAAGGGGATGGCCAAGGCCAATACCGCCGCTGGAGGCATTGTCTGTGCCAGAGAGGAAACATCTCGAATCAGAGGTAGAAATGGTTTTCCGGCCCGCCTGGTGGCGACGATGCCGAGACTCATCCCGATAAGGATGGCCATGGCCCCCGCAAGCAGGGAGATAAGGAGGTGCTCAGCCGTTAGTCTGGCTATTGATTCCCTTGGGAAGACCCACTCATTCACTCCAGGAAACAGGAATTGTAGCACAGGCTCGAGAATGTCTGGAACAAAGAGAGCTATCAGACCCGCAATATAAATAGAAAGTCCAATCCAACGCTTCATGAGACACCAATTCCGGCGGCATTTTCCAGAAGGTCCTCCATTGTCAGCCTTCCCATATGCCGACCGCTTGGAGACACTGCCTTCAGCGAAGATTCGCCCGCCTCGAGCATCAGGGACAGCGCTTCTTTCAAAGTGGCGTCCGTTCGAATCGAACCATTTGGCGTACCAGTATCGCCGTAAAAGCCTCCAGGCGCAATCGGAGTAGCTTGGCCAATAGAGTCTCCGACACTGAGTCGAGCCAGACGGCGCAGCGCCCTGTCCTCGCCAGTGAAATCGCGGATAAATGGATTGGCATTTAGCAACAATTCCCCGGGCGCGGCGGCGGCAACCAGGCGACCCTCGTTCATCACGGCAATACAATCACCCAATCGAATGGCCTCATCCAAATCGTGAGTGACAAACACCACTGTCTTTTTCAGTGTCGATCGAATCCGCAGAAATTCCTTCTGCAGCACCTCTCGTGTCAGCGGATCCACCGCCCCGAAGGGCTCATCCATAAGCAGAATAGGTGGATCCGCCGCGAGAGCCCGCGCTACTCCAACACGCTGCGCCTCTCCTCCGGAAAGATGCGAGGGCCAGGCCTCGGAGTAGTCGTCCGCTGGCAGTCCAACCAGATCCAGCAACTCCCGCACCCTAACCCGGATTCTCTCCTTATCCCATTTGAGCAGGCGCGGAACGGCCCCCACATTTTCAGCGACGTTCATATGCGGGAAAAGACCCACCTGCTGAATAACATATCCAATATGACGTCTAAGCTCGGTCACCGGAATTTTCGAGACATCCCTGCCGTCAACGAAAGTCTTGCCCGAAGTCGGTTCTACAAGCCTGTTAATCATGCGGAGACTGGTTGTCTTCCCGCAACCCGAGGGCCCCACCAGGACAAGCAGTTCTCCCCATGGAACCTCAAGGCAAAAGTCGTCAACCGCTTTTTTCTTCCCATAAACCTTGCTGACATTCCTCCATTCTAAAGTCATGTTATAAATCCCCCGCCTAAAAGCCCAGGCGAAACCGTTCGTCGGATAACAAATTCCCAGCCTCTGTTCACTGAAACCGCCATGATGGTTAGCGGGAGAACACCCAAAAGAATCAGATCGGGCGCGGCCTGCCCCAGTCCCTGGAAAATCATGATTCCCAGGCCTCCGGCGCCAATCAGCGCGGCCACGGCGGCATTCCCCACCGTTTGCACGGAAGCTGTTTTCAGTCCAGTGAGCACATAAGGCAGTGCAAGCGGCCATTTAATCCGCCAAAAAAGCTGCCGACGCGACATCCCCATCCCCCGTCCAGCCTCCAAAGCCGAAAGTGGCACGGAGTCCAGGCCAGTAATCGCATTCCTGGCGATCGGAAGCAGGGCATATAGGGTTAATGCAATCAGGGCAGGCGCCGCTCCAATTCCACGCAGGCCCATGGAACGCAGCATAGGGAAGGTTCGCGAAAGAGCAGCGAGTGGCGCCATCAGTAAACCGAAAAGAGCCATTGAAGGAATCGTTTGAATCGCGTCCACAAAGGCAATTATCGGCTTCTCGACAATCCTGTTTTTTGATGCAGCTATACCCAGGGGAAGCCCGATCACAGTTGCCCCCAAAATTGAGAAGACAAGGAGCCTAACATGAACAATTAGCTCATCGAGAAATCTCTCCTGCCTTTCCAGCCATTCTTGGAAAACTGAAATAGCCGCCCCCCTGCCGTCGGAAAAAATGAAATACACAGGAACAAGCACAAATACCGTCAATACCAAAGAGCGCCATCGGGGGCGTAACTTCTTCGAATGATTGATAAGCACATAGGAGGCCCCCGGCAGGCCCCAAAAACCAATCGCCGGACTAACCCTGGGTGCCTCTCCGGCCTTACCCAGCAATACTCCAGCGCGAACAAGCAAGGACGCTGTCAACCACAAGCAAGCCACCCCTGCAAAGTTGTAGAGCAGGTTGCGACCCCTTTCATTTCCCAGAAATAGAGCCGCCATCACCGTCAATACCCCCAGGAGCAAGGCAGCAAGGCCAAGTTCACCGCTCACAAGTTCAAGGCCCCGAACCATCTTGCCGTCGACAACCCGGTTCTCCTTCAAGGCGGCAAAGGGAGCAAAGAAAGAAACAGATGCCAGTAGCACCGCAGCTAGCGGTACTACATCAATCTTCTCGCGTTCAATCAATAAAACCTTCTTCCTTTAGCCAGTCCTTCGCTACCGTTCGTGCCGCCACACCGTGGACAGCAATCCGGGCATTTAGGGATTGCAAAGTTAGCAAATCGAGCCGCATAAAAACCGGATTCAATAAATCAGCCAGCTCTGGATTCGCGCGGAGCACTTCGCCGCGAATACGTGGCGCTGGCTCATAAACCAGCTGCACCCCGAGATTATCCTCCAGCACTACCAGATTCAGCGCCGATAAGGGCCCGTCCGTTCCATATGCCATGGCTGCGTTCACACCGTCGGTTCCCTGCGCCGCGGCCTTCTCGGTAAGTGCCGTATTACCCCCGGAAACCACCAGCAACTGGTTTTCAGTCAGCTTGAATCCATACTCATTTTGAAAAGCCACCAGCGCATCCGGCCGGCTCACAAACTCTTCCGAACCCGCAAGCTTCACAACCCCTCCGCCGTTGACATAGCGTGCAAAGTCGCTCAGGGTAATCAGCCTCGCGCTTTCCGATAAATCGCGTCTAACGGCAATCGCCCAGGTATTGTTTGCCCGCGCCGGTTCCAACCATTCGATATCGAAGGCCTCGGAATCCAGCTGTCTAACCGCCGCCAGTGCCTTTTCCCTATCGTACCAGTCGCGGCCAAAACCATTGTCCGCAAAAAACCAATTCCCATTGCCCGTATACTCGGGATAGATATCAACCTCCCCGGTTTCGAGAGCCTTCCGAACCACGTCGGTGGGTCCCAACTCAGTCCTATCCACTACCTTGAAGCCTCCATTCTCCAGAATCAACAGTATCATATTCCCCAGCAGAGCGCCCTCTGTATCGAATTTTGACGCCACCGCAATCTCACTCTTTCCCGCAAGCTCGTTCCTGCCGGACGCCGAAAGCAAGCCCACGAGGCCAATTATAATTGCGGCAAAAACCATCCTGTTAAACATAGCAAACCACCTTTTTCAATAATTTTCGGAAGAATTGTAGCAGCAAAGCGATACTGTTTCAATCCAGTTGGCATCTGGCGCCAACTGCTAAATTTCCGCCTCGTAGTCAATGAGGACTAGGGGGGCCATCGCATCCTCACAACTTTTTGCTGTTTTTTCAGGGCAGGCTATGGACAGGAGTCTCGACATCGTCAAAACCGGCGATAGAACCCAATGCAATCCACTTTGGCTTGAACAAGGAAGCCAGTCATGCATTCCCTAATCTTTCTTCTCGCCATCCGGCAATTTACCCCTAAGTAAAGATCCATTCTTGGCAATCCGGCGGCTCAGGGTGGATTGATTTATCCCCAACATGCGTGAAGCCAGACTCTGATTACCACCCACCTTTTCAAAAGCCGCGGTGATAACAATATCTGTAATCTCCTTTATCTTGGGGAAATGACCAAAAAGCTCCACCAGCCTGTCGTAGTCGAACTCAATCCCTGAATCGGAAGCATCCAGGGAATCTTTCTCATGAACGAGATTCCTGAAAGTTGCAAGATTCAGAACATCTCCGCCAGTTCTGCTAAGAGCATCGAAGACCAGTGAATGCAGCTCACGCACATTCCCCGGGAAGTCATATAGCATCAGAAGTGAATTCAGCTCTCTTGGGATCCGGGGGATTCCCCTCCCCAGTTCTCGCGCCGCCTCCAGAAGAAGAGTCTGTGTAAGCGGCATAAGGTCTTCGCGTCTATCTCGCAGTGGCGGCAAGGTTACCTGATGGGCCATCAGTCTAAAAAACAGATCTCGTCGGAAACGACCATCTTCAATCCGTTTTCCCAAATCCACGCAGGTTGCCGCCACCACCCTGGCATCCGTACTACGGGCCATATCGGAACCCAACTGATAGTATTCCCGTTCCTGTAATAGTCGTAGCAACTTCACCTGGGAAGCCGGCGCCAAATCGCCAATTTCATCCAAAAAAAGAGTTCCCCCGGCCGCCCGTTCCACCAATCCCGTCCGGTCGGCATGGGCGTCCGTGAAAGCTCCTTTCTTGTGCCCAAAAAGCGTATCCGAAAAAAGCGCATCATCCAAACCCGCCGCGTTAACCGTAATCATCGCTCCCCGCCTGCCACTCGACTCATGAATCGCCCGCGCCAGAAGCTCCTTCCCGGTACCGCTTTCGCCCATAATCAAAACAGGCCTATTGGTTCCGGCAATAGCCTCTACATATTGAAAGATTGCCAGCATCGAATCGGAATTGGTAACCAGCTTCGAAAAGGCTTCCGGGTTTTCAAGCGACACCCTGTCCAAAACCCGCTTTCCCATCGCCCACAGCTCACTGTTTAGTTCACGCCATTCGAGCGCCTTTTGGACTGCCGTAACAAGCCGTGCTCTTGCAGGTGGCTTAGTGATGTAATCATAGGCACCCTTCTTCATGCAGGTAATCACAGTCTGAAGATCTTCATCGCCGGTTATCATCACAACAGGAAGATTCGCACTGGTTCCACTAATCTGCTCCAAAATCTCGACACCGCTCAAACCGGGCAAATTTATATCGAGTAGCACCAGAGAAACATCGCTGTCTTGCAGTCGGAATTCCATCTCGGCGCCATCGTTGCAGATGATAATATTGCTGTAACCGGCAGATCTCAGTATTGTCTCGTACAACGTAAGGGCCGTAACATCATCATCAACAATCAGAATTTGCTGATTCTCAATACTCGCCATGAAAACCCCCTATCAGTATCGACCTGATACCAATAAACAGCACAATCCGCCTTATAAGGCAACCAATAAAAAGGCGGTAGTGCGAAGAGCTTGGCATGCAGAGCAAAAACCCTCCTAAATCCGCAGGGGCTCGAAGTTCGGCAGCCAATGCCGATCGGATTGGAACATTGGCATAGGCGCGGAGAAATCCCTGCTTACCTTAAGGCAGGGGCGTGCTCACTGGCCCGGCGCCGGACTATGCCCAGTGTCAAATATGGGTTGCGGGCCAGTTAGAAACTGGTGTGCCGGCGTACCCCTCCGGCGAAGCAGCTCATGCAAAGGCATTCGACTCATTAACGAAATTTTCTCGGAATCGGTCTTTCGGGGAATCTTCATTCTAGAAATACCACCATCCAGTTTAGCCGCCGCATAAATCAGATCCGCATGAAATGCAAAATCCCCCGAAACTGATACCGGAGGCTTCCAATTATGTGCGAATAGCAATATTCTACATAAACTGGGAGTTGTTTCTTGGGTGAAGTAATACTTTCGATGCGAAATGTGCATAAGCAGTTCATGGGCGTGCATGCGCTAAAAGGCGTGGATTTTGAACTTGAGGGCGGTGAAATCCATGCGCTTGTAGGCGAGAACGGCGCAGGGAAGTCTACCCTGGTAAAGGTGTTAACCGGGATATACGAGAGGGATTCGGGAGAAATCACTTTCGAGGGGAAACTCTTTCGCCCCCATAGTCCGAAGGAGGCACTCAGGGCAGGGATTGGGATTATCCATCAGGAACTCAATATGATGGAGCATCTAACAGTGGCGCAAAACATTTTCATTGGCCGCGAAGCGATGCACAGGGGGGGATTGTTTCTGAACGACAAGGCGCAGGTGCGTCGCGCGAAGGTACTTTTCGAACACCTGAACATGAACATCGACCCCACGGAAACTTTGGCTCGCCTTACAGTTGGGAAGCAGCAGATGGTGGAGATTGCCAAGGCCGTATCGCACAATCTGAAGGTTCTGGTGCTTGATGAACCCACAGCGGCTCTAACTGAAACCGAAATTAACGAGTTGTTTGCTATAATGAGAGACCTGGCTTCCAGAGGCGTGGCAATGATATATATTTCCCACCGCATGGACGAGATAGGAAGAATCACCGATCGTGTTACGGTGCTAAGGGATGGGGAATATGTTGGCATGAACGACACTAAAAGCGTTGCCAAGGAAGACATCATCAACATGATGGTAGGACGGGTTATCTACGAGAAACCAAAGGTAAGCAGCAATGTTCCGGAAGATGCGCCGGTGGTGCTCGAAGTGAATAACCTTATGGCAGGCAGGATGGTGGAGGATGTTAGTTTTACCCTGAAGCGGGGAGAGATTCTGGGATTTGCCGGTTTGATGGGTGCCGGGAGAACCGAGACGGCACGTGCCATTTTTGGCGCGGATGAGGTTCAGGGCGGAACCATCAGAATTAAAGGACGGCCCGTCAGAATCAATAGTCCCATGGATGCGGTTACCCATGGTATTGGCTACCTCTCCGAGGACCGCAAGCGCTTTGGGTTAGCCACAGGGCTTAGCGTTGTGGAAAACTCTCTTATGGCTTCCTATGAGAAATATGAAGCCGGTATTTTTATCCATGCCAAAAAAGTCAGGGAAATAACAAGCGTCTATGCAAAAAAATTGAACATAAGAACTCCGAGTATTGATCAGCTGCTCAAGAATCTTTCAGGGGGCAACCAGCAGAAGGTTGTTATCGCAAAATGGCTTATTAACGATGCGGATATCCTGATTTTTGATGAGCCCACCCGAGGCATTGATGTTGGCGCGAAAAGCGAGGTTTATACTCTGATGAACGAGCTGGTGAAGGAGGGTAAGTCAATCATCATGATTTCTTCGGAACTCCCCGAGGTGCTTAGAATGAGTGATCGCATTATAGTGATGTGCGAGGGTAGGGTTACTGGAGAGCTCGATATCGAGGAAGCCAGTCAGAAAAAAATCATGAGGTTTGCGACTATGAGGGAGAGTGCATGAACGAAGCTGGAATGAAGAACAGTATTGGAACAAGGATGCGAGAGTTTGGACTGCAAAAATTCCTGGCTCCGGCCGCACTCGTTATTTTGTATGTTTTCTTTGGTTTCATGGGAAGAAATTTCTTCTCCTATGGGTCCTTAATCAATATTCTCGATGCCTCGTACTACATCGGCTTTCTGGCCATTGGTGTTACATTCGTAATCATCACTGGCGGAATTGATCTTTCCTGTGGCACGGTCATGATGTGCGCAGCAATTATTGGCGGAACCGCGTATAAGAGCTGGAATTGGCCAATGTGGCTCACTCTGATTACGATTATACTTGTCGCGATGTTTTTTGGGTTTTTCAATGGGATTATGGTTTCAAGACTGAGACTGCCACCCTTTATTGCAACCCTCGGTACGATGATGATTTCCATGGGAATTGGTTCGATTGTCTCCAATGTCAGAAGCGCCACCTATCCAACCCGATCCGAGGCCGATGGCTGGTTCAAGAGCATATTTAAATTTTTGGGCGAGGACGGTGTTACTATCCCAACCGGCTTCATTGTACTCATGCTTACCGCCACAACCACATATCTGATTCTCACAAAAACGAAGATGGGAAGGTATATTTTTGCGGTTGGTTCCAACAAGGAGGCCGCGCGACTCTCCGGCGTAAATGTGAAGAAATGGGAAATGATGGCCTATGTGGTTAGCGGCATAACGGCCGGCATCGGAGGCATGGCATTTGCAGCGGTATATACTACCGTCATGCCTGCCCAGGGGCAGGGTTTTGAGCTCTATGCCATTGCCGGGGCGGTAATCGGCGGCACGTCGCTTTCAGGTGGTGTTGGTTCGGTTTTCGGCACCCTCATTGGCGTCTATATCATGAGTATACTCAGGGTTGGGCTACCATCGATGGATCTCCAGGCGCATTATCAAACCTTTTTTACCGGAGTTGTGGTGATTGGAGCCGTTTTGCTCGATATCTATCGAAACAAGAGAGCCTCGGAGGTTCGGGTATTGAGCAAGGCGGATAGATTTCGTGCTGCCGAACTTGCAAAAATTGCCAGGATCAAGGCTGGGATAGCTGGTTTGAGTATGCGAGAGTCTGAAGAACAGCGGAGAGAGATTGCAGCTATTCGGACAAAAATGAAAGAAACCTACTCTAAAATGGTTAGGGAGGAGCGGGACGAGAAGAAGCGTATGCTGACAGCGGAGAAATTGGCGGAAAATGCCTTTCATCAAGAGCAAAAACGCGATTCTCACCCTGGGAAAAACTGATCGAAAAGCCATCCCAGCTCGAAGAAAGCCGGAAATATCGGTTATCGGGGGCGAAGCGCTCGCGCAAATGCTGATAAATCAGTGCTATGCTCTTGCATTATTTGCAGCCTCTCTTCATCATATTAATAATCGGTCTTAGACTGGATGTTGAATTATTGAAGGAGGACGATATGAGAAAGGTAGTTCTTTTACTTGCTATTGTGACGCTCGTAGCTTCGGCCGTTTTTGCCAATGGCGCGGGAAGCGTTGCGGATAAGCCATACATTGCGGTTGTTTCAAAAGGCGAACAACACGATTTCTGGCAGCAGGTAAAACGTGGTGCCATGGACGCGTCTGCGGATTTCGACGTTGACGTTACGTTTGAGGGACCCCCTACGGAATCTGATGTGCAAATTCAGGTTGAAATGCTTAACAATGCCATTGCCAAGGAGCCGGCAGCCATCGCGCTAGCGGCCCTGAATACCACGTCGGTAATCGATCAACTGGCTGATTTGCAGAAAAAAGGCATACCCGTGATTGGCTTTGATTCTGGCGTTCCAGATGCCCCTTCGGGTTCAATTCATGCAAATGCCTCCACCAACAACTACGGCGCAGCCGGAATTGCCGCGGAGAAGATGTTTGAGATTATCAAGGATGACATTGAAGCCGCTACGAATTCTTCCCCTGTCAAGATAGTTGTTCTAAACCAGGATGCTGCCGGCGAATCCCTACTGAGCCGAGGCATGGGCTTCCGCGACACCATGGTAAAACTGATCGACGAGGAAAGCACACTTTCCAGAAGCGATATTTTTGTTATCGGAAACCCGGCCTATGTTGCCGAGGACAGTCCTAAAACAGGCAGGAAGGTTATTGTCGAAATGATTGTGCCGGCATCTGCGGCCAATACCGATGCCGCCGCGTCGGCATCCGCAGTGCTTAACAAGGTGGACGATGACAACATACTTGGTGTGTTCTGTTCGAACGAGGCAACCGCCAAGGGAATTCTGGCTGCAACCAATGATGGTGCCGATTTGGCCAGCAAGTACGATATTGTAGTTATTGGCTTCGATGCCGGGGCTGGTCAGAAGAATGCGGTTCGCCAGGGACTTTTTGCAGGTTCGATTACTCAGGACCCATACTCAATTGGCTATAAGGCTGTAGAACTTGCCAACAAGGCCAGGAAGGGTGAAAAGGTTGAGGATATAGATACCGGGGCCAAATACTACACGGCCGAGAACATGGACGATCCCGAAATCGCTCCTCTTCTATACGATTGACGACAAGCTTTGTCTGAAAGCTGCCCCCCGACAGGGGGGTGTGCCTTTGCCCGCATTGGCAAATCGGCGTTCGGCCATTTACTTCCCGCTGAGATTGGCGTCCCTTGCATCTTCGATAGCGCATCTCTTTGAACACCATTTCCTAATGCTTCCTATGAGATGGATGTAGTTTAACTTCCCGGAAGAATATGCGCGGTTTTATTGCTACAAACCAGTAGTTCTTCTTAGCTTAAGGCCCATGAAGGAATCTTCCTCTGTCTACAAGGGCCATGCTCCGGGAGATAGCAGCAGTACTGGTTTAGCTGTCGATTAGATTGCGATAGATCTCACTCCGAAGAGTTGTATTCCCAGAGTTTTTTGTATTTTTCTACATCCCCTGGGATTACCAATTCATACGGGATGTCCCAGATTTCCGGGAGCTCCTCTTTTTTGGCAGCTTTGATTGCGGCCTGTATACTCCCGGCGCCCTGTCCATAGGCATCCTGAAAAACGGTTACATTCAGCTTACCCGTTTCCATAAGTCCAAGCGCACTGGGAATGGCATCTATACCTGCAACTATAACATCATCTAGCATGTCAACCTGCTCAAGGGCCATAATAGCGCCAATTGCCATTTCATCGTTATTGGCAACAACCGCATCAAAATTGACACCGGACTGAATCCAGTTCTCCATCAATTGAAAACCCCTCTCCCTCTGCCAGTTACCTGTAGCTTCCCTGACAATGCTGATTCCAGGGTATTTTTCCACAACACTGTGGTTGCCTTTTGTTCTGAGAATTTGGGCTCTTTGACCCATCCCCCCCCACATAATAATCACCTCACCCTTCCCCTCAAGCAATTCAGCAACCCTTTCCATCTGAATTGTTCCGGCATAAAGAGAGTCTGAGCCTACATAGGTGGCCAAACGGTTAAATTCCGGCTCTTCTGGAGCCCGGTTTACCGCAATCAATGGGATGTTGGCGGTATGGGTTGCATTGAGTAGCGGCGCAATTGCAAATGGATCGACAGGTACAATTATTATTGCATCTACTTCTTGGGTAATAAGGGTATCAACTTGAGACTGCTGGATTAAGGGATCGCTCTTCGCATCCATCATTGTCAGTTTTATGCCCAGCTTTCTTGCTTCGATGCGCATGCTTTCGTGCATGAAAGACATCCATTCATCATCGAAATTAGCGGCCGCCACGCCAATATGAAACATATCCTTCCGTGCACCATTGGCCCACAGACCCACCGCAGCTCCAAAAACAAGGGACAAGAGCAATAACGCAACAAATTTTTTCATCTTTCCCACCTTTATAGAGTATTCTTAATCCACAACCACAACATCCGCATATCCAAGTGCTGACGCGCGGTGCTCTCGGCTACAATCAACGAAGTGCCGAATTTCTTGAAAACCGTGACTGAAATTTTTCCTGGAAGTCATCAATATACTATTACCACAAAAATTGGAGATATCAGTCCGATTCTCGTTAGTTTTCAAATTTATTTTCGATGTTCCATCCACAAGGCGTTCGACAGCGTCAACAGGAGTTCCCCCGGCTTCGAGGGCAGCGCTGCTATCGACATCATTCATCCAGAATCCCTCTGTCTAAAGCTCAAGACAAGCAGTCTATTCCCAAGCCAGGAGGAAGGGGCTTGCGTGTGCGGCAGCATGGATATTGGCTTTTGCTATGGGGGGCTCAGCCGGGCCGCCCATAGCTGACTTCTTGATATGCGCATGCATACTCCTTGAAGAGAAGGCCAGAGGCTATATATTGAATAGAAGATCCTCATAGCTCGGATAGGGCCAGATGCGCTTGTCGGTAAGTTTTTCCAGAGCATCTCCGTAGACTCGCAGTTGAGACATTGCGGGGACTACCTCCCTGTAGTAGGCAAAGGCTTGGGCTTTGACATCTTCCTCCATTGCAAGAGCCGATTCCATCTTCACAAGCAAATTCTTTGACGCGCCAAGCAAGTTATCGAGATTTTCTCCAATTTCCTTCAACTGCGCCTTTAGTTCCTTGCACTCCACCCCGTTCTTCTCCAATCCGGTGATAGTGTTGTCAAGTCTGGCGGCATACTCGGCCGCTGTCGGACATATCACCCTCTCAGCCATTTCTTTCATTACGCCGGCCTCAATGTTTATCTGCTTGCTGTAAGTCTCAAGATAGATAGTAACTCTGCTTCCCAATTCGACAGGGTTTAAAACCTTGTGTTTTTCAAAGAGCTTTAGCGAATCATCCTCAAGGTAGACTAGTAGGGCTTCCACCGTGGATTGGATGTTCGGCAAGTCTCGTTTCTTGGCCTCGGCCACCCACTCATCACTGTAACCATTGCCGTTAAAGACAACGCGGCGATGATTCTGATAGTTCTCGAGAATAATATCTCGCGTGGTGGCCAGAGGATCATCAGAAGATTCAAGGTGGTCGGCTATATCGCCGAGAATTTCAGCCATTGCCGTGTTAAGCACGGCATTGGGGGCGGCGATAGACTGCGATGAGCCGCACATACGAAATTCAAAGCGATTTCCGGTAAAGGCGAAGGGGCTTGTGCGGTTTCTGTCGGTAACGTCCATGGGCAAATCGGGTAGGGAGGTAACGCCGATTTGCATTGTTCTCCCCTCCTTCGTTTCAAATTTTTCATTCGAAACAATTTTGTCGAGAATTTCGATTAACTGGTCTCCCAGAAAAATTGAGATTATTGCCGGCGGCGCTTCGTTAGCGCCGAGACGATGATCGTTTCCCGCATTTGCCGCGGAAGCCCTGAGAACAGGGGCGTAAACGTCAACCGCCTTGATTACCGAGGTAAAAAACAACAAAAAACGGGCGTCTTCGTGAGGGTTTTCCCCCGGCTTGCAAAGATTAACGCCCGAGGAAGTAATCATATTCCAGTTTATGTGCTTTCCTGAGCCGTTGACTCCTGCAAAGGGCTTCTCGTGCAGGAGGCACTCCAGTCCATGTCGTTCGGCCACTTTGGACAGAGTCTCCATCAGCAGCTGATTCCAATCGGTAGCTATGCTGGCCGTCGAAAAAACTGTGGCAATTTCAAATTGATTCGGAGCCACCTCGTTGTGCTGGGTTTTAGCGCTAATGCCAAGCTTCCAGAGTTCTGTATTCACCTCCGCCATAAAATCAGCCACCCTGTCTTTGATAGCGCCGAAATAATGATCGTCCATTTCCTGACCCTTTGCGCTCATCGACCCAAAAACAGTCCTGCCGGTTAATCTGAGATCGGGTCTTGAGTCGAAGTACTCGCGATCGACCAGGAAATACTCCTGTTCGGGCCCCGAGTATGCATTGACTCTCTTCTCGTCCTTGTAGCCCATGGCATGCAAAACCCTAAGAGCCTGCTTGTTGAGCGCCTCAATCGATCGCAGTAAGGGAACCTTCTTGTCGAGCGCCTCACCCGTGTAGGAAACAAATGCGGTGGGAATACAGAGAGTTACCCGGTTGCCAAAGCGCTTGAGAAAGGCCGGCGAACCGGTGTCCCAGGCGGTGTAGCCGCGCGCCTCAAAAGTGGTTCGGAGTCCGCCCGAGGGGAAGGAGGATGCATCTGGCTCGCCCATAATCAGTTCTTTGCCAGAGAACTCCATCAACACTGTTCCATCCCTGTTTGGAGAGATAAAGGAATCATGCTTTTCAGCGGTGTAACCGGTTAGGGGTTGAAACCAGTGTGTGTAATGAGTCGCACTCCTTTGCAGAGCCCAGTCCTTCATTGCATTCGCAATAACTTCCGCAATCTCGGGAGAGAGCGTTATTTCCCCAGACTGCACGCGTTTGAACTGACTGAACACTGACTTGGGCAAGCGCTCCCTCATAATCGACTCGCTAAAGCAATTAACGCTATAGACTTTCTCCAGATTCTCGAAATCAGATCTGGCCATTATTATCCTCCGGGGACAAAATATAATAAGGGGCAATGTTACAGCAGTATTTGAATTTAGAGCAAGTAGAGAATTGGTTCAAATTTTTCAAATTTAAGTCGCTTTGCTGGAGAGAAAGCTCTCTTCATGTAATCCAGCCTACAAGCGTCGGGCTTCCAGGTAATAGCGCTTCTCTTTTGCCTCGCCAATACTAAAGGTTTTTCTGGGGAAGATCCCCACATCGACTATACGGCGGAAGAACGCGTTCTTCTCTATTTCCGGCAAAACTATGCCGAACCTCCGGTCACTGCCGGATGCAACCAGCTCGCGCACGGAATTCTCCCCGTGAATATAGTCCAAATGGACCTCTGGATGGAGTTCCAGGTAGGATTCTAGGGCCTCCTGCAAGGATTCAACAACAAGTTGGCCGGTCGGCACTCTGATTTTCCAGCGTTCTGCGACTCCACTCGGACCTAGAATCTCAAGTTCATCCGATGAGAGCCTGGCCTCGGTGCTCGGCAGTCTTACGGCACCCAGTCGCTCTCTTAAATTTGCTTCAAACCTTTTGTCCTGGACACCGAACATCACTCTGTGAATGGGATGAAATATCAAACCCGGCTCGTAGATATTCTCCACCTCAACCATGGCGTAGCGCATGGGATGATTCGGCGGGACAGAGGCCTTCTTTTCAAGCCAAATTTCCCGTGCCGATGCCAAAGAATGATTGCCGTCTCCCACGGCGAAAAGCAATCCCGACGAACCTAAAAGTTTTTCAAAGGCCGAAACAAGCGGCTCGGCTTCTTTCTCTTCGACATGGAAGCCGCTAACATGCCCCCCATTTTGCATCAAATCAAAATCGTAAACCTTCTTACCTGCATCTCGCACCGTCATGCGAGCGGCATTCATCACCAGATCATTCGGATCGTTCATAAGCATGATTACATGCGGCAGCTCGAGCGGGGCCATTCTACGCACCGCCATCCTGGGCGGCAAACGCTTCAGGATAGTGCCCTCGGTGGGCCGTATCAAACTCCGCGAATCCTCCGAAAAATCGTAAACTTCGAGATCGACAGCCAAAACCAAACCCAAACGCCGGGGCACATATGGAGTTGAACGATCCACCAAAACAAAACCCGGAGCGAGTGTTTTCAAGGCAGCGCTCTGGATGAGATTCAGCATAGCTGACTGAGTCCTGTCAATCTGCTCATCCAAATCATCATCTTCCAGGTTACACTCGGGAACAAACAGATTCAAAGTGGATGGCGCATCCCCTACCAATCCTCGGGTTTCCACCCAGTAAGAGGGGTCAGACGAGAATTGATCGCAGGCGATAACAGCCCACTTCTCAAAACTGATTCCCTCTCCCGGAATAAGAATTTCAGGGAATCTAATGCCCAAATCCGAAAGGCGTTCACTAAGGGTTAGGCTCATAGAGTATCCTTTTCATCCGTTTTTGACCGAAAAATCCGCCATGAACTCAATAAGGCTATCCACATTTTCCTCTGTAAGGGCGTTATAAATCGAGGCACGGCATCCGCCAACACTGCGATGCCCCTTCAGCCCCATCAATCCCGCGTTGGTGGATTTCTCAAGGAAATCCGCCTCCAAAGTTTCATTCTGAAGGCGCCAAACCACGTTCATATCCGACCGAACAGACTTATTCACCGGGCAGCGATAAAAACCACCCGAGGAATCAATGGTCTCATAGAGCTTTGCAGCCTTCTGCGTATTTGCTCTTGCAACGGCCCCGGCTCCCCCTAGCCGCTTGATGTTTTCAAGTACCAGCTTCATTCCCCAAATAGGGAACACCGGAGGCGTGTTATATAGGGAATTGGCCTTCGCATGTGCCGAATAGCTTAAATATGAACCGAGATTTTTTGGACTTTCAGAGAGCAGTTCGTTTCGAATAATCACAATGGACACGCCAGCGGGCCCCAGATTCTTCTGAGCCCCCGCATAGATAAGGCCAAATTTGCCAATGTCGATCGGTCGGCTTAAAATATCGCTCGACATATCTGCAACCATGGGGACACCCTGGAACTCGGGGAAAGACTTCCATTGCAGCCCCCCAATAGTCTCATTGCTGGTAATATGCAGATATGCCGCATCAGGGGTGGGTTTAATCGACTTGGGATCGGGCAGATTCATGTAATTCTCATTCGCTCCATCATAAATCACATTTACCTCTCCCACCTTCCCAGCCTCATTAATTGCCTTATGTGCCCATGCACCGCTGTTGATATAATCCGCGCTCTTCCCAGCCGGAAGTAAATTCATCGGCAGCATCGAAAACTGCAATGTCGCCCCCCCGCCGAGAAGCAGGATGGAATAACTCTCCGGCACGCTCATCAGCTCCCGGATAAGGGCGATGGTTTCCAGATGAACTTCCCCGTAAACCGCGCCGCGATGGCTTACTTCCACCAGCGATAGGCCCGTCTTTTGATAATCCACCATATCGGCGGCGAGCGACTCGAGAACCTCCACAGGAATCATTGAAGGACCTGCCGAAAAATTAACCGGTCGATTCATAATCTCCTCCTAAAACACTGTTACGGTACGATTTTCGTACCCCTAGACCCCTCAAGGGCCGAGCCCAAATTCGAGAGGCTGCATATCAAGCCCTCCCTACCCGTGGCTTGAACGAAATCCACGAGCGCCTGGATTTTGGGCAGCATGCTTCCAGGCGCAAACTGCCCTTCGGCCGCAAGTGCCCGAGCCTCCGACACCGAAAGCACATCCAATTCCCTCTGTGTCGACCTTCCGAAATCCTTACACACCTTTGGAACAGTCGTTGAAATAACAAATTTATCAGCGTTCAGCGAGCGGGCCAAAAGGGAGGCCGTCTTGTCCTTATCGATAACGGCTTCCACGCCCTCAAATTCGCCATTGTCGTTTAGAAGCACGGGAATTCCACCACCCCCGGCGGCAATCGCAACCACACCAGAATCCACTAAAGAACGTATAACATCCAACTCGATTATCTCTATCGGCTCGGGCGAAGGCACTACGCGGCGCCAGCCTCTGCCAGCATCTTCCTTTACCACCCAGCCGTCAGCTTTGCTGCGCTCTCTGGCCTGTTCCTCATCCATGAAATGGCCAATGGGTTTTACCGGATTCAGAAACGCCGGATCCGTCTTTTCTACCAGCACCTGCGTCACCACGGTCACCGCATTACGTTTTCCAACTCCAATTTCGTTTCTGATAGCCATTTGGATGCTGTAGCCAATAGCCCCCTGAGTATCGGCAACGCAGGAATCTAGGGGTACATCATGCAGTTCGCCAAGCGACAATTCTACCCGGCGCAGGATGAATCCCACCTGGGGACCATTGCCATGAACAATCGCGATATTGTATCCCCTGCTAAGCAGCGGACCAAGGCAACGCGCGGTATGCCTGGCAGCCTGATACTGAGCATCTATCGAGATATGGTTCGGATTTTCAATCAGCGCATTACCACCAAGCGCGACAATCAGGTTTTTTGACATTTCATGAAAATTTCAATATGCAAAAACAACGATAACATAAAAAAGAGGAGGCAGCAAGTGCCGAAAGTGATATTGTGCGAGTGATCATTCATGCTTATCGCTCTATTACCAGGGCCGCCCGATTTCTTCCCAGGGGCATTTCCTCTTAAAAAAATCAATGCAGGCAGGCATAGCCTGGTCAGTGCTGTGCTGAATGGTTAAAGGGCAAAATTCGTGCTAAATTTGAAAATAATGAAAATTGTTATCGCATCGGATTCGTACAAAGGTAGCAATACAAGCATGCGAGTTGCCGAATTGATTGAAGAAGGCGCCAAGGCTGTATTCCCCGAAGCCAAGTTCATCAAAATTCCCATTGCGGACGGGGGAGAGGGGACTGTTGAGGCTCTAACTAGCGGACTGGGGGGGGAAATCGAACGGGTGAGGGCGCAGGATGCATTGGGTCGATCGATAGATTCCTTCTACGGCACGCTGGAAGGCAAGGCGGTATTGGAGATGGCAGCTGCAAGCGGCCTGCCTTTGCTCGCCCAAAGCGAGAGAAATCCGCTGATAACAAGTACCTTCGGCACCGGGCAGCTGCTGCTTGCGGCATTGAAGGCTGGTTACAGGGATATTACGATAGGCATCGGCGGATCTGCCACAAACGATGGAGGGGCGGGAATGGCCCGTGCGCTGGGTTATCGATTTTTCGATGCGGAAGACCGGGAGCTTCCCGAAGGCGGTGCCGCACTGGCCAAACTAGCACGATTGGACGATTCAAGAGTTACCCCCCTGCTGCAAGAAGCGAGAGTCAATGTGGCCTGCGATGTGGATAATCCCCTTCTGGGACCGAGCGGCGCCTCCGCTATTTACGGGCCACAGAAAGGGGCTAATGAGGCAGTGGTGGAAGAGCTGGAGGCGGCCCTGACAAATTTCGCCAATGTGGTAGAGCGTTGGAAGGGTTCGGAACTACGAAATATCCCTGGAGCCGGTGCCGCTGGAGGATTGGGCCTGGGACTGATGGTTTTCTGCAATGCTCGCATGGGAAGTGGAATAAACACCATACTCAACCTCATGGACTTTGAAAGCCAGCTCAAAGGAGCACATCTGGTTATTACGGGTGAGGGGAGAATAGACGGCCAGTCTATTCGAGGCAAGGTGCCTGTTGGAGTTGCATCTAGGGCCAAAAAGTGCGGCATACCGGTACTGGCCATCGTTGGGGATATTGGCGCGGACGCGAAGAGAGTGTTCCAATACGGGATAGATTCGATTATGAGTACTATGGACCGCGCCATGGAGCCGGTTGAGGCGATGGCCCGTTCCTCGGAAACTCTTCGGGATGCCGCACAGCGGGCTTGCAGAATAATAAGAATTGGCATGAAAATCGCGAAGTTTTAGAACTCTATTTGGTGTTTTAAGGAGATGGAGTTGGGGAAAATGCTTGCTATCGCCTATGTGGCGTGATAGGGGTTCCAGTTATGCGGATGAGTCTGGCATTCATCCACACACGATCAACGCGGAGAAGTCCCAAATATGAAAGAATCCAAACGATTACAATGCCTAAGAAGATACAATCTGAGCCTGATTTTCTGCGTTCTAGCCCTGCCCGCCAGGTTTCTGGAGGCTGCCGATTCCTGGGGAACTGCACATGGCCCTCTTGAGGGCAAAAACCTCCACGCACCTCATGTCCCCTGGTTTAGTTTCTCTGCCAATTCGGCCCTGCCCCTTCCTTCTGGGACAATTCGCGTCGGAACAGCCCTTTATTTTCTAAACGATTTTGTAACCAAGGACTTCGACAGTGAGCATCTTCCCACTACCAACAACGGGAAGCTCAGAGAGGATTGGCAGAAAAAATTGATTCTTATCGATTATGAGAGTACGGTTGTGGAACTTAGCTTTGATTGGCAGCCCTTCGACTCGTGGCGATTTAGCGCGGACTGGCGCATGCATTTCCGATATGGCGGTTTTTCCGATGGTTTAATCGAGTGGTGGCACGAGCTTTTAAGTGTGCCAACTGCCAATCGTGAGTATTTCGACAATAATCGAGCATACTGGAATATCAGTAAGGAAGCGCATGGGCAAGGAGGGGGCCAGATTGCCGGGGCTGGCGACCTTGATTTACAGAGTCTCTGGAGTTTTTGGGTCGATTCGGAATTATACCTGGCCGCGGTCTTTGCGCTCAAGTTACCAATCGGGCGCAGTAAGCCGCGATTCGGTTCCGGTTATCCTGATATCGGAGCGGCCTTCCTCATTGATTGGCACCCGTGGAATCGCTGGGGATTCTACCTGAACACCGGTGTTATCATGCCGCTGGCTGGCGAGGGAAGGTTAATGGTTCAGGTAATTCCTGCGATAGAATTCCGAATACACCCCCTTATTTCAGTTCTCACCCAGCTTAACATCCAAAGCGCGCCGTTTAAGGGAGAGACACAGTTCACACATCGTCTCCTGGGCCAGAAATACATATTCGCCCTACCTCAAACCAACCTCAAAATAGGACTAAAAGGTCATATCGACCGTTTTGGGTGGCAGACTTATATAGAGGAGGATATGTTCACCTGGGAGGGCCCCGACATTCTCTTCCACCTGGGCGTCACCTGGAGCTTCAAGACATCCTGAATAGCTATGCCCCAAAAGGAGAAGTTTCCTACTGGAATGATTCATCTGATTTGCGGTGAAAAAAACGAGGGTAAAACTACCCGATTCAGAAAGATATTTTCCACCACTAGAAAGGCATACGGCTTCGCTGCCGACAAGGTGTTCGATGGAGCCTCTCTGATTGGATATGATCTTGTTAACCTTCGCAGCGGGGCCAGTATGCCCTTGGCCCGGATTCGCACCTTGGCGGATGGATGTGCTGCCGAAGGGCTTGTCAATGGTCCATTTTACTTCAATACTGCCGGCTTCATCTGGGCAAAAAAGGTCTTCGAAGATGCGCGAAGATTAGGGGCTGATGCCTTCTTCCTTGATGAGGTTGGGCGAATCGAGCTGGGCGCCAGAGGTCACTCGGAGCTTCTACATGCGGCCCTGAATTCAGGCATGGACATATACATGACGGTTCGCAATTCCAATCTCGGGGAGGTGGTTCGTGCCTTCGGCATAAGGGAATATACACGAATCAGGGTTCGCTAACGGTCCGCAGTTCAAACTTACTCGCCCAAAACCACTGCGTCTTAGTCAAGGGTGATAATATCACGCATTCCCATGGGGGATTGGTATATTGCCCCGAATTCGCCCAGGTTCAACGCCAGGGTGCGAACCAAGTGGACGTTTAGGACTCCGCCAATGTGTAGATGGCCACAACGTCTTCCTTGCCGAGTTTCTTTACCTCCCCGAAGGGGCCGCTGCGCATAGTCTTTTCGGCCATCACATCGTAGCGATTATCGTTCACTCCCAACGCCTTGAGGTTTGTTGGCATTCCGATAGACTTATAAAATTCTGTGTGGCGTCTTATCCCCTCGAGCGCCAACTGCTCCTCTCTTCCTGCAACATATTCCACGTTCCAAACTCGCAGCGCAAACTGAACCGACTTTGACAGGTTTTCCCTTAGTACGTATTTCATCCACGCGGGGAATATAACTGCCAAGCCCGCGCCATGCGCCACATCATACTGGGCAGATAGCTCATGCTCAATGCGATGACTGGCCCAGTCGCCCACGCGGCCAAGGCCTAGAAGATCAATGTGAGCTATAGTGCTGGCCCACATTAGCTCGGCCCGTCCTGCATAGTCTGTAGGATTGGCTAGTACCCTGGGCGCGGTATTGATAATGGTACGCAGAACCGCCTCACATAGCCTGTCGCTAAGTTCGACATCCTCGGTATGAGTGAAATATCGCTCCATAACATGGGAAATCATGTCGGTAATACCGCAGGCCGTTTGAAATGGGCTAAGAGTGTAGGTAAGCTCGGGATTCAGCAGGCTGAAGATAGGGCGCATCAAGTTGTGCTCGCAGTCAAATTTCGATTTGTTTGGAACATCGGTGATTACGGAACTCGTACTACCCTCGCTGCCCGCTGCCGGCAGTGTAAGTATAACGCCCAGGGGGAGGGCCGCAGCCACCGAGGCCTTCTCGGTAAAAAAATCCCATACATCACCCGTGTAAGGTACCCCAATGGCGATTGCCTTTGCCGAATCTATTACGCTGCCGCCGCCCACGGCCAGCACGCCGGTAACTTTCTGGGAGCGACAGAGGTCTATCCCCTTTCTAACCAATTCCAGACTCGGATTGGGTTTAACTCCTCCCAGTTCGATAATCCTGGCGCTTGTTTTGGCCAGGTAATTCTTTATCCGCTCGTAGAGGCCAGATTTCACGATGCTGCCACCGCCGTAGTGCAGTAAAATCACCTTGCCAAGTTTGGAGCTCTCCTCAACTAGCGATGCTTCAGCATTGCGGCCGAATACAAACCGGGTTGGGCTTACATACTTAAAATTGTTCATAGTCCCTCCATACCCGTATACTATTACCTTTGGGTTGTGAGAACAAGGCAGGAAGTCTTCAAAGGGACAGTGCCTACTTTCGCCACTCAGGGGAATTGGATAAGGGCCTCTAGATGTCTGACATAGTCCTCAAGATCCTGCAAAATCTTCAACTTTGGCGTCACAGACTCCGCTTCTGCCTTTTGTTCTGCAAGTTGAGCCTTATAAGCATTCAAATCAAGTACTCCGGCAAGCGGTGGCTTCATCAGGCGGGAAGCGCAGAATTTTTTCCACTGGCGCAGTTCCTGAGCGTTAAACACTTCTGGAAAATTTCGCCCTATGTATCGTCGTATCAAATCTGGAATTCTGGTGTCCTCAAAGCGATAATTCAGTTTTTTCAGTTCATCAGGCGAGTTTTTTGGAATCATTTCCAGTGCCTGCCTGTCCTCGTTGGGGAAGAAACCCTCATAGATTCCGAAATCTGTATCTGTCGCTTCTGCTGATTGACCTGCTTCGCGCTGTCTGGAAAACACGCTCAAAACCTTTTCTGCCAGGCCATCGTGTTTTTGGAGCCTTTTGTATCTGTCTATCGCAAGATGAATATCAATTCTTAATCTTTGAGCGGCCCTGTCGGTTAATACCGAGAGGGGAGCAAGGAAGGGACATTTATTAGTTTTAATGCGTTTATGAGGAACATGCTCCAGTTCTTCGACATCCAAATCCAATAGGGGCTGTGGGTCGGTTCTCAAATCAAAGGCGTAGAGTGTGTTTGGCTGGGTTGGACTATACGCTATCGGGTAAACCAGAGTTGTATTTCCCCTACTGCCAAAGTTTTCATAATTAGTGTAGATTAGCGGCGCTCCATCCTTCTCTTCGACAATTCTGTGAATCGCTTCCTTACCACGATGCCGGAGGGCCCAATCGAAGAGGCTGGGCTGCCTGTCTTTTATGAGCCGTGCCAAACCAATCGTTGCATAAATATCCGAAAGGGCGTCATGGGATTTCTCGTGTTTGATGCCATTAACTTCGGCCAGCAACTCCAGCCTTACCGACACATTGCCCCTTTTCTTGGGAGGCCATTTCATACTCCTTGGCCGCAAATCCCTGATAGCCCTTGTAAGATCTATTAGATCCCAGCGGGAATTTCCATTTCCCCATTCCCGCGCGTAGGGATCGCACAAGTTGCGATAGTAGAGATTCCGAATGAATTCATCATCAAAGGCAATTGAGTTGTAGCCAACCGCACAGGTGCCAGGAACAGAAAGCTTCCTGTCGATTGCCACTACTAACTCCGCTTCGGAAATTCCTGCCTTGTTTGCAATCTGCGGGGTGATGCCAGTTATCAGGCAGGAATCTATATCCGGCAGGTAATCGGGGCTCAGTCTACCATAGAGTACAATCGGCTCTTCGATAATCTGTAAATCTTCATCAGTTCGCACGCCGGCGAACTGGGCAATTCTGTCGTATTGCGGAACTTTCCCGAAGGTTTCCAAATCAAACCAAAAAAAAGTCACCGTTAGCTTTCTCCGGAACCAATTTTAGCATCATAGTTCTTTCGGTGGTCAAGATAATTGTCGGGACTTGACGCAGATAGCCGCATCGCACCCTGTGACAGGCTCGTGAGGATAAGGCGCCGCTAAAACCTGTCCTGGTTTCGCAGGATATCAGAGCCGTGGTTGGAAATCCAGATTCCAGTCTTTTGCCTGCTTCACAGGGAATAAGATTGCTGGCGGCGTGTGGATGAGTTGGCTTAGCCTGCAGAGTGACAAGGCTGGAGAGACTTCGAAAAGGTGCCCGTTTGATTTATACTTAACGCCGAAGAGTGGATAGCCCGAAGTCCGCGAAATCTAACTCCCTGGCAAAAAGGCATGCCCACAAGTCTAGGTTGAACCTGGATTCCCTGCCCCTCTGTCTCCTTTTTCACCATAACTTTTAAGCAGCTCTCGGAGAAACAGGCGAACCCTGCCAACCGAGGGGATATACAAGCGCTCGTCAGGCGAGTGAGGCTGGAGTATCGTGGGGCCAAATGAAATCATATCCAGGTTCGGGAAGCGCTCGCCGATTGCGCCGCACTCCAGGCCGGCATGAGTTAATTCCACTTCGCATTCTGTGCCGAAGAGTTCGGCCCAGATGCGCTTGGAGCGCCTTAGCACATCCGAATTTTCGTTTGGTTCCCAGCCCGGATAGTAATTCCCTGTGCTGAAGCTGCCGCCGTAGATTCGGGCAAGCCCCGCTATGATGTCCGAAAAATCGATCCCGCGACTTGGCCTTGCGCTTCGCCTGTTTGCCAGTACCTCGATGCTTCCTTCCCCGCTCCGGAGTACGGCAAAATTCATGCTGGTGTCCACCAGGTCGTCCAGGTACATTGCCCTTACACCATGTGGAATCAGACGAAGCGCATCTATCAATCGCGCCTGATAGGCCGGATTGATTAGCCCCCTCTGCGGAAGGGACGCGACTTCAAGTTTTGCGAACATATCTTTCTCGATATCACCGAATTCCTCGGCTACTGAGTCTGAAAATTTGTTCAGGGCTGACTGGATTATGCCTAGATGCGATTTTGGCAGGGCCAAAATCGCGCTGGCATCCCGCGGAATTGCATTTCGCGTTAAACCGCCATTTAATTCACCAATCTGAAGTTCCGGAACGGCAAGATTGAATTCACGAATCGCCCTAACCAAAAGGACATTGGCATTTGTCTTACCTGAATTGATTTCTATGCCCGAGTGCCCTCCTTCCAGCCCCCCTACTAGAAGCCTTCGTGCCGCATATGATTTGGGAGCCGCCTCGCGTTTTATAGGGAAATCCAGATTTATATCTATTCCGCCGGCGCAGCCAATTGTAAACATGCCCTCAGTCTCAGAATCCAGATTCAAAAGGACCTTGCCGCTCAAAAAGTCCTTCTCCAGTTTTTGCGCCCCAATCATGCCGGACTCCTCATCGGAGGTTATCAGTATTTCGAGCTCGGGGTGCTCCGCCTCCCCATCTTCCACGAGTTCGAAAAACATCGCAAGCGCGATGCCGTTGTCCGCGCCGAGGCTTGTGTTTTTCGCTCTAAGCCAATCTCCATCACGCCATGAGACAATCGGGTTTTTCCTGAAATCGTGCTGGGCATCGGGGCGCTTCTCGCAAACCATGTCCATATGTCCCTGCAAAATAATGATTGGGGAACTCTCAAAGCCGCTTGTTGCCGGCACCTTTATCAATAGGTTGTGCGAGGTGTCGCTACGAACTTCTAGGCCGTGCTCTTTTCCCCAGTTCATTAGCCACGGGTGGATGCATTCAAAATACCCCGTGGGTCGGGGGACCCTGTTTATCTTGTCAAATATACTCAAGACTCGCTCTATGCCTTCGTAGCCGCTCAACGAGTTCTCCTTCTCGCTATCAGTATCAGCGCGGCAATCAGTGTAGGCAGGGCTATAATGAGAATCAGCCTTTCAAACCAATCTCCAAAGCGCGAGTAAATGGTTGTACGTTCAGTGTAGATCGGCACTTCAAAAACCAGATTGCCCTGCTCAAAGGGATCAAGACTCGCGATGGTTCGCCCATTCGGGTCTATCACGCAAGTTATACCGGAAGTGGTTGCCCTAACCATGCTGCGTCGATTTTCCACGGACCTGAAGATGGCCATGTTCTGGTGCTGTATCGCGCAGGTGGCGGCAGTACTCCATGAGTCGTTGCTCACATTGACAAAAACCTCTGCTCCCGCGAGGACAAAATTCCTAGCAAGGTAGCCGAATGTGTCTTCGAAGCAAATCAGTGTGCTAACCTTCGGACCTCCCCACTTATCCAGATCAAAGGTTGTAAATTCGGTTCCCTTGCTGTAGAGAGGCGTCCCCTGTTCCTGAATATACTCCATAAGGCGTGGAAACGGTTCTGCATATGGGAAGTGCTCGCTAAACGGCACAAGATGGATTTTTCTATATCTGCCGATGATTTCTCGATTCTCCAAAAGAAGTACGGCATTGTAATCCAGTTTCTCGCCGCCCTCCCTCACAGAGTCGTTATTCCCGATAATTACCGGGATATCCACCTCTTGTAGGAAGTCCATCAGTGAGTTTATCAGTACCACCTTGCTTCTCTCGCGCCTGTATTTTTGATGCCACTCAATGGACGGTACGAAGGCGGTTTCCGACCAAACCAGTACATCTGGCTCCTCTTCAAGGGCATCCTTGCTTTCTCTAATCAGTGAATTCAGGGACTGTCGCCAGGCCTCGATTCCCGTTAGCCAGGTGTTCACATTGTGCTGAATAAGGGCCGGACGCCATTTATCGCTTTCACTGTAGTCCACCTTGCTTGCGACTCCGTAGATATTGGCCGCCAAAACAAGGACAACCCAGATGCCCGCGGAAACACAGAAGCGTCTGGCCGGTCTGCTCCAGCGTCGAATAGACGCAGTTCCAAAATCCCCTGATGCAAAACCCGATTCCAGCAGGTATGCGGCGATTAGAAATGAGGGAAAAACCACCAGTATGCTCACTCCTATTACGCCAAATATGTCCGCAATTGCAATCAGTGAGCGCCATCCGTACTGGCTGTAGCCAAGCGTACCGTAGGAGTATCCAAGGAAACCCCTGGTTTTGATAATCTCGAATGCGATCCAGATAAGAGTTTGGGCCAGATAGGCGTAGCGCTTGAAGGCGAGATCGGCAATTTTGAGGAGGGGGAAGACGATGAAAAGCCACCCGGCGTAAATTGTCGGAACCAGTATGAAGCTAACGGGGTTGAATGTGGCCAGCCAATAATTGAAAAGGGCATAGGTGGCATAGCCGTAGACGGCTCCCCAGATGGGACTGGCCCACCAGGGTATACGGTGGATGAGTATTGCAACCGGGATCAAGCTTATCCATGCAAAGGGCGAAAGTCCCCAGTCCGCGATGAAATTGGGGAAGCCAAGGGCAAAAAAGAGTGATCCAAGCATCAAGAGGACAAGATTTATAGCAAAATTGCCAACAGGTTTTTCTGCTCTCATGTTTTTAGATTAGCATGTGAATGAGCGGAGAAGCAATTTCCCCCTGCCCTTTTACGGGTGTTGCGGCATGAATGTCGGAAAAATGTGGTCGAGGGCCAGTATCTGAATTGACTTCGTGGATGCAAGGCGGTGTATATCACCTGTTATGGCTGGCGATGAGCTTCGGGAACTCAAGCGGACCGCGCGGACGCAGGCGCGGCATATGCTCTTGAAACTAAATTCGAAGCGGCGGGAAAGGGCGGCGTTTGATGCCTGTAGGTTGCTGCGACTCTCGAATATCTGGACGACTTGTGACTGCCTGCTTGCGTATATGGCTCTGGATGCGGAGCTAGACTGCGCACCCGCGATTCAGTTGGCCCTAGATTACAACAAGAAGGTATTTATTCCAAAAACCCTCGCTAATAACATGATTTTCTTTCGCATTCTCTCGGGTGACGGTCCCTTCGTAAAAGGGCCATTGGGAATCCGTGAGCCTGCGGGGGGTGAATTCGGAACAAATAGAGATGTATGGAAGCCCAAAGAGGGATCAAGCCTGGTGCTGACGCCAGGGCTTCTTTTTGACAAGGATGGTGGACGCCTTGGCAGGGGGGGTGGATTCTTTGACCGCTTTATCCGCGGATTTCGATCGAGTGGTGGCGATTTTGCCGTGGCAAGAACCCTCTTTATCGGCTATGCTTACGATGAGCAAGTTGTGGAAGAAGTACCAAAGGGAAGCGAAGACGAAGATCTGGATGGGGTGCTAAGCGATCGTCGTTTTCTTAGGGCATCCAGATGACCAGGAGATGACTGTTCGGAGTCTTTTATGAAACTGCTGGAGAAACATCGATATGAGTAAGATTAAATCGGCTTTGGAGCTGGCGCTCGAACGAAGCGCTGATATCAAGGTTGATAGAAGGGCTGTCAGTAGGGAAATGTTTGTCCATAGAGGGAAAACATCTGCCGGTAGGTTTTTGTCGGATGAAGACGATGACTCCGTGAGAGAGGAAATTAGAGCGCTCTTTGGTGAGGAGCGGGAATGGTTCAAGGAAGGACTGAGCGCAAACCTGCTTGCGAATATCAGTCTACCCCACTCCGAGGAGGATTTGAGACGGCTCGATTTGATTGGCAGAGGGCTAAGATGCATGGTGAAGGATGCGGGTGCGGCCAAGGATCTTGAGTACCTGATGGATAGATATGGGGACTTGTTTCGGCAGTATCTCGAGAATGCCAGAAGCCTGGAGTCTCAGCTTCGAGCCCAATGGGATGCCAGACTTCGACAAAAAGAGGAGCAGCTTAGGCAGAAATTGGGCTACACCGTTCGTTTGACAGCGGAGCAGGATCCAGAATTCGGAAAGACCTTAGGCGAGCAGTTAGCGGAACTCGATAGCCAATATGCAGAGATTTTGAGCCAGGGCAAGTCTCAAATCCGCGGACTAGTGCAGCAAGGATCGCGGTGAGGCTGTTTGAGCGATCCGGGGATGCGGAAATTGAACCACTGGCTGCCAGGATGCGTCCGCGCAATCTCAATGAATTTATAGGACAGAATCACATAGTGGGACCGGGCCGTCTTCTGCGACGCGCCATTGTCGCTGATGGGCTTTCAAGTCTGATTTTCTTCGGCCCTCCGGGAACCGGCAAGACTACCCTTGCCCGCGTGATTGCGGGGAGTACGAAGGGAAGGTTTGTTAACTTGAACGCAGTGCTTTCGGGAGTGGGGGATATACGCAGGGAGATTGCGCGGGCCAGGGAACTGCGGGATTTACATGGACGACGCACTATTCTATTTGTTGACGAGGTGCACCGCTGGAATAAATCCCAGCAAGACGCCCTTCTGCCCTGGGTGGAAAATGGGCTGATAATTCTGATTGGAGCCACCACAGAGAATCCCTACTTCGAGGTGAACAAGGCGCTTGTGAGCCGGAGCAGGGTGTTTCAGCTTACGGCCTTAGAGAAGGATGAGCTAAGACTTATCGCTAACCAGGCCATTAGAGATGTGGAGCGTGGTTACGGGCGCTGGGAAATCAATTTCGAGGAGAATGCGCTTGAGCATTTAATAAATATAAGTTCGGGCGACGCTCGCAGCCTGCTCAACGCCCTCGAATTGGCAATTGAAACCTCGGCCAGCCCCTTCCCTCCGGAGGACGGCGCCCTCATCAGGATTTCAATGACGGCGGCCGAGGAGAGTATTCAGCGCAGGGTTGTCCTCTATGACAAGGAGGGCGACTATCATTTCGATACCATCAGCGCCTTCATCAAATCGATTCGGGGATCGGATCCGGATGCGGCTCTCTACTGGATGGCGCTCATGGTTCGTGCGGGCGAGGATCCTGCTTATATCTTTCGACGGATGCTAATCAGTGCTTCGGAGGACGTGGGCTTGGCGGCTCCCGAGGCGCTCGGCATTGTATTGGCTGCGGCCGAGGCCTTTGACAGGGTTGGTTTGCCCGAGGGGCAGTTTCATCTTGCGCAGGCCGCTCTTTATCTGGCCACCTGCCCCAAGTCCAATTCCATATTGGGATATTTCGATGCTCTCAAATCGCTAAATGAAGAGGCTCGGGGAGGGGTTCCAACCCATCTTCGGGATGCCAGCAGGGACAGACAGCCCCTTGGGCACGGAGAGGGTTACAAGTATCCGCATGCCTGGCGTGAGCACTGGACGGCGCAGCAGTATCTACCCAGAGGGCTCGCAGGCCGATTTTTTTACGCCCCGGGCGAATTGGGATACGAGGGCAGGGTGCGCAAGGTTGTGCTGGCGCGGCGGGAAGCACAGTTGGCTGCTATTCTGGCCGAGGAGACGGAGGGTAAGGATGAGATTCTAACCTACACGCCGACTGACGAAAAAAGAGATGCCTGGCTGCGGCGTGCGGAATCCTCGGCAGAGCCATTGGCACTAAGGGTTTGCAGACTTCTTTTCGAGAAATGTCAGATGAAGAGGCATGAAAGAGTTCTTGTTGCGAACGATTCCGGCGGCACACTTATATGGGAGGCCACCCGGCGGGTACCTGAGGGGGGAGTTACCGCGCTATGCGCTGCTCCATCTGTTTATGATGCGCTGCGTTGGATGGCAGGTGGGCTGCCATCCATTGAGGCACCCGAATTGATACTGGGAGATATCGAATCTGCAAGGGCCGAACTGGGCAGAGATGGCAGACAATTCGACATCATTTGTTCGAGAAACTGGCTCTCTAGCCAGGATGATCCTTCCCGCTCGCGTAGGCTTCTTGCTGATGCATACGAGTTGGCGAGCCAGGCTGGCAGATTGCTTATGGCAGAACCCCATAGGGGCTCTGGAACATCTCTCTCCCGCCTGCTTGACGTCGATTGGAATGGGGCCAGCGAGAAACGATTTCGAGAAGCCGAGGCTCGGCTAGTGTCCGAGCTCGCTGCGAGGGGAGCGCCCGAAACGCTCAGCGGTATTCTCTCCGACACAGACTGGAGGGAACTAAGTATAGAAGCCCAGACTGTCCGCGAAACACGCCTGCTAGGCGCCTCTCTTCTGGATTCGTGGTTCTCTGTAAGAAGGGGCTCCTACGGATATGAAATGTCACGGTTGATGGGCAATAAGGAGTGGACTAAAATCGCGACCCTGCTGAAGCCCATCCTATGCGGCAAGTTGGTAGATTGGGAAACAGGCCTCCTCATTATTCGCGGAGTTAAGAAAGAGTGAAGCTGGATACCACGCGAGTAGGTATCACAATTCCCGCCGTCTATGAGGATCGAGCAATCCTGGTGGTAGACAAACCCAGGAACATCCACGTTCACTCCACCAGACTCTCTCGCGGCGAACACAGTGTTCAATCCGTTTTGGAGCAGCGCTTGAATAAGCGCTTGTATCCGGTACATCGTTTGGATCGCCCGGTAAGCGGCATACTTCTGATGGCAAAGAATGCTGAATCGGCATCGAAATTGGGCATCGCTTTTCGAACTCGCGGCTGCATAGACAAACGCTACCTCTGTGTCATTCGCGGCTGGCTATCAGGTTCCGGTTCATTCGATAGACCACTTAGGCAGGCTCCCAATAAACCTCTGCGCGAAGCAAAAACCTCCTATCGTGTTCTGGCCACGGTTGAGGCGCCCTGGTCTGATGGCATCTTCCCTACAAGCCGCTATACTTTGCTGGAATGCAAGGCCGAAACGGGCCGCTTTCACCAAATCAGGCGTCATCTGGCAGGCGGCGGCCATCCTGTAATCGGTGATGTCGCCCACGGCGACAATCCGCGAAACCGCATCTGGCTTCGTGAAACGGGCATCGACTGCCTACTTTTGCGATCCCATAGTCTCTGTTTTACCCATCCAGGCAGCGGAAAGCAAATAAGTCTTTGCGCTCCGCCCTACCCCCAATTCATGGAAGCTGCCAAACTTTTTGGCTGGCCCTTGGATTTGGCGGCCGCTCCGTCGATTTCTGTTCCATAGTTCTTGCAGGAATCGAATACTCTGAAAGCCAGTTTGATCTCGATGCTGCAGGCAAAGTAAGCAGGAACTCGTGGACTAATTATCTTTCGGCCCGAAACTCTATTTTTTTCGCAAGCACATCCGCCAACCAGACTTTGTTCCCCGATATTCCTTCAATCTCACAGCCCGGACGCCATTCTTATTGACATGAATTCCCTGTATGAAGTAAAAGATTGCCATATAGTTGGTGGATGTAGTTCAGAGGCAGAGCGCCAGATTGTGGATCTGGTTGTCGCGGGTTCAAGTCCCGTCATCCACCCCATGCGCCCTTAGCTCAGTTGGATAGAGTAACGGGCTTCGAACCCGTAGGTCGGAGGTTCGAGTCCTCCAGGGCGTAAAAAAGCGCAAAAACTTCTCGTAAAGAATTTGAGGCCCAGGCTATCGGTCCCCTGTTTCTGGAAGTCGCTCTGTTTGCCAGGAACCATCGGGGCCCCACTCTGGGGATGGGTTTCCCTGGCCTGACTTTTTGAAATTGCGTCGAACTCGCGGCCGAAATATTAGATGAAGTTTGATATTCGTTGAGGTTGGAATATCAACCAATCTCGGATTCTTGACGCGGTGAAGCTTGACTCCTAGCCGGCCTTGCCTTTGGAACATTCCGAAAAAGATATGAACTGCGAGAGGCTGGAATGCTCCCGTTCAGTGGAACAAGGGGAAATCAACTATATGAACCGAGACTTTTGTGACGTTTTGAGGTAAGCGTCTATAGGAGTCAGGCTGCCAGCAGAGCATGCAGATCGGCATCTTGTCCGCGGCTGGACATCTGACGATTATCAGGATAAGCTGTTTCGGGGCCGTTAGCTCAGCTGGTAGAGCAGCAGACTCTTAATCTGCGGGTCAAAGGTTCGATCCCTTTACGGCTCAACTTGGATGGTGGATAATCCCTGTTTTGATAGCGCGAGAGTGGTGGAATTGGTAGACACGCCGGTCTTAGGAGCCGGTGCCTTTGGCATAAGGGTTCAAGTCCCTTCTCTCGCAATATTGGGCGCCGTGAAGTGCTGTATTCGTTCAATTGTGGAATATCTGATGAAGGCCCCTTTGAGAGAAGGGTTTTTTAGCGTTTTTCCCGTAGGCTGATTATGAGGTGATAATGGTTGAAGATAAGCAACTAGAGCGTCTGGAAAATTCGGCAATGAAGCTAACTGTTCGAGTTGGCCCGGATGGTGTTGACAAAGCATATAGTGATTTGCTGGAAAAGTATTCGAAGGATACGCAGATTCCCGGTTTTCGAAGGGGAAGGGTTCCAAGGAATGTCATCGTTCGCAAGTTTGGGGAGGGTCTGAAGGTAGAGGCGGCTGGAAAGCTGCTCGATTCGGCCCTTCGGGAGGCACTTGAAGACGGGGATGCAAATCCAATTTCCAAACCACTGCTCGATAAGATGCCGAAGTTGGAGCCTGGCAAGCCGTTTACCTTCTCTGTCACCTTTGATGTCTTTCCGAATATTGACATGGCGGAATACCGTGGAATCAAGGTGGAGAACCTTCGGGTGAAAATTGAGCAGGAGGATGTTGCGCGGGAACTCGAGAGCATTCGAATGCAGAATTCCATCCTGATGGATAAGGAGGACGGTATTGCCGCTCAGGGCAGCGTGGTTACAACAAACTATGTGGAGTTGAACAAAGAGGGGCGTGCTTTGGAACAGAGCCGCAGAAAGGGCTTTGTCTTTACTCTGGGGGAAGGACATCCCTATGGGCTTGATTCCCAGATCGAGGGGATGAAGGTTGGCGATACACGTGTGCTTGAGGGAAACAGGGATGCAAACGAGGGTTCCAGCCAATCGACAAATAGCATCGAGGTATCCGTGGTAACTGTAAAAGTGAGAGAACTTCCTAACCTGGATGACGAACTGGCCCGTGATATCTCGGAAGAACTGAATTCCCTGGATGATTTGAAAAGAAAAATTCGGGAAGACCTTGAAACTCGCGCCAAATTGAAGATTCGGGCCAGAAAAATCAACAGGATAACGGAAAGGCTACTGGAAGGCACGAAAATAAATGTGCCGAACTCGATGATAGAGAGCGATTTAGAGAGCACTTGGCAGGACTATGTTCGACAATCGGGTGTGGCCGAGGAGGTTTTAATCGAGGCACTGAAGAAGGCCAATCAGAGCAAAAAAGATATCTTGGAGAAGTGGCGTAACGATGCGGTTAAATCAATCAAGACACGGCTTATCTACGGCAGGCTTGCCGAAAATGAGAAGATAGTGGTGAACGATGAGGGAATCGATGCCGAGCTTGCAAGACGGGGCAGACAGCAGGGCATTGATGCGGAGGAAATAGAAAAAAGATTTGGCGGAAAGCAATTCAGAGAGTATCTTAGAAGTGAACTGCTTCAGGAGCGCTTATTTGACTTCCTGCTAAGCAGTTCCATCGAAGTGAAAAGCCAAGCTATAGGCTATGGAGCACTGATGAGCGAGTAGCATGGCTGCCTGTGAGCGATTGGATGGATGCAGGAGTGGAAGTGAGACACCTGGCGTCTTGGCCAGAGAGCTAGAAAATAAAAAACGGAGTCAGAGGGCAAACTCGGGAGAGATGATGAAAATCGTAGGCGCGTATAATCCCTTCATAATAGAGAAAACCGGTATTGGAGAAACCCGCTATGATATATGGTCTAAACTGCTGCAGGAGCGCATCATTTTCCTCGGCGGTGAAATTCGGGATATCGATGCTGATCATGTTGTTGCCCAGCTGCTATACTTGGAATCTCAGGACCCCGAGAAGGATATCAGCTTCTATATCAATAGTCCCGGCGGCTCTGTAACTTCGGGATTGGCCATTTACGATACCATGCGGCATGTTAAAGCAGAGGTTCAAACTATTTGCATGGGTCAGGCCGCGTCGATGGGAGCGATTCTACTGGCCGGAGGTGCCCGGGGGAAGCGGATGGCCCTCCCTTCCTCCAGAATACTGATTCACCAACCATGGGGAGGCGTTCAGGGGCAGGCTGTGGATATTGGAATTCAGGCGCGTGAAATTATAAGGTTGAAGAAATTGGTAATCAGCTACCTTGCGGAGGACACTGGTAAGGACAGGGAGTCCATTGCGGCGGATTTGGAGCGAGATTTCTTCATGTCTTCCGAAGAAGCCGTCGAATATGGGATAGTAGACAAGATTCTTACGAGAGACGGAAGTGGCGGGAACTAAGGGCAAAGATTTTAAGACTTGCTCATTTTGCGGTAAAAAATCTGAGTTAGCAAAGAAATTGATTGCAGGGACCGGTGCGTGCATCTGCGATGAATGCGTGCTTGTATGCAACCGAATTCTGGCTGAAGAGAACGAAAGCATAACAGCCGGAATTGTCGATCAACTTCCCCTTCCGAAAGAAATCAAAACATACCTGGACGAGTATGTTATTGGCCAGGAACTAGCCAAGAAAACCCTGGCGGTTGCCGTTTACAATCATTACAAAAGAATAACTCATAAGGGCATGGTTAATGAGAAAAAGGTAGACTTGGAGAAATCCAACGTTCTCCTAATGGGCCCAACCGGCACGGGAAAGACACTCCTGGCCAAGACACTGGCACAGAAATTGAAGGTTCCCTTTGCGATTGCCGATGCCACAACCCTAACCGAAGCCGGCTATGTTGGCGAGGATGTCGAGAACATATTACTCAAGCTTATTCAGGCAGCCGGCAACAACATCGCGGCAGCCGAACGAGGGATAATCTATATTGATGAAATTGATAAGATTGGTCGCAAGGGGGAGAATGTCTCCATAACCAGAGATGTCTCCGGCGAGGGTGTTCAGCAAGCCCTATTGAAAATTATCGAAGGCTCGATTGCCTCTGTCCCCCCCCAGGGTGGCCGGAAACACCCCAACCAGGAAATGTTGAAAATAGACACCTCCAACATTCTTATAATCTGTGGCGGTGCCTTTGTGGGTTTAGACAAAATTATAGAGACGAGGGTGTCCGAACATCCAATAGGCTTTGGGGCGGAAATCCGGAAGGCCAGGGACAGGAAACTATCCGAGCTCTATACCAGGCTGCATCCGGATGATTTGGTGAAATTTGGTCTGATCCCTGAATTTATCGGTCGCTTCCCAATCCTTGTTGCATTGGACAATCTAACTGAAAAAGAACTTGTCAGGGTAATAATCGAACCAAAAAATTCGGTTGTACGACAGTACACTGTTTCGATGGAAATGGATGGAGTGGATTTGGAATTTCAGGATGAGGCTATCTATGCGGTTGCGGCAAAGACTCTCAAACAGAAAACCGGAGCACGCGGTATCAGATCAATAGTGGAAGCAGCGATGATTGATGTAATGTTCGAACTACCTTCCATCCAGGGACGCAAAAGAGTAATTGTAAATAAGGAAGTTATCGAGAATGGCGCCCGGCCTCAGATAGTTGAACTAGGTGTACTACCGGAAACCGGCAGTGATGAAGCGGATGAAATCAAACAAATCACGGCATAACGAGAAATCACGGGATTTCGATAATCGAGCGAAAAAAATGAGAATGTCGGCAGAAAACCCAGCCGCACTGAATTTCTGTTAACTTTTTCTTTTTCGGCAGATATTTGCTCTTAGAGCGGAAAAATCAGGTTGAATAAGGTTTTGCGATGGACCATACTCTGGCCAGACAGGAGGTTTTTTGTGAAGCGAATAATCTGTTTGACCGCCGTGATTCTAGGCGCGTTTGCCCTCTTCGCGCAGGATTTCGAAAACGAGTCCGAGTATTATGCCAAAACCGTCCCAATAACAAAGATATACACTCACAAGGAAGGATACAGGGTTGACTACATACGCGAGGGCAGACTGACGGATACTTTCTGGGCGCCTTCAGAATGGTTTCGCGGCTCTCAAAGGAAGGGTGCGATAGCCTTTGTTGCGGGCGCAGCCTATCCATACGCATCATTCTTTTTCAAGGACGGTGTCGTAAACCATTTTCGCCTCTATCTTGTGGAAAATCTGGCGCACGAAAGCTGGGCCACCTACAGGCCGGAAGAGGAGATAGCCGCCAATTTCCCTCCGGCAGATTCACCCCCCGAAATTAATTTTTGAACCAGTACAAGGGGTTTATTGCCCAGCCGACGATGGTGCCCCAATACAGCGTACCACACATGTGCGCCCTGAGGCTTGACAAACTAAAAAAGTGGTATTAGGCTATTTTTGTGGGTTCCCGGAGGGTTCTTGGATCGATATGGCGGCCTCAGCTTGACGGAAGTGATTTTGAAAAACTTGCATGACATCGAATTAATGCTTCCTTCAGTGCACCGAAGATCCGTTTCTTTCTTAGCTTTGGCTGTTTCATACTTTTATAACTTCTAATTGAAGCAAGAACCTAAAAGGGAGTGTAATAGTATCTAACATTTGTTGGCGAGGCCCTTTAGGAGTAAGCTTAGAATGCGAAAACTATTTTTGACTGCGATTAGCTTGGTTGCGTTAAGCGGGATGATTGGCGGTGAAACGCTCACTCTGACAGTGTATGAGGCAGTTGAGATGTCAGTCGCTCAAAATCTGAACCTCAAAAAATCCAGCGTTGATTTGAACGCCTACAGGCGATCTAGGGAAAACCTCTGGAATTCGTTTCTTCCATCAATGAGTCTATCCGCGGGAATTCAATCGGATGCAGATATTACTGGTCTTGGCAACGGGAAAAAGTCCACGGATCCGGGCGCCTTTGGGTTTTCAACAGGCCTTAAGCTAACTCTGCCACTGAACATGGCGACCGCTCCTGGAATCAAAACCAGAATAGCCGACTATGAAGCGGGTTTGGTCAGTTACGAGAGTGCCAAAAAAATGCTGGAAAGAGATGTCCGCAAGCAGTTCTATTTCCTGCTTAGCAGCCAGGAAAACATTCAGATTCAGAGGGGCAATATAGAACTGGCTGAAAAACGACTCGAGCAGGCCAGAAACAATTTTGAGAACGGGCTAATCCAGGAACTCGATGTTCTGTCTGCCGAAGTAACTCTGGCGGGCCTGCAGCCCACCTACAACTCAGCGGTTGCCGAATATGAAAAACTGATGTTGTATTTCAAATTCCTTATCGGCGCTGACAGAAACATGAAGATTGATCTGGATGGCAGCCTCGATGCCGAGGCCTATCAATTTGATGATGAAGATCTGATTAACAAATTCATATCCAGGCGTTTCGATATCCGCACCCTGGAAAAGCAGATCGAATCCCTGGAATTTAAGAAGCAGGTAGTGAGGCGGAATTATAACACGCCAACCCTCACATTGGACTATACTTATGGAATCGCCGCTTCAAATGCCAACATGGACATCAGTACCTATCCACCAGAAACTATTGAAAGGTGGTCTAATTGGGCCGATAGTGGACAATTGAGAATGACCCTTGGCTGGCGCTTCGACGGTCTCATTCCAGGTTCGGGCATAGATATTCAAATCAGGGAAGTCCAGGATGAAATTGACAAGCTGGTTCTGGCCAGGCAGATGGCGTTTGAATCCGCCGCCATCGAGATTACGAATCTGGTAAACAAGCTTGAGACCGCGCGAAAAATAATTGATGCGAGCGTCTCGAACGTTGAATTGGCCCGAAGGAATTTTGAGCTTACAGAGAGGGCATACAATGTTGGGGCGCGAGAGATATTGGATGTGGAGACAAGTCAGCAGAAGTACCTGGAGGCCTCGCAGAGGTTGCTGTATTCGAAGTACGAGTATATTGCCGAACTGCTCAACCTTGAGTACGCGCTTAACACTTCCGTGGATGAGCTGCAAAGATAGGACAGTACTTAGATTGGAGACTGGGGAAAATCAGGAGGAGTGATGAAAAAGATACTTATCATTATCGTAGTACTTCTTGTTGCGGGATTGCTTATTGGCGGATTTCTGCTTTTTAGGAAGGACAGGGCAGAAAGCCAGACCACCGTAGCGGAGGAGGTTGTGGTGCTTACCCCTGTTATAACCACCAGGGCGGTAAGCGGTTCGATTGCCGATTTCTTTCAAACCAACGGTGAGGTTGTATCTGCCAGCACGGTTGACACCTATGCCGATGCCAGGGGCATCCTGGCACGTTTGTATGTCGAATTGGGTGATTATGTTCGGGCCAACCAGACTATTGCCGAGGTGGATCCATCACAACCGGGGCTTACTTATGCCCTTAGTCCTGTAAGGGCCAGGGTGTCCGGAACAATCACCTCGCTGCCCTTCAATCGAGGTGATGCCGTAAGCACTCAGACCCCGATTGCCACAATTGGCGATCTGAGTCGTTTGCAGGTTGTGGCGGACATACCGGAGCGCTACATATCCCGAATTCGAATTGGGCTTCCCACGGATATTCACCTTGAGGCCTGGCCCGAGCATGCCATATCGGTGAGAGTGGATGAAATCAATCCCGTTGTAAATCCGGCTAGCCGAACCATGGAGATAAGGATGGATATCCCAGGCGGAGACTCCAGGGCGCAGGCCGGCATGTACGCGGAGGTCATATTGACCATCGAAGAGAAGGAAGGGGTAGTCAAGATTCCAACCGATACCGTATTGCGCAGGCTGGGGGATGTATTTGTCTTTGTGATCGAAGATGATATCGCAGTAAGAAAACCCGTTGTTTTGGGCATCTCTCAGGATGGATTTGTTGAGGTATTAGAAGGGATAGAGGCTGGAGAAAATGTTGTAATTCAGGGTCAGTCTCTTTTGGAAGATGCTGTTAAGGTTCGCATCCTTCCAGGATTGCAGGCGGTAAGCTAGGATGAGCATTGCAAAAAGAGTTGTTAGCAGGCCAACAACCTTCCTTATTATATACATCCTTATAATTGGTTTAGCACTGTATATTTTGCCTCAAATAGCCTTAGATTTGTTTCCCGATATCACAGCGCCAGTTCTGGTTATTTCCACAACTTACCCTGGAGCCAGTCCGGAGGAAGTCGAGCAAACCATCACCAAACCGATGGAAGGGGCCATATCGAACGCAACGGGCGTACAAAAAATAAGTTCAACTTCCACTGAGGGGCAAAGCATTATCATCCTTGAACTGCGCTGGAGTTATGATTTATCGGGATCGACAAACGATGTGCGTGATAAGCTGGAATGGGTCAAGAGTCTCCTGCCGGAAGGAGCCGGCACCCCTCAAATATTCAAGTACGATCCCTCGCTTATTCCGATTTATCAGCTGTCTATGGAGGGAAACCGAGATGTCGATGAAATATATGATTTCGCAAAAAACCAAATCCAACCCAGACTCGAACAGGTGGACGATGTTTCCCTTGTATCGATATATGGTGGACGTGAAAGGGCCATAAGAGTTGAGATATCTCAGAATCGCCTGGAAGCCTACGGACTTACGATGCTCGGTGTCGTCCAGGCCCTTTCTGCGCAAAATACTCAAATCGGCGCGGGTTCGGTTTATGAGGGCAATTTCAAGTACCTGGTCCAAACCGAGGGTGAGTTCGACAGCGTCGAAGAGATACAAAATGCGGTTATCACCTACAGGGGAGGAGGAACCAACCCGATAACCGGCCGAAACGCGGGCACGGCCATCAGACTCCGTGACATTGCCGATGTTAGCGATTCTTATAAGGACGTTTTCGCTAAAGCCTTTACACTTCGGGGCATTAGCGAAGTGAGTCAGGGTGTATTCTTCGTAATACAGAAGCAATCGGGTACCAACTCTGTAGAAGTTGCCGACAACATCATCGCCGAAGTAGAAGAAATACGAAACATTTTGCCACCCGGCACGAGCCTTACTACTGTTTATGACACGTCTAAGCTCATTCGTAATTCGCTTAGAAGCGTTACTTCTTCGGCAATACTTGGGGCACTTCTGGCGATGGTTGTGCTGTTCGTCTTTCTTAGAAGTTGGAAGAGTACCATCATCATTGGTCTTTCGATTCCCATTAGTTTACTCATAGCTACCATGTTCATGTATTTTGCTGAAATAACGCTCAATATAATGACTCTGGCTGGACTCACCCTGGGAATCGGCATGATAGTTGATTCTTCCATAGTAATTCTTGAAAACATCTACCGATATCGAGAAAAGGGTGCAAAAGCGGCTCCGGCCGCATTTCTGGGCGCTCAAGAAATGATGACAGCGATTACGGCATCCGTTTTAACTACGGTTGGAGTTTTCATGCCTTTGCTGATGTTCAAAAGAGAACTGGCTGTAATAGGAGTCTTATTCGAAGAATTAGCTTTGACAATTGTTATTGCGCTACTTGCCTCCCTTCTAGTGGCTATTACATTGGTGCCGGTTCTTTCGAGCAAGTACCTTGTGCTCTATCCACGCAGGCAGAGACTGCCGGGAATCCGGAGCAATGCAATTGGTAGTGCATTCGTCAGATTCACCAACGGTTATAAACGTCTACTGGCCGGGATTTTGAGGAATAAGGGACTCGCGGTTTTCATCATTATTCTGGTGTTTATGATCAGTCTCCTTACTCTGGAACCGCTGGGCGGAAATGTTGGAGTCGCATTCCTTCCCGATCAAACCTATGATACTCTGGAAGTCGCGGTGGAATTTCCCGTTGGAACCCGCTACGAGGTTACCGAGACGGCCTTGATGGAATTGGCTGATCGCGCCAGTAAGGAAGTAGAGGGGTATCAGAATATTTTCATTCTCGCAGGAACTGGAGCAGATTTCTTTACCCTCAGCCCTGAAACACATAAGGGCGTATTGTATATTAATTTGCCGGCCATTGAGGAGCAGATTGACAGTTATGCCGATATGAAGAGAAAGGTACGCGCAAATTTCGATTTGTTTCCTTCGGCAAATTTTGAAATACGGGAGGCGCAATTTGGCAACACATTACCAATCGATATCATTCTACGAACAGACGATTTAAATAAATCCAGAACATTGGCAACCGAAATTCGTAATCTTCTCGAGAACCAGGTGGATGAAGTCATTGAACCTCAGATATCTCTTCGTGATGGCCTTCCAATTGCAAGCATTGTTTTAGACCGCGACAAGGCGTATTCTTTGGGACTCAATATCAGCAGTGTCGCAAATGAGATAAGCGCGGCTGTTAATGGCAAGATAGCCGGCCGTTATCAACCCGGCGACGGAGATGAAATCGATATCTTGGTAATTTTCCGCGAGGAGGATCGCTGGGAAATACTTGATTTGGACCGGATTTATGTTCTGAATCAAACAGGGGAACAAATTCCCGTAAGTTCGATTGCCAGAATTGAGCGGACAACCGGACCGGTATCCATAGAAAGAGAAGATCGCTCAAGGGTGGTACATGTAACCGCTAAATTGAAGCCCAAAACTTCCCTTAACAAGGCGGATGCGGCTGTGAAAAAGGCTGTTGCAGAGAATATAGTTATTGATGACAGCGTGATTCTTGAATACTCCGGCGCTTTTGCTGATCTGATTGAGTATATAGTCAAGCTTATTGGCATTATGGCGATTGCGTTGGCATTGGTTTACGGCATCATGGCCAGTCTGTTTGAATCGCTGAAGGATCCCTTTATCGTATTCCTGTCGATATTTATGATTATCCCGGGAATCCTGTTTATGTATTCCATTATGAACCTGCCTGTTTTCAGATATGCAGCACCATTATCCATATATTCGGCAGTTGGGCTTTTGATGCTGATTGGCATCTCAGTGAACAACGGTATAGTTCTTATTGACTATATGAACCTGCTGAGAGACCGGGACTACCTCATTCTTAATGCAACCATAGAAGGCTGTGCTAACCGACTGCGCCCGGTATTAATGACATCTCTTACAACGATCCTGGCTATGGTGCCCCTAGCCTTCAACACCGGAGAAAGCGCTAACTTGGTGCGCCCTATTGGCCAGACAATTATCGGCGGTATGATAATGAGCACACTGATGACTCTGTTCCTGGTTCCAATATTGTACGCAAGGATTAACAGGAAAGCCGATTTGAAACGGTGGGGTGATACGGAGGGTTCCGTTGCGAAAAGCCTTGATGAAGGAGATAGTGAATGAGGGGACTTAAACGAGTGGAGATAATTGCAAACCATTCGATTGAAAGGGACGTGATGCAGTCATTGGAATCAACGGGCTTTGCAGGCTGTTTCACCAAGATTCCAAACGTTCACGGGCGCGGAAATTCCGACCCGAAAAGGGGGGACCATATCTGGCCGGAGGAAAATTTTCTCCTCATTATTTACTGTAATGATCAAGAGGCCGAGGTGATTGAGGAGGCGATCAATGGCCTGCGAGGCGATTTCCCGGATGAGGGAGTAACTTGCTTCGTTACGGATTGAATTAGAAGTAGATTTAAGTATTACGCACCACGCCGCAAGTTCGAATTTTGCCCTTATTGAGACAGGCGCATTCGATTTCGGCAGCCTGTGCTGGCGCTGCGCTCGGCACATTGCTGGTTTGGGTGCTAAGATTTTTCGCTCGGATTCAAAGCTCGGCTCTTTGGGAAAGCAGCACTCTGCTGCTTTCCATCCCCATGCAAAGCGCAAAAACCTGGAAGTCTAGCATGTGGCACCCTAAGGTGTAACCAGATCTGAAATAAGTAGAGGGCCCGTTCGCTGCCGTGCTTTTGTGCCACGAGATTAGACATTTGCAGACTGCTCAAATTCCCAGTATTCTATATCCATATATTCTTAGAAAGGTAGTAGCCATGCTCAATGATACAGCCTTGAGTTAGTGGCCTGTTGGAGAATGCAGCCCAACGTACTGCATCAGAAGACAGGGTTCCGGGCATCAGGGGGTGAAGCAGAGAGGTTGGCGTGAGTGAAATTGTCCATGAACAATAGAGCAATAAAAGGGGTTACGAATACGTCTTCATCCAGATAATCGACTCGGGAGGATTTATGTGCATATGGGTAATGCTGCAAAAGAAATGAATAATAACAAAGAAACAGAAAGGGCGGAACTCCACAAAACCATCTGGCGCATTGCCAACGATCTGCGAGGCAGTGAGATGGTTGGGACTTCAAGAACTATGTCCTTGGCTTGCTGTTCTACCGCTTCATCTCAGAGAATCTGGTCGGTTACATCAATGAACAGGAGCGTAAAGCAGGCAGGCAGGACTTCGGTTACACCACACTGAGTGATGAAAAGGCTGAAATAGGCCGTGATGTAACTGCCAAGGAGAAGGGCTTCTACATCCTGCCTTCAGAACTTTTCGGCAATGTGAGCAAACAGGCAAGAGGGGATTCCAATCTAAATGAAACCTTGAGCCGAATTTGTGCCAATATCGAAAAATCAGCAACAGGAAACGAAAGCGAAGACGATTTCAAAGGGCTGTTTGACGACCTTGACGTCAACAGCAAACTCGGAGCAACGGTGCCTACACGCAACAAGAAACTGGTGAAACTACTTGAAGCCATCGGCGACCTGCCCCTTTCCAATTGCACGGGCAGATTTACCGACAACACAAACGATATGTTCGGCGATGCCTATGAATACCTGATGTATATGTATGCCTCCAATGCCGGAAAATCGGGCGGGGAGTTTTTTACCCCGCAGAAGGTTTCCGAACTGCTCGCTCGCATCACTGTGGTGGGCAAGAGCGAGGTCAACAAGGTTTATGACCCGGCCTGCGGTTCCGGTTCGCTGCTGCTCAAGTTCGTCAAGATACTTGGCCGCGACAAGGTGCGCCAGGGCTTTTTCGGCCAAGAAATCAATCTGACTACCTACAACCTGTGCCACATCAATATGTTTCTCCACAATGTCAACTACGAGAAGTTCGATATCGCCCATGGTGACACGCTCACCGATCCGATGCACTCAGCCGACGAGTCGTACGAGGCCATCGTTTCCAATCCGCCATACTCGCTTAAATGGGAAAAGGCAAGGACAACCCCCTGCTCATCAACGACCCTCGCTACGCTCCTGCGGGCGTGCTCGCCCCTAAAACCAAGGCAGATCTGGCCTTCGTTATGCACATGCTGAGCTGGCTGGCAGTGAACGGCACAGCTGCCATCGTTGAATTCCCGGGCGTGCTCTATCGCGGTGGTGCGGAGAAGAGAATCCGTCAATACCTTATTGATAATAATTTCATTGATACAGTGATTCAGCTGCCGCCCAACCTTTTCTTCGGCACCAGCATCGCCACCTGCATCATCGTGCTGAAAAAATTCAAGTCCGATAACGCCACCCTGTTCATCGAAGCTTCCTCGCAATTCGCCCCGAGGCAAGAACGAAAACAAACTTCTACCTGAACACCAGCAGAAGATTCTGGATGCCTTTATCGGGCGCAAAGACATCGAACACTTCGCGCGGCTGGTAGCCAATGAAGAGATTAGCGAAAACGAATACAATATTACCGTCTCTTCCTATGTGGAGCAGAAGAACGAACGCGAGGAAATCAATATCACCGAGCTCAATTCAGAAATTGCCGGCATAGTGGCCAGGCAAGCGGAGCTGAGAACGCAAATTGATGCCATCGTGGCCGATTTGGAGGGTAAGGGGCATGAGCAGGATTGATAAATTGGTTGCAAGGCTGTGTCCTGAGGGGGTGGAATATAGGGAAGTACAGGAGCTATTTGTTACGAAAAACGGTTATACCCCATCGAAAACAAACCAAGCATTCTGGGTTGATGGAACAGTGCCGTGGTTCAGAATGGATGATATTCGTAAGAACGGTAGAATCCTAAGTGAATCGTTGCAGCAGATTACCAAGGACGCTGTAAAGGGTGGTCGACTATTCCCTGCAAATTCAATCATAGTTGCAACGATAGCTACCATCGGCGAACATGCATTGATAACGGTTCCACATCTATCGAACCAACGGTTCACTTCTCTTGCGCTAAAGTCAGAATTTATCGAACAGCTTGATGTGAAGTTCCTTTTTTACTACTGCTTTGTGCTTAGCGAGTGGTGCCGCAATAACACAACTAAATCAAGCTTCTCATCGGTGGACATGAACGGCTTCAAGCGCTTCCGCATTCCCATCCCCCCACTTAAGGTACAAAAAGAAATTGTCAAAATTCTCGATAAGTTCGATATGTTAGTGAACGACCTCTCCAGCGGCCTGCCGGCCGAAATCAAGGCGCGCCGTCTGCAGTACGAGTACTACCGTGACTGCCTGCTTAGTTTTCAGGAAATAGCATGAACAAGAATCCCAAGTCGTACCGCATCGAACCGATTGTGTTTTCAGATGAAAATACGGTTGTTACCGAGTTCTTATTAGATGAAGTTCTTGAAACAGCGTATCAGTCTGAGGCAGAACTGGAAAAGGCCTTTATCAAACAGCTGCGGGAGCAGGCCTAAAAAAACCCCCTTTTTGAACAAAAAAATGAAAATTTTCTCATTTTGCCTGCAAAAAACTGCACTGGCTCAATTGCCTATAATTTCTTCTTGTGTAGTCAATTAAAATCAAATACTCCGATTTTTCTCATTCTCAAAATACTTGCCTCCCTACACTGGATGATATCAGCAGTGAGGATATGGGCGCCATTATCGATGCCGCCTGGCCCTCGCTGAAAGCGCCCATCAAAAAGAGTCTCATTGCATCCTCCTCCATCCGCTTCCGCTCCGAATCCTCTCCATGTCTGCGGACCTTGGAGAAGATGCTAAATCGCCTGCACCTCTACACCAACCGCAAGGGGGAGGAGCCCACCATAAAAGATGTTATTGATATGCTTTTGAAAATTCCATTTATAGCAAACTACAAGTATCTGGGATCACTTGAGCGCGACGAGAGGCAGCTTGAAAGAGTTTCCATAAACTGTAGTTATCGGTGGACTCCTGATTTGGACACGCTTGAATTCTTTGACGCCTATGGCTGGTTTCCCGTTGAAATTATTGGGACATTTCGGCAGGAGGTACTATGGGATACCAGTGCCGGCAGGAATTACGCGGAGACGGGTGGGTTTGAATACACATATACCATGAACGACGGGATCAAGTTCACTTTCAGGGGAACTACAAGAGGCCAAGCGGTATACCCTGCCGCGCTCGATAAGGATTCGATAATCGAAGAGATTGAAGAGCTGGGCAGCGATGATATTGGAGTCGAATCCATTGACGAGGGTATTAGCATCTCTCTTGAAGATATACATTTTGTGCCGGATGAGGCGCGGATGATTGAAGGGGAAGAGAAGAAACTGGATGAGATTGTCAGGATACTCAGGCGTTATCCGGATAAGGATATTCTGGTTATCGGGCATACCGCAAGGCTCCCAGGCAGTTCGGATGGCCTAGAGCTCTCATACCGGCGCGCACAGGCCGTAGCTAGATTTCTTATCGAGCGAGGAGTGAAGACGGATTCTCAGGTGGTAATTCGTGGCATGGGGAATTCACAACCGATTGGCGATAATTCCACCCCAGAGGGCAGAAAACAGAATCGACGGGTGGAGATAGTTATCCTGGAGAATTAGCTTGCTCCCCCGCGCTTGGCAGACTCTATGTTGAGTCTCTTATGGGAGGATGCATTCGAAATTTAGAAGCACGCCTGAGGGCGGCATGAAACCGCGGGAAGGTCTTAAAAGCCCTGTATTATGCAGGCTATCTCGAATTTCAGTCCAGTTTTCTAATCACGGTCAATCGGTAGTAGACAATGGAATAGACAACAGACATAATATCATTATATATGCAAGGAGGAATTATGTCAAGAAGGAAATTGTTGGCGATTGCATTAACAGCCGTATTATCAGGATTGTTGTTCGCTAATGGCGGCAAAGGCGAGATCAGTGATTCGGATTATGCTACAACACTGTATTGGAATCTTTCATCGTCCGGGCCTAAAACCATAGATCCTGCCTTGAACGGCGCTACCGATGGAGGCGATGTCATTAGCAACCTCTATGAGGGCTTGGTTCGCGAGCAGGCAGGTGTGGTTAAACCCGGTATCGCCGAGAGTTGGGAAATCACGGACGGCGGCACAACCGTTACCTTCAAGCTTCGTAGATCACGATGGTCTGATGGCTCGAAACTGACGGCGGACGACTTTGTGTATTCCTGGAAACGGGCCATGGATCCCGCGACGGCATCCGAGTATGCCTGGATTTGGGAGTATACCAATGTAGTTGGCTCGCAGGAAGCTGCCGAGGGTAAAGGATCTTTGGATGAAGTTGAAATCGAGGCCTTGGACGACTACACCCTGCAGGTAAAACTAACCCATCCAACAGAGTATTTTGTATCGCTTATGGCCTTCTACCATTTTATGCCTGTCAAGCAGAAATCAGTCGAAGCCGGACCGGATGGAACCTGGGCAAGCAATCCAAAGTTGGCTATCAGCAACGGCCCCTTCAAGCTCACGAGATACGTAATCAACGAGGGTTTGAGAATGGAAAAGAATCCCTATTACTGGAAGGCGGATGAGGTGAAGTTGTCAGCCATCGAAGCTGCATTCATCGATGATCTTACCACCGCATACACCGCCTATCAGGCGGGCGATTTCGATTTTCTAAGCGATGTGCCCCCCGCGGAAATTCCCAAGTTAGTTGCGGAAAATCCGGAATTCTACATTTTCCCGCTCCTTGGTACATACTATTACAACTTCAACTTGGATTTGGATATGTGGCAGGATGAACGAGTGCGAAGGGCGCTTACCCTTGCCATCGACAGGGAAAAGATTACCGAGATTGAGGGGAAGGGAAGTATTCCGGCTGCCGGATTTGTGCCAGTGGGATTTATCGACCATATGGGAAACGATTTCGCCGAAACTGCCGCGGACCATGGAATTCCGACTGACGGAAGCGGAATTGAAGAGGCAAAGCGCCTATTAGCTGAGGCAGGATATCCCAATGGCGAGGGATTCCCGAAATTCACCATCATGTACAACACTAGCGAGGGCCATCAGCAGGTAGCTGAGATGGTGCAGGAAATGTGGAAGACAAACCTGGGTATTGAAACCAATCTTGAAAATCAGGAATGGGCAGTTTTCCAAGATACACGGAAGGAGGGTGATTACGAGGTTTCCCGCGGTGGGTGGCTTACTGACTTCATGGACCCCATGGGCGTACTAGCTATATTCGTGTCGGAAAACGCCTATAACGATCCCAATTATAGCAACCGCGAGTTTGACGAACTTTTATCCAAAGCCAATCAGACAATCGGAGCTGAACATTTTGAGGCCCTTTATGAGGCAGAAAAAATTCTGATGACTGAATTACCTATTACTCCCGTGTATCACTACACAGAGATCTACCTATCGTCTTCGCAGGTAAAGAACTGGACTAGGAGCGTGCTTAGTGCACTAGATTTCAGCAGTGCCTACCTTGAAAGATTGGACAAGGGTGGACCGTGACGAACAGTCCACCCTTGTCCAATGCCCATATAAGTTAAATGTAGTGCCGTGAGAAATTACTTCCTTAGGCGTTTTGTCTACTCACTGTTTACGATTTTTCTGGTTGCAACGGCTACCTTCTTTATGATGCGTTCTATCCCCGGGGGACCATTTACAAGAGAACGTCCGGTGCCTGACGAGATTATGCTGGCTTTGAACGCCAAATACAATCTGGATGAACCGCTTATTGTTCAGTATTTCGACTATATGAAGGGCTTGGTAACCCTTGATTTGGGCCCATCCTTTTCCAGGGTGGGTGTTTCCGTAAATGATCTGATTGAGCTTGGTTTTCCAATTACCGCAAGAATTGGATTCCTTTCGACTTTTCTTATCATTATACTTGGTATTCCTGTTGGGATAATATCCGCACTGAAGCAGCATCGCCCTGTTGACTACTTTGTTATGTTCGTGGCGACTTTGGGAGTTACAATCCCGAGTTTTGTTATAGCCACCCTGTACATCTATTTTTTTGCCGGAAAACTCGGCTTGGTGCCCAGTTTTGGATTGAAAACTTCCTTGGCCTATATCGGCCCCGTAATTGCCTTAAGCGGATATCCACTGTCATTTGTAGCCAGGCTTACCCGATCAAGTATGCTGGAAGTGCTAAGACAGGACTACATTCGAACCGCGCGAGCGAATGGTCTAAGAGAGCTATCTGTACTCGGCAAGCATGCAATGAAGAATGCCTTGATACCTGTCATTACCTATCTAGGACCCGCTATCGCTGTGCTTATGACCGGTTCATTTGTTGTTGAGCGCATTTTCGCTATTCCTGGAATTGGCAGGTACTTTGTAGAAGGCGTTTCTAACCGTGATTACACCGTAATTATGGGTGTTACAGTGCTCTTTGCTTCTTTTTATATTTTCATGGTTTATCTGGTAGATGTTCTATACGCGATAGTCGATCCGCGAATAAGATTCGATAAGGAAATCGCTTAGACATGCTGCCCAAAGCTGATTATTTTGAATTTGTCAGTGGGGAAGAGAAGCATAATCTGGAAAAACTCGAGAAATCTCTTACTTATTGGCAGGATGCATGGCGTCGGTTGAGAAAGCATAAGTTGGCCATGGCTGGATTTGCCGGCGTGCTTTTCATAATTCTTTTTGCAGTTATAGGCCCCCTTTTTTCGCGATTTTCGTACTCGGATCAGATTTTAGACTATGCCAAAACTCCGCCCAGGCTGGACATTTACGAGTTGGCAGATGACTACTATGTCTTTCTGACGCAGGACTATCGCCTGCTCCGCGTCAGTGAGGAGGGCGAGATACTTGGGCGGATATTCGATACGGACAAGGATTTGGTGAATAAGATTTTCACCTACCTGGATGCCGAGAGGGGTTTGGAGATAGAACTGGATTTTTCTTATAATCTGCTGCCAGGCAGGGTGACCGACTATGATTTTACCTTCGCGGTCAATGGTGGTAATCCGATAATCGAGGCTACAAAGACAGTATCCAACAAAACCTATCCCTTTGGAAGCGATTCGGTTGGCAGGAGCATTCTGGTTAGGGTTATGTACGGCGCCAGGATATCGCTTATGGTGGCCTTTGTGGCCTCGTTGGCGAATCTGCTCATAGGCGCCCTTTACGGCAGCATTGCCGGCTATGAGGGAGGCCTAACCGATATTCTCATGATGAGATTTGTCGATATACTCAATTCCATTCCATTACTGCTCTATGTAATCCTCATTATGGTTTTGGTGCGTAATCGCGGTCTGTGGACCATGATAATCGCGCTAGGAAGTATTTACTGGATTAACATGGCGCGATTGGTGCGAGGGCAGGTATTATCTCTGAAAAAGCAAGAGTTTGTTTTGGCCGCTATAGCGCTGGGTGTGAAAAGACGAGCAATTATATCGAGGCATCTGATACCCAACACAATCGGTCCAATCATCGTATCCATGACGATGATGATCCCCCGGGCCATCTTCACCGAAGCCTTTTTGAGCTTCATAGGTTTGGGGGTTTCGGCTCCAATGGCTTCCTGGGGAACTCTGAGCGAGGATGCTCTCTCGGCGCTCCTGTCATTTCCATACCAATTACTTTTTCCATCGCTGGCCATCGCAATTTCCATGCTGTCCTTCAATTTTCTGGGTGACGGCTTGCGTGATGCCTTAGACCCCAGACTGAGGAAGGGTTAAGGCAATGAGGGGAAAACTACTTGAAGCCAAAAATGTCAGCACCTCGTTTTTTTCGCATCTGGGCGAAATTCAGGCGGTTAGAAACATTTCGTTCTATATAGAACGGGGAGACGTATTGGGTATTGTCGGCGAATCTGGTTCCGGGAAAAGTGTTACCGCGCTCTCTATAATGGGCTTGATTGGGCCTCCCGGGAAGATTAAACAGGGCGAGATCATATTCGATGGTGAAGACCTGGTAAAAAAAAGTCAGAGAGAGATGAGTGAGTTGCGGGGGAATGAATTGTCCATGATATTCCAGGATCCCATGACATCCCTGAATCCAGTTTATCGCATCGGAAATCAAATGGTTGAGGTTATTCGTTGGCATAAACGAAATTTGAGCCGAAAGGAAGCCGCCGCCCGGGCAATCGAAATGATGAGATTGGTTAAGATTCCGGAGCCTGAGAGACAAATCAAGAGCTATCCGAATGAATTCTCGGGGGGAATGCGGCAGAGGGTAATGATTGCAACTGCCCTATCCTGCAATCCCAGGCTGCTAATAGCCGATGAACCAACGACGGCCTTAGATGTGACTATCCAGGCTCAGATTCTGGATTTGATGAACGATTTGAGAGAGCGTATCAATGCCTCGATTATTTTGATTACTCACGATCTGGGAGTAATAGCCGAGGTGTGCAACAGAATGATTGTAATGTATGGTGGAATTATTATGGAAACGGGGAACGAGAAGGATATTTTTTACAACTCCCAAAATCCATATACCGTGGGATTGCACCGGTCTGTACCAAAGGGAAACCTGTCAATTAGCGAAAAACGCCTAAGACCAATTCAGGGCACGCCTCCGGATTTAATGCATCCGCCGAAGGGCTGCCCCTTCTCACCGCGCTGCTCACACACAATGAAAATATGTCTCGATATACCCTCCCCAACTATCCGCCTGAGCGATACCCACAGTTCTGCGTGTTGGCTGCTTCATGAAGATGCGCCAAGAATTAACGGCTATAACAAGGGGACTGTTGTTGACTAATCAAAAGGGTCTTCTGGAAGTCAAGAATCTCCGTAAGCACTTCCGGGTTCGGGGAGGGGGCACCCTAATTGGGAAGAAATTGTTTTTAAAGGCCGTGGATGGTGTCTCCTTTCATATTGACCGCGGGGAAACCTTTGGACTTGTAGGCGAATCCGGCTGCGGCAAGTCCACTATGGGTCGAACTATAATCCGCTTATACAACGCCACTGGCGGTGAAATTTTCTTTGGCGGCGTTAACATCACGGATATGAGCGAGAAGAAACTCCTCCCCTTTCGCAAGCGCATGCAGATGATTTTCCAGGATCCCTACGCCTCCCTGAATCCTCGTATGACAGTTACAGATATCATAGGAGAAGGTATTCTGGTACACAATATTGCCAAGGATCAGGAGCGGCAGGATAGAATTTTCGAGTTATTGAACTATGTTGGATTGAAGAGGGAACACGCAAATCGTTATCCGCATGAATTTTCCGGAGGGCAGCGCCAGCGGATAGGTATCGCCCGGGCCCTGGCGGTGGAACCAAAACTGATAATCTGTGATGAGCCGATTTCTGCACTGGATGTTTCAATTCAGGCTCAAATCGTCAATATGCTGGAAGATTTTCAGAATGATATGGGACTCACTTATTTGTTTATTGCCCACGACCTGTCCATGGTAAAGCACATTTCAGACAGGATTGGCGTAATGTATCTGGGTGCGTTCGTGGAAACTGCGGAAAGCAACGAGCTGTATGCTCATCCCCAGCATCCATACACCAAGGCCCTCCTATCCGCGATACCAATACCAGACCCCGATTTGACGAGGAGAAACAAGAGAATTATTCTCCGAGGTGAAGTGCCCTCGCCAATCGATCCCCCAGACGGCTGCAATTTTGCAACGCGATGTCCCCTAGTCTCGGAGCCGTGTAGGGAGCTTACCCCCAAACTCAGCGATAAGCATGCAGCAGGCCACTTCGTAGCCTGCCACAACGTCTAAGCACACCAACGAACCAGTATCCATAGTAGGTACTTGCAAACCCCGCATTCCTACAGCAATTTAGCGGCGCTTATGCCAATCGGGGTGTCCGGACCAAGTTCCAAGGCCTTTTGCAGACTGCTCCGACTGCCGGATTTATTTCCCTGTGCATCCATACTGAGTGCGGAGAGATACCAGGCAGATTGGGCCGCCTCATCATTTGGATTGGTATCAAGGTAGTGAGCTAGTACCGCGTCGGCTTTCACATATTCCCTACTTTCAATGTACAGGGTAGCCATTACAACCGAGTACTCACCCAGAAATGGGTCGGTTTCAAGGGGGTTGATATTGGTCAGAATATCACGTGCAACTCTGGGATTACCCAGAATTTGCTCTATTTCTCCCTGGCGGAATAGGCATTCACGCTGCACGGCGCCGGATTCCCACAAGGCGCCTCTTTCAAACAATTCCCTGGCCCCAATGAAATCACCCTTGTCCATAAGCATCATTCCTCCCTGAAGATAGTCGATTGAATCGTCTTCCCAGAGAATGGAATCGGCATTGTCGGCCTTGTTTGCCCGAACGGCGGCAGCGGTGTTCTTCGATACATCGTTGCGTTTAATCAGCGACGAGAACTTGGAACCGATTAGCTGACGAAGATTGACGGCGCTGGTATTATCACCAATTAGATCGGTTCTGCTATACACTCCGTCTTTTGTAAGAGTAATCTTTCTGGCTCCGGCGGAAAGCTCGGCAAAGCCGTTGCCCGAGAGTCTGATGGAACCCTCGTTCGGAATGAGATCTCCAATCTCTAGTTGCTGCCAGGCATTGTTTGCCTTCAGGTATTCCAGGTTACCATCTAGATAATCGATTTTGAGATCCTCGGCACCCAGGGGAAAAGTCAGGCAGAATAGAACAAATAGTCCTGTTACGAATAATAAGGTATGTTTTTTCATAATGTTTCTATTATATCACAAATATACCACAAAAAATGGAAACGGCAGAAAAAACAAAAGAATTCATATAGCTCTCTCTGATAATGAAGAGTTTACGGAGAATTTCACGTTACAATAACTCATAGCGGTTGCTTTGACATTGTCTAGTGCCTTATCTAGCATGATGAGCTTATGCTGGGAGGTGCGGCGTCTTGATACAAAAAATGTGTTGACAAGACTTTCACTTTATACTAGTTTTTTGGTAGCATAAAGTGGATGGAGATCCATGTTCCGATTCAGCAAGGATATGGAATACGCGTTAATCTCCCTGGTGGAGATGTCCCGGCAGGTGGACGAGACTCTGCTTTCAGCCCGAGAACTGTCAAGACGGCACACCATACCATACAAACTGCTTTCTTTAATTCTTCAGAAACTGAGAGGAGGGGGGTTGATTCTTTCCGAAATGGGGCCGCATGGAGGCTATCGGCTGGCGAGGAAGCCGGATTCGATTCGGCTTAAGCAGATCATCAAGGCCGTTCGCGGTGATGAGCGAATTGCCGATTGTCTGGCAGTGAATAGATACTGTGCACAGGATGAATGCGGATGCTTAATCAAGCCATTTATCCGGGTATTTCAGGATAAATGGATAGACTTTGTTGAAAATATCACTCTTGATGAGATTTCGACATCGGAGGTTAGAGCGGATGGCGAGTGATCAGGATGTAAAGGATGCACTTTACGATGTTATTGATCCGGAATTGAATATGAACATTGTCGATTTGGGATTGGTGTATCGGGTTCAGGTTGTCGATGAAGTCGTAGCGGAAATTGATTTCACTCTCACTTATCCAGGCTGCCCTCTTGGGGATGTGATTACCTCCGATATCATATCAAAGGTTAAGGCACAGACGGATGTGACGAAGGTACGCACTCGAGTAATCTGGAATCCACCCTGGAACAAGGACATGATGAGCGAAAATGCCAGGCTAATTTTGGGTTATCCCATTTAGACACCAAAGCTGCCAATGGAGAGTTTATGAATTTGATAATTGACAAACTTGAAGCCGGTTTACCGGAGAAGAGAATACTGAGGGGAATATCCATTGAGATACCTGATAATGAAATTCACGCGCTTATGGGACCTAACGGCTCCGGAAAGAGTACGCTTGCAGGTGTTCTTGCCGGGAATCCACAGTTCGAGGTTTTTCAGGGCGACTTTTCCATGGGTGGAATGAAAATCTCCGAGATGGAAGCCTTTGAACGCGCTTGCGCCGGGTTGTTTCTGGCTTTTCAGTATCCCGTTGAAATCCCAGGTATTACCGTGGGGAAATTTCTCAAAAGGGCTGTGGAATTGCGCCGAGGCGAGGAAGGGCGATTCAATGTTTCCGAGTATATCAGGGAACTTAGGGAAATGATGGACTACATGGACATCGATCAGAACTTCATCAATCGTTACCTAAACGAAGGCTTTTCGGGTGGAGAGAAAAAACGGATGGAGATACTTCAGATGCTCATGTTGAAGCCGAATTTCGCTATTTTGGACGAAACCGACTCAGGTTTGGATATTGATGCACTCCAAGTAGTAGCCAAGGGGATAAACAGGTTGAGAGGAGAGGGCTTCGGCGCACTTCTGATAACACATTATCAGAGAATCCTCGATTACGTTAAGCCAAATAGGGTACATGTAATGGTTGATGGGCGCATTGTTCTTTCCGGGGGACCGGAAATAGTGGATGAACTGGAGGCAAATGGCTATGAGTGGATTAGGGATACAATTCAGGCCGAGGATGAGCATGTGAGGATGGGAGCATGAAGTCTGTACCGGTAACCGGCTTCACGGACTACAAGTATGGGTTTTCATACCCTGACAAGTCTGTGTTCAAGCCGCAAAAGGGACTCTCGGAAGACCTAGTAAGGGCAATAAGCGAACAGAAGCGCGAACCGGAGTGGATGCTGGAATATCGGCTGCGGGGTTTGAGAGCCTTTTTTCGGAAACCAATGCCAAATTGGGGGGCGCAGATTGGCGATATTGATTTCAATGATATCTATTACTATGCCAAGCCTTCGATGAGCCAGGTATCCTCATGGAAGGACCTGCCAGAGGATATTTTGGAAACCTACAATCGCCTGGGTTTGCCGGAGGCAGAGAGGAATTTCCTAGCGGGTGTTGGCGCCCAGTATGATTCAGAGGTGGTTTATCACTCTATTCACGAGGAATTGAAAGACAGGGGAGTGCTCTTCCTGTCACCGGAACAGGCGGTGGAGGAATACCCGGAGATTGTTCAAAAATACTTTGGTACAATTATTCCTTTCAATGATAACAAGTTTGCGGCTTTGAATACGGCGGTTTGGTCGGGCGGAAGCTTCATATATGTTCCGCCGGATGTGAAGGTTGAAATTCCTCTTCAGGCCTATTTCCGGATTAATTCGGAGAATTTCGGCCAGTTCGAACGTACGCTCATAGTCGCAGACGAAAATAGCTTTGTTCACTATATCGAGGGTTGTACCGCGCCGGTCTATACTACTGATTCGTTGCACAGCGCCGTAGTGGAAATTGTGGCGGAGAGGGGGGCGAGGGTTCGGTATTCGACAATTCAGAACTGGTCGGGCGATGTTTACAACCTTGTTACCAAGCGGGCCTATGCTGCCGAGAAAGCGACAGTCGAATGGGTGGATGGGAATATCGGTTCCAAACGCACGATGAAGTATCCATCTGTGTGGCTGATGGGCAGGGGAGCACATGGGGAGGTACTATCTATCGCCTTTGCGGGCAAAGACCAGGAGCAGGATGCCGGGGGAAAGATTGTCCATGCAGCTTCCAGTACTTCTAGTGTGATTACCAGCAAATCGATTAGTAAGGATGGTGGTGTTGCCACTTATCGCGGCTTGATCAAAGTGGCCGAGGGCTTGAAAGACGTAAAAAGCCATGTGGTTTGCGACGCGCTGATTCTCGATGAGAACTCCATAAGCAAGACCTTCCCATATATGGAGATTGAATCCGAAGATGTTTCCATCGAGCATGAGGCGAGGGTTAGCAAGATTAGCGAGGATCAGATTTTTTATTTGATGGCACGCGGCCTTTCTGAAGAAGAGGCCTCCATAATGATTGTCAATGGATTTCTGGATCCTCTGGTAAAACAATTACCGATGGAATACGCGGTGGAGCTCAATCGCCTTATAGAGTTGGAGATGGAAGGAAGTGTGGGATGATAAATTCGCTTAAAAGGTCGGCAGAGGAGCTCTTTAAGCGGATAACCTGGCCGAGAGCCGACGAGGAAGATTGGCGACGCACTGACTTGACTCGCCTTCTGCCCCGAGGGATTTTGGATTCGAATGCCAATCTGACCGACGAGATACAGGGTGGGAAGGGCAAAATTGTTGATTCACTGTCGTTGCCGGAGGGCTATGCCGGAAGGATAGTAAGTGAAAACGGAGTTGTAGTAGGGCTATACCCCTCCGAGCCGCTGACGGATGCCGGCTTCAATCTGCAATGGCTTGCACCGGGTAAATTCCCTGAAACCTTCAGGAGGATGGGCGAGGCAGAATTAAATGAATCAGAAGAGAGGATAACGGCATGGCACTATCGCGACATGCCTGGATGCCTGGTACTCGAGTTGAATGGGAGCTTTGACAAACCCGTACTGGTGGAAGAACATCTGGTTTCTGGAGACTCCGGGAGCGTTCAAAAGGCCTTGTCTTCGCTTCCTCACCTTCATATCGTGGCGACATCGAATACGAGGGGGGGTGTTATTTGGTCTTTAGAAGGTATCCCAGAACATGATAAATCTGTGACACCAATCATCAATGGAGGCATTACTGCCTCTATTTCACCCGGAGCGAGGCTGGATGTAACATTGAGACAGAATCTGGGGACATCAATTGCGGCTTTTTTACATGGCCGCTTTGATGTGGAAGAAGGTGCCAACCTGGAGTTTCGGGAGTCCCATTTTGGAGCTGCTCTGCTAAAGACGCGTACCAGAGTCTCGTTAGGGGGAAGAGGGGCAAATGCCCAGCTAAATGGGGTTTACGTGGCGGGAGAGGGGAGGCACTATGATATTGGCACCATTCAGGAGCATCGCGCCGCCCATACCACCTCAAACGCTCTCTACAAGGGCGCGGTGGCGAATCGCGCCATATTCCAGGGCCTGATAAATGTGTGGCCCCATGCCGCAAAGACAGACGCCTATCTCACCAACAACAATCTTATTCTGAGTGCTGGCGCGCGCTCGGACTCGCTTCCGAAATTGAATATTCTGACGGACAATGTCAAATGCAGTCACGGTTCAACCACCGGGCGACTTGATAAGGACCAAATTTTTTACCTGGGAACTCGCGGATATTCACCGGAACAGGCTGTTCGCGAGCTTATTAGCGGGTTCCTCCTGGAGGCCTTTACCAATGCGCCAGCCCCCGCTCGGGGGATGTTTGAGTGCGATATCAATGCTGTGCTTAGCGCGAGTGGATTATGGGTCGATGGGTGAAAGCGGCAAGGCTGTCGGAGTTTGTCGGACTTCCTAGCCATCAGCCATCCCTGGCGGTTGAGGTGGAGGGCTACGACATTGTAGTTTTCAAGCTGTTCAATGGATGGGGCGCTCTCGACGATACCTGTTCGCATGAGTATTCGAAGCTTTCTTCCGGCGAGGTTTGGAATGGACGTGTATACTGCGAAAAGCATGGCTCTTCCTTTGATTGCAAAAACGGCGAGGTTAGGGGTTTGCCTGCTACCGAGGGGGTAAGCGCCTTCCCAGTCGAACAAAGGGGCGAGGATATCTATGTGCAGCTTCCCGATTACAGCTAAAGAGGCGCTAAACCCTGGCGCATCCGGAATTGAGTCCGGAGTCGAATTGGGAAATGAAATTCGGGAAGCATTCCCACTACTTGCCAGCAATCCAGAGCTTGCCTATCTTGACAACGCCGCCACTAGCCAGAAGCCCGAAGCGGTGCTTAGAGCAATGGACCGCTATTACAGGGAGGAGAATGCCAATGTTCATCGTTCTCTATATAAACTGGCTGAAATTTCCACTCTGGCACTGGAGAATTCCAGACGCGAGGTAGCCCAATATCTAAATGCCGTTTCACCGTGGGAAATCATTTTTACCAAAGGCAGCACCGAGAGTCTGAACCTCTGCGCCTGGAGCCTGGGAGAGCTGCTGCTTGGTCCCGAAGACATTGTGCTTTTGAGCGCGCTCGAGCATCATTCCAATTTTGTTCCGTGGCAGCAGGCGGTTATGCGTGCCGGTGCGAAACTCATAGCCATCCCGGCTAACGAAGATGCCACTTTAGACATGGATTTTCTAAAAACTCTGGAGAGAGATGGGAGGGCGGAAAGAGTACGCGTTCTCGCCGTTGCTCATATTTCAAACGCCTTCGGAACCATTCATCCCATACGAACCATCTCCGCCTGGTGTCGGGAGCATGATACTGCCATGGTATTGGATGCGGCTCAGTCACTGCCCCATCTGCCGGTTGATGTTCAGGCCACAGGCGCGGATTTCCTGGTTTTCAGTGGTCACAAAACCTATGGGCCAATGGGCGCGGGAGTCCTTTGGGGCCGTGAGGAGTGGCTGGAAAAGATGCCCCCATGGCAGACTGGCGGCGAAATGATATCCACGGTGAAGCTCGAAAAATCCACATGGAACGAACTGCCGTATAAATTCGAGGCCGGAACCCCCAATGTCGCCGCCATTGTGGGCCTGATGGCGGCCCTGAATTGGATGAGCGCGATCACTCTCCCTCGCTTAAAGGCCCGCGAGGCGAAACTGGGCGTATATGCCTATGAAAAGCTCTTATCCGTTGAAGGCTTGAAGCTATACGGACCAGCTGATACAGATCGAAGGCTAGGGGTATTTTCCTTCAATTTGAAGGGAATTCACAGCCATGATGTGGCCCAGTACCTTGACAAGGCCAAGATAGCCATCCGCTCGGGTCATCACTGCGCTCAGCCGGCAATGCAGCTATTGGGCATACATTCCACCGCTCGAGCCTCCCTGGCGCCGTATAACACCACCCACGAGATAGATCGTCTGGTTGATGCGATAGTTGGCGCGAAGGAATATTTTCGATGATGGACGAACTGGACGCTCTCTACATGGAGATAATACTAGACCACTATAAATCCCCGCGCAACAAGGCCGATCTGTCCCATATAGCCGACGAATACCTGCATGAAAACCCCTCCTGCGGAGATTCTCTCAAATTGGAACTTGTTATGGACAGGGACGGGAGAATTGGATCGCTGCACTTTGATGGTCACGGCTGCGCCATCAGCACTGCCTCGGCCTCTATGATGAGTGAACGGCTTACTGGCAAAACTCCCGAAGAGGCCAACCGGCTAATCGGTGTTTTTCTGAAGGTGCTGCGCGGAGAGGAGAGTGCCAAGAGACTGGAGGAGTGGGGGGATTTGATGGTGCTGGGCGGGGTTGTCCGATTTCCTCTACGGATAAAATGCGCCACGCTTGCCTGGCATGCGGCGAGAAAGAGCTTGAAGAGCCACGCGAAATAGCATCGGCGGACCGGAGTTAAGTTGTGAAACCGCGAAATCAATGAAATGATGCTTGGTAGGAGTCAAAATGAGGAGTAGCATTGATACTAACCATGCGCCCAAAGCCATCGGACCCTACTCCCAGGGGATCCGCGCGGGGGGATTCGTCTTTGTTTCTGGTCAGTTGCCAATAGATTTGGAGAGTGGTGAGATTCCCGGGGGAATTGCGAATCAAACCGAGAGGAGCCTGAAAAACGTGCAGGCCATCCTGGAAGCGGGTGGTTGCACCATGAGTGATGTTGTTGAGGTTTCGATCTTCCTTAAAGATATGAACGACTTTGCCGCGATGAACAGGGTCTATGAGCGGTTTTTTGAGGAACCCTATCCCACAAGAGCGGCCGTGGAAGTGGCCAGACTTCCTATGGATGTGTTGGTGGAAATCAAGGCAAGCGCATTTGTGGGCTGATAGCACTTGGCTACTATCGGCTAATCTGGCTATTCTTAGTCAGGTCCATTGAATGCAGCGGCTTGAAGCTGGATTTGCCAATCAACATTTTTGGCAAGTAAACTAAGGTATCTGTTGAAATACATATAGAGCCCTTGTCTTGCAAACTAAAATGGAAGTTAAGAAATAATAGGAGGATACATGTCTGTTGTTCTGAAGAAGCATTTTACATTCAAGCAGCCACTGTGTAAGGAGGTATTCAGACACAAGTATATGCTGCATGGCGAGGAGTCGGCAGAAGATGTGTTTAGGGGCGTGGCCAGGGAAATTGCCTCCGCGGAGGTCGAATCGCTTCGAGTCGAAGTTGAAGAATGCTTCTATCAGGAAATCTACTCGGGTCGTCTTATTCCAGCGGGGCGTATTTTGGCAAATGCCCGCCCCAATAGTCCCATGAAGAATTACAACAACTGCTTCACCATTGATGTTGAAGACTCTCTGGAAACTATATACGACTCTTTGAAAGAGGATGCCGTGATAAGCAAGATGGGCGGAGGAGTGGGATTTGATATCTCGGGGCTCCGACCCAAGGGTGATCCCCTCTCGGGGGGGGGTGAATCCTCCGGTTTAGTCAGTTTCCTGAGGATATTCGATCAGAGCGCGAAGACAATCATGACAGGAGGTCAGCGAAGAAGCGCTCATATTGCCCTCCTGGATATTTCTCACCCCGATATAGAGGAATTTATTGAGGTCAAAAAAGGTGATTCAAACAAAGAGCTCACTCAGTTCAATATCTCGGTGAAAATCACGGATGAATTCATGAACGCCCTAGAACGTGACGAGGAATTTAACCTGCATTTCGACGGCAGGGTGTATAGGACCGTTCGCGCAAGAGAACTCTACGATAAGCTGGCGCGTCATGCCTTTATACACAACGAGCCTGGAATTTTCAATGCGGATACCGTCGAGAGATTTAACAACGGTTACTGGGCCTTTGCGATGGACAGCGTAAACCCCTGTGGAGAGCTTGTGATGCCCGCCTATTCTCTATGCTGTCTGGCCGCGATAAAGCTCTCGGAATTTGTAATTGAGCCCTTTACCTCTGATGCGAGATTTGATTATGAGACCTTTGCCAAATCCGTGAAAGTCGGGGTACGTTTTTTGGACAATGTACTCGATGTGACAGCCTACCCTCTGAACAAAATTGAGGTATTCTCCAAAAGATGGAGGCGCATCGGACTGGGCTTTACAGCACTGGGAACGGCTCTGGCCATGCTGGGGATCACCTATGGATCCGAGGAATCAATTGAATTTGCTTCGCGAATGTCGGCTGCGCTACGAGATGCCAGCTATCGGACTTCTGCCGATCTGGCCGCCGAAAAGGGCGCCTTCCCAACCTTCGATGCCTCTTCCATTCTGGCCGCCAATTTTGTTCGCGGCCTGCCCAAGGATATAAGAGCTCTAATCGGCAAGCAGGGGTTGCGAAACATACAGATGAACACCGTGGCTCCAACCGGAACTACAAGTCTTTCTGTGGGGCAGAATTGTTCCAGCGGCATAGAGCCCGCCTTTGCGCTTCAGTATGAACGAAACATTCGGGTAGGCAGGACCGACGAGATCAAAACTGAAACGGTCTACGATGCAGCCTGGCTGGCCTGGAAGGAGAAAAAGGGGGAGGGTCAGGCCGCTCCCCCTTGGATGGTAACAGCGGCGGACATAGATCCTTACCGTTCGATAGACCTCCAAGCCGCCGTTCAGCAGAATATCGATCACTCGATTTCCAAGACTCTGAATCTCCCTCCCGGCACCACTTTCGGCCAGTACAAGGATCTCTTCTTCTACGCCTACAAGAAGGGACTCAAGGGTTTTACCACTTTCAATCCCGAGGGCAGTATGAAGGGTGTTTTAGAGCATTCGAAGAAGGATGCCGATGAGTCCATATCGCGCAATCCCGCGCCTTCTCGTCCCTACGAGCTGCCCTGTGAGATACACCATGTAAAGGTGAAGGGCAGGAAATACATTGTAATAACCGGAAATCTCAATGGCAGCCCCTACGAGATATTCTGGATTGATGTGCCGGATGACGGAGAAATCAGCATTAGCGGGCATACGAGGGGTGTGGTGCGCAAGGTGAAAAAGGGGCAGTACGACCTGGTTATTGGAGACAAGAATCCCCGCCTGGTATTTGAGGACTTTACGAAGGTATATGATACCCCCAATGCATCGCTTGCCAGGTTCATATCAATGGCCCTTCGACACGGCACTCCGCTGCAATTCATCATAAAACAGCTGCACAAGGACACCCACTTTACCGATTTCGAGAGGGTTGTTGGACGGGTACTTAAAAAATATATCCGCGATGGGGAGGAAATAATCACTAAGGATTGGCGCTGCCCCGAGTGCGAGAGCAAACTTGTCTTCCGAGAGGGCTGTGCCACCTGCTTGGCCTGCGGCTGGAGCAGGTGCAGATAGCGAATGAAACTGGCATCCTGAGAATGAAGAACGCTATGCTGTCCCCTTATGAAGAACTTGGGTGTTGAACAGGTTATGTTTTTTGCAGTACCAGGGCTTTGAAGATATCGCCACGCTCAAATTCATGGCGGAACATACCAAAACTGGCAGCTCCGGGTGAGAGGATAATCGCATCGCCGCTTTCAGCTGCCCTCTGTGCCGCCGCGACGGCGGCGGGCATGCTGTTCTTGGCATCTTCGATTTCCAACCCCATGGCACGCAGGCGGGGGAGCCAGATATCGGTTGCACTGCCGGCAAGCATGATAATACGCTTTGTCTTTCTTGCGGCCCCGTCGAAGGGAGAGAAGTCCAGTTCCTTGTTGGTACCACCGGCAATCAGTATTATCGGGCGATTTATTGCTAGTACTGCAGAAGCGGTGGCATCCGGTATCGTAGAGGCCGTATCGTCGTAATAACGTATTCCGTCGCGTTCCAAAAAAAATTCCATGCGATAGGGTATTCCCGCAAAGCTTGCCGATGCTTCCAAAATATCCCGGGAATCCAAACCCCAGAGCCGCGCCACTGTGCCCGCAAAGAGAAGATTCAAACGAAAGGCCCCACCCGGCACCTGGAGATCTCTGGCCAACAATGGCTCTCGTTCCGTTCCATCGCCAAAGTATCCTACCTTCCCATTGCCGATGAATGAGCCCTTGAAAAACCCTTTTAGCGGTTCGCTATCTCTCACCAGATATGATTTGGCCCTTGACGCCTTACTCCATCTTCGCCCGTATTCATCATCCGAAAAAACCGAGAAATCGTCCTCGCTCTGAAATTCGAATACGGCGGTCTTGTCGGCCTCATAGTCGGCGAAGGTCTTATAACTGTTTTGATGATCGCGCATCAGGTTGGTTATACCCGCTATCTTGGGCCGAAGAAGTCCCTTGCCCCGAAGATCTGCTAGCTGCCAGGATGAAAGCTCCAGAATCACCGGATCTTCCGGTTTCAGAAGATGGGCGAAGGCAAGAGGACTAAGGGTTATGTTCCCCCCGAGCCGCGTCCTCGGATAACGGGTTTTTAGAAAGTGCAAAAGCGCCGATACCGCGGTCGACTTGCCCTTGCTGCCGGTTAAGGCGAGAACTGGCGATTCACATCCTCTCAAGAATAGCGAGAGATCGGTCTCGACATTGTTTCTGCCCGCAATCCAGGGCGAGGAAGGGGGCACGGCGGGGTTTTTGACTATGATGTCGGCCCAGTCGAAGTCTTTTTGACGATGTTCTCCGAGAACGAATTTAACATCCAGGTTTGCAAGCTGTTCAATCGAGGGCCGGATGGTCTTCTCCGGGTTAAGGTCGGTGCAGCGAACCTCGGCCCCCATGCGGACAAGGTAACGCACGGTTTCGACACCGCCGCCGTGAAAACCCAACCCCATCATCAGGGCGCGAATGCCATTTAGACGAATTTCTCCCATAATTCTCGACTCACTATATGGAGCGTTGCTTTTGTTTGGCAAGACTACAATAAGTAGATAGAATGCAATGCCAAGAGGTTTTTGAATGATAGACTGGTGGCAGAGAATGCCTGAGCGAATTAATCCAGCACTTTTTTCGATTGGTTCTTTCGAAGTGCGATACTACGGACTGATGTATGTAGCGGCTTATCTGGTAGTTTATGGACTGGCAAGCTGGAGACTTAGGCATGAATCCCGCTTCAAAATGAGTTCTGAGCAGCTGCAGGGAATTATGATAGCTCTGATGATAGGGATGCTAATCGGAGGGAGGCTTTGGTACGTACTCTTCTACAACCTTGGGTATTACATCAAAAACCCGCTAGAAGCAATATTGCCCTTGGGATTTCGGGATGGCATTCGCTTTGTCGGTTTTTCCGGCATGTCCTATCATGGCGGGGTAGTAGGGATTGTACTGGCCGCCATCATCATTCTTCGCAAGTATAAACTTGATTTCTTTCTGGTTGCCGATCTCATTGTGCCTTGCATTCCGCTTGCTTACACCTTTGGCAGACTTGGCAATTTCATCAACGGGGAGCTATATGGCCGTGAAACCAGCATGGCAATTGGAATGTACTTTCCAGATGCGCCGGATGAGGTTTTGCAACACCCTTCCCAGTTATACGAGGGGTTTCTTGAGGGGATAGTTCTATTCTGCATACTCTGGCCATTGAGAAACCGCTTGGGCGTCAGGGGAGCCAGTCTTTCTCTGTACCTTGCTGGTTATGGGATATTCAGATTTCTTATCGAGTACGTGCGAGAGCCGGATGCCCATTTGGGGCTGATATATCTTGGGCTCTCTATGGGACAGCTTTTTTCTCTGGCCATGATTGTTTCCGCGGCGGTTCTGTATATTTTCTTACTCCGGCGCTATAGAAGATAGGAGCGCTTTCGCCTCCCTGAAAACGTTTTCGGCGGTGAAGCCGAGTTTTTTATCTAGTATACTGGCCGGTGCGGAGTACCCAAAGCTTTCCAGTCCAAACACCCTGCCGTTGGGAACGGTTAGTCCTTCTAAGGTGATAGGTAGCCCGGCACTGAGCCCGAGTTTGGGGACTTTGGCGGGAAGGACGGCTTCTTGGTAGGATGGACTTTGGTTGCGAAACAGGCCCTCAGAGGGAATCGAAACCACGCGAACCTTTCTGCCCCTGGCTCGCAGTAGGAGGGCCGCCGCCGCCATGGTGGAGACCTCCGAGCCCGATGCGAGAAGGATGATATCCGGCCTGCCAGGGCAGTCCTCCACTATGTAGCCTCCACGACCCGCCTGTAGGGCCTCCTGATAACGATTCTGATTTGTCGACGGTAAATCGGTTATGCTTTGACGGCTAAGTATGAGTGCCGTTGGCGTATAACGATTCTCAAGGGCGAGCTTCCATGCAACGGTGGTTTCGGCTGCATCCGCTGGGCGTAGTACCAGCAGGGATGGTCTGCCGGAGTGATTTTTTATTTTCTCCAGGAGTCGGATCTGTGCCTCGTGTTCCACCGGCTGGTGGGTGGGACCATCCTCCCCAACCCGGAAGGCATCGTGAGTCCAGATATAGATTATTGGCAGCTCCATCAGAGCGGCAAGGCGCACGGCCGGTTTCATATAGTCGGAAAACACGAAGAACGTGCCTCCGGCGGGAATTACGCCGCCATGCAGTGCGAGGCCGCTAAGTATGGCCGCCATACTTAACTCGGAGACGCCGGCCTGGAGAAATGCGCCGCTAAAATCACCATTGCCAAAGGCCCGTGTTTTTTTCAGAAAACCGTCGGTCTTATCGGAGTTTGAAAGGTCTGCCGATGAAACAATCATGTTCTCAATTTTGCCGGCTAGCCAGGTTAGGACGGCGGCAGATGCGGCGCGGGTAGCAATGTCCGGCTTCTGTTTCACTTCGGAGAAATCCAGATTGGGAATTTCACCGGTTATCCAAGAGGCAAGCTTTGCGGCCTTCTCGCTGTTGTTCTTGGCCCAGACTTCCTTGATTCTCTTTCTCTCGTTCGCAGTGCCCTTCTTGTGTTCGATAATTCTGGCCATGGCGTCGGAAATGCCCGCAAGTGGCGCAAAGGGGTCTTCCGGGTTACCGCCAAGATTTGCGATGGTAAGCCTTACATCGGCCCCCGCTGCACTTAGCGGCTGGCCGTGAGTTGATACTCTGCCCTCGAAGGGATTGCCGTCTGCATCAAGGCATCCCAAACCCATAACTGTTTTACCGATGATAATCGAGGGTCGATTCTTTTCGGAAATTGCATTGTTCAAGGCTGAGCGGAGTTCGGGCAAACTTGTTCCATCGGCCTCAATTACGTTCCAATCCCAAGAGCGGTACTTTGCGGCAGTGTCCTCGGAACTAACTTCGGAGGTTGAGGTGGAGAGCTGAATGCTGTTGGAATCGTAGAAAAGTACCAGGTTATCCAGTCCCAGCTTTCCCGCGATGCGTCCGGCTCCCTGTGATATCTCCTCCTGAACTCCACCGTCTGAAATAAAGGCAAAGTGCCTGTGTGCCAGGTGGGAGCCAAAGCGGGCCTGCAGAAATTTATCGGCAATTGCCGAGCCCACGGCGAAGACATGCCCCTGCCCCAGGGGGCCGGATGTATTCTCGACTCCGCGGGGTAGATCCAGTTCGGGGTGACCCGGAGTTGGACTGCCCCACTGGCGAAAATTCTTTAAATCTTCGATACTGTAGAACCCGTAGAGGCTGAGTGTTGCATAGAGCATGGGCGACATATGGCCGGGATCCAGGAAAAAACGATCGCGCTCAAACCAGTTGGAATCCGAGGGATCAAAATTGAGGTATTCCGCGAAGAGCAGGCTTGTATATTCAGCACCTCCCATGACGCCGCCAGGATGGCCGCTGCCTGCCTTTTCGACCATAGCCACCGAGAGGATGCGAATCTGGTTTGCAATTGTACTTAAAGTTTTATCGTCCATACCTGATGCTAGTGAACTGTGTTCAGCATATGCAAATACTCTCAGTTTTTAGAAAATTAATCAAGAAATGCCCAATTCCAAATTAGCCTTCGAAATATCTTGCATAATTTCCAAGTCAGAGAACGGAACCTCCATATTCTATTCGTTAAAAACCTCGGCCGTAAAGGCCTCTAGTCTGGCCTTTGGATTCTCCCAGCTTCTATCTGCTAGGCCGGCTTTGTTACAGAGACCGGAGAGATATGCATTCCTGTCCCAGTCCTGCTCGCCTGGCACCTGGGGTAGGAGGAGCCCGCTTCTTGCTCCGAGCGACAGCATAAGGCCGTGGAGGCCTACAACTACTTCCTCGGCTGTGATGGAAAAGAATTCCGAGAGTCTTGAAATTTCTATTTCAAGACGATTGAACTCTTCCCTGGTAAGGAGGGGGAAGCGCGGATCTTCGAAGGCGGCGGCCTTGGCCATTTGAGCCACGGTGGTACCAATAGGAGCACTTGAATGCAGTCGTCCAATGCAGCCGCGAAGGCTGTCATCAAGTTTGAGGGTTACAAAGACGCCACCACTCCCTGCGGGAGAAATGAGCCGCTGTCCCGGAGTGAGTCCCAGGCCCTCCGCGATTGCGTTGCGGGCAATAACGAGAAGTCTTTTACGATCTTCGTTAGAAGTAAGTTCTTTCATTGAGATATCTCCGATGAGGGCACATTCCTTAAGAAGGCAGATAATGCGGCGGCTGAGAAGAATACCAGGTATACCTTGCCGGGGAATTTACAAGAGCTAAGAAGGGGTGGTAGCGTCATCCAAACCACCTTGGCCGCTTTATCCTGTGGAAACCCGTAAATCCCCGTCGAAATGGCCGGATAGGCTAAACTATGCACTTCCAGTTTAGTAGCAATTTCGAGAGATTTTCGATACGCCGCCGAAAGCAGTTCCTCCTCTCGACTTCGTCCTCCCTTCCATGTGGGGCCAACAGTATGGATTACCCACTTACAGGGCAATCTCCCCGCAACAGTGGCAACTGCCTCTCCAACGGGTAACCCGGATGGATATCGAGAATCGCGGATCTTTTTGCATTCGGCTAGGATATCCGGCCCTCCCGCATGATGAATCGCACCGTCAACCCCTCCTCCGCCAAGCAGCGAAGAGTTGGCCGCGTTCACTATCGCATCAACTTCAAACGTGGTGATATCGCCGCATGTGGCTTCAACCCGCCCATTGAACCATTGCATGCAAACCCTCCTGGACTTATGCTGTTTGAAGTGTCCTCGTCTCAGCATAGAGTATTACTCGTCTTCGTGCTACTTCTAAACTCCGGTTTTTTGTTTGCCCAGATAGCTCCTGACCGGGCGCCCGCGGAGACCCGGGGATTCTCGGTGGGAAACCTCCATCTCTACCCGCTTGGCTGGTCTTCCGAGGGACGATGGGGCGCTCTAGTTGGCACTGACAGAAAACCCGATCAATCGGAAATCATCATCCTGGTAATCGATGCCGTCACCGACGAAATACTCCACCGCTCCAGCCCCCTGCCCTGGAACGGGCAGGCGTCGATCTCTACTTTCTGGGAGCGTCATGCTCGTCGGGTTGATGAAATAGTCGCCACTTATAAGTTAGAGTTCTCTCTCCGTCCCGATGTCAGGGATGCCCGTTTCTACACCGGAGGGTATAGCTACGAGTTTGTATTGGAGGTAAAAGGAGAATCAAAGCAGGATTACAACCTCAGCATCGAGTCTTCTCGGGGCGATTTCAAGAGGGTTTATACAAGCCCTCCGAACGGGCAGGTAGATGGGGTTAAACTGCTCGGCGCGTTTGTAAGTCCCTTCGAGCAGCGCGTATTGGCGGTTGTTTACGAGGGCAAAACCTACCGCTTTATAGGCGCCCATCTAATCCTTGGTTTCAGTCGCATGCCAAGGGGGTCTTTGACGAAGCCCGCGAACAGCTCGGATGCCCTGATATCCGCGATAATCAACGGACAGTCCCATCTGGTAAAAAGCAGACTGACAGCTGGTTTCAATCCCAATCAGAAGGACTCACGCGGTTATTCAGGAGTGCTGATTGCCGCCCGTCTTGGGCATTGGCTTATAATGGGCGACCTCTTGGCGGCAGGAGCATTGCCCGGCGGCAAGGACAGCGAAGGTAGAACGGCCCTCCATCACGCGGCATTTGCCCAAAATGAAGATGCTATTCGCAAACTGCTCTCCGCCGGCGCCAATCCCAAAGTTAGGGATGATGCCGGCCTAAGTCCGGCGCAGCTTGTCGTTCGTCCTGAGCTAAGGGCCCTGCTAAGATAGTATTCTAGCCGCAATCCCGCAGTCATCTTGGCTAAGAGTGCATGACCAAACCGTGGTAGAATTGGAATATGATTTATGATTTCAAAGGTAAAAGACCGGAATTTCGTGGAGAGCGAATCTTTATTGCGCCCAGCGCCGATATTATCGGATTGGTGATACTCTGTGAGAATAGCAGCGTGTGGTTCAATTGCACGCTGCGAGGAGATATCGAACCGATATTCCTGGGCGAGGGCAGCAATATACAGGATGGCAGCTCTGTCCACACCGATATCAAGGCTCCGGCCAGGATTGGAGCGAATGCTACCGTAGGCCATAACTGCGTAATACACGGATGTGAAATTGGAGACGGCTCTCTGATTGGAATGGGCAGCGTCATCCTAAGTGGCACGGTGATTGGCGAGAACTGCCTTATAGGAGCGGGTTCCCTAATTACAGCGAATATGAGAATACCTGAACGCTCGCTTGTGCTAGGTTCTCCCGCCAGGGTGGTAAGGAGACTTGAGGATGCGGAACTCGAAAAATGTCTGGAAAATTCCGCACACTATGTCCGCAACACCCATCGATACCTGAACCTAGGTATCGGGAAACCCGACTCAATTTTGGAGACTAAGTCATGACTTCTTATCGGGATGAGCGTGGAATCCTGGATTTGCAGGGAGGTTTTCCACAACCCTGCAAAAGGGCAAATTGTCTATCTTTGGATTAGTCATAAAAGATACTTGCCTCGAAGCTAGGCGTGGGGCATATTGTGAAATTGATGAATGCCGAGAAGGAATTAGTTGGTCGATTTCTCGGGGATGTAAAAATGAACCCAGCCGATATCGATCTGAATTTGACGGTTAGAAAGATTATGGATGAAATGACCAGGGGGCTAAACGGGAAACCATCATCCCTGGCGATGATTCCAACTTACCTGCAGCTCGATACCGATGTGGTTGATGAGGAAGGGGTGGTGGTTCTGGATGCCGGTGGAACCAATCTTAGGGCAGCAATTATCCACTTTGACAAGAGCGGCAAGGCGCAAATTGGCAATTTTGTCAGACAACCCATGCCAGGAACCAGCGGAATTCGGGTTAGCGGCGAGGAATTTTTTGACTCATTGGCAAACCTTATCTGGCCCCTGCTGAAGGAACAGGGGGGGAAAATAGGTTTCTGCTTCTCCTATCCGCTGGAGGTGCATCCGAATAAGGACGGCCGACTCATTCGATGGAGCAAGGAAGTGATGGCGCCGGAGGTTGTAGGACAAATGATGGGCGCCTGTCTGAAGGAGGCGCTTCGGGAGAAGGGACTTTCAAACCCACCCTCCCTAGTAATGCTTAACGATACGGTTGCCACCATTCTGACGGGGAAGGCCTCGACAAGGGGACGAAACTGGGGTGCCTACGTGGGATTCATCCTCGGTACAGGTACCAATAGCTGCTATGTGGAATCAAATTTAGCGATTGGGAAGCTAAGCGGCCTCAACCCCCTTGGCAGCCAGGTTGTTAATTGTGAAAGCGGGAACTTGAACCTGAACTACAGCGGCCAGGCGGATGATTTGCTTTGCGAGGAAACAGAGATGTCAGAATCCTACCGATTTGAGAAAATGCTTTCAGGCCGGTATTTTGGCCCCCTGGTTCAAAAAACCATATCACTTGCGGCAGAAGCTGAACTGATAAGTCGCCCAACCGCCCTGGCGATCGAACAAGTGGAGAGACTTAGCACTAAAGATGCTGATAACTATGCCCATAATCCCTCGGATTTAAAGAACCCCCTGACGGCCGCCGTTGCTGCTTCGGCAGGAAGAGGGGGGGCTAGCGATGGAACGGACGCCCGCTGCCTGTGGTACCTGGTAGATGGGCTGCTGGAGCGAGCGGCCAAGCTAAGCGCAGCCAATCTGGCTGCCGCCCTGCTCAAGGGACCCAGCGGCAGCGGACCACTTGAGCAGGCCTGCATTACTATCGACGGCACCACCTATTATCGCTATTATCGCTTCGCTTACAGAGTGGAATCCTATCTGCGTCCCTACCTCTGCTCCCGCAATAAATACTACGAAATACTTCAGGTAGACGATGCCCCCCTGGTTGGAGCCGCTGTGGCAGCCTTAACCAACATTCAATGAAAGCCGCGAAGGATAGCCTAGTTCTTTACAGACAGGGTCCGGCTCTAGTTCTAGATATCAATGAGAAACTGAGCATACTCCTGCCCGGAGGTAAGACTAAAAGCGTACGCGAAAAAGATGTAGTACCCCTCCATCCAGGCCCTGTTCCATGCTTCTCCGAATTGGAGAAGGATTCACCATCCGGCCAGCCTGAAATCGCATGGGAACTTCTTAGGGGCGAGCGTCCGAGTCTGAAAGAGCTGGCGGAATTGGTTTACGGGGAATACAGTCCCAGCAGTTCCTGGCTGGCATTCAAACTGCTCAATCGTTCACCCTGGTTCAGCGGCAACCCCGATTCAATCGAGGTATCCAGCGAGGAAACAGTTGCCAACCGAATTGAATCGAAAAGGCGGAAGACTGAGGCTGAAAAACGGTGGAAAGAATTTCTTGAACGATTTGGCAATGGTGATATTCGGTTAGATGCCGACGAGGTTTATCTTCGTGATTTGGAAATGTGCGCACTGGGACATGTTAAAGGTTCGCGCGTTTTAAAGTCGCTCGGACGGGTACAGAGTCCGGAGAATGCCCATCGCCTGCTAGTCTCGAAGAAAATCAAAACGCCGCTTTGGAACCCGCACCCCCTGCGCCTCAAGGTTCCGCTTGAACCTCCCCCATATGTTCCGGTGGAATTTGTCAAGGTGGAAAAAAGATTCAATCTCTGCGATATTGAGGCCTTCGCGATTGACGATGAGGGCAGCACGGATCCAGACGACGCTCTTAGTTGGGACGGCAGAAGTTTTTGGGTTCATGTGGCCGATGTGGCAGGCCTGATACCAGCCGAGTCCCCGGCGGATGAGTCGGCCAGTGAACGTGCGAGCAGCCTGTACCTTCCGGAGCGAAAAGTGCCAATGCTTCCGCCAAGGCTGACAACCAGACTTGGTCTTGGTTTAAACCCCACCTCACCGGCTCTATCCTATGCCTTTGAAATAGGCGCCGAGGGCAAAATCGATGGCTTTTCGATATACCTTAGTACCATACGCGTTACCCGTCTTAGCTACAGGGAGGCCGATGAGCGCCTAGGCGAAGAACCATTTGCCGCTATGATGAAGATATGCACTGCCTTCCGCGACAGGCGGGAGAGGACTGGAGCCATCACCATAAACATGCCAGAGGTCAAATTGTACCTGGACGGGGAAGGGAATATCCAATTGATTCCCCTTCCCGATTACAAGAGCAGGAACATGGTTGCCGAGGCCATGTTGATGGCCGGTTCCTATGCGGCCGCCTGGTGCCGGGAACGCGGAATACCGATACCCTACGCAGTTCAGAATCCACCCGATGAACCTCCCTCGGCTTCTGAAGCTTCCGAGAATTACTACCTCAAGCAGTTCAATCTGCGTCGGGGAATGCAGCGAAGTCGCATCACACTGGAGAGTGCGCCGCACACCGGGCTTGGCTTGGAGAGCTATACACGGGTAACCAGCCCACTGCGCAGATATCCCGATTTGATTAGCTCCCAGCAAATCCGCGCGGCAATACTTGGCCAAAAAAAACGAGATGCCCAGTCGGTTTTGGATGCTGTGGTCTCTGCCGAACCCCGCATGGAGTCTTTGATCCAAGCAGAGCGCCGATCAAATATATTCTGGAAACTTCAGTGGCTCTTACTCAGGCCCAACTACACATGCAAGGCATTTATGGTAGACCGACGCGAGCGGCAGGGCTATGTAATCATTCCCGAACTTGCCTATGAAACCCGTATCGCCCTTAAAAAAGAAATAAAACTTGGCAGCCTTCTCAGGCTGGAATTAAAAGAAGTGGACATATTCGAATTATCTACCGTATTCACCATACTGGAGGTACTAGAATGATCCCAAACTCGACGGTATTCCGCCCATTTTTAGCATTGGCTCTTTTGGCGGCTCCCTTGATTTTGGCCTTCTCTCAAGACCTTGAATTTGCCGATGGCTTGAAATACAATAACTTTTACGCTGTGAGAATTCACCGTGCCGGGGGTGAGCAATTCACTCTCTTTGATGTCGCATCCTATGAGGGTGATTCCTCTCCCTGGCCAGAACTTGAAGCAAATGATGGTGCAGACATAAACAACCTGGCTTCATCCGACCCCACTTTCGCCGGATCACCCCCACTGGCAACCGCAAATACAGGGGTACCTTCCCCCGCCAATGCAAGATACTTCTTCTGGATTCGTCGAATCGGCGAGCTTGGCGCGATAACCTATCCCCTTACTTTCAGCAAGATCAAGGAGATTGTATTCACTGGCGCCCATGGCGGGCGGATATCGAATCCGATGCGAGAAGCCCAGCTTAGTCTCGACGGAAGTACAAGGGATGTTTGGATATATTTATTCGGCCAGGAAGCGCCGGGTCGCTTCAGTGGATATTTCGGAATCAGGGAACCACCCATCCCATCCTTCACTCCTGCCCGCATCACGCTTACCAACGGCGAGATACAGGAAGTGCTAGTGAAAACGGATGGCTTTTTGGGAGGGATAGACGAAGAAGTTGGCACTTATGGAATGTACTGGCTACAAAATGACGAGGTGGAAAGAATTGTCTTCGAGCACAATGGCAGTTTTGCCCGCTGTCCCGAATGTGGCGCCATATTCTACGACAATCGCAAGACGGTATGTCCCTTTGATGGCGCCACACTGGTGCCTTCAAGGGAGCGATAGGGAAACGACTTCCATCTACTCCCTGATAAGCCGCCCTGTCTGTGATCGCTAGCGTCCCTTTGCATTATAATGGGCCGCCCAAAGGGCGACCCTGTGGCTGCCACCGAAGAGAATTGAACTCTTGACACATGGATTTTCAGTCCACTGCTCTACCGACTGAGCTACAGTGGCAGACAGATACAATACGAAACTGCCCTGGTGACTGTCAACATCACGGTGCGGAAATGCGGTTTTTTCAGGATAAAGTGCCACCTGCGCGCTCCCTGTGTGTATTTAGAAGCTCCTTACGCGAGCTTATTGGAGATGTGATTTGAGCGTGTTCTGGAGGGCACCCAGGGTGTGAGCGGCCTGCTGGATGAAGGCATCCTGATGGTAGGGACCTAGAACGGCATCGCGTTCATCGGGGCTGTCAAAGCTGATATTTCGGAAATGCTTCTGGTAATCTTTGAGACGACTTCCCTTGATACCTTTCAGGATGAATTTGGCGGTTTGAAGAGCCTCGGTGATCAGGGTTGGAGTGATATCCGAGGGCCCAGGCGCCGTGGAACTGTCGAGTATTTCCCGGAGCAGGGCGAGGGCATGGTTTTGTTTGTCTACTACATAGTTCTGGCCGAGACTGCGATAATGCCGATGAAGGCTGAACCAGTCCGGGATTTCACTACTTTTGATTAGGGAGATAAGTTTGTCGAGCCTAGGAAGGGTAGTCAGTTGGCCGCCAAGGTTCACCCAGGGTTCGAGGGAGACTGCAGGGACAGCCGGAATATGCCGGGTAGTCGTGGCAAGGAGGGTTCGGACCACGTAGAATCGTATCATTCTATGGTAATCGTTCCAGGCGCGACCAGCGTGAAGGATGTGGACGGGACGACTACTTGCTTCGATTCTGTAGCTGCCTGTGGCAAATAGAGTTGAGTTGGGTCTGGAGGCAAGCAGGGCAGCAGCAGAGGTATAGGGGCCATTTTTCACCTCTGGAGCTTCTTCTGCCCAGGCTTCAATGATTTTGAGTCCAAGGCGCATTTGGTCTACTGTGTCGGGAGCAAGCCAGTCGTACTCCATCAGTTTGTCTTCGCATTCGTCACGGGCCTCGGCCTTGGCAGTGTTTCGGGCGAGGGCGTACATGTTGTGGTGGAACCAGTAGCCCGGACTGAGTAGGAGGGTTTTCGAATCGTGACTGTTGGAAACAAGGGTGAAGGGAAGGGGAATGTCCAGTTCCGCGGGGTAGGACCCCTTGGCAATAAGGGTAAAGGCGGCAAAACGTGAATTGTGTTTCAGGCTGACTGCCAAACCGGGCCAGAAACCACGATCGGCCACTATTTCGCCATCAGGGGCCCTAGAGTTATGATTGGAGCCCACTGTGGCGGCCGAGGCTAGGTTCGTTTGCCCCTTTAGCACACTTGCGCAGAGGAATGAGCTGTTGTGGTGCTGCTCGTGCGATCCGAATATAAGAGAATTCAGCACTTCGCAGCAGCTGATGGTGGAATTGGGACCAAGGACGGTGTTAATCAGCCGGGCACCATATTTGAGCCTGGAGTTGTCGCAGATTACGAAGCGAACGGCCTTCACTCCATAAAACACGTGGCAGTTGTAACCGATTATCCCGTTGACGAGTTCGCATCCTTCGCCAATTTGGCTAGGTCGTTCAACACTGGAATTGATGGTTAGGTTTTTGAGCTTGTTTGCGCCCTTTATATAGGCATGAGGTCCAATCTTCACGTCCTTTAGGGTGCGAGAGTTCTTGATCACCGATTTTCTGCCAATACGGCCGAAATTCCCGGGCTCTGGGTTATGAGCCCTGTCGGTCATCCTTTCCATTCGTTTCATCAGCTCAGCATCACCGCGAAATTTCGACCAGAGCCAGGCATCTGCAGGGACCAGACCATTGAAGGAAAGGATCCCGCGGCCGCCATTTTCGTTAGCGATTTCGAGCCAGATTCGGCTGTCCTCACTCTCGTTCTCCATTAAAACTCCGTTTCCGAATTTGGCCTGATCGGTAATGATCATTTCGTTTACATTGAAAACCATGCAGCAATCCTCGACAATGAAATTTGATATGTAGTCAAGGTTGTGCAGGGCAACATCGTTTCCGATGATGCAGGACACTATCGTGGAGGAGTATAGCCCCACGGGCAGGATGAGGCTGTGATATGAAATTACCCTGTCTGCGAGCTTGCCTATTCTTACTTGCCCGTGGAATTTGCAGTTGCTAACAAGGTTTGGGTTGAAGCCTTCGCTTACTCCAAGATTAGACCAATTGTCGGAGTAATTGTGATTTGCTTTGAGTATGGAGAGTTCCGGCTCTGTTAGGGGGCGCCAATTATCGGAGAGGGGATACTTTAAGCGTGTTCTGCCAAGTTGCTCCATGGGCTGAAGGCGTATATCGTTCATCTGGGGCTCCTTTGTATCGACAGTGTGAATAACATCGGCTTTTTAAGTTGTATCCACAAGCTGCCTACCTGCCTAAGCGCCCTATGATGGGTAGGCCATGGCATCGCTCATCATCGTGCCCGCGCTTCTCTAGCGCCAGGGGACACAGGGCCCCATTCTAACCTGCGAATTCTGCGTCTGAAAACATCTGTCCATAGGCATCGACTATTTGAAACCACAATTGCGTTGGTAAAATCTGGCTAATCTGCTTCAAAGTATCAAAAAATTTGGTTTTGTTAGTGAAAGAGTCGCCAATTATCAATTAGCATGCGGGCGCGGATGGGGAGTGTGACAAGTAGACAACTACTATCCACCTTCGCTTTGTCTACCTAAGAGGATGGCATTCAAGGCAAAAAAGGATGAACAGCACTGTCTTCAAAAAACTGAAAATGCACATTCTGTCGGTAGGGTTTTCCTGGCTCGCTGGAAGTCACAAAGAACTCACAAAATGCTAAACTATTGTTAATCTGTTCAAGAAGGATTTTGTTATGGAGAAGGTAAAACTTGGTGTGCTTGGAGTTTCAGCTCACTACGGACTTAGAATGCGTATTCCGGTAATGAAGAGCAAAAGAGTCGAGCCTTGGGCACTTGGTTCAAGGTCTTTGACTCGAGCAAGGAGCGCCGCAGAGAAATGGGGATTCCCCAGGGCTTATGGGAGCTATCAGGAGGTGCTGGACGACCCCGAGGTGGAGGCCGTATATATCCCGCTTCCAAACGACATGCATGCGAAGTGGATTCGACGTTGTGCCGATGCAGGAAAGGCCGTGCTTTGCGAGAAGCCAATTGCGCTGAGTAAAAGGGAAGCGGCTGAAGCACTTGAATATGCCGAAACAAAGGGCGTTCTTGCTATGGAAGCCTTTATGTACCGCTTTCATCCGCAGTGGGTTCGGGCCAAGGAACTGGTTGACATTGGAGAGATTGGAAGAATTAGGGTGATTCACACAATTTTCGCCTTCAATTTGGAGGATCAACAGAATATTCGCAATCAGATGGAAAGAGGCGGAGGAGCGCTTTACGACATCGGCTGCTATGCAATCTCTTCTTCACGCTTCCTTTTGGGCAGAGAACCAGAGCGAGTTGTTTCCCTTATTGGCAGGGATGAGATAGGAGGGACCGATATAAATACCTCGGCGATTCTGGATTTTGGGGATGCGCGCACCCTGTTTACGGTGAGCACACGGATGGCCGTTAGACAGAAGGTATCAGTTTATGGAAGCGTCGGAAATCTGACAATGATACTACCCTTCAATCCCTTTCCGGATGTTCCGATTGAGCTCATAGTCAAAAACAGTATTGGAACCCGGAGGGTTTTCACCGAAGCGGCCGACCAGTACGGACTGATGCTCAATGCCTTTGCAAGGGCGCTACGAAATGGAAGTGCCGCCCCAACCCCGCCGGCAGATGCAATAGCCAATATGGCCGTGATAGACGCGGTGTACCGCTCCGAGAACAGCGGCATTTGGGAGCAGGTTGGGCTGTAACCCCAAAGCCCACCAAACAGCCAGGTTTCGGCGCAGTCGTCTTATAGGCCGCGTCATCGCCTATGTACTTGGAGCGTTGTCCTTGAACTGCCGCACACCTCGCGGTGGAAGATCACAAAAAGAGGCCCTTCTTGCTTCACTAACAATTTTTCCCCGTAACTGTTTCAGAAATAGGATGTTGCTAGTACGTATCGCCTGAGGGCCAAAAAGTCTGCGAAGTCTATTTCAAGTCCGAAAGAAGCTATCATTCCTGCCCTTTGCGAGTGCACATTGCTACCCTGATGCCCTATGATCTATGATCTATGAAGAAATCATCAAATGGTGGAGAAATGAACCAAATAGACTTATCGTGGATTTAGCATCTAACCAGCTTCGGCTTGTCGATCAGAAGAAACTCTTGAAAGGTTTTTTGCTGCATTATAAACTTAAAAAACGGCAGCAGTACTGAGTTATCAACCTTATTCAAGAAATGAAAATACCTACCTATGATAAACTGATGATACCAACTATAAGGGCCTTGAAAGCACTGGACGGCTCCGGTCATAACTCCGAAATTTACGACAAAGTTGTTGAGCTGGAAGAGTTTGATGAAGAGATATTGGCGATTCCCACAGTGGAAAAGATGACCAGACAGAAATTGAATACCAACTTGCGTGGACAAAAAGTTATCTGAAAAAATCTGAGTATCTTGAAAATTCCTCTCGCGGAGTTTGATCTTTAACAGATAAGGATGGAAGGAGAAGATAGACATCCAAAAAATCATTGACAAGATGCGCTTTTCTCAAAAAGGGAAAACTGATATCGCGGAATCCTCCGACGTCCAGATAGGGGATGCAGAATTTTCACCAGCGGAGTCCTCGAAGTGGCGAGAGGAACTGCACCGTATTCTTGTTGAGGAGATGAACCCAAAAGCCTTCGAACGACTGACTCAGCGGATGCTGCGCGAATCTGGCTTTGTCCATGTAGAAGTTACCGGTAGAACGGGTGATGGCGGCATTGATGGGAAGGGCATCGCCTGCATTAACGGACTTATGAATTTTCACATTGCCTTTCAATGCAAGAAGTACAGGGGCTCTGTTGGAGCAGATGAAATCAGAAATTTCAGAGGCGCCATTGTTGGACGAACCGACAGGGGTATGTTTATCACTACGGGGAATTTCACTAGGGCTGCTATCGATGAAGCCAACCGCGATAGCGCTGCGCCTATTGATTTGATTGATGGCGAACGACTGGCCGACAAACTCAAAGAATTTTCACTGGGAATCAAGACAAAGCCAGTCGAATACGTGAAGGTGGAGAGCGAATGGTTCTCGAACTTATGAGCACCAGCAGTTACGGAGGTGAGAAATTTTCCGAAGCCTCGGCTAGATTCGTGTAAGATGCTTCATTCTTATGCCCTAGCCTTCCGAGGATGTTTTTGACAATGAGTGGTTTCCAATCGAAAGTAACATGAATATTTGCATTGCAATCTGGAATTTAACCAAATCTGCTGGTGGTTTAGGGAAAGTCGCTTCAATCCTCTGCTCTGCTCTTGCGGAGCGGGGCCACTCTCTGACTGTTGTAGTCAATTCGTCGAGTATGAAGGCAAAACCCCTTTATCAGCTACCTCCCGGCACAATAATTATCAGAAGCAGGTGGATTGATACGAGAATTTGCAGAAAGAAAATTCGCGAAGCAATACTGGAAACAAGGCCCGATATTGTAATCGCAATGACTGTGGGAGCCGCAATGCGGTGGTGGCCGCATATCATGAAAAACTCTGATATCCCGTTGATACTATCCGAGCATTCGAATCCCTGGGCTATCGAGCAGGAAATGTGGAATCACAACGAAAGACAGCTGCTTATGACATTTGCCGATTCCATACACCTCTTATTACCCTCCTACAGTGAGTCGCTTGGAGCGCATCTTAGGGATAGGATAGCTATAATTCCGAATGCCATTGCGGATTCAATGCCCGCAAATAGGAAGCATGTATTTGGCAGGAAAACCATTATTGCCGTTGGGAGATTAGAAGATGATGTAAAGCAGTTCTCGATACTGATCAGGGCATTTGCCGCGATCAGACATAAGTATCCGGATTGGAAGATCAGGATTATCGGGGGAGATGTAGATGGCAGCGAAAAAAAATACCGCGAACTAATACATCAACTTGATTTAGTAGAGCAGGTTGAGCTGATAGGAGAGCTAGGCAATCTTCATGAGCAATACTCTGATGCCGCATTTTTGTGCCACCCATCTCGATATGAGGGCCTCAGCTTAGCAGTTTTAGAGAGCTATAGTTATGGCTTACCCGTAGTTGGATTCCGTGCCTGCTCTGGAGTCAGTGATTTGATTAAGGATGGGGTTACAGGTTTACTTGCCGATGATATGACGGAAACCGGTCTTGCCCGGTGTTTGGATGTACTTATGGGCAATGAAACTATGATTGAAAAGATGGGCAAGATGGCGAAAGAGAAAGGGCAGGGGTATAAAATTTCCAGTATATGTGATCGGTGGATGGAGCTTATTGACAGGACAATCAGAGAGCGAAAAAGAGCAGGAGGTGCGCGGATAATAAACAAAGAACAGGAACGTTTTCTTCAGAAAAGGTATCTAAACGACACCTCGCCTGTTAGGAGTTTGATCAAAGAAATGTTTTCCCGGTGGTTGATTCTGATGAAGAGCATCGTTCGGAAATCCACTGTGAGCTAGTCGAAATTTTGACGCGGGTTCATGAGATAGGTGTATACTGCAATATGATTCCTAACCAGGCTCATTTCATATGGATTGGATCCAATTTCCCCTGGCTATACTACCTGTCGGTCTATAGCGCGACCAAGAATGGTGGTTTTGACAGGATACTGGTTCATTACAAGTACCTTGGAACCGATGAGAAGTGGTTTCACAAACTTGGCGAATTACCGGGAGTTATTCTGCAGGAGCTAGACTTTGCCAAGCTTTTCCCAAGTGAGAATCAGCTTCTCTTTAGCCTCGGCAAGCAAAGAGACTTAATTGAGAGAAAACCTTTAATCCAATCTGACATATTGAGATATGCCATACTCTATTTATATGGGGGGGTGTATCTGGATTTGGACATAGTGGTTCTACGGTCATTGAAAAAGTTGTTACTTCGAACGAGCAAAACCGCATTTCTTGGCGAAGAAAAAATACTTTTCCCGGAGTATGTCATACATCCAACAAGTATTTATGGCAGGCTTGAAAGGGTTAGAAGTCTTTTCTTGGTGAAACTACGAGATATATGTGAGAGAATACCGCATGGTTATGTCCTCTACAATGAACTAGGGGGGTATATTCCAACGGTAAATGGCGCTGTCTTTGGATCGGAGAAATCCGGAAGTTTTGTAACAAGAGTGATTGAAAAAGTCAATCAATACAAGGCAGTGGAAATGAACATGCTGCTGAAAGCAGGGCCCTTTTCATTGCAAGAGGCGGTAATAGATCCGGATATGGCTAACAGCGTCGAAATAATTCAGCCCGATTGCTTTTATCCCTCGGCACCTGGTCTTACCAAGCACCTTTTCCGACGATATAAACGAGTCAATATTGATAGATTCTGCGATTTATCCAACTCATACGCCATTCATTGGTATTCTTCCTCCTCAATGTCTCGGGCTTCGAGAATGAGCATTCAGGATATCGACTACGAATATCTTGAGGCCAATAGAGGCAATTTACTTTTTGGAGATATGCTACAGAAGTATGTCGATGGTGTTTTAGCGTAGAAACTGCTGTCAGACTTACCAAGCACTAGCCAGACCATGATTGCTGAGCACTACCGCGGATATCTGCAGTTTTCCCCAATTTCAGGATTCTTGTAGACTAACAGTCTGCGGATCTGGAGGTGGAGCCTGTATTCGAATGGAGTGACGAATGATTGGCCTTGCGATATAGTAAAAAATCTCTGATTCTTTTACCGTTGATGGGAGTGGAATACCCGCGTCGTGGATGGAAGTGAAAGCCAGTGCAGTGATTTTATGAGATTGCTAGAGAATTTGCCAGAAATGGCCTGATGAAATCGGGCCGATTGCAACTTGGGTAGGTTACTTTGAGAAAAGTCCTTGTTCTTCCCTCATGGTATCCCAATAAAATGAAACCTGATTTTGCCCCCTATGTCAGAAAACAAGCCCTATCCTTGGCCAAATATGGCCTGGGAGTTACGGTTGTCTATTCCGCTCCTTATTCTTGGAAGTGGGTTTTCAAGCAGAGAAGACTGATGTTTGGAAGCCGCGCATGTCATAAGGAGAATTTTCGGGAGATTTTGTTTTTTCTTCCCAAGTCGCATTTCAAACCTGTAGATAGTATGGTTCGAAATATTGTTGGACGCCGACTAATTCGACAATTGGAGAGGGAAGGATATAAACCCGATATCATCCATGCCCATACCTACGAATCTGGATCATTGGCACTGTGGCTTCGCGACAGAATCGATGTTCCGGTGATTATCACCGAGCATTATACGGGTTTTGCAAGAAATATCCTAAATAAATGGGAATTGAATTTGGCTGGACGCTGCTTTGAAGGTGCCGATTTGAGAATGGCCGTTAGTGAAGTCTTTGCGAGGCTTCTGGAACTTAAAATCGGATTGACATTCAGAGTTCTGCCCAACTTTGTTGACACTTCCTTCTTCTCGCCAGGAGATATGTCGGGAAGGGTATGCTATGATTTTTTGTCAGTTGGGCATCTGCTGCCAAAGAAAAATCATGCAATGCTGATAGAGGCCGTTTCAAGGCTCGCCTCCGGGAAACGGAGGCTCAAATTGGGTATTATCGGTGAAGGACCGATGAGGAAAAAATTGAAAAACTTGGTGAAGTGCCTGGGATTGGAGAGTCAAGTCGATCTTCTTGGATATCGGGATGCATCAGGAGTTCGTAACCTGCTAAGGAGAAGTCGCATTTACTGCATGCCAAGCTATCATGAGACTTTTGGAATCGCTGCCGTCGAGGCCATGTCGGTGGGCCTGCCTGTGGTGCTGACCCGCTGTGGGGGACCGGAAGAAAACGTTATTAGCGGTTTCAATGGAATAATCGCACAATTGAATGTGCGATCCTACGCAACCGCCCTGAAAAAAGCTCTGACGCATGATTGGGATAGGGATGCCATACGCCAGCAGGCAGTGAGTCTTTTTTCCGAGACAGTGGTGATTTCAAGACTGAAATCTATTTACAATGAAGTGATCGAAGCACGCCAGAGGTCAGCAAAATAACTCAGTCCAAATCAAATCTAGAGAAAGATGGTAGCCTGATAAGTATCAATGCCTGCTTACAATCCGCTTTCTCTCGAAATTGATTTATCTTATATTTTTTATCGGCAATAGAGATTAGTTCAATCTTGTAATCCGAGACCCTACCTGCACATAATGAAGCAGTGTCAAGAAGAAGGCGGAGGTATGACAAAAAGGGCATCAGGGTTGTTCTCGAACAATTAGTGTTCGATTATGAACACCTGATATTTGACCACGCTTTGAATCCGGAATTGCTGAAAGCGTTTAATGAGAGGGTGCGCCATGCCGAAAGCACCGGTCGCAATCCTGAGAGATTTCTCGATGAGGAAATAAAGTCATACAGGGGATTGAAGAGGAAGACAGTTGAGAAAAATCGCGTTGAGTCAATAATAGATGAGATTAGGCGTAGGAGGTTGGCGGGTGAAACCTTTGCGGATAAAGTTCTAAACGAGTACAGGAAGCGTATTGAACATTATCCCTCCGTGTATATACATCAGCATGCCGATCCGGAGATAAGTAAGCTGTATGGCGCGATGCATCTGTTGGATAAACGACACTGGAATTTTCTGACATCATACCTCAAGCGAGTCTACCCGCGTGCAGGACAGTTGGACAGAATCAATATTGAACAGAGGTTTTGGCGACTAGTTTCAACTCGCGAGGGACGTATCCCGGAAGAACTTGAAACATATAGAAGAGTCTTGGCTGCTCCCACGGCTTCGCAGAAAGACAGAATAAGGGAAGGTAGGGAAGCAATTAAAATGGTTGCCTTTTATTTGCACGATTTACTCGAGATTTATGAGAAGGCGACCACTTTTGTCATCCCGCATTCGGAAGTTAGAAATGCCATCGACTTTGTGTATGAAGTCATAAATGATTTCAGAATCGGTGATTTGAAGAAGGGGTATTTAGGGGACTAATCTCCAGGTTGGGAAATAAGAAGTTTCGCATTGGGATGCTTGTGCTATATTTGACAAGGTTGGATGGCATCGTCGAATGTTCTTGTCATTTTGACTTATAAACTCTGTCTGTATTGATGGCGCCAAAGGTTTGACCTCTTGTTGGGACTATGTGCCAATCATTCGCACTGTCTGTATCACTTGGTATCGAGGCTCTGCAGATGGACCGAGTGGAAGTTGAAAAGTCTGCATTGAAGGCATCCTGAGGAGTTGGAATACCGCCGGATTCCGAGGTCCATGCCTTGGCTTCAGCCAGATCATTGGCAAAAATGAAGCCTTCGGAAGTCCATCCAAGTTTTTCGTCCTCATTGTCGTTTACTTGATTTGTCCAGAGTATGGCGTCTATCATTGGCCCACCCTTACGCGCATATAGAGTTACCGCCCCGTTGTTTCCAGGAAGCCCCGGAGAGCCTCTCATCCAAAAATCTCTTGCCTGATCTGATGCAAGTTTTCCTCCAGATACATCCAACCTTGAGATTTCGTCTATTTCTTCGGGGATACCTTCCGCCTTTGCGTGGACAATGATGTATTCTCCCTTGGGGACCTCAATTGCCGGAAAGAGAAAACTCTCTCTGTACTTATTTTTCGTTCCAATGAGCAAAACCAGTCCGCCGAGATTCCCCCCTTTGGTGATGAACAATTCGACACAGTCGGGATTATTCCCCGTACCGCGAGGATTCAGTTCGTTTATCAGTATTCCAGGTATTCTAGGATTCCACCCGCTAAAGCTATATAAAAATGATAGAGAATTACCCGATTCATCTGTGACACTCGCTCGCAGTGTGTATTCGCTACCAATTTCCTGGTCTGCTCCAAAGCTGATAGTAAGCTGTTCATCCTCGATATCGAAGGCATTGATGGCGATGGGGGGATTGATAACCGGATCCATGCTGCTCATTACAATCGGTTCGTCAAAGGTGAAACGCAGATTTCGCTCATCCAATGTTTCGGCAGACTGTAGTATAGGCGGTAGAAGATCTATGGGGTAAGATTTTTTCCCTTGGTTGGAATCTGGGGCACATCCAGGCATAATTATCATGGCGGACAAGATGATAAGGGCAATAAGCTGGGAAAAGCCTTCAATTTGCCGGCCATGTGTTATGGATTTATTTGGATATAGTCGAGTATTCATATGGGATATGAACAGGCGGGAATTCATTCTCACTTGAATTAGGAAGTAAAAATGTGTGGAATAATCGGTTATTGCGGAAGCAGGAATGCCGCCCAATTCCTGCTATCCGGTTTGAAGCGACTTGAGTATCGTGGTTACGACTCTGCCGGAATAGGAACAGTTCGCGAGAATACCCTTCAGCTCTATAAGAAAGCAGGAAAAATAGAAACCCTGCGGGCAATTGTCTCAGAAACACTCGAGGGGAATTGGGGAATCGGCCACACGCGCTGGGCCACCCATGGCGGGGTGAACGACATAAATGCACATCCTCATATTGACTGCACAGGGAAAATAGCCATCTGCCATAATGGAATTATCGAAAACTACCTGAATCTAAAACACCGACTAAGCAGCGAAGGCCACAAGTTTGTTAGTCAAACGGATTCCGAGGTTATTGTCCACCTAATCGAATCCTTTTATGAGGGAAACTTAAAAACCGCTTTGAAATCGGCTATTAGTTTGTTGGAAGGGACATATGGGATTCTAGCTATTCATGTCGACCACCCGAACCAAATCGTGGGTGCTCGAAATGGATCTCCAATGATTATTGGACTTTCCGATAAGGAAGTATTTGTTGCAAGCGATGTCAGCGCTGTTCTTGCCCACACAAAGCAGGTTATCTACCTGGAAGACGGGGAACTTGTCAATGTAAATCAAAACACCTACGAGGTAAGCGACACGCGAAACAGGTCTGTTGACAAGAAAATTGAAGCTATTTCCTGGGAGCTTCGAGAGATAGAAAAGGGAAACTACTCTCATTACATGCTGAAGGAAATCCATGAACAGGTTGAATCAATCCCTCGGGCCCTAAGCGGCAGAATCGATGAGCAGGAGGCCACAGCGGTGCTGGGCGGTTTGAATATGAGCGACAGTGAACTACTCGCGGTTCAACGCATAACAATCATGGCCGCTGGTACAAGCTTCTACGCGGCACGAGTTATCGCATATCTTTTAGAGAGCCTTGCGCGTATTCCGACTACCGCCGAGCTGTCGTCGGAGCTGCGTTATCGCAATCCGGTTGTAGAGCGCGATACACTGTATATAGCTGTGAGTCAGTCTGGTGAAACTATCGATACACTCATGGCTGTACGGGAACTTCAGCGGAGAAATGCCCCGGTGCTTGCCGTATCCAATGTGGTTGGTTCCAGCATCGCCCGTGAATCTCATGGCGGAATATACATTCATTCGGGTCCGGAAATAGCTGTAGCTTCCACAAAGGCTTTCACAAACCAGCTTGCGGCAATGTATCTTTTCACGCTCAAGATGGCGCGAATGCGTCATATTGCCTGGGGTGAAGGCAGGAATTTTCTTGAGTACCTTTCAAACATTTCGAATCAGGTAGGGAGAATACTCGAGAATGCGGATAGAATTGAGCAATTGGCCAAGAAATACTTTAGGGCCAAGAACTTCCTTTTTCTGGGTCGAGGAATAAACTTCCCCGTCGCATTGGAAGGCGCTCTCAAGCTCAAGGAAGTGGCATATATCCATGCTGAGGGTTATAGCGCAGCGGAAATAAAGCACGGCCCTATAGCTTTGATAAATCCCCATACCCCGAGCATATTTCTGATACCCGACGATCATCTCTACAATAAGGTTCTCACTTCAATGAAGGAAGTAAAGGCTCGCAATGGTCCGATAATCGCCATCGGTACAGAGGGTGATACACTGATTTCTAGTATTGCCGATGACACCCTCCGAATACCAAAGACGGAGCAGAATTTCTACCCATTCCTGATGGTTGTCCCGCTTCAGCTATTTGCCTATTACTGTGCGCTGGAACTCAAATGCGACGTCGATCAACCCAGAAACCTTGCAAAAAGTGTTACGGTGGAGTAGGTTTCCTATAACACATTCATGGAAGGACGTCGTTGTTAAATTCGACGTCCTTCTGACTACAAAAATCCTATCACTCAATTTAATCTCTGAAGATCGAGACTTCCGTCACAGATTGATCATGAAACTTTATGAAGACGGATTCTCTGATAAAGAAATTTCAAAATACCTGAATGAGAAGGGAATTGTCTCTCCTCGAGGACTTGATTATTACCCGAAACTGATCTGGGTAACGAGAAAGAAACTTAAAGATCGAGAAAAAAGACTAAAAAGTTATGAGATTGAGATAGGAAAGATGAGTTTCTATCTAAAGAAACAGTTAAACCCTTAAATCTGTCCCCGATTTGTACCCACTTTTCGGGGGACCCGTCCCCACCTGTACCCACGTCAAAATGGGTACACTTTCTAGTCTATAATTCATTATTAAACTTTTTACTGACAGATATTGATTGTATTTGACAATTTTTATCACGAGATTCATACTTTCGATATGGAAAACAACGATCAGGTCTTCACTATTAAAGAACTGTCCAGTTACCTAAGGATTGCCGAGTCCAGTCTTTACAAGTTAGTCCGAGAGGGAAAGATTCCCGGACAGAAGATTGGTAAAACTTGGAGGTTCTATAAACCGGCCATCGATTCATGGTTATCAGAAAAGAATGTAGATAAGAATAATTAGGGAGGGGTTGTGTGACCAAAATCAACTTCACAGAAAAATCGAACTTCATTTGGGGAGTGGCAGATCTACTCCGTGGTCCATACAGACCCAATCAATACAAAGATGTGATGTTACCCCTCGTAGTATTACGACGACTGGACTGTGTACTGGAATCTACCAAACAACAGGTTCTTGATGAATATAACAACATCAAGGATTCCGGTTCAGGAATCATCGATGCTAAACTCCGAAGAATTACAGAAGTTCCTTTTTACAACACTTCTCGATTTGATTTTGAAAAACTCAAAGGAGACCCTGACGGGATTGCCAGTAACCTCGTTAATTACATGAGGGGATTCAGTCCCAAGGCAAGTTCGATTATCGAATCCTTCAAGTTTGAAGATCAGATTCCCAAACTGGAAAAGGCCAATCGTTTATTCCTCGTAGTGTCCAAGTTCTCTGAAATAGACCTCCATCCAGAGACTGTCTCCAATATTGAAATGGGATATATCTTCGAAGATTTGATCAGACGGTTCAATGAGGCCAGTAACGAAGAGGCCGGGGATCACTTTACACCGAGAGAAGTAATCAGGTTGATGGTTGATATTCTCTTTGAACCAGATAGTGAGATTCTTACCTCTAAGGGAATCGTTAAAACTATATACGACCCTGCCATGGGTACGGGTGGTATGTTATCTGTTTCCGAGGAATACCTGAAGGAACATAATCCCGATGCCAGACTGGAAGTATTCGGTCAGGACTATAATGATCAGTCCTATGCCATTTCCGGTTCTGATATGTTGATTAAGGGACAGAATATTGAACATATTGTTCTGGGAGACAGTTTCACAGAAGACGGATTCACAACTGAGAAGTTCGACTACATGTTGGCCAATCCTCCCTTCGGTGTGGAGTGGAAACCAGAGTCCGATTTCATCAAGAAAGAACATGATGAACAGGGATACGGAGGACGGTTCGGGGCAGGACTCCCGAGAATCAATGATGGTTCTTTTCTCTTCCTTCAACACATGATTTCAAAGATGAAGAAACCTGAAGACGGTGGAACCCGTATCGGGATCGTCTTCAACGGATCTCCATTATTTACCGGATCGGCAGAGTCTGGGGAATCAGAAATCAGACGGTGGATAATTGAAAATGATTGGTTGGAGACCATCATTGCCTTACCGGATCAACTCTTCTACAACACAGGAATCTCAACCTATGTGTGGATTGTTACAAACAGAAAGAGTTCTGAAAGAAAGGGAAAGGTTCAGTTAATTGATGGATCTTCCTACTTTTCCAAAATGAGAAAGAGTCTCGGGAATAAACGGAATGAGGTGAGTGATACCCATAGGAAAGATCTAGTTAATCTGTATGCCGAGTTCAAAGAATCAGAACACTGTAAGATTTTTGATAACAGTGATTTTGGGTACAATCGGATTACCGTTGAACGACCTTTGAAACTCAATTTTGAAGTGAATGAAGAACGATTGGAGAGAGTAGAAGAATCCAAACCTTTCAAGTCTTTGGCCGAGAGTAAGAAACGAAAAGATCAGAGTGTTATTGATAAAGAGATTGAAGAAGGGAAGAAAGAACAGGAAAAGATCCTTTCTACTCTTTCTCTAATTACAGGAAAGTATACCAATCGGGATTCCTTTATGAAGGAGTTTGATTCAGTATTCAAGAACAGTGGTATCAAACTCTCAACTCCTACGAAGAAGTCGTTAGTCTCTTCCTTATCAGAAAGGGATGAAAATGCCGAAGTAGTGACAAACAAGAAAGGAATTCCTGAACCGGATTCCGAACTGAGAGATTATGAGAATGTACCCCTGAAAGAGAATATTGATGAGTATATGAGACGGGAAGTTCTTCCCTATGTTTCTGATTCGTGGGTGGATGAGAGTAAAACTAAAATTGGGTATGAGATTTCTTTCAATCGGTATTTTTATGTGTATCAACCACCCCGTCCAGTAGGTGAGATTCAGAATGATTTATCTAAAATAGAGGATGAAATTGAAATACTCTTGAAAGAAGGGAATAGATAATGGATCAAGAGTATCGACTAAAATATTCCGTGAGGATGAATCCTTCGACCGGTCTGAGACGTTCTCTATCTGATGATTCTGATGTTTCATTTCTTCCAATGGAATCAATAGGTGAATATGGGACTCTCGATTTGTCACAAACCAAGAAATACGAGGATGTAAAAACAGGTTATACCTACTTCGAAGAGGATGATGTTGTCTTTGCCAAGATCACTCCTTGTTTTGAAAATGGAAAGGGAACCATTGGAGAAGGTCTGATTAACCACGTTGGTTACGGAACAACGGAGTTACATGTCCTGAGACCTATACCGAATCTTTCCAACAAGAGATTCATTTATTACTTAACAATGTCACATCATTTTCGGAAGAATGGTGAATCTGAAATGTATGGGGCCGGAGGTCAGAAGAGGGTTCCGTCAAGTTATGTGGAAAACTACAAGTTGCATCTTCCCACTGTCGAAACCCAAATACAAATTGCCGACTTCCTCGATAAAGAAACAACACGAATCGATACCCTCATCTCCAAGAAACAAAAACAGATTGAACTGTTACAGGAAAAACGACAGGCGATCATCACTCAGTCTGTAACCAAGGGATTGAATCCTGATGTGAAGATGAAAGATTCCGGTGTGGAGTGGATCGGTGAGATTCCTGAACATTGGGATACTTTGAAAATGAGATTTTTGTTTTCATTTACAGGAGGTGGAACACCTTCAACAGAGAATCCTGAATATTGGGGAGGAGAAATCCCTTGGGTATCTTCAAAGGATATGAAAACCGATTTCATCACTGATACACAAGATCACATAACAGAATTAGGAGTCCAAGAGAGTTCAACGAATCTGATTCCAAAAGGGACACTTTTAATCGTGATGAGATCGGGAATTCTTCAACATTCAATACCCTGTTCAATTACAGAAGTTATAGTTTCTGTTAATCAGGATATTAAGGCGTTTATACCGAAAAAAAAGGTAGTTCCAGATTTCTATTCTCTCTTCATTAAAGGTTATCAGAAACAACTGTTGTTTCAATGGAGAAAACAAGGGGCAACTGTAGAAAGTCTTGATCTTGATTTGATTAAAAATTTCAAGATTATGATTCCTCCTTATGAGGAACAAAATAAGATTGTTCAAGAAACACGTATCCTTGTTGAGAAAAACGAATCTGTAATCGAAAAGATCAACAAGTCAATCGACCTCCTTAAAGAGTACCGATCCTCCCTAATAACCCATGCCGTTTCCGGTCAAATCGATATCACCAAATACGAGGTTTCAAAATGAGTAATTACGATGAGGCCACCTTTGAATCGGCCATAGAGATTTACCTATCAGAACACGATAAGTACATCAAACGGGACCATACTCAGTTTGATCGGAAACTGTGTATTGATAACGAGATCTTCTGTGATTTTGTAAAGGAATCTCAACCCAAGGAATGGGAGTATCTTCAAAAGATTCACAATGAGAAAACTTCTACTGTTCTGATAACGGATCTCACTCGGGCATTGGACTCAGATCAGGAAGGTTGTCTAAACGTCCTCCGTCATGGATTCAAATGTTACGGAAAAACTATTAAAGGGGCATTTTTCAAACCTGTTACGGGAATGAATCCCGACACCCAGAGTTTGTATGAGAGTAACAAACTCACCATAGTCCGACAGGTCCGATATTCAGAATCCCATAACAACAGTATCGATGTGGTTCTCACTGTAAACGGAATCCCTGTTGTAACAATGGAACTGAAGAACCAAATGACAGGTCAGAACGTCTCCCATGCAAAACATCAGTACATGACTGACCGTGATCCTCAAGACAAGATCTTCCAGTTCAAGAAACGATCCCTTGTCAACTTTGCCGTGGATACGGATGAAGTATTCATGACCACCAGATTGAATAAGAAGGCAACATTCTTCCTTCCGTTCAATAAAGGAAACAATAACGGGAAGGGGAACCCTGAGAATCCAGATGGATATAGAACTTCCTATCTGTGGGAAGAGGTTTTACAAAGTGATTCACTTATGGAAATCATTTCCCGATTTCTCCATCTTCAAGTAGAAGAGAAAAAGAAGGGAACTAAGAAGGTCAAATCAGAGACAATGATCTTCCCCAGGTATCATCAACTCGATGTTGTAAGGAAACTGATTTCCACTTCCAAAGAAGAAGGACCGGGGAACAATTATCTGATTCAACACTCGGCAGGGTCGGGAAAGTCCAACTCAATCGCATGGATGGCCCATCGACTTGCCTCTCTTCATGATAAGGAAGATAAAAAGGTTTTCAATTCCGTCATTGTTGTTACCGACAGACGGGTTCTCGATCAACAGTTACAGAATACAATCTATCAGTTTGAACACAAGGATGGTGTTGTAAAGAAGATCGATCAGAACTCTACTCAGTTGGCAAATTCTCTTACTTCCGGGACTCCGATAATTATCACCACTCTTCAAAAGTTCCCCTTTGTTATAGAGAAGGTTGGAGATCTGAAAGACAGAACCTATGCCGTAATCGTCGATGAGGCCCATTCTTCTATGGGAGGTCAAACGGCCTCTGAAATGAAAGGAGTTCTTGGAGATCAGGTTGAAGAAGAGACCTACGAGTATGAGAGTTCTGAAGAGGAAATCCTTCGGGAGATCAATAAACGGGGACCACAGAAGAATATCTCCTTCTTCGCCTTTACCGCCACTCCCAAGTATAAAACTCTGGAAGTGTTTGGGCGGGATGGGATAGACGGGAAACCGGAACCGTTCCATCTGTACAGTATGAGACAGGCTATCGAGGAAGGATTCATTCTCGATGTTCTTGAAAACTACACAACCTATAAAACCTATTACAAACTGATCAAGAGTATCGAAGATGATCCCGAAGTGGATAAGAAGAAGGCCAGTCTTGCCTTGGCTCGATTCATGAGTCTTCATCCTCATAACATATCCCAGAAAGTCGAAGTGATTGTAGAACACTTTCGAACCCATACAAAACATAAACTTGATGGAAAGGCTAAGGCAATGGTCGTTACTCGAAGTCGACTCCATGCCGTTCGTTACAAACAGTCTATCGATAAATATCTGAAAGAGAAGAATTACAGTGATATTGGAACTCTCGTGGCATTCTCCGGGACCGTTGATGATAGTGGGGTTCCCTATACCGAAGTAGGGATGAATGATGGTATAAAGGAGAAAGAACTTCCTGAAAAGTTTGGAACTGATGATTTCTCATTCCTCATCGTAGCGAATAAATATCAAACCGGATTCGACCAACCTCTCCTTCATAGTATGTATGTAGACCGAAGTCTCGGAGGTATTCAGGCCATACAGACTCTTTCCCGTTTGAATCGAACTACCAAAGGAAAGAGTGATACCTTTGTACTGGACTTTGTGAATGAACCAGAAGAAATCCAAAATGCCTTTCAACCGTATTATGAAAAGACGATTGTAGGGGAACGATCTGAATACGGGAAACTGTACGAACTCCAAAACAAACTCAAAGGATTCAATGTCTACTTTGAGGAAGAGGTTAATGAGTTCTGTAGATTCTTTTTCTCCTCCAAGAAGAGACTGAATCCGAAAGATCATTCCCAGATGAACAGTATCCTTGATAAGGGTGTGACACGATTTAATGAACTGGATGATACAGAAAAAGAGGATTTCCGATCTACTCTCGTTTCATTTAGGAACCTGTATTCCTTTCTCTCTCAGATCATTCCCTTCGCCGATACGGATTTGGAAAAACTGTATACCTATTTGAAGTTCCTACATACTAAGTTACCACGAAGAGACAAGAGTCAATCACTCGATCTTGATGATGATGTAGAACTGAAGTATTACCGACTACAGAAGATCTCTGAAGGTTCTATTCCTCTTGTGGCCGGGGAGGAAACTCCTGTCTTTGGTCCCACCGATGCCGGAGGAGGTCAGAAGGAACTTGAATTGGAAGAACTCTCTACCATCATTGATCATGTGAATGAGAGGTTCAAAACAGACTTTACCAAGGCCGATGAACTGTTCTTTGATTCTGTCCGGGAAGATGCCTTTAACGATGAAGGTGTACGGAACGCCGCCAAGGTGAATACTCTTGATGGATTCAGTTATGTGTTCAATAAGAAGATTGAAGACCTGTTTGTTGATAGGATGGAACAGAACGAGGTTCTTACTTCGAAGTTTCTGAATGATGGTGATTTCAAGAAGGTTGTTTCTGAGTATTTGATGAAACAGGTTTATGAGAAGATACGGGATGAGGTTGGAGTGTAGATGAGGAAGATTGATTTACATATCCATACTGTATCAACAATCACTGATAGAGACTTCGAGTTTGATGTTGAAAAACTTAAAGAGTATGTCACTGTTTCGAATTTGGATTGTATATCAATTACTAACCACAATTGCTTTGATCATGAACAGTATATTGAAATAGTTGATCTTCTTGATATTCCCGTCTTTCCAGGTATTGAAATTGATTTAGAATCAGGACATCTTCTTCTCATTTCATAGAATAAAGA